>ERZ773037.270-NODE-270-length-28231-cov-5.046990_pt1 | contig 28231 bp, 17 predicted proteins | sample MGYA00511466_ERZ773037 | MGnify/ENA primary metagenome ERZ773037 (study PRJEB29015, sample SAMEA2738146) | human oral metagenome | biome: human oral; feature: human-associated habitat; material: saliva | place: China | collected 2202 ... | reverse complement strand
GCCTTTACTTCCGGAGACTCTCGAGGTCCTCGTAGAAGGTCGGCGCGGATATGTTGACGCACTCGGGATGGGTGATTTTCACTTCCCCGTCGGTCACGAGCGAGAGAATCGCAAAGCTCATCGCGACGCGGTGATCCAAGTAGCTCTCGACCTCGCCGCCGTGAAGCGCAGCGCCGCCGTCAATCATGAGGCCGTCTTCGGTCTCCGCGACCTTAGCGCCGAGGCGGCTTAGTCCCTCCGCCATGGTGTGAATGCGGTTCGACTCTTTCACTTTCAGTTCCGCGGCATCGCGAATCACGGTGCGTCCCTCGGCGCAGGCTGCGGCGACTGCGAGTACCGGAAGTTCGTCGATCAGGCGGGGAATCAGCTCGCCGCCGATTTCGGTGCCGTGGAGCGGCGCGTAGCGCACCAAAAGATCGGCCGCCGGTTCGCTGTCCTCGTTCCGGACATCCAGAACCTCTATGTTTGCGCCCATCGCGCGGAGTGCCGAAATAACGCCGTCCCGCGTCGGGTTGATGCCGACATTCCGGAGGACCACCTCGCTACCCGGCACGATGCTCGCGCCGACCAGAAAGAAGGCAGCGGAGCTGATATCGCCCGGCACGGAAATTTCGGTGCCGTAGAGATTTTCGGTCTCGGAGACGGTGACGGCGGGGCGGCCCTCGAAGCTGCCGGTCGAGACCTTGGCGCCGAAGGCGCGAAGCATGCGCTCGGTGTGGTCGCGGGAGAGCGCGGGTTCGGTGACCGTGGTCTGTCCGGAGGCATAGAGCCCGGCGAGCAGCACGGCGGATTTCACCTGGGCAGAGGCAATCGGCGAGTTAAAGTGAACGCCGTAGAGCTGTTTGCCGCGAATCGAAAGCGGCGCACAGTCGTTTCCGGAGATACTCTTGATATCGGCGCCCATCGCGCAAAGCGGTGTGATGACACGCTTCATCGGGCGGCGTTGAATCGAGGCGTCGCCGGTCAGAACGGAAGAGAAGCGCTGCGCGGCGAGCACGCCGCTTAAGAGCCGGGTGGTTGTGCCGCTGTTGCCGCAGTCGAGTGCCTCCGCAGGCGGCATGAGCTCCCGGAGTCCCCGCCCGAGAATCGTCACAGAGCTGCCGCGCTGTTCAATCCGGACACCCATATTGCGGAAGCAGCGTATGGTGGAGAGGCAGTCCTCGCCGGGCAGAAAGCCCTCGATTTCGGTCGTGCCGGTCGCGAGCGAGCCGAACATCACGGCGCGGTGCGAGATGGATTTGTCACCGGAAATGACGAGAGAGCCGCGGAGCGGCGTGGAAGCGGATAAGTGCATGGAAAACTCCTTTCTCTGCGTAGAGCAGATCAGCGGTTCATCTCGAGTTCAAAGCCGTAGCCGTTTAAGAGAGTGGCAGCCTTCTGGCAGCTGTCGGCATCATAGAATTCAATGCGGAGCGCGCCGTCGCCGCTCTCCCGGTTGTGGTTGATGCCGATATTTTTGACATTTACGTTTCCGGCGGCGAGAATCGCGGCGATGATTGAAATCGCACCCGGCTTGTCGGCGACATGCACCGAGAACGAGTACTGCGCGCTGAGTAGGCCTGCTGCATCACTGAACTGGTCGCGGAACTGTCCGGATTTCAGAAAGAGCTCGTGAATTGCCTGCATATTGTCGTCCCGCAGGGCAGTGCGGATTCCCGCGAGCGCATTCATGTAGCGGTCAAGGACGGTGAGCACAGCGTCCCGGTTGGCAGAAAAAATCTGCTGCCACATGATGGGCGAAGAACTCGCAATGCGGGTAATGTCCTTAAAGCCGCCGGCTGCGAGCGAGCGCATGGTGTGCGCCTCGTTGTCCGTGTCCTTCACGAGGTTTACGAGCGCAGCCGCAATGAGATGCGGGAGATGGGAAATCGTTGCGACCGCGCGGTCGTGTGTCGCGGCGTCAATCACATACGGGTTCGCAAGCATACGGTGTACGAGCGCTTCCATTCGCTTGAGCATCTCCGGGCGCGTCTCGGCGGTCGGGCAGAGCAGATAAAAGATGTTTTCGAGGAGCAGGGCATCCGAATAGATATAACCGCTCTTTTCGGAACCGGCCATCGGGTGACCTCCCACGAATTGCGCGCCGAGGCCGAGGCGCAGCACTTCCCGTTCTATGCTCTGTTTGCTGCTGCCGACATCGGTAATCAGCGTGTCCGCTGTCAGAATGTCGCGGAGTGCGGTGAGATAACTGCTGTTGGTCTCCACCGGCGCGCAGAGAAATACCGCGTCACAGTCGGCGAGGCAGGGCTCGGTGCCGGTGAGAATGCGGTCTACCGTACCGTCCGCGCGCGCCTCTTCCAACATCTCCCGCGAGGGCATGTAGGCATAAATTTGACAGTCCGGCTCCCCCGCTTTCAGTGCCTTTGCGATGGAACCTCCGATGAGTCCGAGACCGATGAAACCGTAAGTCATATGTAACCTCCTGGCAATTCTTCTATTTTATCGGCTCTGACTTTGACTGTCAACAAAGGCAAAATTGTGCGCTATGCTGTAAATGCCTTGCAATTTTCTGTTAAAATTAGTAGAATAATCAGAGATAAAAGCTCGGCCAAAACAGCTGTTATCGGGATATCAACGAATAGGAGGAGCTGTTCACAATGAAAGTTTACGAGACTTCACAGATTCGAAACGTTGTGCTCATGGGACACGGAGGCGCCGGTAAGACGACGCTCGCAGAGGCTTGCGCCTTTGTCGGCGGTGCGATTAAGAAAATGGGAAGCGTTCCGCAGGGCACAACGCTCAGCGATTACGATAAGGAAGAGCAGCGCCGCGGTTTCTCGATCAGCACAGCGCTGATTCCGGTCGAATATACGGATCAGGACGCAGAGCCGGTGAAAATCAATTTCCTCGACACCCCCGGCTATTTTGACTTTGTAGGCGAAGTCGAAGAGGCGGTCGCGGCGGCGGATGCGGCCGTGATTGTGGTCAACTGCAAGGCCGGCTTGGAGCCCGGCACCATCAAGGCCTGGGAGCTCTGCGAAAAGCTCCGCCTGCCGCGCATCTTCTTTGTGACCAATATGGACGATGACAAGGCGAGCTACCGCGAATTGCTCTTAAAGCTCGAGTCCCGCTTCGGAAAGCGCGTCGCGCCCTTGCATCTGCCGATTCGCGAGAACGAAAAGTTCGTGGGCTTTGTCAATGTCGTCAAGATGAAGGGCCGTCGCTTTGCGGAGCACAGCGCAGAGTACACGGATTCCGATATTCCGGATTACTCCGAGCACAACTTAAAGATTGCGCGCGAGGCGCTGCTCGAGGCGGTCGCGGAGTCGAGTGAAGCGTTCATGGAGCGCTACTTCTCCGGCGAGAGCTTTACCGAGGAAGAAATTTATACGACGCTCCGCGAACAGGTCGCAACCGGTGACATGGTTCCGGTCATGATGGGCTCCGGTGTGAACGCGCAGGGCGCAAACGCACTGATGAATGCGATTGTCCGCTACTTCCCCTCGCCCGAGAGAGCGGCGCGGGACAACGGCGTGGATTTGACGACAGGCGAGCATCTGGTCGCCAATTATAAGCCGGATGTGAATCTCTCGATGAAGGTCTTTAAGACCATCGCGGATCCGTTCATCGGCAAGTACAGCCTGGTTAAGGTGCTGACCGGCGTACTCCGTCCGGACAGCGAACTCTTCAATACCGGAAAGGAAGTCGAGGAGAAGAGCGGCAAGATTTATGTGCTCCGCGGCAAGGAGGCAATCGAAGTCACCGAGCTTCGCCCGGGCGATATCGGCGCGATGGCAAAGCTGAACGAGACCGAGACCGGCGACACGCTCGCGAAGAAGCAGGCGCCGATTCTCTACAATCCGCCGCAGATTTCGAAACCCTATACCTATAAGGCATATGTCGCAAAGAATAAGGGCGATGAGGATCGCATTGCCTCCGGTCTCGCGAAACTCATGGAAGAGGATCGCACGCTTCGCACCGAGGTCGATGCGGAAAATCGCCAGTCCCTGCTCTACGGCATCGGCGACCAGCAGCTTGAAATTGTCGTGAGCAAACTCGCGAGCCGCTATAAGGCTGAGATTGTGCTCGAGAAGCCGCGCTTTGCGTTCCGCGAGACCATACGGAAGAAGGTTGAGGCGGCGGGACGCTATAAGAAGCAGTCCGGCGGTCACGGCCAGTTCGGCGATGTCAAGATGAGCTTTGAGCCCTCGGGCGACCTTGAAAAGGCCTATGTGTTCGAGGAGCAGGTCTTTGGCGGCGCGGTTCCGAAGAACTACTTCCCGGCGGTTGAGAAGGGCATTGCGGAATGCTGCAAGAAGGGACCGCTTGCGGCATACCCGGTGGTCGGCCTGAAGGCGGTGCTGCTCGACGGTTCTTATCACCCGGTCGATTCCTCCGAGCTTGCATTCAAAATGGCGGCGAGCATCGCGTTTAAGAAGGGCTTCCTCGAGGCGATGCCGGTACTGCTCGAGCCGATTGTGGCGCTCACAGTGCGCGTGCCGGATGCGAACACCGGTGATGTGATGGGAGATCTGAACCGCAGAAGAGGCAGAGTGCTCGGCATGGATTCCGATCACCACGGCAGACAGCTGATTCACGCGGACATTCCGGCGTCCGAGCTCTACGGCTACGGCGCAGACCTCCGCTCCTTAAGCGGCGGTCTCGGCGAATTCTCTTATGAGTTCAGTCGCTATGAGCAGTGCCCGGGCGATGTGCAGAAGCGTGAGGTCGAGGCGAGAGCTTCGCTTTTGAAGGGCGACGAAGAGTAAGAAGAAGCGCAAATCCCCGGCACCGAAAAGTGCCGGGGATTTTTCTTTTTGAGAAAATTCATCGAAGTCATAAAAATGTAAGCGCCTTCCGGCTGGAGTTTCGCGCTGCTTCGTGCGAAAATAGAGGCGGTCACCGGTGGAAGCAACCACGGATTCAGGCACCGGTGTGACCGGACGGAGGAAAGAATCATGCGAAACAGAAAACAGGGAATGTATGTTTTATCGGCCGCGGCACTTGCGACTGCGCTCCTTTTTGCCGGCTGCGGACAGAAGGCAAACCGGCAAGGGAGCGCAAACAGCAGTGAGACAGCGCAGGCGGAGAGCGCGAACGAGGCGCGCGAGACTTATGCTTATCAGTCGGAAGAGGCGGACAGTAACGGTTTTCGCCACTTCAAGGACGCCGCGGGGCGTGATGTGAGTGTCAAAAAAGATCTCACGAAGGTCGCGGTGCTCTCGACCGATGCGCAGTCCTACCTCTATATGATTGCGCCGGAGAAACTTGTCTCGGTTTGGCAGGAGCCGAAAGCCGAGGACTATGTGCCCTCGGCCTATGCAAATCTCCCGGCAATCGGAAAGAACAAGGCGAGCGACCAGAAGGCAGCGCTCCTGTCTTACCAGCCGGAAGTCATCCTCTATATGTCGAACGGCAATGAGAAGGAAACCGGAACCGGTGCGATGGCGGACAAGCTCCAGGCGGATTTCGGTGTGCCGGTGGTCGAAATCGACTCGAGCTTCGCGGGACAGGGCAATGCGTTTCGCATGCTCGGCGATCTCCTCGGCAAGCGGGAGCGGGGCGAAGAGCTCGCAGCCTACACGGACGATGTATACCGGCGCGTGACGGCTGTCGCGGAGAAGGAAAAGAAGAAAGAAAAGAAGCTCATCTGCTTCCGCGGGAGCATGGAAAATGAAGTGCTTTTAAAGAGCGCCAAGACGAGTGAGGTCATAAATCTTCTCGCGGACAATGTCGTCGAGATGCAGGGAACCGAAGCGCAGCAGCGCGGCGGCAGCATGATACTTGAGGCGGCCGATGTGAAGCAGCTGAATCCGGATGTGATTCTGACGGACACGGCGAATTTTTTGAATCAGATGAACAGCGACAGCAGCTGGCAGGAAATTCCGGCCATCAAAAACACGCAGGTCTATCTGATTCCGTCGCGGCCGCATTCCTGGGTCCTTTCGCCCGCGCAGTATCCGATCGGCGCAATCTGGCTCGCGAACACCTTATATCCGAAGCAGGCGAACTTTGACCTCGAGAAAGAGATTCGGCAGTACTTTAAAACCTGTTACGGCAAGGATCTGAGCGCGGAAGAGTATCAAAACTTACTGAGCCCGCAAGAAAACAGGCAGTGAGACAGGCAGCGGAACAAGCGACGAAAAGCCGAATACAGTACAGTTGTCTATAAAAGAATGTAAAATCAAAGTAAAGAAGATAACTTGCAATTCTGTCTGAAAAAAACTACAATTCAGGTTCGGAATCATATAGCACAACAAGGAGAGAGACATGAAGAAAATTGTAGGGATGCTTGCGGCGCTCGGTGTTGCGGCGGCAATGCCTCTGACAGCATGGGCATCTGCCTGGCAGCAGACCAACGGCAGATGGTGGTATCAAATGGACGGCGGCAAGTACCCTGTCAACGGCTGGATGTGGATTGACGGTGACCGGAACGGAATTGCGGAGTGCTATTACTTTGATCAGGCGGGTTATCTTCTGACCAATACGGTCACACCGGACAACTGCCGTGTGAATCAGAGCGGTGCCTGGGTGGACGGAAACGGCACGGTTCACACAAAGCGCGTGCCGATTGTGCAGGAGAGCAGCAAAAATATAGAGGCAGAGCGGCAGGAAGTGCTGCGCCTCGTCAATGCGGAGCGGCGGAAGCGCGGACTCGGTGAACTCACGGAGAACCCGCTGCTCGAGGGCATTGCGGATCAGCGCGCGTCGGAAATCATCAGACTGTTTGATCATACAAGACCGAACGGACAGAGCTTTGACTCGCTCTACCAGGAGCGCGGCGCGACAGGGTACGGTCGCTGGGGTGAGAATATCGCAATGGGGCAGCCGGACGCAGCGGCGGTGGTCACGGCCTGGATGAACAGCCAGGGACATCGCGAGAACATTCTGCGACCGGAGTTCACGGAAATCGGCATCGGTGTCCGCTATGAGAACGGGCAGATGTACTGGGTGCAGAATTTCGGCGGCTATTATTGATTATTGAACATCGTAGTAAGGTACTAAATATAATACTAAATATAAAAAGGGGACGATCGGAAATGAAAAAGTCAAAGAAGGCATTGGCTCTCGGGGTCACCTTGCTTGCGCTTGGCGCGACGGCCTGTGCGGCTAAGGACACGAAGTCCGTACAGAGCACGGTAGCCACGACAGAGAGTGCGGCGTCTGCCGGGGAGAGCACGGCGGCGGAGAGCAAGCAGGCAGAGGATGACAAGCAGGCAGCGGCGCCGGAGCAGCTCCGCGTGAGCATCGAGAGCATCCGTTCGACGCGGGAGCGCGAGTCGGGCGGCGAGACCGGTATGGGAAGTCAGGATCGGTTTTACGAGTATCCGAATTGGGCCATGCTTCCGACCCTCCCGGACGGCGCAACCGCTGCGCTCACCGAGGCGCTCGACGCATATGCGGACACCCAGCAAAAGGCACTCGAGGCGTATGCGGCTGCACATCAAAACAGCGCAGAGGATGACTCGTTACTGAATCGGTACGCGGGCGATGTGCGCCTGACCCGGAGCGACAGCAATTATCTGAGCTTTGTGCGCGGCACCGACAGCTATTCTGCGGATGCCGAGGGCTATACTTATGACAGCAAGACCGGTGAGCGCGTTTTGCTCACACAGATTGTGCGCGATGAGAAGCAGTTCGACAGCGCAGTCGATCAGGTGACGCAGGAGATCGGCATGACAGAGCTCGCGGCGCTTGCAAAAGAGGGCTTCCCGGCGAATAAGCTGATCTGGGCACTCGGCAACGAGGGGCTGGAACTCTATCTTCCGAAGAGCGACGGAAACTATGTGATGTACATTCGCGTGGTGCTCTCCTATGAGAGTTTTCCGGAACTGTTCGCGGACCGGGTGAAAGCGCGTCCCGCGCAGTACGCGGCGGTTCTTGGTCCGAATCAGCAGGCCTATATCGACGGCAAACGGATTCATGTCAGCGCGCCGAGCGGACAAAGCGGCAGTTTTACCGTCAAAGTCGACAACAAGGAGTACAAACTCAAAAAGTCGGAGGAGTCGGGCGACCTTCTGAGCCTTGTCTTCGTGAAGACGACAGAGGGTGATTTCCTCTACTGCGAATTCGTCGGGGATATCGCCGATGACTCGCAGCTTGTCGCAGTAAATATGGCAGACATGAGCGAAAACACAGAGCTCGGTACCCCGGGCCTCTGCACAGGCTTTGACCTGCAGCGGGTCACCGATCCGGCAACGCTCTTCCTCAATGCGCGGCTCGATACCTTGAGTACGCTGACCGCGAGCCTGCCGGTTTCCGTGGGACAGGGCGGCAAGCTCGAGGCGCAAGGCAGTTATCAGTACCTCGGTGTCACAGAGCTTCACACGAAGCAGGCGCTTACCTTGTCTCTCGTGAAGGACGGTAAGGAGAGCGGTGAGACCGTAGAGCTCCCGGCGGACACGAAACTCTTCTTCTATGCGGGCGACGGAAAGAGCTATGTGGACTTCCGCCTCGAGGACGACAGAGTGGTCCGCGTGCACATCGCTTCGGATGAAAACGGACCGGACGGTTCGCTCTGGAAAGTAGAGGGCAAGTATTACGACAAGGATGTATTCTCCGGCATGCGCTATGCGGGGTGAGAGATGCAGCGTTCCGAGTTGCTTACAATATTCTGAATTTCCTTTTTCTCACCTCTGTTTTCGCATATACTGACACCGTTATATGCGCAAAGACGGAGGCGGTATGAGAGCTGCGGAGATTCGGGGAGCAAAAGAGCGAAGGCGGGCAGTGAGAAGACTCACTGTCCGCCTTGTGTTGCTCGGGCTCGCCTACGCACTGTTTATTCAGTGCACGGGCATCGGGATTCCCTGTCTGTTTCGCCTGGTGACAGGGTATCGCTGTCCGGGGTGCGGCATGACGCACGCGGCGATGGCATTGCTGCACGGACAGCCGCGCACAGCCTGGCGGGAAAATCCGCTGAGTCTCACGGTTGTGCCGCTCTTGGTGTTCTACGGCACATATCGCGCCGAGGTCTATATCCGGACTGCGCGCACAGACTTCAAGGGATGGGAAATTCTGTTTCTTGGCGTCCTCTGGGCGGTCGTTCTGCTATTCTGGCTGCTCAGGAACCTGTAGACATCGCTTTGAATGAGGAAAGGGGAGGGAACGATGTATTGTCCGAATTGCGGCACAAAAATTGTACCCGGGGCAAAGTTCTGCCCGAACTGCGGGGAGAAGCTGGAGTTTGCGCCGGAGAACACCGCGGGTGAGAGCACGGCTGAGAACAGCGAGGCAACGCAGCAGACGGAGAGCACTGCGGATGAGAGCACCGCTGCGAACAGCGAGGCAACGCAGCAGACAGGGAACACCGCGGGTGAGAGCACGGCTGAGAACAGCGAGGCAACGCAGCAGACAGGGAACACCGCAGGTGAGAGCACGGCTGAGAACAGCGAGGCAACGCGGCAGACGGAGAGCACCGCGGATGAGAGCACGGCTGAGAGCAGCGAGGCAACGCAGCAGACGGAGAACACTGCGGGTGAGAGCACGGCTGAGAACAGCGAGGCAACGCAGCAGTCGGAGAGCACCGCGGATGAGAGCACCGCTGCGAACGGCGAAGCGGCGCATGAAAAGAGCCGGTTTGAGCGTGATGCCGAAGAAGCTGCGGCGCGCGCCCGGGAAGCTGCGCAAAAGGCCGCCGAGGAGGCGCGCCGCGCAAGCGAGGATACCGCCAAGTATGCAAAAGAAAAAGCGGAACAGGCCGGGCAGGAGGCGAATCGGGCGGCGGACAGCACCGCACGGGCCGCGCGTGAAACCGCTGAGGAAGCGGCGAGACAGGGCGAGGCGCTGAAGCAACATTGGACGCCGGGCAATATGGAGCGCCTGGCGGCGCTGGCACCGCTCGCAGCTTTTGCCGCTGTGGTACTCGGCTACGTACTTAACTTTTTGCGCGGAATTTCATATTCGGTTTTTGCGAATATTTTGCCGCTCTACGGCGTTGCGTACGGTCTGTCCGGCATGCTCGGAATTGTCTTCTGGGTAAGCAAACTGCTCTTCTGCTTGCTTGCACTCGCCGGCGTCGTGGCAAGCGTGCAGCTTTACGGCAGGAAGGAGAAGCAGACAACCGGCATGGCTGTGTGCCTCGGTGCCAATGTGCTCGCGCTGATCATCCTGCTTCTTCGCCTTGTCGGCAGAGGAAACTTCTTCTTTACGCTTCTCAGCATTGCGTTGGCTTTCTTTGCGCTCGATGCGCTGTCCCGCGTTTTTTTGCGCGGCACCGGCATCGAATCGGACATTCAGCCGAATGAGGACTTCGAGGCCTTCAAGAGTTTTGCCGAGAATCCGCAGGAGAAGACGGAACAGTTTGCGGCGGAGATGAAGCCTGAAAGAACAGAGACAACGGCTGTGAGCAGGGAGATACCGGATCCGAGCAAGTCCGTGTTTGACGGAAGCGGCCTCGAGTATTTTATTATCAACCTGTTCGGCGCGTTGCTTTGTATGGTAACCCTCGGTTTAGCGGGTCCCTGGGTTATCTGCTATGCCGTCGGCTGGGAGCGCAGGCACAGTGTTTACAGCGGAAGACGGCTGGTCTTTAACGGCACGGGCATGCAGCTCTTCGGTAAGTGGATTATCTGGCTCCTGCTCACCATTGTGACCTGCGGCCTTTACAGCTTTGTCATGGGACTTAAGTTGGAACAGTGGATTCTGAGTCACACGGCCTTTGCGGATGAAGTGAGCGATCCGAACAACTCGGATGTGTTCCCGAATTCCGGGTTTGACGGCAATATGTTTGAGTGGATCGGTTATAACCTGGTCACCGCACTGGTAGGGACGCTGACCTGCGGCATCGCGGTTCCGTGGGTGGTTTGTAGCTTTAACAAGTGGTATGCGCCGAATGCCCGCATTTCCGGTCATCGACTCCGTTTTGATGGAAGCGGTGCCGAACTCTTCGGTCAGTACTTTGTGGTACTCCTGCTGAGCATCGTGACCTGCGGTCTTTACGCGCCCTGGGGCTTTGTGAAACTGCGCCGCTGGTACGTGTCCCATGTCAGAATTGCGGATGCAGTCTGAGGGTCAATATAGAAGTTGTTAGACGGAAAGAGCGCGGTGAAAACCGCGCTCTTCTAAATCGGAATACAATCTTTTTCGGGCGGCTGTTCGGCAACATGTTCAAAAGAGGAAAGCAAGCGAATTGCAAATTGGATAAAAGAGAGTAAGAATTCCGGATTACTTCGGTGACGGGGCGCGGGAAAACACAAGACTCTTGTGCAGAGTTACCAGTAGGCACAAGCTGTTGTAATGAAATTGTAACTTCTCGTAACAGGAACAACTCTTTTTTTTCGCGCAGACTATGTTATACTTTTCTTAATATTGCGTTGCGCTGTACGCGGTGCGGCGCGTGTACCTGAAAATCGAATTTGTGAAGAATGGATTTCTGAAAGATAGAGAAGAGCGGACGATGAGTGTGAGAGGCGATAAGGGGAGTCACTATTACAGACAGCGGCAGCGGAGACTGCGGGATCGGCAGCGGAGAGTCATAATCGGAGCGGCAGGGGCGGTTCTTGTCGTTTCTCTTTCGATTTTCGGCATTTCCCGCATCGTGCAGGCGGGCAAACGGGACAAGGGCAGCGCGGCGGTTGCGAGCACGGAGAGCAATGAGAAACTGAAGGGCAGCTGCAAAATTAACGATGTCGATATTTCCGGCATGACAAAGGAAGCGGCGAGAAAGGCTGTGCTCGAAAAGTACAAGTGGAATTTACGGGTTTCCGAGAACGCTGCGGCGGAAACCGAGAGCGGTGCGGCGGACGGCAGCACTGCCGATAACATGACGGCAGCGGAGAAGGAGACAAGTTCGGGCGCAAAGACATCGACCGCCAAGGACAGCGCAGACGATGCGGACTATGCGGTCGCGGACCTTCTCAAGGGGAAGCTTGAGAAAGTGCTCACGGAGATTTACGACGAGGGCGATAAGAAGGAAGACCATAACTACTTGCTGGACGCCGAGAGCATGGATGCCGAAATTGCCTCCGAGGTGCAGAACATCGCGAAGAAGTGGAACCGGAGCGCCAAGAGTGCGGAACTCAAGAGTTTTGACAAGACGACCAATACGTTTTCGTACAGCGATTCCACCGAAGGACGCAAGGTAGACGAGACAGCCATGGCGGATGCCATCAAGGCTGCGATGAACAATCAGAATTACGAAGCCGTGCTTCCGCTGAAGGCAGAGATAACGGAACCGGAACTGACGACCGCAGACGCAAAGGACAAATACAAGGTCATCGCGACCTTTACGACGACCGCGACCGACAATGCGGATCGAAACAACAATTTAAAGCTCGCCTGCGAGGCGCTGGACGGCAAGATTCTGAAAGTCGGCGACGAGTTTTCGTTTAACCAGACGACTGGCAACCGCACGCTGGAGCGCGGCTACAAGCCTGCCGGTGCCTACCAGATGGGCAAGGTTGTGCTGGAGCCGGGCGGCGGTGTCTGTCAGGTTTCAACCACGCTGTACAACACGGTGGTAAAGGCCGGTATCATGCCGACCGAGCGTCACGCGCACACCTTTGCGCCGACCTATGTGACGCCGGGTGAGGACGCGGCAGTCAGCTACGACGGCTATGCCGGTCCGGACATGAAGTTTATCAATACGACCAAGTACGCGATGGCCATTCGCGCAAAGTTTGACCCGAAGGCAAAGACCGTGACGGTCTCGCTGGTCGGTATTCCGATTCTGGACGACGGCGTCACGATTTCTATGGTCTCGAAGAAACTCGAGGACATGGATAACGGCGGTGTGGAATATGTCGAGGACACGACCCTGAAGCCGGGCGTCGAGAAGAAAATTGCGGACGGCACCATCGGCAGCCGCTGGGTCACGAACATTGTGACCAAGAAAAACGGTGAGGTGACTTCGGACGAGTTCTTCCACAATTCGAGCTACAAGGGACACTCGAAGAAGATTGCGCGGAACACGAGCGGCAAGGTCACGGCGACGCAGGCGGCAAATGCGATGACCATCACCGAGAACACCGAGACAGCGGCAGGGCAGGCGACCGCATCGCCGACCGAAGCGGTGAATCCGGGCAAGGCAGCCGAGAGCGCGGCGAGCAAGGTTGAGCCGAAGAACAGCGAGACGAAGGCGACCGAGACATCCAAGAGCGCGGAGACGAAGGCACCGGCGGCCGAGACCACGAAGGGACCCGGCGCGAACATCTCGGAGGGACCGACCATGGCACCTTCTACGGAGGAAACCGTGCAGGCGGCACCGCAGAATTAAAAAACGTGTACCCCATAAGATACATGAAACAGGCAGTTGCGCATTGTATTTTGGCGCAGCTGCCTGTTATAATATTGTCAGACGCTATAAAAATTCAGAAACAAGTGTTTCTGAGTTCCAATTTCACTTGGGAGGTATCACATGGCAAGAAAATGGAAAACCATGGATGGTAACCAGGCGGCGGCGCATGCGTCTTATGCGTTCACCGACGTCGCGGCTATCTATCCGATCACGCCTTCTTCTCCGATGGCTGAGCACACGGATGAGTGGGCAACGCAGGGTCTGAAGAACATCTTCGGTCACACGGTTCAGATCACGGAGATGCAGTCTGAGGCAGGTGCGGCAGGTGCCGTTCACGGTTCCCTCGTCGCAGGCGCTCTGACCACGACCTACACCGCATCGCAGGGTCTGCTTCTCATGATCCCGAACCTCTACAAGATTGCAGGTGAGATGCTCCCGGGCGTGTTCAATGTTTCCGCGCGTGCCATTGCAACCCACGCACTCAGCATTTTCGGCGATCACTCGGACATCTACGCATGTCGTCAGACCGGCTGTGCAATGCTCTGTGAGTCTTCCGTGCAGGAAGTCATGGACCTGACGCCGGTCGCACATCTCGCAGCAATCAAGGGCAGAATTCCGTTCATCAACTTCTTCGACGGTTTCCGTACTTCTCACGAGATTCAGAAGATTCAGATCTGGGATTACGAGGATCTGAAGGATATGGCTGATTTCGACGCAATTCAGGCATTCCGCGACAAGGCTCTGAATCCGAACCACGCGGAGGAAAAGGGCCAGGCGCAGAACCCGGACGTCTTCTTCCAGATCAACGAGTCGAGAAACCAGTTCTATGACAAGCTGCCGGAGATCGTGCAGGACTACATGGACAAGGTCAACGCAAAGCTCGGCACGGACTATAAGCTCTTCAACTACTACGGCGCAGAGGATGCGGAAGTTGTCATCATCGCGATGGGTTCCGTCAACGACACGATTGAGGAGACCATCGACTATCTGACCAAGCAGGGCAAGAAGGTCGGTCTCGTGAAGGTTCGCCTGTATCGTCCGTTCAGCGCAAAGGCTCTGGTCGAGGCTCTTCCGAAGTCTGTGAAGCGCATCGAAGTGCTTGACAGAACCAAGGAGGCAGGTTCCATCGGTGAGCCGCTCTACCTCGATGTGGTCGCTGCACTCCGCGACACCGAGTTTGCAAATGTTCCGGTCTTCACGGGCCGCTACGGTCTCGGTTCCAAGGACACGACGCCGAAGGATATTGTCGCAGTGTTCGAGAACACCGAGAAGAAGCGCTTCACGGTCGGTATCGTGGACGATGTGACCCACCTGTCCCTCGAGACCGGTGCAAACCTTGTCACGACGCCGGAAGGCACGACGAACTGCAAGTTCTGGGGTCTCGGCGCAGACGGTACCGTCGGTGCAAACAAGAACTCCATCAAGATCATCGGTGACAACACCGACATGTATGCGCAGGCATACTTCGATTATGACTCGAAGAAGTCCGGCGGTGTCACGATGTCTCACCTCCGTTTCGGTCACAAGCCGATTAAGTCCACCTACCTGATTCACCAGGCAGACTTCGTGGCTTGCCACAACCCGGCTTACATCCGCAAGTACAACATGGTTCAGGAACTTGTGGACGGCGGTACCTTCCTGCTGAACTGCGCTTGGAGCGATGCAGAGCTTGAGGAGCATCTGCCGGGCCAGGTCAAGAAGTACATCTACGACCACAAGATTAACCTCTACACGATTGACGGTGTGAAGATCGGTATCGAGACCGGCATGGGCCCGACCCGTATCAACACGATTCTTCAGTCCGCATTCTTCAAGCTGACCGGCATCATCCCGGAGGAGAAGGCAATTACCCTCATGAAGGATGCTGCGCAGAAGACCTACGGCCGCAAGGGTGAGGATGTCGTCAAGAAGAACTGGAACGCAATCGATGCCGGCGCTTCGGGCGCTCACAAGGTTGAGGTTCCGGAGAGCTGGAAGGATGCGAAGGACGAGGGTCTCGACTTCACGCACGCATCTCACGGTCCGGAGGCAGTCAAGAAGTTCGTCAACACGATTCAGTCTGCGGTCAATGCGCAGGAGGGCAACAACCTTCCGGTTTCCGCATTCATGGATTACATGGACGGCACCACGCCGAACGGCACGGCTGCTTACGAGAAGCGCGGTATCGCGGTTGATGTTCCGGTCTGGAATCCGGACACCTGCGTCCAGTGCACACAGTGTTCCTATGTCTGCCCGCACGCTGCGATTCGTCCGGTTGCTATGACCGAGGAAGAGGCGAAGAACGCACCGGAAGGCATGAAGATGACCGACCTCAAGATGATGCCGGGTTACAAGTTCGCCATCAATGTCTCCGTTCTCGACTGCACGGGCTGCGGAAGCTGCGCAAATGTCTGCCCGGGCAATGTGAAGAACCAGACGCTCGTCATGCAGCCGCTCGCGGACAATGCCGACAAGCAGAAGTTCTTTGACTATGCTGTTACGCTGCCGGAGAAGCAGGAAGTCATCGACAAGTTCAAGATGAGCACCGTCAAGGGCTCTCAGTTCAAGAAGCCGCTGCTTGAGTTCTCGGGCGCTTGCGCAGGCTGCGGTGAGACACCGTACGCAAAGCTTGTCACCCAGCTCTTCGGCGACAGAATGTACATCTCGAACGCAACCGGCTGCTCCTCGATTTGGGGCAACAGCTCGCCGTCCACGCCGTACACGACGAACGAGAAGGGCCAGGGTCCGGCTTGGGACAACTCCCTCTTCGAGGACAACGCTGAGTTCGGTTACGGTATGTTGCTTGCAAACCGTGCAATCCGAGACGGTCTGAAGAGCAAGGTTGAGGAGCTCAATGAGACCGCTTCGAACGACGAGACCAAGAAAGCTTGCCAGGCTTGGCTTGACACCTACTCTGTCGGCGCAACGAACGGCGCAGCAACGGATGCACTGGTCGAGGCACTCGAGAAGGACGGCAGCGAGCTCGCAAAGGAAATCCTCAAGCAGAAGGATTACCTGAACAAGAAGAGCCAGTGGATCTTCGGCGGCGACGGTTGGGCTTACGATATCGGCTTCGGCGGTGTGGACCACGTCCTCGCTTCCGGCAAGGATATCAACATCCTCGTCTTCGATACCGAGGTGTATTCGAACACCGGCGGTCAGTCCTCCAAGTCCACCAAGACCGGTGCAATCGCACAGTTCGCGGCAGGCGGTAAGGAGACCAAGAAGAAGGATCTCGCAGGCATTGCGATGACCTACGGCTATGTCTATGTCGCACAGATCAGCATGGGCGCGGATATGAACCAGGCGCTCAAGGCTCTCGCAGAGGCAGAGGCTTATCCGGGTCCGTCCCTGATTCTCGCTTACTCGCCGTGCATCAACCACGGTATCAAGAAGGGCATGAACAAGGCTATGACCGAGGAGAAGCTCGCGGTTGAGTCCGGTTACTGGAACAACTTCCGCTTCAATCCGGCTGCCGAGAAGAAGTTCACGCTGGATTCCAAGGCACCGAAGGAAGGTGAGTACAGAGACTTCCTGATGGGCGAGGTGCGTTACAACTCCCTCATGCTGAAGAACCCGGAGAGAGCGGAGCAGCTCTTCACGAAGAACGAGCAGGATGCAATGGCTCGCTACGAGTACCTGAAGAAGCTGGTCGCACTTTACGACGACAGCAAGACTGAATAATAGAAGACAGCAAACGCTGTATGCGACCCTACGAAAGGGGCGGACGAAAGTCCGCCTCTGTTTTTTGTCTGCGATTGCGGCACGACGCAAAGAGGTATACCAAAGAACCAAGAAAAGGCCTACCTTTGCAGGATGAAATCCTGCCCTGCCGTGCCTAGAGTAGAGGTAGCAGAGTCTGTTTTGTGCCTGTCTTGACAGAGAGAAGGGAGATGTATCCATGTGAGAAAAGGAAAACTTATTGCGGTGACAGCACTGCTTGCTGTGCTGGCCATGCAGGGAACGGTCTATGCGGCGACCGTCACCAAGGTCAGCGCCAGTGTAAGTGCGGAAGAAAAGGAGGAGACAGCCTTGCGGGAAGAGGAAGCGGCGAAGGCCTCGGCAGAGGAGACAGCCGGGACGACAAGAGAGACGGGCGCAGCAGTCGAAGAGAACGAACCGCCGACCAGAATCTATGTGAGCAAGGGAAAAAAAGAACTCACGCTCTATGTGAACCATCAGGTGATCGGCGTCTGGGCGTGCAATATCGGCACCAATTCGGCCTTGGGGAAAAAACAGGTTGAGGGCGACCGGATTACGCCGAGCGGCGAGTATTATATCTGTCTCCGGAATCCGAAGAGCAACTATCATCTCTCGCTCGGACTGTCCTATCCCGACAAGTCGGACGCGGACCGGGGGCTCGCGCAGGGACTCATTTCAGAAGCGGAAAAGGATGCGATTTACACGGCGATTGATCAGGGGGGATGTCCGCCCTGGAAGACCGCTCTCGGCGGCTATGTGATGATACACGGAAATTACACCGAGAACTTCTCGACCGCCGGCTGTGTGGCGGTTCCGGACAGCGTCATGGATATTCTGTGGCAGTATGTGCCGCTCGGGACAAAGGTGACCATCGGCGCATAAAACATTTGTTCGAATTTATAGGTGCCTTTCGGCTTCCTTTCGCGTATAATGGAGTTATACAAAGAGAGGAGAAGAGGATATGGAAGCGCGCACCTACATCGCGATTGATTTGAAATCGTTTTACGCCTCCGTGGAGTGCCGGGAGCGCGGTCTGGATCCGCTGGACACGAATCTTGTGGTTGCGGATGAGCGCCGCACCGATAAGACCATCTGCCTTGCGGCGACGCCCTCTCTCAAAAGTTTCGGTGTGCCGGGGCGCGCCCGCCTCTTTGAGGTGAAGCAGAGGCTTAAGGAGGTCAATGCAGCGCGGCGAAGACACCTGCCGGGCAGGGCATTTACAGGCAGCTCTCACTTTGCGTCCGAGCTCGCGGCAAATCCGGCGCTCTCGGCGGACTTTCTGATTGCGCGGCCGCGCATGGCGCACTACATGGCCTACAGCACGAAGATTTATGCGATTTACATGAAGTACATTGCGCCGGAAGACATCATCGTCTACTCGATTGACGAGGTCTTTCTGGATGTGACGGCCTATTTAAAGACCTACCGCCTTACGGCAAAGGAACTTGCGAGGAAGATGATTCTGGATGTCCTTAAGAGCACCGGCATCACGGCGACGGCGGGCATCGGTACGAACCTCTATCTCGCAAAGGTCGCGATGGACATCCTGGCAAAGCACTGTACAGCGGATGAGAACGGCGTCCGCATCGCGGTTTTAGATGAGCAAAATTACCGGAGAGAACTCTGGTCTCACCGTCCGCTCACGGACTTCTGGCGTGTCGGGCGTGGCTATACGCGAAAACTCGAGGCCTATGGCATCTATACGATGGGAGATGTGGCCCGCTGTTCTCTGCAAGATGAAGACTTACTCTACCGCCTTTTTGGCAAGAACGCAGAGCTCCTGATCGATCACGCCTGGGGCTATGAGCCCTGCGGCATGGCAGAGGTAAAGGCCTATCGCCCCGCGAGCAAAAGTCTCGGCGAGGGACAGGTGTTGCAGACAGCCTATGCAGCCGAAAAGGCAAGAATTGTGGCACTCGAGATGGCAGATGCGCTCTCGCTCCAACTGGTCGAAAAAGGTCTTGTGACCGACCAACTCGTGCTCACGGTCGGCTACGACCGCGAGAATCTGACCGATCCCGAACGCCGCAAACACTACCGCGGCGAGATTGTCACGGACTACTACGGAAGGCAGCTTCCGAAGCACGCGCACGGGAGCGAAACCCTCCGCGGATACAGTTCTTCGTCGCGGGAAATCATTGCCGCGGTTTCCGCGCTCTTTGACCGCCTTGTGAATTCCGCACTCTTAATCCGGCGACTCTCGCTCACGGCAAACCGTGTCCTCCCGGAACAGGAGGCGGCGAAAACGCAAAACGATGGTGTGCAGCTTGACCTGTTTACCGATTACGCGGCGGAGGAAGCAAAGCAAGCGGAGGCAGACAGGCAGAGAGCGCGGGAGCGGAAACTACAGGAGGCGACGCTCGCCATCAAGAAAAAGTTCGGGAAAAACGCACTGCTGAGGGGGCGCAGTCTCCTGGACGGCGCGACCGGAAGGGACAGAAACGAGCAGATCGGAGGACACAGGGCGTGAGCGGGGCGTACGATGATATCTTGCATTTCGCCCGTCCGCAGTCAAAGAAGCATAGGCCCATGCCGATGGAGGACAGGGCAGCACAGTTTTCGCCCTTTGCGGCGCTCACAGGCTACGACGCCGCGGTCTCGGAGACCGCAAGATGTACCGAAGAAAGAATCGAACTTGATTCGCAGGAGGCCGAGCGCCTCGGGGAGCGGATTGCTGCGCTGATGAAGCGGCAGCGGGAGCAGCCGGAATTAAGTCTCCTGTACTTTGTGCCGGATGCGCGCAAGGCGGGCGGTGCCTATGTGACGGTAAGCGGGCGGCTTAAAACGATAACGGACTTTCCGCGATGCATATACCTGACGGACGGGAGCGAGATACCGATTGAGGATATCGTTGCGGTGGAAAGCCCTTGTTTACGCGATGACATTGCTTGAGCCTTGCTTCGACAAACCTCTTCCTCAAATCGCAGTCATAGGTTAGAGAACAAGGAAAAAACGCTTCCGGATAGAGCAAGCGGTCAATGACGGAATACTAGGTGCAGTGTGCGTGTCATGCGCATGCTGCACCGTTTTTTGTGGGCAGGAACTGCCGCACAGGCATCTTGGGCAAATGAAAATTCGAATGAACTTTAGATTGGTTTTATTCGTTTCCTGGAGTAAACTAGAAATGTGAGAGTTTAACTTGCCGTGAGTGATTTTGGACATCGAAAAAGAGGTTCCGGATGGATTTCATGACGATTCAGCAGGTTTCTGAAAAATGGGGAATCTGCGCGAGGAGAGTACAGACATTATGCATGGAAGGGCGAATTGAAGGCGTCGAGCGTTTGGGGCATCAATGGATCATTCCGGTTAACGCAGAAAAGCCGAAGGATGCCAGAATCAAAAGCGGCAAATACATCAAAAAGAAATCCGGAAACGGAGAGAGCGAAGATGGAAAGAAAACCGTATAGTGCCGGAGCAGTGAAATTTTCGTTCTGGTTCATGGAATTTCGGAAAACCGTGCAGCTTTTGCGTGAGGGCAAGAGCTTTGCAGATATAAAGAAATTGAATGAAGAGACAAACATTTACGGTGCGCCGACAAAACTGCGAGCGCAACAGATTTATTCTACGGTAACGGCCCGTATCAAGACCTTAGATGAAAGCTTTTATCCGGTATTTCTCTGCAGTGATCTTGCCACACAAAAGTTATTTGTGCTGACTGCGGCTCTTTTGCATGACACATTGTTTTTTGATTTTGTGTACGAAGTCGTGCGGGAAAAAATGATTCTTGGTTCCGATGAACTGACGGATGCTGATATCCGTATATTCTTCAAAAATAAGCAGGAACAGAGTGAGAAGGTAGCCTCTTTTCAGGACGCTACCTTGCGCCGTCTCGGCGCCTGCTATAAAACACAGCTTTGTGAAGCGGGACTCTTAGAAAGCAGCCGGCTAAACAGCACAAGAAAAATACAAAAGCCGATTCTTGATATTGCATTTGAGCACTGGCTTTATGACCATGCTCTCGGCATCATGGTAAAAACACTGACAGGGGTAAGATGAAATGGACTTAAGCCAAAGACTGGATGAGATGGAGCTTGCAATCCACAAGCCGTCTTTTCGGAAAGGAACAGGCCGCGCAAACGAGGTCAACTATTGGGTATTTGATTACCCGCCGGAAAAGGAACTGGAAGTTCGGGAGCGCGTTGCGTATCTGAAAACCAAGAACGACCGCGGCGATGATGATTTTGCGCTTGTGGTCTTTGACCTGTATGATATCATCATTGACTTTCTGGAAGAGAAAAACTTCTTGGAAAAGTGTTACGACTTTGAAAAAAAACGGGGAATTGAGCGTATTATCAAGGCGGTGACCAACTCCATGAAGGTGAATGACGATGACAGCCTGATTGTGCAATATATCAAAGAGCATACGCCGGAGAATGCGGTCGTGTTCCTGACCGGTATCGGCAAGTGCTATCCGATTTTGCGTTCCCACAAGGTGCTGAATAACTTGCATCAGGCGTTTGTGCGCTGCCCGGTCGTGATGTTCTTTCCGGGAACTTATAATGAACAGGAGTTGATTCTGTTCAATGAGATTAAAGACGATAACTATTACCGGGCATTCCGACTGGTAAAGTAACGGACGGAGGAAACTGTTATGCAGATTAAGGATATGTTCCGAAAGAAAATTGACCGCGAGATACAGGGCGTTATCATTGTCGGCCAGGGTGAAGAAACGAATGTGGCGCAGGAACTGGAAGAGTATGTTGTTACCCGTGAGCTTCAGCGCCATTTCGCGGATTTTTTTGCGGCATATAAAAAAGGAATTCAGGGAACCACACCCAAAATGGGCGTCTGGATTTCCGGTTTCTTTGGAAGCGGTAAATCTCATTTCCTGAAAATTTTGTCCTATCTGCTTCAGAATAAACAAGTCGGAGACCGACATGCCATCGACTACTTTATCGCCGATCGTAAGATTAGCGATCAGATGGTGCTGGCAGATATGCAGCTGGCAGCAAATACGCCATCGGATGTTATTCTCTTCAACATTGATTCCAAAAGCGATTCGAACGGTAAGGAAAACAAAGATGCCATTGTGAATGTGTTTCTGAAGGTTTTTAATGAGATGCAGGGCTTCTGCGGTTCCATGCCGCACCTTGCCGATCTGGAGCGCCGACTCTCCGAGGAAGGCCGTTTTGAGGAGTTTCGGGAAAAGTTTGAAGAAGAGTACGGCAATCCGTGGGAAAGCTCTCGTCAGGACTTCGATTTCATTCAGGATTCCGTTGTCGATGTCCTTTCTGACATGAACTTCATGAGCGAATCGGTGGCCCGCAACTGGTGCGAGAAAGCAACTGAGGGCTACCGGATCAGCATTGAAGATTTCGCCAAGCGTGTAAAGTCCTATATTGAGAAAAAAGGCAACAACCACCATGTGGTATTCCTTGTGGATGAAATCGGGCAGTACATCGGTGACGATTCCAAGCTGATGCTGAACCTCCAGACAGTGACAGAAGAGCTGGGGAAGGAGTGTGTGGGGAAAGCTTGGGTAATCGTGACGAGCCAGCAGGACATCGACTCCGTTACCAAGGTGAAGGGCAACGATTTCTCCAAGATTCAGGGGCGCTTCGACACACGCCTCTCCCTGTCCTCTGCCAATGTAGATGCCGTGATTAAAAAGCGTATTCTGGATAAGACAGAGACAGCGGCACAGAGTTTGCGTCTGCTCTATGACCAGAAAGCAACCGTCATCAAAAATCTGATTGTTTTCAACGACGGTGTGGAGAAAAAACTGTACGCCAATGCGGAGGATTTTGCGGAGGTTTATCCGTTTGTTCCCTACCAGTTTAATTTGCTGGCAAGTGTGCTGACCAGCATCCGCACCCACGGGGCCTCCGGGAAGCATCTGTCCGAGGGCGAGCGTTCCATGCTGGCGCTGTTCAAGGAGTCAGCCATGCAGCTGATGGATTCGGAGACGGGCGCCATCGTGCCGTTCTATCGGTTTTATGATGCTTTGGAAAACTTCCTTGACCACAGCCACAGCAGTGTGATTATCCGCGCCTATGATAATAGCTTCGTCAACCCGGAAAGAAAGGAAAAGGATGTCTTTGCAATCAACGTGTTAAAGACCCTGTTCCTGATTAAATATGTTCCGGAGATTCAGGCCAATGTGGATAATATCACAAGCCTGATGATTGCCGGCATTGACGATGACCGCATCTCCCTGAAGGCACAGGTGGAGGATGCACTGAAAGTGTTGATGCGCCAGATGCTGATTCAGAAGAACGGCTCCGTCTATGTCTTCCTGACCGATGAGGAACAGGAAATCAACAATGAAATCGAAAAAGAAAACGTGGAGATGCCGGAGGTCATCACGAAGATTGCGGAGATGATCTATGAGGATATTTTCTCCGGCAAGAAGTATCAGTATCCAAGTTTTGGCGGACGGTATGCATTCTCCTTCAACCAGACAGTGGATGACCGTCCTTATAAGGCAAACCAGAGTTACGACATCGGCCTCCGCGTGTTGACCCCGTGGTATGAAGGCGGCACGGATGACGGTACACTGCGACTGCTCTCCGGTCAGGGAAAAGAAGTCCTCGTGGTTTTGCCGAACGATGATGCGTTCCTGACGGAAATGCGAGCATACCTAAAAATTGAGCGCTTCCTGCGAAAGAATACTTCCGTGCAGCTTGCCAAGTATGAGACTATTAAAGAAGCGAAGCGCGTGGAGATGCGGGAGCGGAACGGCAACGCCAAGCTTTACCTGACGGAAGCGCTGAAAGAGGCTACCATCTATGTCAACGGAGATGTATTGCACACCTCCGCTAAGGAAGTGACCGGTCGCATCAATGAGGCAATCGGAAGATTGGTGCAGACGGTTTATCACAAGCTGTCCTACATTGATGCAGCAATGGGCGAGGCGGACATTCGGAAGCTGTTCAAGACCGGCAATCAAATGTCGCTGACATTGGGAGATGTCGGAGAACCCAATGTCCATGCACTGGATGATGTGCTGCAATTCGTGGCAGGCAATTCCCGGGTGCACATGAAGACTTCTATGAAGACCATCAAGGACCGTTTTATGAAAGCACCCTATGGCTTTGTGGAAGATGACATCCATTGGCTGGTGGCACGGCTCTTTCAGCGTGGCGATCTGTCCTTTACCGTCAGCGGAGAAAGCGTTAATCGGAATAACCGCTCCGAAGAGGAAATCATCGGCTACATCACAAAGAAGCAGTTCGTGGATAAACTGCTGACGGAAGTGCGCATCCGTGTGCCGGAGAACCGGAAAAAGGCCGTCCGTACTGTGATGAAAGAGCTGTTCAAGAAGACAGCGTCCGCCGACGACGAGGATACCGTTATGAAACAGTTCCTGAGTGAATGCAAGGATCGGATTTCCGAGATTGTGCTGCTGGAGCCGAAATACGAGAATTATGCTTATCCCGGAAAAGAAATTCTGAAAAAAGGCAAAAAGCGGCTTGCCGCACTGGTGCAGATTCAGGCACCGCCGGAATTCTTCAAAATCGTCTTTGACGAGCAGGACGAGCTGAGGGATTTTGGCGATGACTATGAATCTGTCCGTAAGTTCTTCGGCGGCGAGCAGCTGCCCGTCTTCACGCGTGCACTGGATATGTTGAATATCTACGATGACAGTAAGACTTACATCGTGGATGCAGAGCTGGAAGATGTCGTGGCAAAGATGCGCACCATCGTCCGGATGGCAAAGCCCTATCAGGAGATTCCGAAGCTGCCGGAACTGCTCGAGCAGTTTACGCACTGCTACAATCGCATCCTGGATGAAGAGGCAGAGCCGGTGAAGGATTCCATTCACCAGGATCAAAGCAGAGTGTTTGAAGTGTTGAACAGGAAGCCCTATAAGGATACAAAAATCAACCGCTATCTGGAACTGTTCGGGGAGATTATGGACGGCGCGGAGCGGTGCAACAATGTCTCTACACTCCGCAGCTTTGCGGATAAGGCAGAGGCCTTGAAACTGCGACTGCTCAATGAGATGACGGCAGAAGATAACCGCCTTGCCGCGGAAGCGGCGGCAAAGGCCGAAGAAGAGCAAAGACGCCGGGAGGAAGAGGCGAAAAAGCGCGGGGAGACCGTGAAACCGGCGGAAAAAGTTGCGGAACCGCAGCCGGAATACAAGGTGCGCACCACGAAAAATATCTCCATCAAGACAGTTGCCAGGACAGCTTCGTGGCGGCTGGAGAGCAGGGAGGACATTGATAAATACCTGTCTGCCTTGCGTGAAAACCTGCTGAAAGAGATGGATGAAGATACCATCATAAACATTGAACTGTAAATGACAGGAGATTGACTCCATGAATAAGACAGCCATAAAAAATTTTGCGATTTGGGCGCGGAACAAGCTGATTGCGGATGTCAGCTATGCTGCCCGCCTGATCGGCATAACCGAGGACGGCCTTGCAAAGCCGCTGCCGCAGAGCTTCGGTGAGACGCAGTTCTTCGACATCGGCACCGCGGAACCGTATTCGATTTCCGGCGAGGCCGTGCGTCAGCGTGACAAGCTGATCGAGGTCATCCGGCAGAAAGAAAAGGATACCGACTATAAGACCGCATATCGGTATGTGATGGAGGAGGTTGCCTATACATGGTTCAACCGCCTGATTGCGATCCGTTTCATGGAGGTCAACGACTATCTGCCCTCCCATATCCGGGTTCTCTCTTCCGAGAGCGGTAAGCTGGAACCGGATCTGGTCACGACCCCGTTTGACGCAGAGCTTCCCTTCACGGCGGAGGAAGAGGCGCAGATTTCCCGGTTGAAGCAGGACAACCGGCTGGATGAGTTGTTTCGCATTCTGTTCCTGAAACAGTGTAACGCCTTGAATGCGATTTTGCCTGCGCTGTTTGAAACAACAAAAAACTACACCGAGCTGCTGCTAAGCCTTTCTGTCATTGACCGGGACGGCGTGGTCTATCACCTGATTCACGATATCCCGGAGGCTGACTTCGACATCGAGCAGGGCGGTCAGGTGGAGATTATCGGCTGGCTATACCAGTATTATATTACAGATGGATTTAATGCTCTATACGATGGAAATAAGGCAACTGAAAAAATAGCGGCGGAGGAGCTTCCATTTGCAACCCAGCTGTTCACCCCGGACTGGATCGTCCGCTACATGGTGGAGAACAGCCTCGGCCGTCTGTGGGTGGAAGGTCACCCGGACTGTGGACTGAAAGAAAACTGGAAATACTATCTGGAAGAGGCGGAACAGGAGAAAGAGGTGCGGGCGAAGCTCGCGGAAATTCGCAGAGAGTATGCTGCCCTGAACCCGGAAGACATCAAGCTCATTGACCCCTGCATGGGTTCCGGCCATATCCTCGTATACGCTTTTGATGTACTGCTGCAGATTTACGAGAGTGCCGGTTACAGTGAACGTGATGCCGCAAAGAGCATTCTGGAACACAACATCTACGGTCTGGATATTGATGACCGTGCGTATCAGCTGGCGTACTTTGCCGTGATGATGAAAGCCAGACAGTATAACCGCCGCATCTTAAACGGCGAGAACACCTGCCATGTCTATTCTATTCAGGAGAGTAACAGCATCAACCGTGCGCACCTGGACTATTTCGGCGCCGGGATGGACAATAGCGAGAAGAAGGCTGCTAAAAATCAGCTGGGAGGTCTGCTTGACACCCTGATTGATGCCAAGGAATACGGCTCCATCCTCACTGTGGAGAACTACAACTGGGACTTACTGCGCCGCTTTGTGGCAGCGGCGGATACCGCCGGGCAGATCAGCATGGACAGCATAGGCGTAGAAGACACAGCCGAACAGTTAAATCGACTCCTCGATATAGGAGAGACTATGGCTCGGAAGTATTGGGCAGCTGTGACAAATCCGCCTTATCTGAATGCTAATCGGATGAATTCAAATGTTATTGGTTATATAGAAAAATACTATAAAACGGCTAAACAAGACCTATCCATGGTAATGTACCAAGCTGTTTCAGACAAATATTTAAAAAGAAATGCATATGTATCGTTTATTACTCCGACATCATGGATGTTCTCGGCCAAATTCAAAGGGATTCGAGAGCAAACTCTTAAAACTCAAAGAGTTGTGTCTATTGCAGATTGCGGAACAGAGCTTTTCGAGGGAAAAGTAGGTCACCTTTATATTGCAGCTTGGGTTGCACAAAAATGTGAACCATTTGGGAAATCCACCTATGTTGATGTATCAAAATATTGCTATTCAAGGCGAGACGAAAAGCCATTACAGTTCTTGAAAAACGAAAATCGTGGGGTGTTTCATCAGAAGTATTTTGAATATCTTCCGGATATGCCAATGGCCTATAATATTAGTGATCGCGCATTGCGTTTTTTCACAGAGAATCATGTTTTGGCAGATGTTGGTGATTCACGACAAGGATTAACTACATCTGATAACAAAACATTTACACGTAGCTGGTATGAAGTAAATATCGGTGAGTTGAATCGCAACTGTAAAGATGTTGATGAAACTAAGGATTGTACTGAAAAATGGTTTCCTTTCTTAAAAGGTGGAGCCTTTCAAAAATGGTATCAAAGATTTGATACGGTTGTAAATTATGCAAATAATGGAGAAGCAATAAAGACTTCCGTCATGAAAAAGTATACGTATCTCAGCAATCCTGGTTTTGTGGTGAAAAATACTGAGTGGTACTTTAAGCAGGGGCTAACATGGAATGATGTTGGTGGAGAGAGATTCAATGCTCGTCTTATGCCCCAAGGATATATTTTTGCGGATGCGAGCCCCAGCTTTTTTACAAACGATGATATTTGGTATTACCTGGCGTATTTTAATAGTGCGGTTTTCCAAGTTTTTGCAAGTGCTATTTGTCAAGGTTTGCATTACAGCACTGGACAAATTCCCAAAATTCCAGTAAAACGTATAGAAAATAGAGACAAAGAAGACATTTCTGAAATTGCGAAAAGGTGCTATAGCATCGTTGAAGATTATGTAAATGAAAACGAACTGAGTATTGATTTTGATAAATCACCATTGCTTGGAATTGGGTGTGTTGAAAAACTCTATGAAAATCTGAAAGAAAAAAGAAGTCGTGCTTTTGATAAATTGAAATCGTTAGAAGAAGAGCTGAACCGCATTTTTATTGACATTTATGGCTTGCAGGATGAGTTGACCCCAGAAGTGGAAGATAAAGATGTAACGGTACGCAAGGCTGACTTGCAGCGGGACATCAAGAGCCTGCTCAGCTATGCTGTGGGCTGTATGTTTGGCCGCTACTCTCTGGATATGGAAGGCCTTGGCTATGCAGGCGGCGAGTGGGATAGTAGCAAATACCAGAGCTATATTCCGGATGCTGATAATGTCATTCCCATCACCGATGAAGAATATCTGGACGATGATATCGTATCGCGCCTATGTGCATGGCTGAAAGCGGCGTACGGTGCCGATACGCTGG
>ERZ773037.269-NODE-269-length-28262-cov-17.778034_pt1 | contig 28262 bp, 23 predicted proteins | sample MGYA00511466_ERZ773037 | MGnify/ENA primary metagenome ERZ773037 (study PRJEB29015, sample SAMEA2738146) | human oral metagenome | biome: human oral; feature: human-associated habitat; material: saliva | place: China | collected 2202 ... | reverse complement strand
ATAAATTTTATATATAAAAAGAATTTATAGCAGATATAAAAAATAAGTATTTGCTTTATAAAAAAAATGGTGATAAAAATAAATAAAAAATGAAAGGTACAATTAGAGGATATTATGAGTTTTGTTGTAATCGAAGGGGATAATGGTACGGGTAAAGATACATTAGCTTTAAATATAAGAGATAAGCTAGGTTATCGAATCATAACGAATGAATCTGATGTAAAAAAATTAAATAAAAAAGCTAAACAATATGAAGGAAAAGAAAGAATAGAAAAATTTCTAGACTATGGAAAATTTTGTAGCGATATCGTTAATGAAACAAGAGAAAATGTAATATTGGTACGTTATTGGATAAGTACATTGGCAGCAGCATATGCAGATAATATATATACTTATGAACAAACATGTAAATTAGAAAATAATATATGTTCTAAATTTTGTAAGCCTGATATTATAATATGTTTATGGTGTGACTTCGAAACGAGAGTAAAACGAATTGAGACAAGAAAATCTTTGGATTTTGATGATACTACAAGAAAAAGAAATGAAAAATATAAATGGTTTTTAAATAAATGTGAAGCAAAAACAAATATAAAATGGATAAATATTGACACTACTAATAAAAGTAGAGACGAAATATTTGAAGAAGTGAATAAATATATAATGTGCGATAATAATTAATATATTATTATATATAAAATATAAAGGAGGTTTCTTATGGAAATTGAAAGAAAATTTGCAGTAGCAAAAATTCCAGACGATTTAAAAAAATATGAAAAAGAGGAAATAGAGCAAGGTTATCTATGTATTAAACCAACTGTAAGAATACGAAAGTCAAATGATGAATATACCCTAAATTACAAATGGAAACAGAAGGGATTAGATGAAAAAATAGCAATTCAAAATATAGAATATACTATGCCACTAACAGAAGAGAATTATAAAATATTATTAAATAAAATAGAGAACAACTTAATAAAGAAAGACAGATATAAAATTCCAATAAATGACGGATTAATTGTAGAACTAGATGTATTTCATGGTAACCTAGAAGGATTAGTATTTGCAGAAGTTGAATTTCCAAATATAGAAATTGCGGAAAGCTTTAATAAACCAGATTGGCTAGGAAAAGATTTATGTTTTGATAAACGTTTTGATAACACATTGTTATCAAAGGTAGAAAAATATTCAGATGAATATGATCCAAATAAGTAATTTTAAATATGGAGGTCTTAATATATGGAAAGAATAATTAATGAATTTATCGAAAGAAAAAATGAAAGAAAAAATAGTGCAAATGCAAAATTAAAACTTTTAATATATGGAGTACGAGACAATCCGGAAATTTTTCTGAAATTTCAAAAACTTTTTAAAGAAGAACATTATGCATATGACAATGGAAACTGGAATGTAGATAAAAATAGATTAACACCTTCTGAAATATTATTACCAGGAGGAATTGTATCTAAATTACATATTAGACCAGATTCACCATTAACTTTATGCATGGAAAATAATAAATTATACATAAAAAATGAAGGAAAATATCTAACTGAATTTACTTTTATTTCAAGGCCTAATTTCTGGGATTATACAACAAGTAAAGGGACGCCAACAAAAAAATTGGCACAATTATATGGATTAAACTGTATGAATATTAATATATTTTCTGGATGTGAGTTTCATGATGTTGGCAAACCATGTAAATTTTGCTCTGTTAAAAGTGCAGTACGAAGAGATGACCCAGTTGAAATAATAAAAACCCCTGAAGAATTATCAGAAGTTTGTGAACTTGCCACAAAATATGATGATTTTAATTATATAATAATAACAGGAGGGTCTCATCTAAATACAGATGAAGAATTTGACAAACATATTGAAATAATAAAAGCAATAAAAAATAAATTACCATGGAATGGTAGAATAAAAGGAAATGTCGCAATGATGCCACCAAAAACCAAATCCAAATTAAAAGAATTATATGATAATGGTGTTGAAAATCCAAGCTTTAATATGGAGGTTTGGCCAAAAAACAATTTTGAAAAAATATGTCCTGGTAAAGAAAAATATGTAGGATTTGATTATGTAGTTGAATCATTATTATACCTAAAAGATATATATGGACCAGGAAAAGTATGGAGTAATTTTGTTGCTGGACTTGTACCTATTGAAGATATGAAAGAAGGATTTAAATTTATGGCAGAACATGGAATTGTACCAGGAGCAAATATTTACCATGCCGAAGTGGGCTCTTGCATAGGAAAATCTCTAGGTACGATTGATGAAAATTATGTATTAGAATTATATAGATATGCCTCTGAATTATATCATAAGTATGATTATAAACCTTTTTTTGATGCGGGAGTCTTAAGAAATAGTCTAGCGAATGAAGTATATGAAGGATTATTATGATGAAAAATAATAAAATCTTATATTGGCCAGGACGAGGACAAAATTTAGATGTATTAAAAAAATTCAGAAAAGAATTAGAAAATCATAGATTTGAAGTAGAATGTATCAATGTAAATTATGATGAAGGAATTCTTGAACCATATACTTGGAAACAGGTAGTTGAAAATGATGCTAGTTGGTGGATAGGTATTAGTTTAGGGGCATCTCTTTTATATTATAGTTTGAGATTTGTAGGTGAAAATAAGCCTAATAGAATTACTTTAATTAATCCGTTTTTTTCAAGGAAAGTGCTATCCGAAGAAAAAAATTTTAGTTTAAAAAATCAATGGAATTTTTCACCAATAGATTATGTAGAAGAAATAGATAATTTAGATATGGTATTGTCAATTAATGATACAAAGATTCCAATGTATCATGGCGTAAAAATTTTAAATAATACAATTTGTACAAATAAGCAAATTATTTTTATAAATGAAAATCATACAATAGATAATGATGATGCACAAAGTGAATTAGCGCGAGTGTTAAAAAATGAAAATATATTGGATAGGGGTATGCATAATGAAAGGTATAACTATTGCAACATTTATAAGCAACAATGAGTATGAGAGTAAGGAATTTTATAATTTAACAGAATACTTAAAAAAATTTATTGATATTCAAATAATTATTTTTAGCAATAAAGAAATTAAAAATGACAATATAAAAGTTTTTGTAACTCCACAGATGACAAAATATAAAAGAATACAGTTGTTATTAAATGAAGCGAAATTCGATGATATTTTATGTTTAGATAATGATATAGCTCCAAATAAAACAAATATATTAAAGTTTGTTCACGAATGTTTAAATAAAGATTATAGTATTGCATGGGGAAAAGTAAAAGCTCAAAAAACAAAAGGTTTTATACCAAAACTTATAGAAATTGATAAAAATTTATCACATAACTATATAAGACCAATATTATGGAAATTAAATATAGGAATTAGCTTACCAGGTCAAATATTTATGATTAATAAAAAATATTTAAAAAATCGATTACCTAATGTTGATACAGTTTATGATGATTTAATGATAGGAGCAATAGTTCGTGAAAATAAATACCCTGTGTATTTTACTAAAGAAGTACTTGGATATGAAAAACCAAAGAAAAATATTAGAGAGCTACTAAAACAAAGAATTAGATGGGCTAAGGGGTTAGCAGAAACGATAATGTATAACAAAAGAAGTAAGGTTCTTCCATATATTCTCTTGCATGGATTTTCATTTAATTTATTATGGATACCAGTTTATATAACCATATTCGGATTATTCAAAATTAATATTATCTTGGGATTAATTGCAATGCTATATATAGTACAATTGTTAGCAGAAAAAAAATTAAAAAATTTCGTATGGTCAATGATGTATCTATTAGTTTTTCCTTTTGTATATCTTGTATGGGGTGTTGCATTAATTTTAAATTTATTAAGAATAAAAATCACTAATAAAGGAATGGTAAATAAAATAAGATGGATGAAGAATTTGAAATTTTATTACAAGAAGCCAGGAAATATGCTAAAAAAAAATCTTAAGTGAATATGCGTATTGTGGACATGTTTCTTGTGCTCTAATGAGTAGTACAGGTAAAATTTACACAGGCATTAATATTAATTCAAAATGTGCACTGGGAAATTGTGCAGAACATGCTACAATATTAGATATGTTAAAGAATGGAGAAAGTGAGATAAAAAAGTTAGTCGCTACTCTGTAAAGGGATATATATATTCTCCATGTGCTAGATGTAGAGAATTAATAAGAATGATTAATATTAAAAACTTAAAGACAAAAGTTCTAGTTTCTAAAAATAAAATCTGTACCATAGAAGAATTATTACCAGAGATATTTAGTAGAGAAAAATAGTTAGTGTAAAATAAATGTAGGCAAAATTATAAAGTTTTGTCTACATTTTTTGTTTTATTTAAGATTGAAAAAACATGGTTAATCCAATACAATGTAATTGCAAACAACAACGAAAGGAATTATAACCATATTTTAAGAAATTATAACAAGTAAAGAATTAAAATTTAATGATTTAGAGAAAAAAGTATATAGATTTGTATGTTTTATTGGATGTTTAATAATAAAATTAATATTAGAATCTTATGATAGAAAGATAATGCAAAGCATGGATAAAGAAAAATATAGACAAAAAAGAGTAGAAAATAATAAACAACAGGCAAAAATAAGAAATAAAGAATTTAATCCAAAAATGAAAGTAAAAACAGAGCTTAAATTGCATATAATGTATGAAGGATGAAAGAAAGATGATATAAGACATAGCTTAGTAAATAAGCAATATATAGCAGGAATAATGAAATCAAAGGAAATAGCAAAATTAAGAGATGCAAGAGTATATAGAAGATATGATGAAAGTAAAATAAAATTAAGAGTAACAAACGAAGATGGAGAAAAATGGACTAAAGAAACAACATTTAAAGGAGGAATATATCAGAAAGATCAATTTCATATAATGCAAGAAATAAAAAGAGATGTACCAAAAGAATATAGAAATATAATTATAGAATTAATAAAAAAATTTAAAAGAATTCAACCAGTAATAATGGTTTAAAATATGAATTAAATGGAGAATATCAAGAAGTAAAGAGATTAGATAAATTAAAGAGTTATTTGAGTAGTGATTTAGACAGATATCAAGATATAGTCAAAGTACCACAAGCACCAGAAGGAATAGAATACAGAAATTTAGGAACACAAGAAAGCCAGATATTTAGTAAATTAAAGAAAAGATTTTGTAGTGGAAGAAAAGCATTTGGAATACATTGAGCAAATGCATTATCAAAGGTGTGTGTGTTAAGTGAAGAATTCACTATAGATGATATAGAAAGTCCAATACTAATAGATGCAAGTGCAGAAGAATGGATAAAAGAAATAGAAAAGAATGTAAGAAAGAATAAAATATTAAAAAACAGCTTTTTATCAACAGAAAGTAAGAAAGATTCAATAGGAGTACATATAATATAAACAGAAAATAAATTAATAAAAGAAATATTAAAATACCAAGGAATAAGCGAATTAAAATCAATTATTTAATTTGTTTTATTAAGTGAACTTTGAAAAATATAAAGTAATTTTAGCAATAATATTGAAGGATTATCCGAGAGATAAAAAAATTGCCTACATTTTGTTGACACATACAGAAAAACAAAAATCATTGGTATCGATTGACGATATTATGTAAAATATGATATAATTTTGAACATGGAAAAGTGGAGGATGTTATGAGTAAGATAGAAAAAGAAATAAAAATATTAGATATAGAAATAGAACAACTAAAAAGAAAGTTAGATATTCTAGGAGCTAATTTAAAAAACGATGGAATTCAAAAAATATATGTGTATGACTTACCATCAATTTATGCTAGATTTTATGATTGTATGATGCAATTAGATAAGTGTTCAAAGCCTTATGATATTGAAATTTGTAAGAATAAATTAAAAACATTATTTCTCGAAATAGATAACTTATTAACAAAAAAACAACAAGAAAATTTGTTTACTGCAATTGGATATAAGCATTTAAAAGACATTTTATCAATTAGTGATATAAACAGATTTAAAAATGTCCTATCTACATCAGAAGTAATAAAAATAATTAAACAATTTAGTATCAATCCCAATAAATGGATTAGATTAAGGGAGACTAATGGAAAAACAACAATAACAATAAAACATATATTAAATGAAGAGCTACAAGCAGAATATGGAACAAAAATGCAACCAGTATTAGAAACAGAAATGGAAGTTCCATCTATAGAAAGTGGAAATGCAATTTTGGAACAATTAGGATTTTCATTTAGAAATTATCAAGAAAAGAAGAGAACTACATATGTTTTAGATAATACAGAAATAGATATTGATAGTTGGCCACTAATACCACCATATTTAGAGATAGAAGGAGAATCAGATGAACAAATAAACAAAATTGTACAAAAACTAGAATTATCCTATAAGGAAATGGTTTCTTGCAATACGGCCGAGGTTTATAAAAAATATGGAATAGACATATATCAATTTAGAGAGTTACGATTTGAAGAAAAAAATAAAGGTTTAGAATTATAAGGTGAAACATATGGAAAGAAGATCAATTTGTTGGAATATTACATCAAGATGTAACGAAAGCTGTAACTTTTGTTATAGAATTTTAACAAATAAAGAAAATGATATAGAAAAAAATAAAAAAATACTAGAAATTCTCACTAAACTTTCAGTTAACAAAATTAGTTGGACAGGAGGAGAAGCTTTATTATATCCTAATCTTATAGAATTGTTAAAATTATCTAAGGAAAAAGGAATAATAAATAATTTATTAACTAATGGAAAGGCATTATCTAAAGAAAAAATAATAGAGCTAGAACCATATTTAGATTATATAACATTATCATATGATAGCAATGATGCTAACACTTATAAGTTGATGGGGAGAGGAGAAAATCATGGATTCAATGTTATTAATATATTAGACTTTGTACAAGAAAATAATATAGATATAAAAATTAAAATAAATACATTAGTTAGTAAAATTAATAAAAATCAAGTAATTGATATAGGAACAACTTTATCAAAATATAAAATAGATAGGTGGAAACTATTTAAATTTATGCCGTTAAGAAATTTTGCTATTAATAATAGTAAAACATTTGAAATCTGTAATGAAGAATTTGAATGCATAGTTTCAAAAATAAAAAACCTATATGGAAAAACAATAAATATAAGAGAATGCAAGGAAGATAAAATACAATCAAATTATTTATTAATAAATTCAGTTGGAGATTTCATAATTACAGATGATTTTAAAGATAAGAAAATATATAGTATTGAAGAGAATGATACTGAAATTTTAAATAAATATTTGTATGAGGAATAATATATGAACATTGATTTTGATATGAATTTATATAAAGTTTTTTATGTAGTTGCTAAAAATAATAGTTTTTCTAAAGCTGCAGAAGAACTTTTTGTAACACAACCATCTGTCAGTTATTCTATAAAACAACTAGAAGAAAGATTAGATATTAAATTATTTAAAAGAAACCATAAAGGAATTAAGATAACACCTGAAGGTAAAGAAGTATTAGAATATGTGAAAAAATCTTATAATAATATTAGTATTGGGGAACGAGGATTAAAAGAAAACAGGAAATTAAAAAGTGGAAAAATCTCGATAGGTGTTCAATCACATATAGGAAGATTCTTTCTTTTTCCATATTTGGAAAATTTTCACAAAAAATATCCTAATATTGAAATAAATATTTCTAGTAGAAATACATCAGAATTAATTAAATTATTGGAAAATAATGATATTGATTTTGTGATAGATACATCGCCAATAGAAACAGAGTATAGTAATTTAATTATTGAACCATTAATGGAATTAGAACATTGCTTTATTGTTTCAAGTACTTATGGAATAGAAAATAAAAATATTAAATTACAAGATTTAGTAGATTATAATTTAATATTGCCAGTTACTAGAAGTACACCACGAAAGCAATTAACTAAATTACTAAATAAAAAGGGTATAATGTTGAATCCTTTTATGACAATTGAAACTACTGAAATGTTGATTGATGCAGTAAAAAAGAATATGGGGATTGGATATGTAATAAAAAAAGCTATTAAAGAAGATTTAAAAAATAACACATTAGAAGAAATAAAAGTCGATACTCCCCTACCCAAATTATTGTTAAATTTAGTATATATAGAAAATAACTTAACTTATATTCCAAAAATTTTTATGGATGAAATAAAAAAGAATAAATAAATCGTATTTATTCAAAACAGTTCGAAAAATATTTCCGAACTGTTTTGAATTTTTATAAAAATTTTAAATTACTTAATGTTTAACATTATTTTTATTCAATTCTTTAACTTTTTCTTTAGTTTCCATTTTCTTTTTATAATCTTCTTTAATTATAGGATATTCATAAATAATTCTAATACAAGCTTTTCTATAAGCTTGAATTTTATCAATCTTTTCAGTAAGTGCATTAATTTCTTTTTTTTTATATTCTTATCATCTTCATTAGTAGCTTTTTCTCCATAAATTTTCTCTTATTTCATTTAATTCGGGTAGTTGTTTTTCTAAATTTGCTTTATAATCTTTTACTTCTCTAATTGATTCAAAACTATGTCTAGCTAGAAAATTCAATTTTTCAAATATCATATTGTTTTTTCTTTTCTCTTTATAATATTCTGGCGTTAATTCCTGAACTTGTATTTTAGCAGGTAATATTCTAAAAGCATATAAATAATGAACATATAATCTATAAAGAGAACTTGTTTGCACTAGAAATCTATTTATTTTTGGTCCTGTATATATTTTTCTATAATATTTCTTTTTAAGATTTGCAACTGGAAGTTGTTCATCTTTTGCATAATCATAAATTCTATCTTTAGTACCTTGAACAGAATATTTATCTCCATATGCTCTATCAATTCTTACATTTCTTTGGAAATATGGTGTTTTTAGACTTAAATATTTACCACTGTCTTTAATATTTTCATAACCTTTTACTTTTAAAACTAATTTAAAGTCAGAATACTTTTTAACAGATTTTATAGCCTCATCTATATCATTTATCACTTTTTGCATTTTTTCACTTCTACGATTAAAATAATCAATATTCTTTTGCCTTAACTCCTTTTCTTTTTTTGATTTGATTTGATTTGATTTGGGTGTGTTTATAATACTTAACCCATTATTAATACATATGATATCAGGAACTTGTTTCATAAAAGCAATTTCAACATTAGAATTATGATATTTCTTTCCATCTACAAACGAAACAGAATTAATTATTATATGATTATGAATATTTTCTTTATTTATATGAGTACAAATAATAACTTAATATTTATCTTCCCATAGTTCTTTAGTTACATTTTCTTGTTTTACTAACTGAGACATAATTGCTTTAATTCTTTCTTTACAAGCAATATCTATTTAATTTACAATCCATAAATAAAATTGTATATTCTGCTTTTTGGTTATTCTTCAGATAATTAAGTTTCATTCTTCCTTATTTTCCAATTTTATAATTTGTGTTTTCAGGTGCTAAAACTAGGTTAGGCAAGTAATAATTGCCCTGCTTTATATATTCAATTCCTGTCTTTTCATCTATAAATATATCTTTTACATTTTTATTTATCATTTTCAATTTCTTCTTAAACTTTATTTTCTATCAAATCATTTAATTGGTGATTCCGTTTGATTTTTTATAATCCACTGCACTATCATCTTATGGATTACGATTAGCATATAATCTATCTAAATATCCAGGTGGATATGTTTTCCTTTATAACCGCTTTTTTTACCCTGATAGCCATTATAGTTATTATTTATATATTTATTATTATTGCTATTATGGACTGCCTTTTTCAACATTACTGAGTGTTTGTTTCCTGCACTCCTGACTGCTGATTTTCGACACTCCATAATTCATCTAATTTTTCACTTTCTATCATTCCTATGGTTTTGCCTAAATAAATAATATTTGGCATATTTCTCCTTGCTTTTTTTCTTATAAGATTACATTCTTTTAATTGTGCTACTGCTGTATCAAGTGAAGCACGTTTTATATGTAATTTTTCTTGTATTTCATCTCTTTTAAAATTTACATACATATCGCCTTTAGCATCATAGAATTGTATTTTTTTGTTACCTTCTATTTGTTTAAATGATAAATCTAACCTATCGGTTAAAATAGAATATAGTAACATAGAATTAGGTGATAGAACTTTATATTCTTCTCTATTTAATAATTCTCTTGAAAATTGTATAAAACTTTCAAATTTAAGTTTGTCTGTTTTCTTAAATGGGGTGAATTCATACATTCGAGACCTCCCTTCTATCAAAATTTTCTAAAAGTGTTCTAGAATTTTCTAGAAAATTAATCCTAAAACACTTGAAATGACAAGGTTTTCTATTTTAAAATTGATTTTATTTTGAATTTTTTATTTAGATTTCTGTTCTAGAACATTTTTCTAGAACCAAATTTGATGATATAGAAGGATTTTAAAAGACTGATGAAAGAAAAAACACGTTATCTCAATTTCTTGAAATAACGTGTTTTCAACACTTTGATATATTTTTAGTCCTTCTGTAGTTTCCTACAAAATTTTATTTTATGGTCGAGGCGACAGGGATCGAACCTGCGACCTCATGGTCCCAAACCACGCGCGCTACCAACTGCGCTACGCCTCGAAGTTAGTTTAAAATGGTGAGCCAGGAGGGATTCGAACCCCCGACCCACGGCTTAGAAGGCCGTTGCTCTGTCCAACTGAGCTACTGACCCATTTGACTAACAATATAAGTATACTCACTTATGTGAAAAAAGTCAACTATTTTAATAAAATATTATAAAAAAATAGATTTGACAATAAGATACCATAATGGTAAATTTATAAAGAATACATAAATTGGAGGAAATTTATTTAATGCAAAATACAAATGATAAAATGAATGAATTGATGGATGCATTTAATAAAAAATTAAAAACTAGAAGAATACTATTAATGTCAAAATATTCAGATATTACATCAGCGCCAATAAGTGTACAGGATGAGATATATACAATACAGACATTATTAAATATATTAGAAGTATCAGAGTCTGATTTTACAACAGAAAAAGTAAAATCATCAAATGATATAGAAATAAACGTCACATTAATAGAAGAATATGAAAATAATTTAAAAAAATTTGATATTTTTAAAGAGATGAATTCATCAGATGTTTCAGAAAAAGATGAAAGTGAATATATAAGAAAAGAACAAGAAAAGATTGATAAAATCCCGGTAAATCAATATACAATAAGAAAGCAATTAATAGAAGAAAAATATCCAAATATCGAAAACGCACCACAAAGTATAATTGATGAATACAAAAATCTAGAAATATTAATAAAGTTAATTAACGAATCTAATAATGAAGGAATTGAAACAGAAGAAGCAGATGACAAAACAAGAATAGATATTAAAAATATAAAAATCTATAATTCAATATTGAAAATCAATAAAACATTACAAATTATAAATTCAAGGCATTTACAACCACCTAAAAAAGTGATTGATGAAGCAATTGATAAGAAAATAGATGAACAAATAAATTCAATTCCAAATGATAGAGAAGAATTAAAAAGAAAAATAAGAGAAAATGAATTAAGAATAGAAGCAATAACAAAATCATCAAAAATGATTTCTAATATTGACCAGACAATAAATATAAATACTGAAATTAAAAATTCAGTAAGTCAAGAACTTAAAGAACCAAGTTCATCAAGTATTTTAGAATCACTAAAAGCAAAAATTGAACAAGAACTTAATTCAAAACCAGAAATAAAAGAAGAGCAAGATATAGAAATAAACAAAGATAATAATATTGATATATTAAAATCTAAAAGCATCGAAGAAACAAAATCAGAAGATATATTGCCAATAGAAGAGCAGAAAATTAATATAATAGATGAAGAACAAGATGCAACTAATATAATAGAACAAATATATAAAGCACATTTTGAAACACAAAATAAACCAGACAAAGATGGTATAATTGTTGCAAAGTCAGTACCTGTAGAAAAGAAAGAAATTAAAGTTGAAGAAAAAAAGCCACAAACTCCAGAAAAAGTAGTAATGGCTGTACAAACATTAATAAAAGGACAAGAAAAGACATTAATTTCTCCAGAATATATAAAAGAAACAGAAAAAACAGAAATATTTAAAAAGCCTGAAAAAGAGGAGAAAGAAGAAAAAGTCTCATTAAATCCAGTAAAAACAATAACAAGACAAGATTTAGAAGCAATATATGGCCAAAGAAAAAATGAGCCAGGATTTTATGAGGCAATTGATATAGTTAATGAAGAACTAGAAAAAGATAAAAAATAAAACAAAAGAGGGTTAATATGAAATTAGCTTATAGACAAGCATGTAGCGAAGTAATTGAAGTATTAAAACATACAGACTATTCAATAATAAATAATATTTCAATCACATTTATCAAATTTTTAAAAGTAAATTCAGACATGTATTATAAATCAAATATTGACTTTACTTCAGATGATTGGCCAAACCAAATAAAACCAGAAACTGGTTATTTACTATCAATAATATATAGAGATTACGCCATAAATATTAGAGAAAGAGCCATATTAGTTGGATTAGAAGAAATAAATAAACAAAATGTCATAGAAAGAAAAGAATTGTTTGCACAAAAGGAAGAAAATAAGACACAAAAATTTACTTCCAATGAAACATTGTCAAAACGAGAACCAATGGATTTAGCACTAATAGACAAAGTACCATGGTATAAAAAATTATATAAAAAAATATTTAAATTATTTAAAAACAAAGAAAATAGACATGCATTTTAATCAAAATCCGGGGATATTCCTGGATTTTTTAAAATACATGTATTGACTTTTGAATAAAAAAAGATTACAATAAAAGACGTAAACGCGGATGTGGCGGAATTGGTATACGCGCTGGTCTTAGGAACCAGTGCCAACGGCGTGGGGGTTCGAGTCCCTTCATCCGCACCATAATTAAGAGTCTAAAACCTTTAATTTTAAAAGGTTTTAGACTTATTTTTTTGTAAGTACCATAGTAATACCATAATAGGCAAACATTTATTTAAAAAACATCATTTATTTTATTAAGTTCTTCAATAGTAAATTTATTGAAAACAGAAGTATATACATTTAATGTTATTTCTATATTTTTATGACCTGAAATTTTTGATAATACTAAAGCATTCATTCTAGACTCAATGCATCTAGTTGAAAAAGTATGTCTTAACATATGCGTATGAACGCTAGAAGTTTTTAAATTTACTTTTTTATTGTATTATTCTTATGAACAGTTTTGTTAGGATTTATATAACGATATAACTTCTGAATTATTATAATAAATTACATAATAGACAAATTACATAATTTATGTTACAATATATATGTATCATGTTGTATATGTTCCAAAATAATTTATTGAGGAGGATAGCAAAATGGAAAAAGCAACAAAAATTGTTAAGGCGCTTGTTATTGTGGCAACACTGGTATTTTGTGCATGGTCGACTGTGCGGATTGTAAAAGCTGTACAGTTTGATATGAATTGCACTCAATACATCAAGAGAGCAGCAGATGCCAATACGGTTGAACTTGCAAAGGAAGAGCTTGCAAAAGCGATTTCTTATGCAGAGGAAAACAACCTAACAGAAGGTGTTGTATCTATATTTCTGCATCAACCTAAGAATGATGTAGGATATTGGTACAGGAATCTGACTGAGGCATATGCTGAACTTGAGAATCTCCCTGAAAATGCAAGTTCTCTTGAAAAAACAAATCTTCTTATGAAGATGAGAGAATCATTAACGGATGAAAAACAGTCAGGGGTGTCTGTCACAATGCCAGACGGAATAAGTATTTACCCTAAGAATATTTTCTATTTTTGGTGGGGATTACTATCGTTTATTTGTTGCTTAGGTTCGTGGATTATGTTATTTGTCGCTTGGTGGTTTAATTGGGACTAAAAGGAGACAGAATTGTCTATTACCCCCTGTGAAAGCAGGGGGATTTTTTTATATCTTATTACATTTTGTTTAAATACTTCTTTAATAAAGAAAGTCAATTAATATTTATATTTATTGTTAAGATAGTAAGGTGGGGAAATCTCTAAATCGTTGGAACAAATCCAAGTTTTAAGGAAAATTTTTTATGCAATAATTACTAACAAACAAATTATTGTAAATAAAAATCCATTATGAGATAATAAGAGCATAGGAGAACAAAAGATGTTATTAGAAAGTTTTATAGCAATGTATGGGCTTTCTTTCATTGCAACAAAAGCCATATATACTAAACTGGATAAATCACAAGAAATTAAGAAAGAAGCTTTAAATCAAGGATTATATCACATAACAAGTGAAGAAAATTGTGATAAGATATTAAAAAGTGGACATATAAAGCCAAGCAATATAATTTCATCACTTGGAAGAAAGAAAACATTTTTCTTTGCAGGAGCACCGAATTTTGATGTTTTATCTCAAAATGTTGATATAAGCCAATATGAGTTTAGTGCTATAAGGATTAAGCCGACAGAAGAACAAATAGAGCAATATAAAGTAAGAAAATATAGAGATAATGCAGTAATATATGAAGGACAATGCAACTTAGATGATAAACAAGTAGAAAAAGTAAATTTAGTTTTAGACATAGATAAAAATGGAAGAGTTATTTCTAGAGAAAAGGGAAAAGATGAAGATTACCACCCAAGCAAAGAACTTTTAGACAAAATAAATCTATCAAAAACAGGAAAATTTAAAAACTCAATAATTCAAGTAGGAAAATATTTAGGGTCAGTTGTGACAGGCATGTTTAAAATGGGAAAAGATGCAATGCACAAAGTATTACCAATCAAAGCAGAACAAAAATTATTAGCAGAAAAAAATCCTGATAAAGAAAAAAGTGAAAAAGAAAAATATTTAGACTCATTAAGAATGCCTGAAGAAGTCATCAGAGCAAGCGAAAGAGCTGGAATAGAATACGCAAAAACAAAAGAAGAAATTGATGAAAAAGATACAATAAAAAAATCTAACTTATTGGAAGATGTATATGAAAAAGATTAGTAAAATATTAATATTAGGAGGGCCAGGTTCTGGAAAGACTACATTGGCAAACAAATTAGAAAAATTATTCGAATTACCAATTATAAACCTAGATAATATAAATTATAAAAAAGAGTGGGTTCCAAGGGATAAAAAAGAAAGAGATAATATCATTCAAAGAAAAATTAATGAAGAAGAATGGATTATGGAAGGAGTGTATAAATCAACCTTAAAGCAAAGGGCTGATGTTGCAGATTTAATTATATTTTTGGAATATCCTACATATTATTTGATATTTCGAATAATAAAAAGATATATATGTAATTTTGGAAAAGAAAAGAAAGAATTAGGTGGATGTAAAGAGAGATTAACCTGGAACTTCATAAAATACACATTGTTTTTTAATCAAAAGAAAAAAAGTATATATGAAATACTTAATAAAGTTGATGACATAGAAAACAAATTAATTATATTCAAAAATGGTAGAATTTCTTAAAGAAAAGAATAAATAAAATTACTTTAATTGATTTAAGAAATAAAAAAGATAATTGTAGCTTAATATCAATATCGGAGGAAATAAATTATGAATTATCAGGAATTAGAAATCAAGATACTAAACATCGATAAAGAACAAATCAAAAAGAAATTATTAGAAATCGGAGCTGAGTTTAAACAAAGTCGAATACAGAAAATATATACATATGACTGTTATAGCCCAATCCTAATGTACAAATTAGCATTAGGAGATTATAAGATTACAAATTCAAAGAATTCATTACAAAAGATAATAAATATTATTTCCTATATAAAACCAACATTTAATCAAGAAGAAAAAGAATATTTTAAAGAATTATTTGGATATGAAGAAATAGACAAATATATTGAAGAGAATATAAATAATATAGATATTTCAAAACTAGAAGATAGAAAAATATTAAAAATAATTGAAGATACAGGCAATAGATTTTTTAAATGGATTAGATTAAGGCAAGACGGAGAAATAGTTGAAATAACTATTAAATACATATATAGCAATAAAGCAAATTATAATATAGATGAAGTAAAAGAAATAGAAATAAAAACAGATAATTTTGAAATGGCAAATAAATTAATAGAAGAAATGGGATATTATAGAAAGAAACTTGCAGAAAAGAAAAGAGATAGTTATTCATACCAAGGCATGGATATAGAAATAGATGAATGGCCACTCTTAGAACCATATATTGAAATAGAAGGTACTAATATTGATAAAATATATGAACTTGCTAATCTGTTAGGATATTCAAAAGAGCAAACTAGAGTAATGAATACAGAAGATATATATCTTGAAAAAGGAATAGATCTTTCAAAATACGAAGAAATGACTTTTAAAATACAAAAATAATATAAGAAAAAAAGCGATGCAAATGCATCGCCTTTTTAAATGGAGCCAATAGGCAGAATCAAACTGCCGACCTACGGGTTACGAATCCGTTGCTCTATCGACTGAGCTATATTGGCAAAACTAAATTAATTATATAATAAAAAATAAAAACAATCCACAAAATGTTCTAAAAATGTGGATTGTTTTTAAAAAATATAGAAAAATACAATTTTTAATTATTAAAAAATGCTAAATATCCTCTATAAGCAGTATAAATATCATATTTACTGGTTAATTCATAAGGAGAATGCATTGATAAAACTGGAACACCACAATCAATAACATCAACTCCGCGATTAGCTAAAATATAAGCAATAGTACCGCCGCCACCAACATCAACTTTTCCAAGTTCAGTGATTTGAAATTTAACATTATTTGAATTAAATAAAGTTCTAATCTCAGAAACAAACTCAGCATTGGCATCAGAAGCATTGTATTTTCCGCCAGAGCCAGTGTATTTATTTAAGCTAATACCATGCCCCATAAAACCACCATTATCCATATCAGAAACATCAGAATAAAGAGGGTCAACACCTGCATCAACATCAGCAGAAAGCATCTTTGAATTACAGAAAACTTTATCAAGAAGATTAGGACGATTAAAGCTAAGTTTATTTAAAAGTTCAGCAACAAAAGTAGCAAAAACATTTGATTCCATACCAGTATTACCCATACTACCAATCTCTTCTTTATCAGAAAATAGGCAAACAGCAGTTTTCTTAGGATTATTAACATTTAAAATAGCTCTTAAAGAAGTATAAACACAAACTTTATCATCCTGTCCATAACCAGCAACCATAGATTCATCAAAACCAGCACTTCTAGCTTTAAAAGCAGGAACAATTTCAAGTTCACTACTAATGAAATCTTCTTCAGTAATTCCATATTTTTTATTTAAGATTCTTAAAATATTTAATTTTACTGCATCTTTTTCTTCTTCACCATTATCTTTAACCGCAGGAATATTTCCAATAGCTAAATCAAGTTTTTCCCCAGGAATAGCTTCAGAAAGTTTTTTAGAAGCTTGATCTTTTGCAAGATGAGGAAGTAAATCAGTAATAACAAAAACAGGATCAGAATCATCTTCACCAATTTTAACTGTAATTTTCTCACCAGACTTAGTAAATATAACACCATGAATAGCAAGTGGAATAGTAGTCCATTGATACTTTTTAATACCACCATAATAATGAGTATTTAAGAAAGCCATATTACCAGATTGATATAAAGGGTTAGGCTTTAAATCAAGTCTAGGAGAATCAGCATGTGCACCAATAATATTGATACCATTTTCTATAGAATCTTCACCAATAACAGCTAAAAATAAGTTTTTACCCCTATTAACAAAATAAACTTTATCACCGACTTTAAGTTCAGATTTTGAAGCAATGTCAACAAAACCATTTTCCTGAGCTATTTTTAATGAAGTATCAACAATTTCCCTTTCTGTTTTTGAATGATTCAAAAAATACATATATTCATCAGCAAACTTAAAAATATTGCTTTTATCATCATCAGAAATATTAATCCAACCAGATTTATTTTCATATAATAAATTATCCATAATATCATCCTTTCTTTAGTACGATTTGATAAAGTTATACCATAACAAAGGAAAAAAATAAAGATTTGATTTATTAATTAATTTTTTGTATAATTATGACGATAAAAAGAGAGGAAATTTGCATGAGTAAGAAAAATCAGAAGAGAAAGGTGAAAATAGAAAAACTTAACGAAGAAGATGCAAAAGTTTTTGAAAGAGCAGAGAAAATAGTAAAAATGTATAATAAAAAAAGAAACACAGTAATACTAGCAGCCATAACAATATTAGCCGTATTAGCAGCAACTATAATTGTATTTTCCACAATATTTGCAATATTAAATTACAAAAATTCAAATATAATAAAAGGCGTATCAATTTTAGGAGAAGATGTATCAAATTTATCAAAAACTGATGCAATAAATAAAATAAATCAAAAAATATCTGAAAGAATGACAACAGATATAGTATTAAAACATAATGAAGAAACATATAGCTTTTTACCAGAACAAGTAGATTTAAAATTTAATGTAGAAGAAGTTGTAGAAAAAGCACATGAATTAGGAAGAGATGGAGATATATTTACAAACAACTTTACAATATTAAATACAGAAAGAAATAAAAAGGATTTCAATCTTACAGTAACAATAAATCAAGAAAAACTACAAGAATTAATGGACGAAATAAATGGAAAATTTGCAGATGGAATAAAACAGCCAACTTATGATGTAGATGGAAACACATTAACAATTACAGCAGGAACAACAGGAGCAATTGCAGATGTAAGCAAACTGGCAGATTTAATAGTAGATAAAGAAAAAGCAAATGATTTTTCTACCGATTCAATTGAAATACCAACAACACAAAAAGACGCAGAACCAATAGATATTGAAAAAATACATAATGATATTTATAAAAGTCCAGTAGATGCAACATTCACTAAAAATCCATATAAAATAACATCATCAGAAACAGGATTAGATTTTGCAATAAGCTTAGATGAAGCAAAAGAAATGTTAAAAGAAAACAAGCCAGAATATAAAATAAAATTAAAAACCTTATATCCAGCAGTAACAACTGATTCAATAACAGCAGAAGCATTTCCAGACTTAATAGCATCATTTAGCACAAGCTTTGCATCAAGCAATGCCAATAGAGCAACAAATGTAATATTAGCAACAGAAAGATTTAATGGAAAAGTAGTAATGCCAGGTGAAAAACTATCATTCAACTCAACAGTAGGAAAAAGAACTGCAGCAAGAGGATATAAAGAAGCATCAGTATATGTAAATGGAGAAACCTCAACAGACTATGGTGGAGGAATATGCCAAGTCTCAAGTACATTATATAATGCAACATTAAGAGCAAATTTAGGAATAACTGATCGAAGCAATCACATGTTCACAGTAGGTTATGTACCAATAGGCACAGATGCCACAGTATCATGGGGAGCACCAGACTTCGTATTCAAAAACACAAGAAAATATCCAATAAAAATCGTAGCAACATCAGCAGGAAGAATAGTGAACTTCAAAATATATGGATTAAAAGAAGATGGAGACTATGACATTGAGATAAAATCATCAAAAACAGGAACAGTACCATTTAAAACAACATATACAACGGACCCAACATTACCACGAGGAACAGAAAAAGTAGTTCAAAAAGGATCAAATGGATCAACATCAATCACATACAAAATTTACAAACAAAATGGAGTAACTGTTAAAACTGAAGTTTTATCAAAAGACACATATAATCCACACAATCAAATAATTGCACGTGGAACAAAATAAAAGCATAAAAGGCCAGGAAAATTATAACAATTTTCCTGGTCTTTAAATTTAATTCTTTTTACGCCATATAAGGAAATAAAGAAATAATGATAAAAATATGACAAAAATAAAAATTATAAAAATAAGATAAAAATAGAATAGAAATTAAATAAATTGTTTAAAATCTTTTCGTAACAAACAAATCAATAAATTGTAACAAAAAAGGTTAAAAGACGTGTCCGATTAAGGAAAATTTAACTTATCAAAAACAACCATATTGTCAAAACAACATAGATATTAGAATATATATACAACAAATAAAAACACATTAAGGAGATATCTATGTTAAATAGAAGCAACAAAGTGAAAAAAGTTATTTTAGCAATATTAAGCGTAGTTGCAATTTTAGGAATCGCAACAACAACAAAAAAAATTGCAAACAATCAAAAAGCTAAAGTAATGCCAGCATCAACACATGTAACTGGCCAATATGACCTAGTACGACCAGGTGATGAAAATTTACCAGAGACACCAAATGTGCAATTCGATGCATATTTTTTAAATGACTCTGTCAAAACCAGAGGTGCACTGTTAGGGCCGATAAACAAAGATCAAAATCCTATACCAACAAAAGAGTTATATGTAGAGTTAAAAATTTTAGGTGAAGGCAAATTTAAAGATGGACAAATAAAATTTGAACAGAAAAACCATATTCTTATGGGAACATCAGTATCAGACAATGTAATTGATGGAATATACTACAATTACTATAGTCCTATAAAATTAAAAGAAGTAATAAATGGAACAACAAAGGTTATTAGATTAGAAGCAAGACCTATTGTAAACAATAAAGATGACTTTTATAGAAATGATAATAAAGTAATTTTAACTGGAAAATATGTAAGCAATGATGGAAATGAAATAGAAGTTTCAAAGACAGTAAATTATTCTATAGAAACAATGTACAATAATTTAACTTCGAGTTTAGAAATACTAAATAATAATGATACATATCATTATACAAATGATAAACCTATGTTTAAGTTAGAAATGATAAATAAAGCTGAACAATTTTCAAGTAGAGAACCTTCACTAAATGATACACAAAAATCGAACATATTTAAAATAAATGATATACCTAAGTTTAATGGATATCAGCCTGAAAATATTAGAGTATATTATACAAGTAAAAATGATCACAATTTTTCTAGAGATATTAAAAGTATAGTATACGATAAAGTTGGAAATAAATTAGAAATTAATAACCTTACATATAATAGAGATAATTGGATAATAAATATATTATTTGAATATCCCATAGAGTCAGGTAAAGAACATAAAAGTGAAGAGCTAGAAATGCGTGGAATTTATGATGTAAGCGCATATAATAACGATAATTTTCCGGAATTGAGAGCACCTACTATAGAAACTGTGATTAAGAAAAAGATTGAATATTTAAAGCCAACAGAATATATAAATATATACCCTAATTTAGATATTAACGCCTATATACTTGGAGGCAATGCTAGAAAGATATATGACAATGAAGAACATGACAGATACGATAGATATACAGTGAGTTGGACACCATATGATATAACTGCAAAAACTAAAAATACGACACTAAGTGAAGATAAATCAATAGAAGGAGATTTTCTCAGTAAAGGCAATAATTCTGAAGAAAAGATAAATATAAGTGATATAGTTGTAAATACAGGAATGACGTATCATTTTAATAATAAAAAACTTATAGAACAAATATTAGAAGAAGACTCAAGAATTGAAGTCTATGACGATGAAACAAATCAACTTATTAGAACATTAAATAAAGAAGAAATTATCAAACAACCATTTATTGAATACAATTTTGCGAGACCAATAAAACATATAAAAGTAAAATTCATAAATATTGCGATAAATAATCCTAAAAATACAATTACTTTAAATTTTTTTAAGGAAATAGATAATGAAAATTTAACAAAAAAGATAGACAAAGATACATTTGAAAAAATTAAATATATTTCAACATCTCTTCAAATGGAAATTGACGGAAACAATAAAAAGATATTAAGCTCTAGAGAATATGGAACGATTAGACCACAATTTTCTTATAAAATGAACTTCCATATGGAGGACAGAAGTAAATATATAGAACAAGGAGAATACAACGGACAAGATACATCAGAATTAAACAATGAGTTTATTTACAAAATTTCGCATGAGCCGAAAAAAATAATATTTAGTCCATCATATCAAGAGATTAGATTAAACAATGATGATATAAAGAAATATATAAAGAAGATTACATTTGAAGATAAACATGGAATGTATGTATTAAATAAAAGTACAGATATTCTTGGGGCAGAAGGCGTTGATTACATCAAATATAAAGGTATATATTTTGAAAATATTCCAAATGATATTCCAGAAGAAAGTTATGTGAAAGTTTATAATTCAAAAACAAATGAATTGATTCATACATTTACTGCAGAAGAAATAAAAAAATACAATTCAAGAAAAGATGCATTTATCTATCCTAATGAAATAAAAGCCATTAGAATAGAAATGAATAGATTAATTTATGTTTCTAATATTATGAGAGTTGATGAAAAAGAAGTTGTCAAATTAGAAGAAAAAAACAATTATCTAAATAATAAAAATATTCTTTTAAACAGTCCTGAATATTCAGTTCTAGAAATAAAAGATGATAAATACTCAGCTCCTATTCAGAGTAAAGTTTATAGTAGTATGGTTAATTCATCTGCAACAGTTGGAGGAAGTGTAGATAAACCACTTAGCACATATAAGGTTCAAAAAGATATAAATCAAAAAGTATCTTTAGGATATAGCGGATCTAACAATTCGTCTTTATATCCTGTCAGAATTATAAAAAAGGAAACAATCCTAATTAAGTATCCCAAAGAAATAAAAAGTGTAAAAATAAATAATATTGAAAAAAGTTTAAGATATTTTAATTATGACAATCCACCAAAAATAATTGGATATGAACAATTTGAAAAAGAAGGGATTCAATATTTAAAAGTATATATAGATGCAGAAAAGCTAGGTGAAGGAAATGAAATAAAGATCAATTCAGATATTACAATTGACCCAACAATAGAGAAACAAAGTTTATATGCAACAATATATCATTATAATAATTTTACAAATTCATATGAGCATTCAACTAAAGATGTAGAAGATATCAATTCTAATGGAGATTTTGAAGAAAATGTAGGACTAGGTAGTATGAAAATAGATGTAGTTACACCTGATACAGTAATAATGTCTCAAAATTTAACTAATTATAATACTAAAGGAGATGTAACATATGGACCTAATACAGGAACTATTGAAAATAATGGTACTGGCAATGCAACAGTAAATATTAATTTAACTAATAGATGGTCTCCTACTATTTCTAATGTAAAGATAATAGGACGAATTCCTTATAAAGGAAATCAAACTGCAATAAGTAAGAAAAATTTAAAATCTACATTTAATACTTTTTTAACGGGGCCAATAAGGATACCAGCAGAGTTGACGGGAAAAGCTAGAATATATTATTCAGAAATAGAATCAAATAATGATATAGATATTAATGATACTACATATAATTGGAAAGAAGATACAATTGAAAATCACAATCAAATAAATTGGGAAAATATAAAAAGTTTTTATATAGATTTAGGAGATAGTACAATTAATACAGGAAGTAAGTTAACATTTTCATATGATATCAGAGTTCCTGTAGTAAATAAATTTAACGAAAAAGCTTATGCAACAGCTGCAGCGTTATTTAATCTTAATACACAAAACGATGGAAATATAAAATCAAATGCAGAATCTGATAGAGTAGGAGTTATTTTCTTAAAGAGATATAATTTAAATATATCAGCCCTAATTAAGGGGAATAAAAATCCTATTGCCAAATCGATATATAAAGTAGAAAATTACGAAGAAGATGATGATAAAATAGTTAAAATTGGAGAAACTGATAGTCAAGGAAGAGCTGTCGTTAAAGATTTGAGAGTAAATGAAAGATATAAATTAACAGAAGAAACAACAGATAGTGATTATGTTGTAAACAAGCAATCAGTAGACTTCACACTAAAAGAACTAGACAACGGAAATTTGGAGCTAGAAATACAAAAAGATGGAAACATAGTAGAAACATCAGTAATACAACCAACCGAGACAGAAAACGCAACAGTAAACATTAATATGGAATATTTACAAAAATATTCATTAATTATTAACAAATTAGATAAAGAATCAAGAACACCGGTAAAGGGAGCTACTTATATATTAAAACCTACAGCAGATAGTGGAGAGCAGAATATTAGTGGTTCAACTAACGAAAATGGTGAAATTATATTTAATGGTTTGATTCCAAAAGTTAATTATACATTAGTGGAAAAAGCTTCACCCCAATATTATTTAAATCCAAATGTTAAATTCGAAGTTTCTGAAGTAAATGGAACATATTCAATAAATATTACAGAGGGAGAAGTAGAAAATAAAGAATTAACTCAGAATAATGTGGGATTAAATAATGTTAAAATAACATTATTAGGAGAAAAAATAAAAACTTATGCAATTAATATAAATAAATATGAAAAAGGCAAAAATAAAAAGTTATCAAAAGCACAATTTAAAGTAGTTGGAGACGGATATGAAAACGGCAAAACGATAGAAACTAATGATGAAGGAATAGCAAAATTAGAAGGATTGTATGAATATCGAGAAGATAAAGATTATACTGCCGAATATACTGTTACTGAAATTATTGCACCAGATGGTTATAAGAAGTCAGAAGGTACATTAAAATTTAAAGTACAGAGAAATTCGAATAATGAAATGGAATTAAAAGTATTAGAAGATACACTAACAAGAAAAAATAAATTAGATACAAATGAAAAGAGTGGAATAAGAATTGAAAATTCAATTATAAATATAGACATTGAAAATGAATTATTATTTAAATTGATAAAGAAGGATGGAAAAACTGAAGAGCGTATACCTAATACAAAATTTGCAATATACAAAGTTAATGAAGATGGTACAGATTCAATTGCGCTTGATATTAAAGGAAAGAAAGTTGGAACACTTGAAAGAGATACTAATATACCTAATGGCGAAGGGTATGTAGTAACAACAAATGAATCTGGAGAAATTAGCCTAGCCCTAGCAGAAGGAAAGTATAAATTTATAGAAATACAAGCACCAGATTATAAATATGATTTACCTAGTTCAGCATCTGAGAGAACATATTATTTTACAGTTAAAGATAATAAAACAACTTATAAATTAGTTGAAAACGAAAATATTAAAAAGGTTCTAAAAGAAAGTTATGGGCCAGGAGAAGGAGAGATTGATTCAACATATGTAAATGGTAAAACAATACATTATAAGTTAGATAAAGAAGGTGAAAAATATCATTTAAGATTTTTTGATAATAAATTTAATGTAACAAAAGACATTGAATTAAATTATGCTGGAAATGATTTTTTAGTATATTCTATAGGAAATAATGGGATTATATATATTATCTCGGGACAAAAAATTATAAAATTCAGTGATGATGGAACTTATATAGGTGAATATTTGCTAAACCATAATGGAATGGAAAATAGAACTTATGGGTTATTAAGAAAATCAACATTGTTTGGAAATAGAATTTTTGACAATAATAAAGCTATAGTAAATAGATGGTCATTTAGTGGAATTTATAATATTGACACAGGGGAAATATTAAGGACGCCAGTTGGCAATAACAAATTTAGAATGGAATTACAAATAGAAAAACCTAGTTACAATGGAGGGTTTATTAGATTAGACTTACATCGCCAATTGACAGAAAACAGTATGGGTGTAGTAAATATATATGATAATAATATGAATTTAATAAAAGAATTCCCTGTTAAGTTAGGCCAATATGGAAGCAATATAGGTCCGAACAAAAGAAACAATTTTGAAGAATTTCATGAAGATATTGAAGGAAACATCTATATAAATAGTTATATAGATAATAGCATGGAAGATCAGATAGAAGTGTTTAATAGAGAAGGAAACTTGCAAAAAACAATCCAAAAACCACTTGAATATTTTAAAGTATTACCAGATGGAAAAATATATTTTTACGGATTTGATGGAACAAAAAATAAGGTTATTTTAACTGACAACAATGGAAATAAATTAGCTGAAAAAGATCTAGAAGGAAATAATGTAAAACTCGATACATTAAAAATTAATGCTGATGGTTCAATAGAATATTCAGATAATGATCAGAATTTAATAACTCATAAAATAGACCTTATCGAAGAAGCCTCTACTGAAGAACAACAATCAGAATTAGTAGTAACAAACAATTGGAAAAAATTCAAAATAACAACATCAGCAGGCGAACATGGAAGTATTTCAGGAGCAGGCGAAACACCATACGAAGAAGTAGAGATTTATTCAAATGCAACAAAAGAAATAACCATAACACCTGAAGAAGGTTATAGAATTAAAAAAGTAACTATTAATGGAGCAACAGTTCCAATCACTTTAAACAGTGATAACAAAACAATGACAATAGCAAAATTTGAAAATATGACAGAAAATAAAGACATCAAAGCAGAATTTTCAAATCAAGGTGTAACAATAAGAACAAACCATTATATAAAAGACACAACAACACCAGTATCACAAAGTGAAGTTCAAACTGTAGATATGGGAGAAAACTATACAACAGCTCCTAAAACACTAGCGAAATACGAGTTAGAAAAGAATGAAAGAGGCGAATATGTAATACCAACTAACGCTTCAGGAATAGTACCAGTAGTAACTAATCCAGCAGATAAAAGAGATATTGAAGTAACATATTATTACACAAAGAAAAAAGCAAAAGTAATAACAAAATATCTTTTAGACAAAGGTGATGGAAATACAGAAGAAATCAAAACACCAAATGAACAAACACTAGAAATTGATACACAATATACAACATCATCAGACGTAGGAAATCCAAAGTATGAATTAATAAGAGTTGATGGCAATTCAACAGGAACAATTGAAAATACAGATGATATAACTGTTACATATATTTATAGAGTAAAAAGAGCAAAAGTAATTGTAAAATATTTAGATGTAACAGAATCAGAAACAGGAACACCTTTGCCAAGTAATGATGGAGGAAGTGTAGAAGATGTCGAGATAAATGGACAAGTTGATGATAGATATAGAACAACAGAAGCAAACAATGTACAACCAAATTACAGTTTAGATGAAACACCAAGAAATGCATCAGGAACAATGACAATAGTACCAACAATTGTAGTTTATAAATATAGAAAAGTAGCGCCAACTATCAATAATATAAATGTAACAAAAGTTGGACCAAACAAAATAGCTTCAAAAACACAATTAAACACTTACAACATCACATTCAATGTAAATTTATCAAATTATATTGGATCAGGAAGTGTAAAATTAACAGATAAATTACCATATGGAATACACCATGAAGCAAGTGATGAGCTAGCATCAGGATTAGCATTAGATGGTGGTGTTTATAATGATGAAACTAAAGAAATAGTATGGAATATTCCAATTTCTGATATAAGCTCATATAAACAATCTATTGAAAGAAATGAAAACAACACAACAATTACTCAAGATGGTACAAGTGTTAATGTAACAATAAATAAAACAATATCAATTAGATATAAAGATTTACCAAATTACAATCAAGGCGAAGAGCCAAAAATTGAAAATAGTATATTTGGAAAGATCATACTTGATAGAAATAATGAACGTGAAGTAAATAGTAAATCTAATTCACCAGCAAATTATAATACTGCAATAACTGTTAAAAAGAAATGGAATGACAACAGCAATTCAGCTGAAAAACGTCCAACATCAATAACTTTTGCATTGTACAAAACAATAAATGGAGAAGAAACAAAAGTAAAAGATTATACATTAACAGGAAGTACTACAACAGATGATGGATGGGAAACTAAGATTGAACAACTACCATTATATGATGGAAGAGCTCAAACTAGAGATACAGAAATTACAAACGCTGGAGAACTAGGAAATCCAATAACATATAGAATTGAAGAAACATCAAGTAACAAATTCTATCAAAGAGCAACAACAAAGCCAACAGAAAATGAATATATACTAACAAACACATTTACAGTACCAGCAGATAAAATTGAAGTACAAGTAAACAAAGTTTGGGAAGATAATTCAAATGCAAATGGCAAGAGACCAGCATCAATCAAATATATCTTAAAAGGTGGAAAAGAAGAAAAGACACAAGTCGTAAGTGGAAACAACACAACGGATGAAAATTGGTCATACACATTTGAAAACTTAGCAAAATATGATTCAAACGGACAAGAATATCAATACAGTGTTGAAGAAGAAATAACAGAAAATGCACATTTATATACAAAAGTAA
>ERZ773037.264-NODE-264-length-28501-cov-22.249912_pt1 | contig 28501 bp, 48 predicted proteins | sample MGYA00511466_ERZ773037 | MGnify/ENA primary metagenome ERZ773037 (study PRJEB29015, sample SAMEA2738146) | human oral metagenome | biome: human oral; feature: human-associated habitat; material: saliva | place: China | collected 2202 ... | reverse complement strand
CTTTTCACGAAGAACCAACCAGCTTTTGGATAGTCAGCGTCATACACGACTTTCAAGCCTTGTGAACGTGCTGACTCAAGTAGGTCGTAAGCATTGCCCCATAACGTCACACCGTACCAATGACGTAGCCCATAACAAGGCACGTCAGCGCACTGGAAGCCATAAGCTCCATCATTGTCCACTCCATCGCCAGCATTAGCTTTATCGATGAAGAATTGAATCATTTCCTGTTTTTTAGACATATCTACTCCTCACTTGGTTTCTTGTATTCTAGCGCTCGTGTGCTGTCTGTGATTCCGCTTGTAGTCGGGTCATTGACCAGACCGATTGCAGTCAAGAATACGAATACCGCATTCACAAGCAGAATCAGCTTGTTGCCGATATCACCTAAATCAAGATGATATCCAAAGACTGCTGCACCAGCTTGCAAGACAAGCAAGAAGGCTGGGATTGCAGTCAGCCAAAAGTATTTATTTTCTAGTCGTAGTTTCCAGTTAATCATATTATTTTCCTTTCTAGCGCCTTACTGCGCCTAAACTTTCAACGGTTTTAGCGTTCCAAATGCCTAATTGATACATAACGCGAACGATATTTCTCTGATTATTCCACTGGTATTCATGCATGGAACCTCTTTCAGTCAACCTTGCTCTTGTCCAATCGTAATCATCTGCTGATTTTAGCGGATTCAGTACTTTTACTGTATCGTGCCAATAATCAAACCTCGCTTTTTTCCACTCATCCAAACCAAGAATACCCATAGATGTTCTAATTATCGCGTTTGGAAAATCATAGACTGGAGGTTGATTGCTTAATCCTTGACTTCTTTTAGCGCCCAAAATTGTAAGGTTATCTCCTACATATAGACCACAACCGTTGTCAAACCAAGCGACTGGAGGGGTGCTATTTAAGTCGATAGTATAAGCCATCGGCGCCCGTCTTGGTGCTAGCTTAACAAGAGCCAGTTGCTCCTGCAAAGTCTGCGTTTGCTTCACTAAAGATTCAACTTGATGCTTCAAGATTTGATATTCTGTTTTCCCTTCAATATAATCTTTCGCTTCAAGCTCTGCTTTGCTTGTGTAATCCGTTTCGAATCGTTTGACATCACGGCCAACCGCATGAGCAAATTCCTCTAAATTGCTCATAGCCATCACGCTTTCGCTGCATTATACGTTGCGACCAAGTCAAGGTTGGCGAACTCGTCAATACGACGGCCGAGATCAGCTAGTTTTTGCACGACTGCGCCTTCAGTATCGCCACTCATGCTAGCGATTTTCTCAGCGATTTCTTTCAGTGTGTCAAGATTTTCAGGAACGCCTTCGCCTAAAATCTCAGCCTTAACTGCGGTTTTAGCCTGCTCGATCAGTTGTGTGACTGTCGCATTGTCAACTTTACCATTAAGCAGTTGTTTCAATTCCTTGATGTCAATCCCAACTGCTTGTGCGAATGCCGTTAATTTCGTTGTATCCATATTTTTATACCTTTCCTAGATTATAATAAAAGAGCAAATCAGGAATTTCCTGACATGCTCCACCTTCGCTTGCAGGTCTTTCTGCAAGCTGTTTTTTTACTTCTTCTGCTATATCCAACTCTTTGAGAGCGTGGATTTCGTTCGTCACCAGTTGTCTATCTGACGCAACTATCTTGATGTGGATTCCTCTATCACTTGGAAATACATAGCCACCGACCGTAATTTCTAACCTATACGTCCCTATGGGTAAGATGTCAGTAATACTAAATACCACACTTTGATTTTCTACCGTGACTCTTCTTGACCATTGCGAATTTCCCAAAGTCAATGTGACAAGTGCTTCTTGTCCATTTAATGAGGGTATTGCCTGCAAATTCTCATCTAGTAGTTCATAACCAAATGTGGAAGAGATGTCCCCCTGCTTTATCAGACAGCCACCGTCAAATTGAACCAGATTTGTCGTGTTACAACCCATTCTGCGCCCCTTTCTCTTCTTCAACTAAGATGTCGTCTCTAATCTGCAACGATTCAAAATTGTTGTACAAGTGGTCTATGTAGCCATTACCACCCAAAGCCTTATAGCTATTGTGCATGTTTTCCACTACATAGAACTCATCCTTGGTAGTGAATCCACGACGGATAGCCCTGCGAATATCACGATCAAGGCGCATCCTCATCGTAACAAGGTGCGCATCGTCGTGAAGTTTTAGCTTTGCCTGTACTTCGTCAATTTTGGCGTTATTCTCGTCGGCAGTAATCTGGACATCTTTGATTTGTTTCTTGACTTCACTCAACTCTGAAATGATTTGGTCTGTCTGTTCCTTTGATTTCTTCGGTAACTTATAGCTAAACCAAGCTACGATGATTGGCGTTGCAACTGGTAGCACGTTCATGAAGAAATGCTCAACGTGTTGTAAGACGTCCATAGGCACCTCCATTATTAGTTAGATGCAACTGTTGTAGCAGAAGGTTCCGTTACTGTTGGAGTCACGGTAGCCGTCGTAGAAACTGCAGCTGCTGGTGCGACAGTCGTAGGCTCATTTTGTTCTTTAGGCTCGTACTTCCACGCTACGCCATATCCATCACGTTCAAGACGTCCATCACGAATAAAGTCGCTTGCAGGCTCTCCATTATAAGTAAATTCACGGTTAAGTTGTACCAGAACCCTCTTACCTTCACCATCTACCTCAACATGTGCTGGGTCTTCAATGGTAATCAAGTCACCTGGCATATAGTGTTTACCTACTTCAGCTGATTGAATTAAATCAACTAAAACTTTATAAGCTGTTCCGTACTGAAGCAATTTTTCGGTTATCAACGTTAAAACTAATGCGTAGCTAACCTTACCGTAGTGGTCACTTTCAATCTTGTTCTGTTGAATTACTTGGTCTGTAGCAGTTTGCTTAACTTCGGCTTGTGCCAATTTCTGCTCAGCCTGCTCGAGCTGCGCTTGTGCTTTAACGATTGCTGAACCTGGATCTAGTTCAGCTTTTAGGATATCGAGCACCGCTTGAATCAAGACATCTTCTGGTTCACTTGTGCGATCTCCTAAAAGTTCGCGCATGTTCGTACTGTAACGATTGCCTTCTGATAAACGAATTTCAACTACTGTCTTGATATTATCTCCAAATCCTCGAATATAAGGTTTGCTTGCTAGTTCATAATTATTAATTGCCATTTGTCATTTTTCCTTTCACTTCTTCAAATAACTCTTTTAGAGCTGGGTCATATTCTAGAACCTCTTTCATTTTGTGCAATTCGCTTGCTGCATACAAATAAAGAGCCTCATTCTTAGCTGATTCTTGCTCACTGACTGCTAGTTTTTTAGTCAGTGAATCAAGTGTTAACTGATTTACTACTGCGTCCATGTTGTTATTCATGCTATTGTTTTCTCCATTTTTTCTATTTTTTGATTTAATTCTTGAATGGCCTTGATTAAGTAAGGCACAAGTTCAAATGTGCGATATGAGTATACACCGTCAGGATTTTCGAAAAATGCTTCAGGGGCATATTTCTGGACATCCTGAGCCATGATACCGCATGAAATGTCCTCGATTTTGCCATCGTACTCTTTACGATAGCTGTAAGTTTTCAGCTTTTCGATGACATCTAGACCAGAAACTTGACTATCTTGAATATTGGATTTATAACGACGGTCTGAGATTACCTTATTCATATGAATCCAGTCACGGCCACCGCCTTGAAGGTATAAATATAGCCAATCTTCCCCTTGCGAATATTCTTTGGTCAACTTGTTGTACCACGGAGAATAGACCCACGCACCGCCTTCATAGATGATATTACCAGTTACTTTTAGATCCCCATGAATAATTGGTGTTTTCCAAAATTCAGCCGTGTTATAACAATACATCTTGCCATTATTTTTCACGAACCATGCATAGTATCCAGGTTCGTTCCAATTGTCTCCCCAGTTAACCCAAAGAGCTGTTTGTCCACTACCACCTTCGCCATTTCCCATTCCAACCGAGAAGTGATTGCGACCAGTTATCCAACGTCCGTAACCTGAATCATGCGTTCCGAGCTGGAAGCCACCAATCCAGCCTTTGTAACCTTCTAAAACAGTTGAGCTAGAAATGACGGACTCTATTCTTGTCGCGAAAATGCGTTTAGATGTCAGTTGGTCAATAAAAGCTTCATTTGCAGTGATTTTTCTAATGAGCGCATTATCAACTTTCAACTTCTCAGCCGTTACTGCTTCAGCGTCTAAAATCGTAGTCGTGACCGAACCAGCTTCAAAATTGGCCGTTTTCAGCTTATCAACCATGGCAGACTTGATAACAGCATTGTCAATCAAGGTCTCGCCAGTGATATGAGTCAGTTTCCCAGTGATACGGTTGTGACCATTAGCACCCAGATTAATTCCAGAGATGATATCCCCAGCTGAGTTAATGTTTTGAACGGACCACGAACCAGCTAACTGTCTTTGAACGGTTTTCAGACCTTCATTCTTAGACACCTCAACCTGAAACAACTGATTGGTCAGAGCCATGCGAGCGACCTTATTCGAGATATCATTCTCGTTGCTACCGATAATCCGCTCATATAGCTGACTGGTTTCTTTCACATGTTGGAAATCGACTTGGTTAGCCTTGCCAGCTATCTGAGATGTGATACTTGCAAATCGGCCGTCTACTGTCTGCTTATACTGAGCAATCTTTGAAGCAATATCATTGCTCGTCTGTGTACTTATCGCACTAAATCTACGCTCAAGACCTCGCACATCTTCTTGATAAGCCGATTTCCCAACGTAGTCTCTGGATATCTGCTCACGTACAGCCGTCGCTTGTTTTGCGCTTTCCTCACGAGTATAGCGCTGTAGGGCTTCCTGTCGCTGACCGTCCTGACCGACATAGCTTTCAACCGCTGCTAGCTTCATAGACAGACCTTCGGCGGTCTTCTGGAATTCAGATTTAGCGACGACAAGATCCGTCTTACCATCTTCGGGGGCAGGACCCGCATCTATACGAGTAGAACTTCTGGTCAATTCAACCTTGCGAAAGGCTACATGGCCAACCTCGTTATAACCAAGAATAATTCGCCAGAAATTAAAATTTTCAGGCTTGGTCAATGCTGGTATAGTGACTTGATAAGTCTGCCAGCTAGACGTGAGGTTGAAATTGCCATACATAATTTCAGGATTACCAGAAACTGTACGGTTAGCCCTTAATGATAGCCAAACACTTGAAGAGCCAGAATAACAAATCCCTTGAAACGAAAGCGTATAAGTCTCGCCAAGTTCCAACTCAAGAAGAGCTGTCGAACTCTTACCTGAAGTTATACTTCCTTCTTTTGAATAGATTTGCATCTGCTTCCAAGTGTTGGTCGTTCCTTTGACGTTGTACTCACCGTTTGAGATAGTCCAATCTTGTGGACTATTATCTCCTTGAGTATAGTACCAAAGTCCCCTTGAAAAATCGTAGTCTTCAGCATAGTTGCGACTACCGACCTTCATCTTAGCGAAGGTCTGAGTAAGCCCATCAATGCCTTGCTTAACCTCTGATTTCGTCGCAAATCCATTCATCTGGCCAGTCATTCGACTAAGAGATTCTGTGGTCGTTCTGCGATATTCTGAAGCTTGATTGACCTCGCTTGTGACTGTCTGTTTCAGACCATTTAAATCACCCGACAGAGCCGTCTGAGCGCTCGTAGCCTGCGACTTAAACGCTTCAAGTCTAGCAATCGAATCTAGCCCAATCTTCTTAGCTTCCTGAGCAAGCAAACTACTTGCGCCAGCACTTCGCAGGGCTTCTTCAGCCTTGCGCTTAGCTTCTTTCAATGGCCCGTTGTCAAAGCTGTCGAAGCGCTGATCGATAGTGTCAGACAGTTCTTGCTTGACTTCTTCTGCCTTAGCCTTGGCAAGTTCGATACCATCAGTGATAGCTTTCTCACGCTTGGCAAACTCAGCGTCAAAAGCACGATCAGCGTTGGCAATCGCACGCTCCAGCATAATGTCAAATTGTGTTTCTTGCTTGTCCAAAATCGCATTGGCTACTGCTGAAACACCGCCACCATTTCCCCCTGACTTCACTTTGTCATCAAAGGTAATGGTTAGATAAGCTCCCTGTCCATTGTTGGCCAAACAGTCATACTCATAGGCAATTGCTTTCTTATAAACGTCCACATTGTGCTTATAACTTTTCAGGTTGACTGTATCTCCCATATGGACAGTTTGCCCATCAAGTTCATAGGCTTCAATCTTGATGGCATCTGTAGCCTTATCTATGTGTTCGTTAGTAAATTTAGCGCTAGCCCACTTTGTCAACTCCTCAACGGTCTGAATGTTATTATTTGTATAACTTCTTTCGTTGATGTAAGGGTAGGCACCAATTAAGGGACTATCAACTGTTATAGCAATCGTTGTATCTTCCTTCGCGCCCTCTGCCTTAAATGTAGATTTAGCGTGAATTCGAGTAACAACATTTTGTGAGTTTTTGGTTCGTTGATAAGATTTAAGATTTTTGTGGGTAGAGATGATAACACCTCTATCCTCTCCTCGATTTCGCTTGATTGAGATAGCGAAATTATCCCGAACCATCTCTCCTTCCCATGTTCCCACGATTGAGTGAGCGCCATCCATTAACACGCTGTAGAGTGTTTCTACTTCTTTCGTGTTGATGGTCCGCCTGTCCGTGATATCACTGGTAAATGAAAAATCATTGATAGGAGACTTAGCAACTTGTACCAATTGAGAAAGAGCCTGCCAACAACTCTGCTTGTTGACAGACAGAGGATTGATAGACCGCTGCATGACATCATCAGTGATATGATAAGCAGTGATTTCTAAATGATCATCATTCTCTACTGGCTTCTTGATACGGAACAACTGCGGACCAATCACAGGAGCTGGTGCCTTTATCAACATATCTTCACGGAAAAGCTGATAAATCTCAGAGTCCGTGATAGGGTAGCGAACACTAAGGATGAAATCCCCGTTCATTTGCTCTTTTATGATTGCTGAAGTCGCTTCATGCAGTGGAATACCGTTCCATTTAACGTTACGAGTATCACTTTCAAGCAAATATAGCATTATGCCCACCCCCAAACAGTCTCAATCGTCATGGAACTGATACCAGCGCCTAAGACAATCCCGACATCTTGTTTCTTGATTGGGTCAATCGTGATAAAATCCCCTGTCCACTTAATTCTGGAACCTGTTCCGTCCAAGAAACTCGGGTTGTTAGGGTTATTTACCATGATAGCTCTTCCAGAAAGTCTTTCTAAGTGAATGACCTGCCTATCTACTGTGAAACTAACCTCAGTCGTACTCTGACCAGTCAAGGTAATTGTCGGGAAAGCCAAAGCAGAACCTTTGGTTCTTAAAGTCCCACTTCTTGAAAAAGTTTGATTGTCCGTGACTTTGAAAAATTTGGTAGGGTGACACTCAAATGTGACTTTAAGTGCGTAGTACCCTGCACGATTTCTAACAGTCTCAGAAATCTTTACCTTGTAACACCACATCTTAGTGGTTTTGACACGTTCACTTTCAAGCCAAAAGTTTTCCCTGACAAAGAGAGCCAAGAAACGGTTCAAGTCCTCTTCCTTTGGTTTTACTAAGTGAAGTGTGTAGGATTTTTCAACCATCCCTCTATGATGATTGGTTTGTAGGATTGCTCCGCTAATCCCATCATGCTCCCATAGTTTTGTCTTGCTATTGGCAATCACAATGGATGGAGCTTCTTCTACAATCACATCAAAAGGAAAAGAGGAGGTTGCTACACCATCAATCACCAATTCATTATGTTTGATCATATAAGCCCTCCTCTAAGCTGTGTTTTTCGTTGCAGTTCATCCGCAATCTTTTGAGCGACAACGTCAGCAATACGATTGATATCCATCTCTTCACTGATGTTATTTCCACTAATGCTGACATTGATAACAGGAGACAGACCTCCCATAGTTTGGGCTATTCCACGACCGATAGCTCCCAAGGTGCGTTCGTTTAGTGGTAAGACAGCTTCATTTCCAGCCTCTCCGCCAACCATAAGGCTATTTCCGTTTGAACCAAAAACAGTCGGCTTGGTCAAGATACCACCCTTGGCATACCACTCTACTCCAATGCTTGGTAGACCACCACTTAGCCAATCGAGTGGATTAGCTGATCCACTAATGCTAAAATGTGGTAGAGGAATATGAGGCCATGTGAACTCAAAATTAAAGAACCCTTTGATAGCTTCAATAGCGCTACCAACTAAATCTTTGGCACCATTAATTGCATTACCTATTGTGTCTTTGACGCCATTCCAAACACTGCTTGCGGTTGATTGAATGCTATTCCAGATATTGCTAATCGTATCTCTTATGCCGTTAAAGACACTTGAAACTGAGCTTGAAATACCATCAAATATTCCTGAAAGAGTAGACTGGATGCCATTCCAAACAGTTGAAGCAACCGTTGAGACAGTGTTCCAAATGTTAGACAATACCTGCGCTATGCCATTAAAGATAGTACCAACGACGCTTGCAATCCCATACCAGATTGTTTCTCCGACGCTCTTAATGGTTTCCCAAGCGCCAGACCAGTCACCAGTAATGATCTGCATCACTGCCTTGATAATACCCAAAACAACGTTGATAGCTGTTTCAACTACCGTTTTAATCACTTCCCAAACTGTAGAAGTGATAATCTGAATATTGTTCCATTCTCCCTCTATAAGAGGACCTATAACAGTCATAACAGCGCTAATGATAGCGGAAATGCCAGTCCAGACTGCGTCCGTAATAGAACGAATTAGCTCTTGGTTTTCAGTCCACCAAGTTACAACCGTTCCAAAAATACTCATGATGAAATTTGAAATTTCACCTACAACAGTATTGATGACAGATGAAATAGCCTCCCACACAGCTGTTACAGCGTTTCGGAATCCTTCATTCGTTTCCCATAAGTATTCCAAAATGACAACGACCGCTGCCACTGCGGCCGCTATTGCAGCTGCTGTCCCAATGATTGGTAATGCGGTAATTATCATTTCTCCAATAGATATTTTTAAAAGCTCCGCAAGGGCTTGCAGGGATAAGAATATCGGTGCTAAAACCCCTACAGCGGTAACAACTGTCCCTAGAATGACAACAAATTCTTTAATCGGACCAGGTAACCCACTGAACAATTCAGCCACTTGTTTGACAATATTTCCCAGCATTTCAAATACTGGTGCCAATACTTCAGCAATTGAAGCACCGAGTTCAGACATAGCCAAAGTAACTGAATTTTGAGCCGTCTGGAATTTATCGATTGGGTCCAAGGTAGCTTCATAGGTGTTTGAAACTAAACCAGCAGATTCTTGAGCTGTTTTCCCTAAATCTTCAAAACTTAACGCTCCACGTTTGATAGCATCAACCATTTGTGGCGCTTTTTTAGCTCCAAAAATCTCCATAGCAATACTTAACGCTTCTGTCTCGCTCTGGCTATTTTTGATGGAGTCTATTGTTTCTTTGAGACCCTCGTTCATGCTCTTGCCTTGTTTGGCATACACTCCTGCTGCTTTCGTCAAGCCTGATAAAGCAGCAGACGAATCAACACCATGTTGCTCTAACTGACCAACAAGTGTAACAGCTTCTTCAAAACTAAGTCCCAACAATTTGATTTGAGGAGCACCATCTGTTGCTTTCTTCATCAAGTCATCGACTGAAACACCTGTAGCCTGAGCAACGAACGTAGTTGAATCTAAAACTTTTGATAAATCATCAACAGTCATTCCGTACGCTTCTAATGCCTGTTTCGACTGAATAGTCGAATTTGTGACATCAGAACCGTTAATTTCCGAGAATTTGATAATATCCTCTGAGGCACCCTTGAGTGCTTCGCCTGTAAGTTGAAATTGAGTGTTAACTTCTCCAACCGCATTCCCTACTGTTGAGAAATCTGTTGGTAACGATGTAGCGATTTCGTTTGCAACATCCTGCATACCTTGCAGAGCTTCTCCTCCAGCGCCTGTTTTAGTAACAATGATGTCCATCCCTTCGTCTACTTGACGAAAGGCTTCCAGAGCACTTTTCCCAAAGTCAACTAGTTTTTGACTAATATCAGATAGCTTCTCAGAAAATTGGTTTAGTAACTCAGCCTTTAAGAGGCTGTTAGTCTCGCTGAGGCTATCTCCAGCTTGTTTCCCACTGCTGGCTAATTTTTCCATTTCCTGACCAAGATTAGCGTAAGCAGTCTTAGCTTGATTCAGCTCCGCTTCCATCTTGTTAGCTTCAGCTGAGTTTTCGCCATACTGTTCTTTAGTTAGACTTAACTGCTTCTCAAGGTTTTCAATTTGACGAGCGACAATTTCGGACTGTGCACCAATCTTCTTTTCAGCCAATGCCAACTTGTCAGCTTCACTAGCGTTGGCACCCATCTGGCTTTCTTGCAGTTTGAACGAACTGACTACCTTTTCAGATTCACTGGCAAGTAGTTTTTGTTCATTCTGCAATTCTTTTAGTTGGGTTTGGTTATTCTTAGTTGCATTCCCATTACCTTCAAGAGCCTGATTGACACTAGCTAGCTTTCCCTCATATCCTTTTAGGACATTTTGAGTCACTTCTACTTCACGTTGGAAAGCACGATACTGATCGGCGCCAATATCTCCTTTTTTAAACTGCTCCTCAACTTGAGACTGTGCTTGTCTTAAAGTTTCTAGTTTTTCCCGAGTGGTTCCGACTTGCTTCTGTAAGACTTCTTGCTTTTGGGTTAGTAAGGTAACATTCCCAGTATCAAATTTAAGAGCATTATCAATTTGTCTCAGTTCTTTTGTTGCGTTAGCAGACTCTTGATTGACACCTTTTAACGCTTTCTGCAAGGGTTGGGTGTCGCCATCGATTTCAATTTTTATCCCTTTGATATTTCCTGCCATATTTCCTCCTTTCCTTAAAAAATAAGGAGCGCTTAGAGATTTTATATGACCAGAACACTAATCAATACAAGGAACTTGTCCTCACAATCGCTCTCTCAGCACTCGCTTTTTCTCTAAAACGCATCAAAATCAGCTTGGGTAGCCTTCCGACTACCCGTTTTATTTTCGCTACGCAAATTGACATAATCTGTCTGATAATCTAAAGCCATCCCAATAGAAATATGCTTGAGATCATCGATAGATAAGCCGGTTTCCTTGCAACAAGATAGATAGGATTCTACCGTGAAGGATTCTTCGCTTGCTGTTTCTGATGTGTCTGTTTCTTTTTTGTTTGTAATACCGTATTCAACATTTCCATCATTAGCGGACAAACTTCATCAAGAGGAAATTCTTCCATTTCCATGAAGAAATCATCAAACGGTTTAATTTTAGGATTGCCAGATTTAGCAAATACCCAAAATAGACGATAGAAAAAGGTAATATCGAAATCTTCTAAAAGAGATAAATCGACGCTTTCCGCAACCAAATCATTACCTTTTTCCAATTGATTCAATTGAGCTACCAATTGTTTATTTTTCAAAAGTCCCAAAAGGTCCTTGAAAAAATCCTGCCCAAACTCATTCTTGTAAGCGATTGGAGTATAGGCATTTGTTGCAAGTTCATAGCGCTTATTGCTGATTTTAATACTTCGACGCATTCTTTACTCCTTACCCTAGAGATGTTGGCTCATAAACGCTAGTAAACCAAGCGTCATACACTTCTTTCTTGTCTGCTGACGTAATCGAACGTTTCACTACGCTATCAAGCGGACGTGGTGAAGCTTTGAAGCTAAGTTCACGCTCGTTGACAGTTGTTCCGCTCTTAGTAGCAGAGCCGTTTGATGGACGACTAGCAGAGCAGTAGTAGAGAACGTAGCGAGTCTTGTTTTGATCTCCTGAAAATTCAAACATAATAGCAAATAGTTTAGTTGAGGAGTCGCCTTTTTCAGTCAATACTCCTGTTTGCTCATCCTTGAGTTCTCCTAGGATGTTTGTCGCAAACTCTTCCGTGATATGCGGTACTTTCAATTTTCCTTCATACCCTTCATTTGAGTTCATGAAGTGGTAGTCCACATCGTCGGCTGGGATTGCTTTCGATTCTCCTTTTGGTTCTAACTCCAAGTTCATCGCTCCAGGGAAACGGAAAATTTTCCCATAGCTAATGACATTTGTTTCCCCATTGATCGTTTCGATTGGTGCGATATGCACGTTTTTCAATCCAAAGGTTACTTTATTTTCTGTTTTTGTCATCTTCTTCTCCTTTAGTACAAATAAACAGTGTAAGGCTTGACAGATAGCCTTTCTGTTGGGATATAGCTTTCTTCTGAAACCTCAAAAACAAGTTGATGTTTAGACAACAACTCTTCCAAGGCCTCTTCCAAATCTTCGTCTTTACGTTCAAAGATAAGCTCTACAGTCACAGATTTAATCTGGTATTTCTGTTCGTCGTCTGCTCTCTTGATATCTGGATGTGATTCAAAGTAGATAAGGTAAGGTGTTTGAGGAACGTGTCCAATTTCAAATGCACGATAGGCTATAGGTAGATTCGCTTGACTTAGAATATCGACAAGGTCAGATAATTTCATTTTTGAATAGCCTCCTTCACTTTACGTTCAAAGGAATTGATTAGCTTTTCTTCTACAGGTTGGATATGAGGGATAGCACGACTGCGACCACCATTTCTTAAAACATGGCCATTTTCAAGTAGGTGTGTCAATTGATAGCCTGTAGCATTATGGATTACGTATGATCCTTTGGCGTTCTTTTTGAGACGCCATCCTCTTCCATACTTTCCTTTATTCTTTGGACTTGTCGCTTTCAAAGTCGCAACAGCTTCATCACCTAACTCTTGTGCGATAGTGTCAATCTCATCTTCTAACTCACTAGAATATTCGCTCAGTGCTTTAGCGATTTCTGCTGAAAGGTCACCTGTTGAACTCATGGCAATTCCTCCATCAAGGTCAGCTCCAAAATTTCTAAGCTAATCGGAAATGTTTTGAGAATACGATACCGTTTCCCATTAAATTCCGCTTCTTCCTCGTTGTTATACTCAAAGCTATGAATATCAAGGATAAGGCTTGGTCTAAGTCCAACCTGGCTAGCCTGATAAAATTCAGAACGAGTAATGGAACGCTTGCGACACAAAATAGTCAATCGTTTCTCCTCAAATAGAGGCTGGTGCAATTTATCTAGTCCTGTTTTAACCCTTGAGATTAATGTAATCTCATTGTTCCATGCCATCTTCTTACCTCAATTTCAAATTATGCAACCGCCATAAAAGGTGGCGTGGCATATCCACCCCACCCTCATAGCGAAAGGCTGCAAAATCGACTACAAACATTTGGTGTTCAGCATTTTCTGATTCAAGCGAAACTCCCAAATTATCTTCCAGTTCAGTTATGACAGCTTCGATGATTTTCTCCAAAGGCTTATCACGTAGATTTGTTGCTATACCCAATTTTAGTTTTAGTAATTCTAATAATTGAGCATTGTCCATAACTACTCCTCATCTTCCTCTTCGGGTTCTTGAGTTTCTGCTTCTCCTTCGGAAATATCGTCATCATCGATTTTAGTCAAGAAAATAGATCCTGCACTATTTGACCCATCTAACAACTCTTGAATGAAGGTCTTGTTGCTTCTATATCCTTTTCGGGGATAAATATCCCCGATTTGATATTCATATTGTTGAGGGTCTCTCAAATCCTTAAAAGGACGGATTACTTGATAAGCCATCAGTTCCCTCCTTACCCTGCAGCGTCAGTGTAAGTTACATAGAATCCTGCTGCTTCATCAACTTTCTTAACATCGAAACGGTTTGCAGTTCCTAGATATTGACCGTAGATTTTATCATCTTGCCATTTGACAGTTGTCTGAGCGCGATCAAACAATGTCGCAAACTCTCCAACATCACCGATAAAGGCTTTCATTTCTCCTTTAGCGTCCCCAATAATATCATCAGGATAAACATCAATTACACGACCAGCGAACTTGTAGCCAGTTGGAGAAGTGATATCTGTTTGTAGCATATAGCGACCGTCCTTGTCCTTGATTTTATCAAGAGCGGCGAACATAGATTGGGTACATACAATAGTGGCATCGTAGTACGGTTTCAATTCCACATTGAGAATATCTTTCAAGCCGTCCAAACCAGCTGCGCTTTTAGCTGTAGCTGTTTTGAGAACTTTAGCGATTTCTTTATTCTTGGTGATACGTTCTTGGTTCTTAGCTTGTTTAGCAACCAATCCCATGACATCGTAGTCAGCGTCATCAATCAATTCTTGAGATACTGGCAAATGACCACGACGTGTCTTAATCTCATAATTAACTTTTGTGAAGGTTGGTTTAGCTAATTCAGGGTTTTCTTCCAACTCTTCAACAGTGTTCATTGTTTGATCAGTCAATTTAACAACTGACCATTTACCGCTTGCGTTCTTGACATTAACGATGTTGACCAATGAAGTCAAATCTGTCTTGTCTTGTTTCGCTTCCTTAGGCGTCATCAATTCAACAGGAATGATTGCTTCTCCTTCAGCGGATTTGAGACCATCAGCACGCACTTCTTTTGTTCGGAGATAGTGGTTAAATGCTTCGCGTTGTTCCAATGTTTTTCCTCCTCGTTTTTCAGTTTTACCTGGTGTTGGTGCTTTACGATTTTGCTCCTCGATTTGTTTTTCCAACTCGTCAATTTCTTTTTCCAACTGCGCTTTTTCAGCTTCTTTTTCTTCAATTTCCTTTTGAAGATCATCTACAGTCTTTTCAACTGCTGAAACTTCTTCATCAGTCTCAGCACGGTCTAACTTCTCTAGTTCAACAACTGAACGTTTGTTTAATTCTTCGATAGTTTCTTCCAACTCAACTACCTTAGTTGCTTTTGCTCGCATACGAGCACCAAAGATTAATGCCTTGTTCATAGCTTAAATTTCTCCTTAATTTCTTTCTTGCGCTTGTCTAGCGCTTCACGATTCGCACGGCTCTGACTTTCAAAGTCTTTTTGTCGTGCAGCGATTTCCGTTTGTGGATAGGCTGGGAATGTACATGGACTCACTTCAAAGATTTCTAGTTCTAAGACAGTGTCCAGATACGAGCCGTCTTCACGTTCCTCTGTTTCGATTTTTATCGGGATAAAGCCAAAGCTACAACCGATAACATCTCCACGTTTGACACGGGCATAGGCTCCAACAGCTTGAGGGTCATCCTTGTTAATGATGATGTCTCCAAAAAGACCAACATCATCAATACCCAGAGTCAGAGTTCCGTTGCCTGTTCGACCGAGAACAAGACTATCATCATGGTTAAATAAAGCTCTAATGTCAGCGTCTTTGATAGCTTTCTCAACTCCAACACGCTTGATAACTTCACAGTAGCCTGGCCACAATTCCGTCTCCTCGTCAAACTTGATAAAGTAGCCACTCAAAATCAAATCACCAGAGTCTTCTTCCCTAGTTTGAAATTGAGTGGCACGATAACTATTCCGTTTCTGCATTCTCTTCCTCACCTCCTTTCAATTTATTTTGGTCTCCTATCTTCTCTTGAGGGATATAATTCTCAAGGACAATCAACTCTTCCATCTCAGGATCAGGAGCCATACCAAGCCAATCTCTCCATTCGTTACGACGCATTGCAGTACTGTTTGTCATTTGTTGGGCAACATCAGACAATTCTGTAATGTTGTAAGAGAAGAGTGAGCGAGGATTTAGCTTGAAGTAACGATTACTAGACAAAAGTAAGTCTCTAGTTAGTGTTTGAGTAATAGTGGTAGCGATACTCATAACAGTCGTATTTACAAAGTTGTTATACTCTGTCTTGTTGAACTCTCCCACGCCCAAAATAAAAGCAGGTACTCCTAATAGACCTGCAACTGTTCTTTTATCTAATTCTACAGACTCATTTAGAGCGATATCCGTTAGACTAAGCGGTTTTACCTGCTGGATGTCCAGCAATGCCTCTGGAACAATCCATGGAGCGCCAACCCTGCTAGTACTTAAATACTTCTCAGCGATGCGCTCACGCCCTTGCTCTGAATCTAGTTCAGCACTAGACGAGTCAACCTTGACGATAAGACTAGGAATGTTCTTACCGTTCATGAAGCTTTTTTTAGTCTTAGTAGCCATGTTCAAACTTTGAACCACATCTGTCAACGTCACCCTAAAACCAGTACCAATGTATGGAATATCTGGATCTGGATTGATGACAAAGTGGACTACTTCATCAGGGGAATACTCTTCACCCCTAAATGAGATTACATAGGAATCCTTATCGGTTTGGAACGAAACTTCTCTCATCGGAAATGGTCTTAGATTAGAAATATAATCCGTAACAGGCTCATATTCCACATGTAGGACAGAATTCCCATCTCCATATAAAAGCAAATCACGCACAATCTTGAAAATCCATGACTTCCTTGTCATGTGTTCACATGGATTGATGTCAATCTTTCTAGCCAGTCCGTCACGAATTCTGATATCACCTTTATCTGTATTCTCCATCAGGTGGATGGTCATATTAGAGACCAAATCAGCAATCTTATTAACTGCTGTCACCACGTCTGGATTTCTGGCCAAAGGTACATACGAATCCATCAGGTTTGACAACCCTAAATCTGAATGACTCAGCATGTTGATTGGCTTACTTGGCTTGTTTCGTTTCCAAAACTTTTCAAAAATACCCATGTTTCCTCACCTCCTTTCTCTCTAATCAAAGAATCTCATCACATCGCCACCCTTGCTAAGATTAGCAAGAGCCTGTATACAAGCAAAGACGCTGGCATCAAACAAGTCAATCCTTGCAGTCCCACCGTCTCCGTCTAATTTTTCATATTGCACAGCGTCGTCCACCTTTTCAATTGCTCTAACATTGCTCACACAGTATTCATAAGCGTCAGAATGAAGATAGTAAAATTCCTTGTTCTTGACTTTGAACTCAATCCGTCTGAACCCCTCAGATTTCAGATAGAATAACTGAGGCTGGTCAATCATCTTGAACTTAGCCTTTTTCATCTTAGTCAAAAACTCACGACCAAACTTCCTATCCATTCCCACAGCTTGGATTTTAAATCCACGCTCACGCATACTGATGAACCATTTGACGATATCGTCATAGAGAACGGTAGGAGTATTGCTCATCGTCAGCCAGCCATCAGACTGCCAGCCAAAAAGTGGAATCCCATCATCGTTGGCCTTTTTCTGAGCGTTGACACGAGGGAAGAAAGCGTGTGTGATACAGATATCAATATCTTTTTCACCATCATGATAGACACCGTAGAGAGCAGCTGCTGTTAAGTCATGTAATCTTGACAAGTCCGCACCACCATACCAACGAATCGGCAAGCGTGCCAGCTCTTCTAAACTCCAATCGTAGCAACTATCCGACGCAATAAACTCATCAGGATTGAAATAAGCATTCATAGAATTTGTAAAGATATTCAAGGTCTTATTGAAAAACTCATTTCTTGTCTGGGGGTCATTCATAGCCTGCTCTGCTTCTTCCTTGAGAGCCTTGAGCGAAACAGTGACACCCCATGACGGATTAGCCATCTTTAGGATGTTCTCGTCCAGATAATCCACTACATCCCCATCAGCAGATTGATTAGCCTTGCAGATGAAGATGAAAAATGAATCATCAGTGACCAATTGCTTGAGCACCTTTTGACAGTATTTCAAACGATTAGCAAGGAACCCAGTAGGAATATCCCCAGCCGTAGAGATAACAAAAAGCATACTGTTACGGTATGCTGACATTGTTTTTTTCATAAGGCCATGTTTCTTACTATTCCTCATTGTGTGAGCTTCGTCCAAAATGATAACATTCCCATTCAGAGAGTCCAAACGGCTCTCATCGTTGGCCAATGCCTGAATGAAGAATGAACCCTCATCACCAAAATTAGCAGTGATAGAATGCTCTTGGTTATTATCCTTGATACGAATGTTCTTATCATTCCATCGTTCAACGTTGAACCTTAAAAAACCAAAAGCTTCCATCGCTTGCTTGACTGAGTTAGCAACGATATAGCATTTCGAACCGCTATCCGTGTCCAGAATCTGATAAGCAAGTGCGATTGCAGCAGTAAACGAGGTCTTTCCATTCTTCCGAGCAAGCATGATAAGCGCTTCTTTAAACCTGCGTTCATTCGTACCCTTATAGTAAAACCCAAACAGGTTAACAACAACGAAATGTTGCCACGGTTGCAAGAGTAATGGCTTGTTACGGATAGACACCGCAAACATATCATCGCCCTGCTGATGAACTATCACGTTCTCGATAAAGTGAATAACAAAATCCACCATATCCTCATCCATCTCAAAAGCAGGATTTTCTAAATCACGAAAAAAACGTTCAGCAGCAAGAATGTTCTCCTCGCAATGTTCCTCTTGGTAAGTTAAGACGTGTTGAGCGTATTCTTTTGCTTTATCAAGATTACCCATTGCCAGTCACTCGCTTCTTCTTGATTTCGTTCTTGAACTTCAGGACCTCAGTAAGAACTGACTCACCCTCTTGTTCTACTACCTCACCGAGCGACTTAGGATTCATCATCAACTGATTAGAGTAGCTGAGAATGTCTTTCCTCAAAATTTCCATAGCTGTCAAGATTGGAACTTTGCGCTCATTTTCAGCACCAGCCTTATTGACGTAGGTGTCTGTTACTGGATAACCCATGTCAGCATAATCTTGAGCAAGTTTCTGATACTGATATAGCATGCCTGCAAAAATATCAATGATCATTTCGAACTCTTTACGATAAGTGCCCAAATCTTTCATCTGCTTGACTACCTTTGACTTAATCGACTTCGCTGTAATTGGTTTAGCCAAAAACTACCTCCTTTCGTCAAAATAGCTTAGTTTTTATCCCCTTTTTGTTTGAAGCCTCCCGACTTGGAAAAAGTTCCCTTCACCGGTTCCCAGAGGCTTCGAAAAAATTTTTTTGAAGTGGGGGGATAAAAAATTTTTTTCATTTTTCATTTTTGTTTTTGAAAAAAATTTAAAAATTCTTTTTTTCTTTTCTTCTGCCAATAAATTCCATTTCCGATTATCTTATCGTTGTTGCGGTCATGGAACGTATTATGTTTGCGGTTGGTCAGCGGCAAACAATTCCAAGATACATACTCAAGTTCTGGATACTCAGATACTGGGTAAATATGATGAACCATTTCAGCTGGAACTGACTGCCCATATCTCAGACTTTCTTGGCAAAGGTAATCGTGTTGTCTCATGACCTTGTCACGGAACTTGTACCACTTCCTTGTCTTCAAGCTCTGTCTGACTGGTTTGTTGTACATGATATATACTCCTCTGCAAAATAAAAGGACAGGCTCTTGACCTATCCCATCTCATACAAGAAATCTATGCTATCATAATAAACCTTTTTTCGTGAGACTTCAAGATGTCTTTTGTCTCATTTTATTTTGTTTATAAAATCATAGCCCAATACAAAAACAAATACGAGTGGCAAGAAAAGAAATATCAATCCATTCTCAACTAACTTTAATACATCACTTTTCCCCCAATCAAAAATAACGACTAAAAAAATTAAGGTTAAAAAATAGACAACTAGATATCCTAAAAATAATCCCAATGTTTCATCCTCCAACTATACCAATTTTATCCCTCACCTTCACATATCTTATATTTTGTTAAACTCACTCTAAATCTCAAACCCTTAATAAGCATGGGTTTTAAAGCATTTCATTTTTTCAGTTTATGCTTAACTCGTTATGTGAAAGTAATATCTAAAAAAATTAAATGACAAAGTTCCGTAGTGCGTCATCGAGCTCTGCTTGTTCTATTCCTATGTATCTCAAGGTTATTGCAGGTGATGAGTGATTGAACATTTTCTGTAATGTCCCTACGTCCTTTGTCTTGTTGTAATATTTATAACCAAACGTTTTTCGCATTGTATGTGTTCCAACATTATCAATGCCAAGTTCTTCAGCAGCCTCATGAATAATTTGATAGGCTCTCTCACGAGTGATTGCTTTATTTTTCCCTTGCCTACTCTTGAATAAGAAATGATGAAATGGTTTGTCCTCGACATATCTCCTCATTTCTTTCTTGAGCTCCTTTGTCATCCGTCTTGTTATCTGCTTGCCAGTCTTCCGTTCTCTCAGTTTGATGTGCCAACCTTGAACATCTTTAACTTTCAAGGTAAGTATATCTCCAACTCGCAAGCCAGTATTCAGGCCTGTAATGAATAGCATATAATACATCTCATTCCACTCCTTGAGATAATCTTTCATTGCCTGGATGTCGTCATTGTCTTTTATCGGTGATACAAATTCCATAACTGCCTCCTTTCTACAAAACAAAAAGCCAGCATTTGCTGACTCTTGACGATACTTCTGTTGGACAACTTTTCTGACTAGAATTAAGGATGACTCCTAAAGTGTGATGTGTGTTTTGTTTCAGAAGTTCATGCTATCATAATAAACCTTTTTTTGTGAGACTTCAAGATGTCTTTTGTCTCATACTTGTTTACAACTCACCTTTCAAGATAGCGTACTGTTCTAAGATAATCCTTCTCCTTCGATAGATTGTAGCTTTGCTCATGAATTTCTGTTCTGCTATTTCTTCCCATCTCAATTGAGGGTATCTCCAGCGTAGATTAAAAATTTCCTTATCCTCATCAACTAGATTGCTTAAGAGTTTATTGATAATCCCTTTAAATCCTTCAAGAAATTTTAAAGTCGGATCATCTGCGATTCTGATTGCGATAGTTTCGGTAGGTTTGCTTATTCCTACAGTAGATCCACTTTGAGCATCTGGATTTCTGGTTTCTAATTCTAGCCTTCTTAAATCTATTTTGCGTTGAATGTTTTGAAATTTGAAAAGTTCTCTGTCTAACGTTTTGAGTTCTTCGTCGCTCAATTTTTTCAATTTCCACCTCCAGGTTTTTAAAAAATGTAAACAAGTTATCAAATATCTGAGAGAAAGCCTTGCGAATATTAGAAACTGCCATAAGTGAAATATATGATAGTTAAAACTGCTAAAACCACTGATGAGACAACCAGTATTGCAATCGAAATAGTTTGAAAAAGACTGAAGATATCATAAAACATCTTTTCTTTAACGATTGCTTCGTAAACCTGCGGTGCATTCCCTTTAAATGTTGTAAGCAAAGAACTTACTTCATCAACTGTCATGTTTAGCATTTTTGCTAAAGCTTGTAAAACATCGTCCATTATAATAACACCTCATCTCCTAATCTAACCTTGTCATACACGTCCTTCATAACCACGAACACCCCGTAATCACGAATCGTAAGCGTGTATAGCTTGCCATGTCGTCCTTTCTCGACGACCTTACCGAATATCTCAGCGCCTGCGTTATCAGCTCTATAGACAACCATAGGCTTCTTCTCTTCCAAATCTCGAATCCTGTCCATCTGCCAGATGTTCAATCCAGTAGATAGCAGAATCCAGATAGCTATGAATCGTTTCATGTCTCCTCCTCAAAATAAAATTTACCATTAAAAGGCTTGATTTCAATAATTCCATAATCTAACCCAAGTCTTGCTATAAATGGCTTGCTGATTCTTTCGTGCAAGGTAGACATCTGTTCTCTGAATTCATCTAACAGAAGAGTAGATTTGTAGAAATTACATTGATAGCAAGCAGGCATATAGTTTTCAAAGATATCTTCTCCGCCTCGATAGTGAGGGTGTAAATGATCTACTCTCAAAGTTTTTAAGTCCAAAACCTTGCCACAATAAGCACAGTGGCCGTCATACTTATCTAAAACTTTTTGTCTCATGACTTTAGAAATGCTTTTTCGTTTCAATCTATGACCTCTCTTTCATCTCTTACTTTTTGCAAATAATATTTATATATATCATTGTTGGTATGTTCATTTACTAACTTTTCAAGTGCTTTATTGACCACTTCTGATATGCTTCTATAACCACCATATTCTTTGATGGCTTCGACATGGTCATACATATCTTTGGTAAGCGTTGCTTGTACCTTTCTAGCCATCACTCCACCTCCTCAAAATAACTATGAAATTTACTTAAATTGACAATAGCGACCTCTTCGACAAAATGTTTTTCGATGTCAAAGTCTGGATCATTTTTTCCAAACTCTTTCTTTATCGCTTTTTCGGCCAGCGAAGGTAAAGCGAATATACTTGCTCCGTTATTCAAGGCAAGCGCTTGACCGTGTTTATTTATTATTCGATAACCCACATCAAACGGTCTGATTTCCATTGGGATTTTTATGCGTTTACTTTGATTCTTCATTCCTTCTTCAAGCGTTTGTATCATCACTCCACCTCCTTTGTTTTAAATGTAAGATTATTTAATAAGTACGGTTCTCTCTGACGGGTTTCATGGTTAAATTTATAAAGAACTCGCCACTGACTTCGTGTGTACGGGTATCTGTTTGGTCGTTTCATGTTACCACCTCATATATAAATATTTCGTATCAATATCTTGTTCTAAAATACACTCTTTCAATGACTTCAAAACCTCCAATGCACCGCTAACTGTTCCCCATCTATTTTCAGGTTCATACTGCACATACTTTTCAGGATACCGTTCTAATTCAGAGATACCGCGTTGAATGTTATCTAAAATGTCAGCAATGTTGTACGTAGTGTCTTGGTCAAAATCCCAATCCATAGCAATTCTAAACATCTTCCCGAGATTGTAGGTCGGAGAACTATATCTAGGTTCAGCGATACGAATATAATCTCCGTTTTCTATTTTCGCTAAGATTTCCAAATCATAACTCATCACTCCACCTCCTCAATCTCAATCCCTGGACAATCGAACACCCAGCCGAAGTCCGCTTCTTCGAGTTCTTTTCGGGTGTGATGTGTTTGATATAAAGTATTTTTGTCTTTGCTTGAAAATATCCAGTAGTTTTCGTTTCTGTAACGATTTAAAAAATTAAAATTAGTATCAATACCTTTCATCTTCACAAGATACCGCTTCTCTTTCTCGACCTCGTAGCCGTCAAGCCATGCACGGGCGAATAGATCATAATTCTCTTGGTCAAGAAGCCACAAACGCATTTTTTCGCTTCCGTTATTGAGAGCATTACGTAGATTACGTTTTTCTTGTTTTGAATTTTCAATCCAATCCGCCACAAACTGCGGTACTTTGACTTTTTCTGGTTCGTCTAGTTGTTTAACTAATTCTAAAACAAATTCCTGTTTTAAGTACGGTTCATCTAAACGTTTAATTCTCTCAATCAATTCTTTAAGTTTCATCTTTCAACTCCTTTATTCTCTTCTTCCAGTTTTTCACTTTCTTTTTAAGCAAGTCACGTTCCTCAGACCTGCTAAAAGCAAGCGATTTGACACACGGCTCAGATAGTTCAACTATCCTTCCCTCCGTCTGCTCGATTGTCCGTTTCAGTCCGTCGATTACTGTTTGTTTGCTGTATTCCATGTTTTATCCTGTTTATAAAAATCCAGCTCTTGCCCCTCATGGCTCAAAGACACAAGAGCTAGCAAATTCTTTATACGTCATTCGTCCAAGTCTGACGCATATTCTAGCTCGCTTTTAACGTGGTTCGCGGCACGTTGATTTTGATGCTAAGTAATAGCAATCTACAGCACCATAATCAAAACGTACATCGTCTTTTCCGATGTGTTTCTTGAATTTTGGTCTGGTAATACCTGAGAAAGCCCACTGATGATCTTTCATCTGTTCGATAAGTTCATCCACATTGTCAAACCTCCCAAGAAAAAACTTGCAGTGCCCGTTGTAGACGAAGTAAAGCTCTAACATCACTCCACCTCGACCGGGTAAAAATTCCCAAAGGAACTCCTCAATGCTTTGCCAACCTGTAAGGCTGCCGCCCGAGAGACGAACCGCAAAGCTTTCTTCTCCTCAGAACATGAGATGTCCAAGCCAGTCACACCGATAACCGCGGACCTTAGAAACGGCTTATCCTCTCTCGTCCCATGCTTTAAAATAAACATCAGCCACCTCCGTTCTAAAAATATTGCTTCCGCTTGTTTGTCAAGTCGTTGAAAACCATCAAATGGTCTTTATCCACACCCTTCATCAATCTAGACATGAAGGGCCTGCCATATCGTTTCTGAATATCAGCAGAAATTAAATTCGTAGTAATAATTGTATTTGAACGCTTATTCAGGATATTGTAGAGAATAGTAAACGACCATTCGCTATCCTTTTCCATTCCCAAATCATCCAAAACCAAAAACTTAGCACTAGCAATTTTGTTGACCAGAAACTCTTCCTGACTAAAATCAGCTTTAATCTTCATCAGCAAGTCCGTCACGTTGATAAAAATAGCAATCTCTTTCGTGTACTCAGATAAAGCTTTAACCATAGCAAAGGCCAAATGGCTCTTGCCTGTCCCAGGTTCTCCTTGTAGCACGATGTTGTTCCTAGCGCCCTCAGACCACTCACGACAAATCCGCTTTGCAAAAGCTAACTTTTCAGCTTCTTTTTCAGTGGGTGTCTCAAAATTGTCCAAAGTCGCATTTTTCAAAACCTCATCATAAAGAGAGAACTTTTCTAGATAGTATTTCCTCTCTCTCTCATTCTCAGCGTTAGCTAGTTCATTCACTCTTGCCTGATTCTCTTCATGGATCCGCTCAGATTCACACATGCGGCATACAACACTCTCAGTCCGCAATATCTTTATCAAAGGTATGTTGTGCTTTTCGCAAAGCTCTTTCTGTTGTTCTGTATTCCTGTGATAAGATAAGGCAATTTCCTCAAACACACTCTCTACCATACTAGCCGACCTCCGCATTCATTCCAGCTAGCCATTTCAGACAAGCATGCAACCACTTGATGAATTGGTTGGTCTGCTAAAAGAGTTTTCTTCTCGTAGCTCAACGGATAATAGTCAATCTCGAATTGCTCAATCAGTTCTAATACCCCCATTCGTCCTTGGCCTCCTGTTCTTCTTTCTTATCCTTGTTCTTCTTTTCTGATTGACGAACCTGCTCAACAGTCGTGACATTGTTCATCTGCCAATTTCTTAAAATACCACCAATATATTTGATGTTGGGCTTTCCTGAGTTAATAGCAGTCTTCAGTGCTTCCTTTACCAAATCCACATCATTCTCATTGAGTAGATGGTTTATTTCTTCAATCTCAAATCCAGATAAGAGCCTACGAAATTCTGATTGAAAAAGTTCTAAAATATTTTCTTCACTACCACTACTACTAGTAGTAGTTATTCTTTTCTTACTCTTATCTTTATCTAATCTATTCTTATTCTTATCTTCTTCTAGTGCGTTACCGTCCGTTACTGTAACGTTACCTGTAACGTTACCAAGAGCAAGATTTTTCTGTTTTTTACGGTATTTGGCTACACGATTACGTGTCTGTTCCTTGATTTTCTCCATTCCATCAACGTTTTGATGTTTTTCCCAATTTGGCAGGCTAATGATCCCATCGATAATCTCAATCATCCCGAACTGTTCAAAGATTCCAATAGCCATTCTTACTGTATTCAATGGTCTACGAAAAATAGTAGCTAACATTTCATCTGTATAGTGAACCTTATCCGTCATCATCAGCAAACCATTACTGTTATGTTTTCCAGCAAGTGTCAAAATCTTGAACCATATCACTAAGATGGCATCAGGATCAGGTAAGGCATCAATCAGGCAAATCTTTTCATCGTCAAAAATATCGGTTGTGATTTTAATCCACTTGATTTCAGACATACCGAGCGCCCCACTTCCTCCGATTCGCACGGTACTTCATCCGCATATCCTCATAGATGTACCTGCCTTCCAGCTCCATTTTTTCAATCTTTAGCAGCTTATTTTTAAGCTCCACATCACGATAGTCCTTAGCTAGTTTTTCATAGTCCGTTAGGTATTCTTTGATGAGTGATATTTTTCTATTCTCGTCCTCTAAATATATTTCAAAGTCAGACTTTTCTTCATCAGACGATAACATTTCTTTATTCACTCTTTCATGCCACAACAGCCATTCAATCAATTCTTCCATTTCCTGACCTCCTCATTACAAAAATCTGATTGCAGATTTTTTAGGCTCTGGCAATGCCAAAGGTTCAGGACGCAATCCTTGAGGCGGTTCGTTGTCATAGGTGAAGCCCTTGAACGGACGACGAATATTCTTGCGGATTTCTTGACGTTCCGCCTCTCTACCACGTTCGTATGCATGGTTGTAGCCTTGGATAATCATAGACGCAAATTCTTGCTCTTCTCGTCTTTCTTCTTCCTTACGCTCCTCTTGCAATTTGATATGACGGCAAGCCCCTGCAAATCCAATCAGCAAGGCTCCAACACCCATTAACTGGTCTAAAATCGGTGGTTCAAACATTTTTTAATCTCCTTATGCTCTTAATTTTCTTACTTCTTTCTCTAATTCCAAAATTTCATAAACATCATTGACATCGTACATAATATCTTTCCCTTGCTTACGAAATCTTAATCCTTTGCGTTCTAACTTCTTAATATATCCATGAGTAAAGCCGAACTTCTTCATCAAAGCCTGTTGATTGATTGGCATGCGATCATTCTCTAACTGCTCCTTGACCTGCTTTTCAGCAAAGGCCAATAATTGATTCGTGAACAATTCAGCACTTTCACCATCCAATCGTAATTGTAGCGTTATACCTTCCATTTTTTACATCCTCTCAACTATGCGGGCAAGCATTTTTGTGATATAATGGTTTTAATAATTTAAGTGTGCGCCTGATTTCCGTCAGGCTTTTTTTGCGTTGTTGTCAAACTGTTTTACTTTCCATCGCCCTGAGTTCAATCTCATGGCTGACTTGTTTCAATAGCTTCTCACACGCTATTTTAGCTTCTCTGTACGTTGTAGATTCGCTGATGAAGTAATCAGCAAGTTCGATGATTTTGTCTTCCATTCAACCTCCTATATCAGTCTCAAGACTGATGTAATATCCTCCTAAATTGCTATAATAATCTTGACTAGGACCTCTCACCGTTTTAGTCAAAATTCCAATAGAAAGGAGGAGATCTAATGACACTATCTGACAAAGAAATCGCTTTAGAACTTACAAAAATTACCGTCGAACACTTTAATACTCGAGTTGCACATAGTGTTCCAAAGTCTGGATTAACAGAAGAAACCATTGAACAATTCTACAAGCGATTCTATGAAACTGTTACGAATTTAACGGATATCGTCTTGGTCTCATTTTTCTTCCTCCCTACGCTTGACTAAAAGCGTTCAGTTCCATGATTTTCATCTTAGTATTGGTGCTTGGCTCCCACGTCATCCAGTAGGCCAATGCGGCTTCTGCAAACTTTTTCGGTAGCAAGTCGTAGCGACTAATGTTGAAGTGGTCTTTAAAGTCAATCTCAGCTTGTCTAAATACCGACTGAGCGAAGATTTTGTCAGCATAAGCTGGACTATCAATACCACCTAAGCAAGCCACGACACGAGCTTTGCGCTTCTTCAGTAATGATTGAGCATAGCTAGGATGAATAGGTTGCTCACTCTTGAGGTAGTCAATATCTTCTAGCATGGTCGCTTGTTGCTCACGCAATTTCTTCTGACCAGTGAATAGAGCAATAAAGGCATCCTCGTCCAAATCCTCACGGATGAATCCGCCCTTCTTGCGAATAGCTGGTAAGACCTCTGAAGTCACCCAACGTTTAAACTCTTTCGCTTGAGGTAATTTACTGGATAAGATAAGAGAGTAGAGACCAGATTCGTTAATGATGATAGGGTTTTGATTTCTACCCATGGCGTCACGAATCGTTACCCCATCTGTCTTATCGTCATCATCTACATGGTCAAAAATTGCTTTTCTTGAATTCGCATATCCCAAGATATCTGCAACATCTTTCCCAACGAACCAAGGCTCGTCATCAATTGTCAAAGTACGGACTTCCTGCCCGTGAAAATTAAAAATTTCGTTCATAATATTCCTTTCTACGCTCTCTCCTTTTGCTATAATATAAGCAGAAAGGAGGTGAGAACATGAAACAGTTCATCAAAAATTGTTTTGACGAAAGTGATGAGAATGATTCAATCACAGTCACTTTCTCAAATGGTGATAAGATTGATTTTTTCCAAGTATATGATGATTGCTCTGACACTGCGAATCATATAGTTCTTGTCGAAGTTGAAACGGATTTTCGACATCTAGTCAATCTTGATTATGTAGTACACATTCGTTCAAATGCGTAATCTTTCAACACCTAATTGTCATGATTAGGTGTTTTTTGTTGCATAGCACGTTTTCTGATAGCTTTCCCCAAACAATCAGCTAGTTGAATCATGTTTGGAATCTTGCTTCCCTTGATGGAAGCAATAGCCCCTAAAGCTTCATAATAGGTTTCTGTATGTGCCAAAACATCGTCTACCATATTTTCAAAATGTTTCTCAACGATTTCTTTGATGACATCATTATCTTGTCTTACATTGTTCATCTTCCCCTATTCCTTTCTATAATCAAATCAGCTTGGCAATAAATTTTAAGTAGATAGTAGCATGGCAGCTTTCGGCCGTGCTTTTTGTTTTGATTGCTTGCACACCTTTTAATTTTTGGTTATTCAAATAAATGCCATCTGCTCTTATTTTTAGTTCTTCCATCTATTCTCCTTTCTATTTGTCGCGCTTATGCGACTGTTTCGCTAAAAAAAATAGATAAAGCTTCGTCTTTTGAAAGATTGAGGGAAGAAACAATCAAGTTTACTTCTTGTATAGAGAAACTACC
>ERZ773037.263-NODE-263-length-28507-cov-7.497645_pt1 | contig 28507 bp, 24 predicted proteins | sample MGYA00511466_ERZ773037 | MGnify/ENA primary metagenome ERZ773037 (study PRJEB29015, sample SAMEA2738146) | human oral metagenome | biome: human oral; feature: human-associated habitat; material: saliva | place: China | collected 2202 ... | reverse complement strand
GAACAGACTGTCTCCGTTCTCGAATGAGTCTCTTCAAAACATCTATGCTGTTTGCTGCTTATTGGGCTGTCTGGCATTTTCCCCTTGCAGGAATTAAGGGTTATTACCACGCTAATGTAGTGAGTGAGGGCTGGCTTTATAGTCTGAACTTCATCGTGAGTATCTTTCCTTTTGTTATCTTGATGAACTGGCTTTATTATAAAACCAACCGAAATATCCTCGTAGCTATTATCTTTCACATTACAGCAGGATATTTCAATGAGATATTTTCTACCCATCCCGACAGCAAGTGCATACAAACAATATTATTACTTATCGTATCTATCATTGTTATACTAAAAGACCGCCAACTCTTCTTTAAGCGGACATTGGTATAATATCATTTATCCACAACACCTATCCTATGACCCTTGAACAATACAACCAACTACCCTACGACTATGCACTACTGGTAAGAGCTGTACATTTGCAAGGAATACAGAACGGACCTTTGCAAAGATAGGGATTACTTTTGTAGAACCAAACCCCACCAATAGGACATAAAAAAGGGTAGCTTAACGGCTACCCTCTTTTATTTGTGAAAAAATTATTTTTTTTGATAGTCCATTTTCGTGATATGTAAAAGTGATAATGTCCCCTCTAATATCTCCTACAACATCTTTTCCATTTATTTTTGTAGAAATCTTATTCCCCTTACGTGTATATTTACAAAACTCTAAGTTTTTCACTCCAAATGCACCTAAGCCGTCCTTCCCATCATCTACTGCTATGAGCATATCAACAAAGGATGTAAAGACAATCCTTGTTTTAGACGGGAAACCATTTATTATATCATTATTAACCCATCTGGTAATGACTATAACCTGTTCCATTTCGGGATTATCTTGATGTGATTCTTCAGACGAACACGCAGTAAATAACACCAATGGTAAAAATGCCAATGCAAAAATAATCTTTTTCATTTCATTAAAGTTTTTAGTTATACTTCGGCAAAAGTATATAATATCCCTTAAATGTGCAAGTTATTCTTTATTTTCTTTAATCTCCTGCACTATTTTTTCAAGTTCAGACAGATTATTTGCGTGATATGTTTTACTCCCATTTTTAATAAATGCAACAAAGTTGCCACCACCCTGTACACTGGCTGGCACTCACAGAGAGTCAGCCAGTGTCTGTATCATACAGCCTATATAATGCTTGATGTGTATGTGAAAATGCTTATTTATTCTTTTCTGTAAATCTCTTATCTACTACACTAAGTTTGAAAACCGTTTGCTGTCATTTTTAACATTTACGGTATTTTGTTGATTTATAAAGTGTTATAAGCTGTAAGTGGGTGATAGGAGTGACAGTAAAATAAAAATAATCCGTGAAAAACTTGACAAGGGGTATCTCTGTGTTGTATCTTTGCAAGCAGAAATAAGGAAGATCAACGACACGTTAAGCGTGATTTCCTACAAACTAATCGCATCTTCCTTTTTTGAATTTATTTTTCTTAAATCATTCTATTTATGTGTACAGATTTTTCTAACATGCCCAAAGACTGGGCAGTGTGCTTTATGCACGATTGTATTCTTAAAGAGCAGTGCTTGCGCTATTATGCGGCTAAGGCACTTCCTGTTAGTCAACATTCGGCGTTGACCGTTCTTCCCTCTGCTCGCTCTTACAATAGCTGTAAGGCGTTTTATGTTATGGAGACAGAACGATTGGCGTGGGGATTCTCGCATCTTTTTGATGATGTGAAACATAGTGACTACCGCTCTCTGCGCCGTGCTATGGAGAGCCACTTCAGAAGTCGCTTTGTTTATTATCGTTACCATCGAGGAATTAATAAACTGAGTGAGGGTGAACAGAAATGGGTTGACGAACTCTTCCAGCGTTATGGCTATGCTGCCCCACGTGTTTATGACAATTACCAAACGAGCTGGGAGTATTAGGGATTAAGGAGTTAAGGAGTGAAAGGGAGTGAGAGGAGTTAAGACATTAGCGTGTTTAGTAGCGTGGGGTAGTTCTTCTTGGGGTAAAGGAATTGGGTTAGTTGACTGTTAGTGGTGTCTTGTTTCTTTGGTGTTAATGCTCCGCACATCTTGTGTTAATGCTCCGCACGTGTGGTGCTGGTGGACAGGATAATAAAAGACATAGTAACAGATTAACTTATTCTGTGTTAGAATTAATGGCAGACATAATGACATAAGGTCAGACGGAGAAGACATAGTAAGAGTTTAACTTTTCTATGGCTTGTTAGCCAGAATGACATAAGGACAGATTTTAGAAAGACATAATAACAGATTAACCTTTTCACTCTTTCTCCTTTCTTACAAGCAACTTGTTCACTCGTAAACTTGTCAACTTAAAACTATCGTATATGCAATACAAGAATCTTAAGAACATTAAAGCTGAAAATCAGCGTAACCGACAGTCGGAAAGACTTAAAAATGATATTACTCGTCGTCTGCTCAACTATCTTGAGCGGAAGTATGAAATGAGATTTAACACCGCCTTGGGGTGTACGGAAATCCGAAAGGCTGGGAGAGATGAACCTTTTGTATCTGCGGATGAACGGATGCGCAACACAATCGCTATCAAGGCGCGTCTTGATGGTATTGATGTGTGGGACAAAGACATCCGACGATATACAGAGTCGGGCTTTGTCAAGGTTTTTAATCCTGTGGACGACTTCCTCAATAGTCTGCGAGGACGATGGGACGGAAAGGATCATATCAAGGCTTTGGCTGACTGTGTTCCCAATGACAGTGCACGGTGGATAGACTGGTTCCACACGTGGTTTCTTGCGATGGTGGCACAATGGATGGGCTTAGATACAGCACATGGTAACAGTGTGGCACCGCTACTCATCTCACGACAGGGCTATCGGAAGTCTACCTTCTGTAAACGTTTGCTGCCCGAAGTGTTGCAGTGGGGCTATAATGACAACCTTGTCATCAGTGAGAAGCAGAATACGCTGCGGGCAATGACACAGTCGTTGCTGATAAATATTGATGAGTTTAACACGCTGTCTGCCAAAACGCAGGACGGATTTTTGAAAAATGTCATGCAACTTGCAAGTGTTAAACTCCGTCAGCCTTACCGCCAACAGCAGGTCACGTTGCCACGTGTAGCCTCTTTCATTGCCACGGCAAATGTCTCGGATGTCTTTAGCGATCCCAGTGGCTGCCGTCGTTTTATAGCGGTTACGCTGACAGGACCTATCCGTCTGTCCGACCACATAGATTATGAGCAGCTTTATGCACAGGCAGTTGCCGAACTTGAGGCTGGTAGACGTTACTGGTTTGATGAGGTTGACACCCAAGAGATTATGGCAAACAACGTGCATTATCAGCAGCGCACTCCTGCCGAGGCTCTCTTCTTTGAGTGCTTTTCCATTCCTAAGGACTTGGCGAAGGGTGCCTATATGACAGCTGCCTCCATCTTTAGCCTACTTCGTCAGCGATATGGCAGTCAACTGAACCTGACAAGCCTTTCCCATTTCGGTCGTGTCCTTGCCAATATCCCAAATCTCCACAGTAAGCATTCTTCGCATGGCACAGAGTATTTGGTAGCAGTACGTAGTAGCACTGGTCTATCTGCTTCTCCCATCTTAAATCGTTAGTTGCCATCCGAATAAACTTTTAAAGTTGCTGTCACTGCTGTCACACTTCGACGTGTTATAAGTAGTTTATAATCTGTCGGTTGCGTGAAGTGTTAAAAGTGACAGCAACTAAAAACAAAACTATGTTAGCTTTATTGACATTCAGCATGAAAAGTTTTTTGTAAAAAACCTTTTCTCTTTATTCTTTATATAAATATTTTATATTATATTTGCAAGGTGTTATCCATGTTAATGGAAAGTGTAACTAAAAACTCATCTATGAAAGAGCGCAAGGAAGGACACTATATATTTTCTTGTTCGTAAATGGCGATAAAGTGTGAGTTATTTAATATCTAAGCTACAAAGTGTTCTAAGTCTTGCTGCTATGAATAAGATAAAAGCTACAAAACTGATAAGATGAAAAAAGAAGTAATTCAAGAATTATACAATGGCTTTGAAGCTGTGGCTGTAGAGGTCGAGGGGATTGAATGTTGGAGTGCACGCAAACTTCAGCTGCTTTTGAGTTATTCCAAATGGGAGAACTCCTCGAAAGTAATAGATAAAGCCAAAATTGCTTGTGAGAATGCAGGGGGGGTGGTTTCTGACCATTTTCCTGACGTCAGGAAAATGGTTAATCCTGGCTCAGGGTCAGAAGGAGAGATTGATGATATTCTCTTAACTCGCTATGCCTGTTACCTAATTGCACAAAATGGCGACCTACGTAAAGAACAGACTTCTACATATAGAAGCACCAAAGCATTTGGTTCAAAGTGCCAGTCTGGAAGTTCCAAAGAGCCATAATGACACTTTGGATTGCACTTTGGAAGAAGTAGCACTTATAAAGTTTGTCAAGGAGAAACCACCTTTGATGAGATTATGGACAAATACGTGGAAATGAAAATTTGTGCTAATGAGCACTATGTGAACTCGTTCACAAATGGTCGAGTACAGCCGAATTTATGCAACGTTGCCCATCCTTTTATGGAAGGTAATAGTCGTAACACCCGTCTTTGGCTTGATCTGATGTTTAAGCGTTCTCTCAAGCAGTGTGTGGATTGGAGCCAAATAGATAAATATCTGTCGGCAATGCGTGAAAGTGTTTTTGATAGTACACACATCAAAGCTTTGGTACAGCCTGCACTCACTACAAAGATTGATGACCGAGAAATGTTTATGAAAGGTATTGATTATTCATATTATTTATGAACAAGAATAGAAATTATACATCTGCAGTTACTTATTAAAAACATTAAAATTATAATTAGTTATAAAATATGGCAACCAATCAGAATTATCCTCATTTCTTGGAAAATGCCCCATGTGGAGAGGACTTGTTTGAAGGAAAATCACACATAACGATTGCAAAAAACATAAAGAAACTTATAATGTCCAATGATACTTGCAGAGTGATTGGTATAGATGGTGGTTGGGGATCAGGCAAATCAAATTTAATCAAACTGGTAAAAAAGCAACTGGAAGAAGATACAGATACTAAAGGTAAATACCATATTTTTGAATATGATGCTTGGGGGGTTCAAACTGATCTTCAAAGACGAAGTATCTTAGAAAATCTTACATCATTTATCGTTAAAGAGTTTCCTGGCTTAGATAAGAAAAAATGGGAAGGGCGTCTATATAAATTATTATCACGGAAGCGAAGTGCAGGTGCTAAGACTGTTAAAGAACTGAGTGCTGTTTCAAAGGTAGCTTCAGTATTATCAATTCTTAGTCCACTATTCTTTATACTGCTAAGACTTCTGAATAGTTCTACAACGATATATGTAGTTTATTCTGTACTTTTTGCTATTGTTCTCTTTGTGACATATAGGTTGCAAGTCTCTAATATGATAAAGTATGGTCAAGACACATCATTTAAGAATGTATTGCATGAATTATTCTTTTCATATCTTGATTATAAAGGGGAGGAAACTTTAGAAGAAATTCTAAAGTATGAAACAATATATGAAGAAGAACCTTCTTCAAGAGATTTCAAAACATGGATTAACGATATAAATAAGGATTTGTCAAAGTTAAAGCAGAATTTAATTATCGTCTTTGATAATATGGATAGACTCCCAAAGAAAAAAGTACAGGAACTTTGGGCGGCAATTCATACATTTTTTGCAGAAGAAGCATATTCTAATATTCATATTATTATACCTTTTGACAGAGAACATGTCAAAACAGCATTTAAGGCAGAAAACATAGAATATCAAGCAAAATCATGTTCCAATCAAGACACAGTCATCTCAGACAATCTTAATGAAATCTCTTATGGAGACGATTTTATAAATAAGACATTTAATGTTGTTTATAGGGTCTCTCCTCCTACTATGCGTAATTGGAAAGAGTATTTTAGAACTATTTGGAAAAGTGCTTTTGGTGATGGTTCTAAACCAGATGAGTCTGTGCCCCAGGTGTATGACCTATTGACAAGTGCACATACCCCGCGTAAAATAATAGCTTTCATTAATGAGTTTGTTTCTATTAAACAACTCTTCGCAGGGGAGAATATTCCTGATAAGTATATTGCAATTTTCATCTTAAAGAAAAATGAGATTTCTAAAAATCCAAATAAAGAGATTTTATCTCCCCACTATTTAGGTGCTTTATCGTTTCTCTATGGTAGTGATACTGATTTACCTAAGTATATTTCTGCACTATACTATCAATTACCAGTGGAAAAAGCTTTGGATTTGATATATGTAGATCAACTGAAACGTGCGCTCGATGAAGGAAATGTTGAGCGTGTAAAAGATATTCAGAACTTAGCACTATTCCCAAATCTATTAGAAAATGCGATTGCATCTATAACAAATACAGCAAATACCACTATGGTATTAAATCAATGTTTGAACAAAAATAACTCTTTTGAGAAAGGTATTTGGACTTGTGTCTGGAAAAGTCTTAAAGAGAGAGAAGAAGACACCTTACAAGATTACCAAAAGGTTTTGCTTACTAAGATACCTAATAGCAAGGATAAAGAAGCGTATCTTAAAAAAATAATTACATGTTTTTATAATAGCACCATCTTTGATGCAATTGACTTTTATAATGACATAAAAGAATTGAGTATAATTGATGGTATCAATCCAATAAAATACTTGGAATATAAGGTTATAGAACATCAAGATTTTCTTAAATATATTGCTATTTCAGGTAAGGACTATAGTAAGTACCGTATAAAATGTGACAATGATAAATTGGATGAATACCTTGGTACTATTGATGTTAATGAAATCAGTAAAGTTTCAGCTATAAAATATATTGTAGATGAGTACAAATTACCAAAATATAAAGATAATCTAAATGTATTGATAGATCAGAATACTAATTCTACTGATTCAACTAAAATTTTATATAATCATCTGAAGGAGTTAGATAAGCCCGTAGAAAAAATGCTTAGTGACCATATCATATACTCTTTAGCAAGTTCTATTAGCAATGATGAAGTTTTTTATGTCGATCTTTTATGCATGCGAATGGCAAAAGGTCCTTCGTACAATTCTTCATACGATTCTCCTTTTACAGAGGCTTTATCTAAAACAGATGAAGTTTGGGTAGATAAAATTGCATCTCAAATAGAAAATTATATTTGTTATGGAGATTTATTGAAGAATGCTCCATTGATGGATTATGCTTTATACAAAGCTGTTGTTATAAAGTTAACAGAAGAATCTTCTGGTGGGCAGCGACTAAGAATAAAAGAAATTCTATTTAGATATGATAGCATACTGAATAGTTTGGAAACACTCAGTCCACAGAGTTTGCTTAAAAAATTAGATGGATGGAGTGAATATGCAGTAAAGTATATAGATGAAAATAATGTTAAGAATATACCGATACGGTTTTTTAAGGATGCTCTGTCTATTGATAACAAATTAACTATATATTGTATTCAAACTGCAAAAAGATACATAGCGACAATTCATAAAGATAGTTGGAAAGATGCAATTAAAGAAAACACTTATGATTATCAGTTAATGAGTGTATTAAGATATGATACACAGATGTGTTTTGATGCCTTTAAGGAAGTTGTAGAAGAAAGTTGTATTAATCAATCTTTAAATCTGTCAATTGAAACTTATAAAGAGTTGATGTCAATATTTAGTAAACGTTCTTTCGTCAGTTTCTTTAAGAACATACGTGATCTGTACTGTAAAGGAAGTGCCATAATGACGCCTGAATTATTTAAATTAATAGGTGAGGGATTAATGTCGAATGGCAAATTAGAAGAAAAGGAAGAATCGTTAAGAACGGTTTTTATTTCTTCCCTTTTAGACGATTCTAACATTATAACTTTATTACTCAAATACAATAAAATATTAAGTAAAATTGTTAAGAAAGCACCTACCGATGAATCACAGGATTTTATTGATAAGCTTAAAACGATATACCCGTCTTATATGGAGAATGAAGAGATAAAGCTCCTTTTCTCTAATTTGAAAATTGAAATACCAATTCAAAAAAATGAAAAATAAAAACAATATGAAGCTGTACAGAGTCGATAAGAGATTATATGATGTAGGAGCAGAAATACTGCCAGATACCCATTACTCGCAAGAATTTAATAAAGAAGATAAAGGGATATTAGAGAAGCTACTTGATGACAAAAAGCATATACTACGAACTCGTAAAGAGTGCTTATTCCTTTTTAATTCATTGTATCACGCTTTGATTTTCTTCTCTAAGTATGGAGGCTATATTTATGAAGTAGCCCCTGAAGAGGTTTTCTTCCGAGGAGATATGAATAAACTTGATAATATACTTGATGCTTTACGCTTTTGTGGTGAAGATGGAATAGATTCATTTGTAAACGAATATTGGAAAGGTAAGACGCATACCTTCAGTCCTTGCTATGAATACCTCAGTACTAAAGCAAAAGTAATTAAACTCATAGATATAAAGATTTCTCAATCTGATTTTAAGAACGAGTTATGCTCTATCGGTTGTATAGAGCAAACTCCAACGTATATTAGAATTTTAAAAGAACAATATTAATATTTAATTTAGAACATGATATCTTTTGAGATATTTTCTAATTGGGACAATTTACTATAATTTTACTATCCTAAATATTTATAAAATGAACAATTTTAAGATACAAAGTATTTATATAGGAGAGAACTGTAATGAAAAATATTGTAAGGTACTAAAGAAAAACCGTAAATATACGTTTTATTCAAATAATCCTACCGAAGATATAAATTTATATGGAGATAATATTAATCTATGTGCCTTAGTAGGGAAAAATGGTAGTGGCAAATCTTCTCTTCTTGATATATTGTACCGTTTAATTAATAATTTTGGGTATCTTCTTTTTAGAGGAGTTGTAATGCCTGGTGCCGAAACTCCCAAATTCATTAAAGAACTGTATGCGTCTATAAAGTTTAAAATCGACGAAAAAGATTTGGAGTTAGGGTGTGAAGATACCAAGATGTATCTAAAAGAAAACTCGGATATAGTTTGGGATGATGAATATCATGGAGAAGTTATTAAAGATAGTAAGATGGAGGGAAAAGCAAAAGGTTATTTTGATACATTTCCGAGCTCTGAAAATGATAATAAAATTATAAATATAGCAAGTAAGTTCTTTTATACTATCGTAACGAATTATTCTATCCAATCTTTTAATTATAGTGATTACGAAGATGAAGGTGAATGGCTCCATAATGTCTTTCACAAAAATGATGGGTATAGCCATCCTATTGTACTAAATCCATTCAGAACCATTACTGGTATAGACATAGAGAATGAAGGAGAATTAACAAATTATCGTTTATCAGCAATCTTTCTAAAAGATAAAGAATTTAATAAGGCAAATAAAGAAGAAAAAAAAATATCTTTTATTGATGGGTATGACTTAGAGAGGTTAGAATATCATTATTCCCCTTTTAAATATTATAGGAATATTTTTGATAGTCTTAAAGATGGTGATTCCGAGAAAGAAGCACATAAAGAAGATAAAGCATCTGTGCTTATAGATTTTATAAATGGTAAGTTTTTAGATGCGTTTAAAGTAAAGGGGTCATGCACCAATCTTATTCTAAATACATTCTTCTCTAATTTACAATTATCAGACGAATCGCCTTCGTCTTTTAAAACAGCATGTGTATATATCGTATATAAGGTACTATCTTCAACGAAATATCCAAACTATGCAAAATATTTCTCTCACTACCATAAATATGACAGATGCTTAGACGCGAACCCTGCTAATAGTGATTTTCAGGATTTTCTTGAAGAAATAAAGAGCGAACAATCACATATAGCTAATAAATTAAATCAAACAATTCAGTTTATAAATGAATATAAAGAGTTAGAAGAAAGAATTGGTACCCCTCCTCTGAATGATGAGAATAGTATGTTTAATTTTCTTAGTTATATTGGTGAAAGAAAATTGCCTAATAATATAACTGATATAATGAGAGAACTTCCTCCACCTTTCTTTAAAGTTAAAATACTTCTTTGTAAAAAAGGTCAGCAAAATAAAGAAGAAGAGATTTCCTTTAACAAACTAAGCTCTGGTGAAAAGCAATTTGCTTATATGATGAGTACTTATATTTACCATTTAGCAAATTTAGAATCAATTACCCCAAAAGTGACAGATACTTCTCTCCATAGTAAGACAGGACGTGTTGGATATCAAATGATAAATCTAGTATTTGACGAAATGGAATTATGTTTCCATCCGGAATATCAACGTACATTTGTTAACAATCTTATTTCTTATATAAAAAGAATGGAATTAAATCAGACATTCTCTTTCAATATTATTTTAACAACACATTCACCATTTATCTTGTCGGACATACCAGCATGTAATATTCTTGCTCTAAAAGACGGAGAGCCTGATGAACAGTTTAAGAATGAGAAAACATTGGCGGCAAATATATATGATATCTTAAACAATGGGTTCTTTATGAGTAACTTTATAGGGGAATTTTCATCAAAGCTCATAGGGGAAATCATAACTAAGTTAAATACCTGCAACGTTATTTCATTAGAGCAACAAGAAATCCTATATAAACAAATATCTCTTATTGGAGATGATTTTGTACATATCAAATTGTTAGAGAAATTAGATCTACGGACAAATAATAGATTTAGTATTGAAGCACGTAAGAAGAAATTAAATGAAGAACTTGATAAGTTAAGTAAATTATGATACCTTTAAATAAAGATGATATTTGCCCCGAATTCTATAAAGAATTTGTTTCTAAATTTGAAAAGAAAGTGAGAAGGTATGTTGAAAAAAGACGTATAGGAAAAAAGAAGTTGCGTCCGAAGGTAAAATGTTTTCTAGAGTATCTTTTATCTGATGATAACCTTATGTCATTACTTAATTGCCCAGCAAATGAGCTTAAACCTCATACTGAGGAGTTATGTAAGACTTTTGATATATTGAGAGATAGAGAGCATCTTGCATTTCGTCAAATAAGAAGAATTTTCGTAGATAATACTTATAAGACCGAATTTCCAAAGGCTGATTTCATAAGAGCGCTGGATATTAAAGTATGTCCATATTGTAATAGATCCTTTATCGAATGTATAGACAAAAATGATAAATCTTCTCCAATAAAAGGCCAACTTGACCATTTCTATTCTAAAGAAAGGTATCCTTTTCTTGCACTTTCGAGATTTAATCTCATTCCTTGTTGTAGCGACTGTAATGGGGTGGGAGGAAAGTTTATGGTAGATGCTGATGAGACCAAGCTGATTAATCCTTATCTGCTGGAAGATACCAATGGAATGAAATTTAAAATGGAAATAACAAAAAGCAGTTTTGCTAATATAGAAGAGTGTGCCAACTCTATAAAAATTTTAGTAGAGGAAACAAATCAGTCTGGATTAGAGCAAAATATTAAGACCTTTCATCTGCAAGAAATCTATCAATCACATTCTGATGTCGCAGCAGAAATATATTTAAAAGGTAAGTTAAAGATGCCTCAGATTTATCGTCAGACAATTATAGCTATGTTGAAACCTATAATTTCTATAACAGAACACGATTTTAATCAATTGGTATTGGGAATAGAAGATAATCCTAAAAATTTTAAAAACAAACCTTTGTCAAAATTTAAGGCAGATTTAGCTAAGGATGAAATGGTGTTTTAGAGGGATTTATGTTATAAAAATTTATTCAAGGGTGAAGTGACAACATCCAAGATGATTTCTAATCAATACTACTCAAAGTGAGGAAACATTTTTGTACCATGGGAATGTAATGCGTTGATAATCAGCGTAGGATAAGTTTGAGGAAGAAAACCATACTTATACATAAATAGACCCGCAGCAACCAAGTGATTGCTGCGGGTTGTTTTGCATACTAATAAACATGATATCCTTTACAACGTCAGCTCAACGATATAATCAATGTCTGTTGGGATGGTGTCGAGGTTAAGGGTGATGCCGTTGCCTGTCTTTGTGAAGTTGACACGTTTGTTGGTGCCAAAGACGGTGGCAGACCTGATTTTGTGGTTGCCAGTAGGGATGAAGAGGCTGGAGTCCATACAGTTTAGGATGTGGATGTAGAGTTTGTTACCACGCTGTGTACTTACTCCCCATTCATGTGGCCCAACGATGCCACCACGAGTGCCGTAGATGGTTTCACCATATTTGTTCAACCATTCACCGATGGCCTGAAGGCGGTTTAGGGCAAGCTCGGGAAGGGCACCACCTGGCTCTGGACCGATGTTGAGTAGGAGGTTGGCATTCTTACCAGCAGCACGAACAAGCATCTGAATCAGTTCCTTTGGTGATTTATAATTGTCGTCAGTGAGGTTATACCCCCAATGGTCGTTGATGGTCTGACATGATTCAAGTGGTAATCGACTGATGTTTTGTCCTGATAGTCCTGCTTTGTTCTCACCCGGAAGGTCACGTTCAAAGATCTGAATGTCCTCACCTGGGAAAGGAGTCTGGTGATGATTGTTACCAATAAGACATTGTGGCTGCAAACGATGAATCATTGCATACTGTTCAGGAAGCTGCCAATCGAATGGTTTAGCATCACTATCATGGTCCCACCAACCATCAAACCACACCGCACCGATAGGTCCGTAATGTGTCAGAAGCTCCGTCAGCTGTGTATTCATAAACTTATAATAGCTTGACCAGTTAGCTTTTCCCTTGTCACGTCCCGTCCCAAGTCCTGTTCTTCCTTGTGGATAATCTTCTCTTCCCCAGTCTAAGTGAGAATAATAAAGGTGGAGTTTGATACCATTTCGTTGACAAGCATCAGCCATTTCCTTGATGATATCCCGTTTGAAAGGAGTGCCATCAACCGAATTATACGTGCTGGTAGTCGTCTTAAAGAGTGAGAACCCATCGTGATGGCGTGTCGTAATGGTGATATACTTTGCCCCTGCAGCCTTGATAGCCTTCACCCATGCATCTGCATCAAACTCTGATGGATAGAAAGTCTTAGCCAACTTAGGATATTCTTTATAGTTAATATCCCTGTTTGTCATCACCCATTCACCAGCTCCCACCATTGAATAGAGTCCCCAATGCAGGAAGATACCGAACTTCTCATCCTGAAATTGCTCACGTGCTTTCAGGTTTTCAGCAGTAGGATGGTAAGTTTCTTGCGCCATACCGACATAACTCATCAGCAAGGTAGCTATTACAAGTAAAGTCTTCTTCATTCTATAAAATATTGTTTAGGTTTATTTCTTTTGTCTCAATCATCCCAAGTAGGAGCAGTACTGTCATCATCTGAAACACCAGAGAAGACACTTCCTTTTGATAATTGCGCACTCCCATCCACCTCATTAAACACTTCAGCATCACTTTCCATTGAATGAAGAGTGCCTGAATGTCCAGCTAACAAGGCTGGATAGAGATAAGATTCATAGATTGTAGTTAATGGTATAACGTAAGTTTCCATGTTTTTATGATATTTATTGTCAGATGATTACTTCCTAAGATACTTTTTCCCGCGGATGATTACGATGCCTTTATAGTCTTTTCCGACACGTTGTCCAGCAAGATTATAGGTTGGTTCATCCTCCATTTGTGATTCCTGAAATGCCGTAAGGTGAACTCCTGTTGCAGTATCAAACACAAGATAACTCTTAGCTTGTGCTGTTGAGGAAGGCGTATAAGCTATGTAAGCCTTGTGTGCACCGTTCTCAAAAGCTCCACCATCCGCCTTTCTCCAGTAGAAACCAACGCCTCTTTTACCGTTAGAGAACCCATAATAAATCGTTCCACCAGTTGTCTGACAATTGTCGTCAGTACCTTTCAAGACATTCTTTTCATCCTTTTCTCCTTGTTTCTCCGTCATCCAAAAGGTGTAACTCCCCTCATCAGCCTCCAATACGACTGCCATATCCTTTGGAAGAACATCCCCAGACACATACTTTTTACTCAACTTAAGCATGTTATCTTCAATCTTATACGTCCGTGCAACAACCCCTTGAGGAATCGTAAAGGCTTTATCGCTGTAATAAAGTGTTGCATGTCGTGCTGCAGAGATGGTAAGGACGACAGAATCACTCGGTAAAGCTTCGTAAACAATGTCTATCGTTTTAATACGAACTTGATCACCATCTCCTAAAATAAACATTACAGAATCAATTCCATTAAGACTACTCCAGATATCTACACCCTTTTTCTTTCCTTTTAGAGACATCATGCCTTCTGATATTACTTTTAATGTAGTAAGCTTTGTTCTAGCTTTTGTTGCAAACCGAAATTGGATTTCTTTAATCTTACTTTGCTTACCTTTTACAGTTAAGATATTACCATAATACATCCTCAAGGCTGCTTCTTCGTTACCTTTTTTTTCGTAGAAAGCAGGTACATTTATAGTATCTTTTCCACCATCAAACAAAAGTATCACACCAGACCGTTCTATCTTCTTCACCTCTATACCACGGCCACTCATCCCCGTAAAGTCAATTTTTTCAGTCTTTGTTTGTGCTTGAGAGGTTATTGTAAAGCACAACAAAGAAAGCATAGTAACGAAAAATCTTATCATATCATGAGTATTATAATTTAATTTTCATGGTCTCCTACCCCACTCTTCCTACACATATCCAATGTATAACGAACTGAAACAGGTTGTCACCACAGTATTTGATTTATAGTACAAAGGTAAACTTTTTATCACATACGACCAAGTTATTCCATCGAAAAAACCACTCCTCACAACCCCACCAACTTATTATACGCCCCACAACCTCTACCACAGAACTGGTAAGAAAGGGCAAAGGCTGCCAATGTCAGGACGACAAAGGCAGCCTTTTGCGTATATATTATAAAACAGGTTATCCTTAAAGAGGGTATTCCTCAAAGGCATAAAGCACCGTAGAGAGGTAACGTTCACCCGTATCAGGGAACAAAGTAACGATTGTTTTACCCTTGTTCTCAGGACGTTTGGCAATCTCTGCTGCAGCAAAAGCAGCTGCACCAGACGAGATTCCTACCAATAAACCATCCTGTTGTGCCAGTTGTCGACCAGCAAGGATAGCCTCATCGTTCTCAACTTGGAACACTTCATCCACAACAGCAGCGTTGTAAGTATTAGGAATGAAGCCTGCACCGATACCCTGAATCTTATGTGGACCACTCTGACCACCACTTAATACAGGTGAATCACTTGGCTCTACGGCAACAATCTTCACATTTGGATTCTTCTCTTTGAGGTATTTACCAACGCCACTGACCGTACCACCAGTACCAACACCAGCCACAAAGATATCCACTTTACCATCAGTGTCACGCCAGATCTCCTCACCTGTAGAACGATAATGCTTCTCTGGGTTAGCAAGATTCTCAAACTGTTGGAGGATAACACTACCTTTAATAGAGTCACGTAGCTCCTCTGCAGCCTTAATAGCACCCTTCATACCATCCTTACCACTGGTCAGTTTTACCGTAGCACCATATGCTTTCACGAGGTTACGACGCTCAATGCTCATCGTTTCAGGCATCGTCAGGATGAGCTTATAGCCTTTAACAGCTGCCACAAGAGCCAATCCTACACCCGTGTTACCACTCGTTGGTTCGATAATCGTAGCTCCTGGTTTGAGCAAACCCTTCTCTTCAGCATCCTCAATCATTGCCAATGCAATGCGATCCTTCACACTACCACCTGGATTGAAGTATTCAACCTTAGCAATAACAGGCTTATCAAGACCCTTATTTGCCGAGAACTTATCCAGTTCAACCAAAGGAGTATTCCCTATAAGCTCGGTGAGCTTCTTTATAATCTTTGTCATATCAATCAATTTTTTGTTCTTACTTTACTGCCTCAAAAGCCTGATCAAGGTCAGCAATAATATCCTTATAATGTTCCGTACCAATAGAAAGACGGATTGTACTTGGGTAGATTCCCTGGTCAGCAGCCTCCTCAACGCTCAACTCAGAGTGTGTTGTTGACAGTGGATGGATGACAAGCGACTTCACATCAGCAACGTTAGCCAGCAAAGAGAAGATCTTCAGATGGTCAATGAAGTCAAAAGCCTTCTGCTGATCACCGTCAATCTCAAACGTAAAGATGCTACCTGCACCGTTCGGGAAATAACGTTCATAGAGGTCATGGTTAGGATGAGAAGCCTCAGCAGGGTGATTAATCTTCTTCACCAAAGGCTGGTTCTCCAGATATTCCAGTACCTTCAGTGTGTTAAACACATGACGTTCCACACGCAAACTCAATGTCTCAAGCCCCTGCAAGAGGATGAAAGCATTGAAAGGAGAGATGGCTGCACCCTGGTCACGCAGCAAAAGCGTACGTACACGGGTAACAAAAGGAGCAGGAATATCACCAAAAACAAGACCGTGATAAGAAGCATCAGGCTTGTTGAAACCAGGGAATTTCTCTGGATTCTTCTTCCAATCGAATGTTCCACCATCAACGATGACACCTCCAAGAGACGTTCCATGACCACCAATAAACTTCGTTGCAGAGTGTACAACGATGTCAGCACCATGCTCTATCGGGCGAATCAGGTAAGGAGTACCAAAGGTATTGTCAATCAACAGAGGTAATCCGTGACGGTGTGCGATATCTGCAGAGCGTTCAATATCCGATATATTAGAGTTAGGATTACCCAATGTCTCAATATAAACCAGCTTGGTATTGTCCTTGATAGCGGCTTCAAGCGCCTCATAATCATCTGGATCAACGAACGTTGTGGTTATACCGAACTTGCTAAGTGTGTGTGCAAGGAGGTTATAAGTACCACCATAAATGGTCTTGGAAGCCACAACATGGTCGCCAGCATTGGCTATATTGGTAATGGCATACGTCACTGCAGCTGCTCCAGAAGCAACAGCCAGACCAGCAACACCACCCTCGAGCGCTGCAACACGCTCTTCAAGAACAGCCTGTGTAGAGTTGGTCAGTCGACCATATACGTTACCTGCGTCCTTAAGAGCAAAGCGATCAGCTGCATGCTGACAGTCATGAAAGACATAAGAGGTGGTCTGATAGATAGGTACAGCACGTGCATCAGTTGCTGGATCGGCTTGTTCCTGACCTACATGAAGCTGAAGTGTCTCGAAGTGATACTTTTGTTTTGCCATAATTGAGTTTCCTTTTTTTGTTTTCCTACCGTGGACCTTAATGAGAGGGCAGCAGGAAAACGGTTAATACATTTATTGATATTAATTCTTTTTGTTACATGTCACATCGGGCATTCAGCCTTTTGTTACCTGTTAACGGGTGCAAAGGTACGGCTATTTATCTGAATGGGGAATACTTATTATGTGTTATTTCGTATACCATAATCGTGGTATTTACATTAAAATGTCGTATTTTTGTCGTGTTTTGAATATAAAATACTATATTTGCAGTATAATAATACAGATGAAATAACGATTATGCAGAAGTATGCTGACTACATAGAGGAGATTGAGATAGACTCTCTCTGGAGTGGGAAGAAACACATTCGCTGGACGCTTGACCGACAAGTGAATATCCTCAGTGGTATTAATGGCGTGGGAAAAAGTACCATTTTAAATAAGGTGGTACGTGGACTGTCACAAGGTGGTGAGTTTCCGAGCCATCTACTGAAGGGTGTCCGACTGAAAGTTAGCCCTGATGATGCCAAGTGGATACGCTATGACATCATCCGTTCCTTCGATCGTCCGCTGATGAATTCAGACAGTATCAGCAAGATGGATACGAACCTTTCTACGGAACTTGACTGGCAATTGTTCCAGTTACAACGCAAATATCTTGATTACCAAGTGAACATTGGCAATCGGATCATTGCTGCTCTACAGAGTGGTGAGGCTGATTCTGCAGAAAAAGCACAGCTTATCTCTACTCCCAAAAAGCGTTTCCAGGATATTATTGACGACCTTTTCACGGAGACTGGTAAGACTATTATCCGTACAGAGAATGAGATTCGGTTCTCACAGATGGGTGAAGAACTCTTCCCTTATCAGCTATCCAGTGGAGAAAAGCAGATGCTTGTCATCCTGCTTACCGTACTGGTGGAAGACAATGAGAACTATGTACTCTTCATGGATGAGCCAGAAGTGAGTCTGCACATTGACTGGCAGAAACGTCTCATAGACCTGATTCTTGAGCTGAATCCCAATGTCCAGATCATTTTGACCACCCATAGCCCTGCAGTTATCATGAACGGATGGATGGATAAGGTAACGGAAGTGACTGACATTACTGATAAATAAGAAGCCGATAACATGGGTAAAGCACTGAGGGACAATCTTTCGTCAGCTTATTTTGCCGCAGCTAACCAGCTCAACGGTAAACATTCCAGGCGCAAAATCGTGGCATACGTTGAGGCGTATGACGATATTTTCTTCTGGAGAACAGTGCTGAGTAGGTTCGAAAACAAGGAACGATACTTTGAAGTGATGCTCCCTTCACGGCAGAATCTGACCAAAGGAAAGAAGTCGGTACTGATGAATCTCATTGCAGAAAAGGTTGGTGAGAACATGATTGCATGCGTAGATGCTGATTATGACTATCTTCTTCAAGGTACAACACACGTCTCTTCGGAGGTGAACAACAATCCCTACGTGCTCCACACCTATGCTTATGCCATTGAGAACTTACAGTGTTTTGCCCCCAGTCTGCATGATGTCACGGTGGCAGTAACGCTCAATGATCACACCATCTTCAACTTTGAAGACTTCTTATACCGATACAGTGAGATTATTCACCCACTCTTCATCTGGAATATCTGGTTCTATCGACGCAACATCTACAAACAATTCACAATCACAGACTTCAATAGAATCACTGAAATAGGCGGATTCTCCTTGCATCGTGCTGATGAATGCCTGGATATGTTACGCCGTAAAGTATCACGAAAGATAAGACAACTGCAACACGAATACCCACAAGCAAAGGAGAGTTATCTGCAACTGAAAGACGAATTACGTACATTGGGCGTCACACCACGTGCCACCTATTTATATATTCAGGGGCATCATCTCTTCGATAATATCGTTGTGCCGATACTGAAACGTATCTGTGACCGATTGATAAGGGAACGGGAAGACGAGATAAACCGCAATGCTGTGCATGATACACAGCGTCGGAATGAGTTGTCAAGCTATAGCCATAGCACCACAGAGATAATCCCTATGCTAAGAAGAAACGTTGGTTACTTGACTGCAGAGCCTTTCCTACTATTGGAAAAGGATGTAGAGGAGCTTTTAAAAACAGGAGCGAAAGGAGCAGAAAAAGGCAGTGAAGAGGAATGAAAAGGAGTGAGAAAAGAAGGTAATGTGATTCAGATGAGTGTGTAGAAGATTTTATTACAAAGTGATGTCAGGTATGAAATGGGAAACAACAGAAAAGCAACAAAAAACCACTTTGTAACCAACAGATAACCAACAACTTACAAACAGGCTTGTAAAAGACGCCCTTTTGCATTGTGAAAGGGCGTCTTTTACACATCAAAAGGGCACCTTTTACAATGCAAAAGGGCATCTTTCACTTCTCAAAAGAGCACCTTTCACTTTGTGATTGTGAATAGTTTTTACAAAGAAGGGTATATCTCCCTCATTCTGAACAAGCGTGATGTATGATGAGGTTACATTCAGTTCAGCATTTAAGACTCCCCTTTCAACGATAGTACAAAGCAACAAAAAAGCCCAGGATGGTAATCACTCACCAATCCTGGGCTTCTATTTTATTATCTGTTATACGCTATGATCGTGGCTCAGAGAGGAAGAACAGCATCTCACTCTCATTGGGGAAACTAGCAAAACCATAAGGACGCTTATCAATATAGTAGCCTGCCAAGTAGAGCTGGAAGAACAATTTCTTCTTATCAGAACTATAAACTGCATAAGAATCAGTTATAGGACGGAAAACAAACGCTACCTCATGCTTTGCTCCATCATACTCCAAATCCTTGAAAATGATTGACTGTGGGAGTAGATAGAAGGCTACAGGATCACGCTGGAAGAACCCAATCCGACAAGTATCATTGACAGCTGGGAGCTGACTAAGCGCTGCTTTCAGTTTATCATTACCAACCTTATCAACCAACAAGCTTGTAGGGATGTTCTTCAAAACTAAGGTTGTATCACCCGTTACCTCACATGATATGTTCAAAGAGTCCGTCACTCTCCTTCCATCTGTGCTGTATTTAAAATACTTCATCTTACCATTGTAAGACCCACGTACCGTATTATACGCCGTAACTCTCTCTGCTGGAGTCATCTGTTTGTTCCGTACATCATTCTCTTCATCGCTCAGACAAGAGGTGAAAGACAATACAGAAAATAGGCAAGCAGCCCAAAAAAGTACCTTATTCTTTTTCATTGTAATAATAGTTTATTAATCTCTTATGTTATTATTTGGCGCAAATATACAAATTTATCAGGCAACTCTGTTGTAAAATCTGTTAATTCTCTTTCCAAAAGGCAGGTGTAAACAGAACCAATACCGTAAATAATTCCAGACGACCAACCAACATAAGGAAAGAACATATCCACTTTGCGAAGCCAGGAAGCTGTGCCCAGGACATCGTAGGACCAATCTCCATACCCAATGTAGGCCCGACATTACCCAGACTACTCAGTGTTATGGTGATAGCATTCGTGTTATCAATACCGAAAGCTATCATCGTAAAGGCACAGAAAAGCGTAAGAATAAGATAAAGACCCATAAAACCCAATAGCGTAACACGATTGGATTGCGGGATATTCACCCCATCTATCTTCATAGGAAGGATTGCGTTAGGATGAAGAATCTGGCGAAACTCGTTACGAACAACCTTCAACATCATCACACCACGGATACTCTTAATACCTCCACTCGTGGATCCTGAACAGCCACCAAAGAACATACACGCCGCAAGAACTACCCATGTGACATGTGGCCACTTGGCTGCATCGTCACTAAAGAGTCCTGTTGTGGTAATGAAAGATACCACTTGAAAGACAGAACTACGGAAAGCATGCTCTATATCATAATGATTTTTGTAAACAAGTTCAAAGGCTATGAAGGCTGTAAACAGTAGAACCATAATCGTATAGAAACGGAACTCACTGTTCACAAGTAGCTTTTTGATATTCAAACCTACTACTGAAGCATATAATAAGGTAAAATTCACACCCGAAAGGAAACAGAAAAGAGCACTGACATACTCCTCTGCAGGAGAATGAAAGGTCATGATTGACCCGCTTTCGGTTGAGAATCCTCCCGTAGCAGTACTGGTCATGGAATAGTTAAAAGCATCAAACCAACCCATCCCGCAGAGCTTATAACTAAGAATACAAGCCACTGTGAGTATGAGATAGACCATCCATATCCACTTGGCACTGGTGCTAAGACGCGGATGTAGCTTACTTTTGATTGGTCCGGTAGCCTCTGCAGCAAACACTTTCACTGATCCTCCCACCATAGAAGGCAAGATGGCAATGGTGAAAAAGACAATTCCCAGTCCCCCAATCCACTGTGTCAATGACCGCCAGAAGAGCAATCCCTTCGGTAAATGTTCAGGGAAATCAATGATTGTAGCCCCTGTTGTGGTAAAACCAGACATCGCTTCGAAGAAAGCATCAGTGAAACTATCAATATAACCACTGATCATGAAGGGCAAAGTTCCGAATATTGAGAAGAGAATCCAGGACACTGTAACAACGAAATAGGCATCACGACGACCCAAAAGGTTATCAGCATGAAGTCCCAAAAGACGGAAAATAGTGCCCGCTCCAGCAGTTATCAAGATACTCCAGATAAAAGGTAAGAAGTCAGCACTGGTGTAAATCAATGACACAAGGAGGCAGACAAAGAGCAGAGAGCTCTCTATCCACAACAGTGAACCAAGAATTTTAGAGATGAGTTTTAGGTTTAACATGATCACATAAATAGTTTCTCTACCTTCTTCATATCGACATTATAACAGAAAGCAACGACAGAGTCGCCTGCTTCAATCTGTGTATTACCAGAGACAAGCATGCCTTCGCCATTCCTAACAAGTCCACCGATGGTCACTCCCTTGGGCAAATTGAGCTCCCGAACAGTCTTCTTTGTTATCTTAGAGTCAGGACTTGGCACAAATTCAGCCACATCGGCGTTGACAGACATAAGGAATTTAACATTCTCAACATTAGCATCCAGCATCATTTGATAGATATGACTGGCAGCAACAGCTTTCTTATTGATGATCGTTCCGATGTCAAGACTCTCTGCAGTGCTTACATAATCAAGGTTTTCCACGGCTGCTACAGTCTTACGAACGCCCATTCTCTTAGCCGTAAGACAAGCAAGAATGTTGGTTTCTGCATTCGATGTCAATGACACAAACGCCTGCGTATTACGGATTCCCTCCTCTTGCAAGAGTCCAATGTCACGTCCGTCACCGTTAATGACAAGTGTATCCTCATCGAAAATGTCATTCAACACTTCACAACGGGCTGGGTTCTGCTCAATAATCTTGGCATTCATATACTCCGGCATCATCTTTACGGCACGTGTTGCGGTCTTTCCTCCACCCATAATCATCACGTTCTGTACATCAACATAATGCTCTTTGCCAACAACTTTGCGCACATAAGGGATGTATTGCTTCGTTGTCATGAAGAAAGCTAGGTCATAAAGTTGCAGCGTATCATTACCTCCAGGGATGATTGTCTCGTCGTTTCGCTTGATAGCCACTACATGATAAGGGTCATCAGGGCCACTAATCTCCTTCAAAGGACGGTTGAGTACTTCGCATGTTTCACGTAATTTGATTCCCAACATGACCAAAGCACCATCATGAACATCCCAACGTTGACGTACCCATGACATCTTCAATCCGTTGATAATATCCTTTGCAGCCAGCATTTCAGGATAGATAATACTACTAACGCCCATCTTTTTGAAGAGTTCCTGATTGCTTGGATCAACATATTCTGGGTTATCTACACGGGCAACAGTCTTCTTTGCACCCAACTGATGCGCCATAGCACAGGCAGAAAGGTTTGCAGACTCATTCGGAGTAACGGCAATGAAGAGGTCAGCATCCTCTATTCCTGCTGTTTTTAAGCCTTTAATACTCGTTGGAGAACTCTCCATTGTCAGCAAGTCATAGTCATTGCTTATCTTAGCCAGGTTCTCTGGATTCTCATCCATCAGTACAATATCCTGCTTATCACGTGAGAGAAGCTTGGCTAGGTACGTTCCTATGGCATACGCTCCAGATATAATAATCTTCATTCTATATTCCTTTCTTTATTAGACAGTTATGATGCAAGGGGTATTAACTATCCCTTCTCGGATGTTAACACCTTCTTTATGCTTCCCACATCAATCCCACAAATCTGCTTTAGTTCCTGTACTGTTCCGTGTTCTACGAAGTTATCGGGTAATCCCATACGTGTAATAGGAATTGAATAACCATGATCATTCATCCATTCTGTTACAGCTGAGCCTAAACCTCCATTGCGAACACCATCTTCAATAGTAACAATACGTGAGAAACGGGTGGCAACCTCTTCCAGAATCTTCTCATCCAAAGGCTTCAAAAAACGCATATCATAATGAGCAACTGACGGACAATGATCCTTTGTTGATGGCGACTCAGCACTCTCTATCTGCAGAATAGCCTGTTCAACATCGTTCCCTATCGGGCCAATACTTAACACTGCTACATCCCAACCATCATGAATGCGTCTGCCAGTTCCCACTTCTACCTCAGTCAAAGGGCATTCCCAATCAGTCAGAACGCCACGTCCACGAGGATAACGGATAACAAACGTCCCCTTATCAGGCAACTGTGCAGTGTACATTAGGCGCCGCAACTCACGTTCATCCATTGGTGAAGCGATGGTAAGATTTGGTATTGGACGTAAGAAAGCCATATCAAATGCTCCATGATGTGTGGCCCCGTCTTCTCCAACAAGGCCCGCACGGTCCAGACAAAGTACTACAGGGAGGTTCAATATGGCTGTATCATGGATGATACTGTCGTATGCTCGTTGTGAAAAGGCACTATAAATATTACAGAAAGGCTGCAATCCATCCTTTGCCATACCAGCAGAAAAAGTCACAGCATGCCCTTCAGCAATACCAACATCAAATGTTCTACCAGGCATTTCCTTCATCATTATGTTCATAGAGCAGCCCGTTGGCATGGCAGGAGTGACTCCAACGATACGCGGATTCTTCTTTGCAAGCTCCAATAAGGTCTTCCCAAAGACATCTTGATACTTCGGTGGCTCACAGCTACAGTCCTGTACTATACGCTGACCGGTAGCTGGGTCGAACTTACCTGGCGCATGCCAGATCGTTGCACTCTTCTCTGCTGGCTCGTAACCTTTGCCCTTTTTGGTATGGAGATGAAGCAGTTTAGGTCCCTTCATACTCTTCAACTGACGAAGAATACGTATTAATTCAACAACATTATTACCATCAAAAGGACCAAAATAACGAATATTCATCCCTTCAAACAGGTTCTGCTGATGTGCAAGTGCCGCCTTCAGAGCATTATTTAAGCGTAGAAGTCCTTTCCGACGCTCATCATTTAGCAGTCCTTTAGCATGCAACCACTGTGAAATCTTAAACCTAAAACGATTGTAAGTCTCATTTGTATCAAGGTTCAAGAGGTACTGTTCCATACCTCCCACAGCCCTATCAATGGACATATCATTGTCATTCAGGATTATCAGGAGGTCATTGGGTTGGCTCGACACATTGTTCAATCCCTCAAAAGCCAGTCCTCCACTCATCGCACCATCGCCAATAATAGCAACAACATGTCGTTCCTGCTTCATCAGTTTAGCAGCGACTGCCATTCCTAATGCTGCAGAAATAGAGTTAGAAGCATGTCCACAGGTGAATGTATCATACTCACTTTCCTTTGGAGAAGGGAAAGGCATCAGTCCATTTAGCTTACGATTGGTGCAGAAAGAGTCCCTTCTGCCCGTCAATATCTTATGTCCGTAAGCCTGATGTCCTACATCCCACACCACACGATCCTCTGGAGTATTGAAGACATAATGGCAGGCTACCGTGATTTCTGTAGCCCCAAGACTTGAAGCAAGGTGTCCTGGATTAACGGCAACTTCCTCAATTATATCCTTTCTCAGCTGCTTACAGAGCTCAGGAAGCTCCTCTAAGCTCAGTTTTCGTAAGTCTGCAGGGGACTGTATCTTGTTTAAAAGGTCGTATTCTTTCTCGTTTGACATTATATAATAATGTGAATCATTTTGCAAAGATACGCTAAATAGCTTAAAAAGCAAAAAAAAAGAAGCGTTAATACATGGTACAACAGATAACTGATAACAACCAGAAATAATCGTAAATGGCATTCCCTTCATTACTATAAAATATCTTTATCATGAAGGTTATCCATATCTGACACATTTCATGTCAAATTCTTACGATTTCTTCTGCCTGAGATGTCGATAAAGATAGAATATAAACATCAGTCCACGGAAGCTGAGTTCAACAGCCATTGCAAACCAAACACCACAAAGACCGTAATGAGATGCAAGTGCATAAGCCAATGTCAGCCGGACAAGCCACATACTTCCAAGGTTGATAAACGAAGGTTTCAACGTATCACCAGCACCAACACAGACGCTATAAGCCACGATAGCTGCTGCAAAGAAGGGTTCTGCAAAGGCTTCAATACGCAATATTGATGTTCCAAGGGCTTGTATTTCTGGTACAGGAGTCAACAATCCAATCATTTCCGGTGCGAAAATATACATGATAATGCCCATGAAAGCCATAACAGCCATACCCATCAAGACTGTCATCCATGCGAAACTACGATGCAGATCACGCCTATCAGCCCCCACACTCTGCCCAACCAGCGTCGTAGCAGCCTCACTGATACCGTAACCAGGCATATAACAAAGGCTCTCGGCAGTGATTCCGAATGAGTGAGCAGCAATTGCTACGTTGCCCAAAGGTGCTACAATCATCGTTGAGACAAGCTGGGCACCATTCATAAGAAGATACTGTAAAGCCATTGGTGCTCCAATCTTTACAGCATTCCATACATATTGCCATCGCCAAACAAAGCGCTCTACATCCAGTTTCCAAGCTAAAATGGAACTACGAAAGATTGCGAAATAAGCCAAAGGGAGTGCAACAGAGACAAAAGCAAGCAATGTTCCAAGAGCAGCACCTGCTACTCCCCAACCGCATCCGGGGACAATCAACTGCCATTCAGCAATGGTTAACGTACGCGTTGGGAAGATAAAGAAGAAGTTAAAGATGACATCCAGCACACACATGAGGATTGCCATAAGACTGGGACGTCGCATATCACCCGATACTTTCAGCATAGAAGCAGACAGAACTTCTATGAGGTGGAATGGAATAGCAAATGAGAATATCAGGAAATACATACTTGCATCATGCTGAATATCCACACCTCCACCCAACCATACAGGTAAACGAAAGGCTATCAGTACTGTGATGAGCAAGAGAATCATTGAGAAAGACAGTCCGAAAGCATATCCATGCCGCATTACGGCACGTGCCTTTTCAAAGTCATTCGCCCCTATAAAGTGAGCAGCCTGTACAGAGAATCCCATTGAAGCAGCACTCACCAAAGAGCCGAAAAGCCACGTAGCGGGTTCAACAAGACCGATGGCGGCAGCTGGTTCAGCACCTAATGAGCCCACCATCCCTGCATCTATATAGAACATCAGTACCGTTGTGACCTGCGCAAGGATAGAAGGAATACTGAGTTGGATGATGAGATTGAGCTTCTCACTCCTACTCATCACTCCGCCTCCACGAATCTTTGCAAGCAAAGCATCGGTTACTGATTTACTGAAAGAGAGTCTCACTGTGACAAAAAGGGGACTAATAGATTGGGATAATGAACGATTAAAAGTAATGAACGAGAACAAAAAAAGGACACCATTCCCGTCTGTCCGATATCATTTTAGTATGACGGACACACGGGGACGTGTGCCCCTACGCATAAATACCAAAGTCTTTCAAAGCCCTGTAATAATAAAGAGCTCCACAAAACTTGACTAAATCCTCAGCTTCTGTCCAACATGTGCGATACCAACCAAACGCAAATCAAAGATAAGAGTTGAATAAGCTGGAACAGAACCAGTCTTACTACTGCCATAACCCAACTGATAAGGGATATAGATAGTCCAATGATCACCCTTGTGCATCTGCTGTAAAGCTGTCGCAAAACCATCAACAACACTCCCGACATGTAGATGTGCAGGACGTGAAGTGGAAGCATCAAAGACATCCTTCGACCATGACTTATCAAAGATAAGACCAGCAGTATAGGTGGTAGATGGGATTAACTGCCCCTTATAATGTACTGCTACGGAATCAGAATAGATTGGAGTTACAGTCCCAGTACCCGTCTCTTCTACGTGTACGATGATGTAATCCTCAGGACGATAGCTGAGTATAGCACCTGAATTGGCTTGCTGACCCTGTAAAGTGTAGTTCAGAATCAGTTTCCATGAGGTATCTCCAGCTTTTATCTTCTGCTCTGTAGCTGTATAAAGCTTCTGCCAATAGGTATCATTTGTAGACTTCCAATTAGCAAATTCCTCCACTTCGTCTTTGTTTTCCGTACAGGAAGCAAAGATTCCAGCCGAGAACAGCATACCACACAGACAGAGAACGCCAGTCAAACGATGGATAAGCGTCTTTAAATTCTTTGTCATAGTCTTTCTTTTTTATAAAGAAGGATGACCGAAAGGTAGTCTGATAATATGCCAGACTACCAACGTTTCACCCATTCATCCTAATCAATATCAATCTTCTTCAGTAGAGAAGTAATTGAAACACGGTCCTCAATGATCTCACGAAGCTTCTCAACTGGAACACGTTCCTGCTTCATTGAGTCACGATAACGCAGCGTTACGGTATTGTCATTCAGTGTGTCACCATCAACAGTAACGCAGAAAGGAGTACCAATAGCATCCTGACGACGATAGCGCTTACCGATGGAGTCCTTAGCTTCCATGTGTGTATTGAAATGGAACTTCAGGCCGTTTACAATCTCCTGTGCCTTCTCTGGCAGACCATCCTTATTGACCAAAGGTAGTACAGCACACTTAACAGGAGCCAATGGCTCTGGCAACTTGAGTACAACTCGGCTTGAACCGTTCTCCAATTCCTCCTCTGTATAGCTGTGACACATAACAGAAAGGAACATACGATCAACACCAATAGATGTCTCAACATCGTATGGAGTATAGTTTTCATTGCGCTCTGGGTCAAAGTACTTAATCTGTCGACCAGAGAATTTCTCATGTTGTGAGAGGTCAAAGTCAGTACGTGAGTGAATACCCTCAACCTCCTTGAAGCCGAATGGCATGCGGAACTCAATGTCAGTTGCAGCATTTGCATAGTGAGCCAGCTTCTCATGGTCATGGAAACGATAGTTATCATCACCCATACCCAGAGCCTCATGCCATGCAAGACGGTGCTTCTTCCAGTATTCAAACCACTTCATCTCTGTTCCAGGTTGGCAGAAGAACTGCATTTCC
>ERZ773037.260-NODE-260-length-28904-cov-5.955978_pt1 | contig 28904 bp, 24 predicted proteins | sample MGYA00511466_ERZ773037 | MGnify/ENA primary metagenome ERZ773037 (study PRJEB29015, sample SAMEA2738146) | human oral metagenome | biome: human oral; feature: human-associated habitat; material: saliva | place: China | collected 2202 ... | reverse complement strand
TGCAAGGTGTTTTTTCTATGAGAACTGGCGGTGCGCAATTAGGATAGCTCTAGCGGCTTTAGTCGCATAGAGATATGCTATGCACAGTTTCCCAAAGAAAACAAGCGAAGCGATGCTTGATTGGATGGCAACCACTATATAATGGAAATATCTAGAAATGTCTATTATAAGCAAATAAAAAAGTTTCAGGGAAATAGGTCTTTTTCGGAAAGTAATTATTGAATGTTGGTATCATGTTATTCTATGATATACTGAAATAGAACCTTGTCAAATCAGTCTTGAATAAGTTTGTAAAGTTAGCCAGTTATCTAAATGATAATATTCATTTATGTTAACTCAAATCATTAGCATTTCGTTATATACGAGATGATTTTTTATATTATCTAATGATTATCTAATTTGTATTTTTTAATTGGAATAATCAAAAAGACATCTGAGATTGATTAAATCAGATGTCTTTTATTCTGTCTTTTATAGTAGTGGCTATGACACAATTATTGTTCAGGATGTTCGTTTTTAAAGGAATTATATACTTCGAAAAGTTGATTTCGTTTAGTGATCTCAAGTTTTAAAAAAATATTGTGTACATGTGTCTTCACGGTTCCAACTGAAAGAAACAATTGATCCGCAATTTCCTGATTGTTTTTGTGTTCAAGAAGTAAAGGAAGAATTTCTTTTTCACGTTCAGTTAAATGAAGTTTTTCAGAGAATAGATCTAGTGTACTGGGGTTGTCAATTTTTTGGGATTTATCAAATGAACTTAATTGTTCTTCTACATTCGAAATAGCTTTCCAATCAGAAAGAATATATTTGATTATTAAATAACAAACAGCAATAGTAAACATGTCTTCACACATATTTCTATTTTGAATTCGCAGATTCAACAAGTCATACGAATCTATATTAAAAATTACAAATAAATCTTCTAAGATAATTAGAATGCCAAATAGCACTCCGATATTTGAAATAGTTTTTAAGTAATTTTTATTTCGACTACTAATATTCAAAGATTTTAGATTTCGTCTCGCATATATACCAGTATAAATCAAAAGAAGCTGATTGGGTAAATAGTACATAAAAACTCTTAATGGAGAATTGTTTAGAATTGGGAAAGCCATCCATATGAAAGTAATAGAAATAAAGCAATAGTGCGTTAATAAAGGTGTTTCTTTCCTCAGTCTAGCAACTATCCAAAACTGACAAATATTATTAACAAGATATATGACAGTTTTAACAAATGGAACTCCCAGGAAATGTTGGTTATATGTGTTTCCGAAATCTTTAATTATTTCTGTCATTGATAGGATCAGATTATCAAAAATAAAAAAAACAAGATATAAACCGACTACAAAAAATAAGTATTTTTTATCCTTTTCTGAGTTTAAAGAATAGGTCAATACAATACCAAGGGTCAAAGTATACAGTATAATTAAAAATACATTGTATATATAAACTATTTCAATCATATTTAGCCTCCATTTATTCTGTGAAACTAATTAAAACTCTAAACTTTATTTAAAAGCAATAAAATAGGGAGTTTATATTTAAAATAGCATTACATTTTTAAAAGCATAAATACTGGGTTTAGTACTTAAACTTTTAAAAAAGAGGGTTTACACCTTTAAGTTTATCGCAAACTATAAAATTTTGCAATATCATTAAAGCATAACAACACAGGAGGTCTCAATTATGAGCAATAAAATTGATTATATTACAACAGAAGAGTTCTCTAAAGAGCAACTTTTAGAAATGGCTGAGCTATCTCTTAAGATTAAAGCTTGTATTAAAAATGGGTATAACCCACCTTTGTTGAAAAATAAAACTCTAGGTATGATTTTTCAACAATCATCTACAAGAACACGGATTTCTTTTGAAACCGCTATGACTCAACTTGGAGGGCACGCACAATATTTGGCACCCGGTCAAATTCAACTAGGAGGACACGAAACACTAGAAGATACAGCAACCGTGGTTTCTCGCTTAACAGATATTATAATGGCACGTGTTGAGCGTCATAAGAGTGTGGTTGATTTAGCAAAATTTTCTCAAGTACCAGTAATTAATGGTATGAGTGATTATAATCATCCTACACAAGAATTGGGAGATTTGATTACGATTATTGAAAACTTGCCGAAAGGAAAAAAATTAGAAGATTGTAAAGTAGTATTTGTAGGAGATGCAACTCAAGTATGCTTCTCTTTAGGATTAATAACATTGAAAATGGGTATGGAATTTGTTCACTTCGGTCCGAAGGGATTCCAATTAAATGATATGCATAAGTCAAAATATGATGAAATTTGTAAACTATCAGGTGGTAAATATTTGGTAACTGATGATATAGATTCAATTACTGGTGCAGATTTCTTATACACTGATGTATGGTATGGCCTATATGAAGCGGAATTATCAGAAGAAGAACGTATGAAGATTTTCTATCCTAAATATCATGTTGATTCAGAGATGATGGCAAAAGCAGGAGAAAATTGTAAATTCATGCACTGTTTACCTGCTACACGTGGCGAAGAAGTGTCTGATGAAGTGATGGATGGCCAAAATTCAGTTTGTTTTGATGAGGCGGAAAATCGTTTAACTTCAATGCGAGGTATCTTAGTTTATCTACTTCGTGATTTTGAGAAACGACATCCATATGACCTTGAAAAACAATCTGTAGCTAAAGCAGAACTGGAATCATTTTTAAAATAAAAAGGGTCAATTTGCTTAAAATTAACGATGTTATAACTCTCCTCTTAAAGGAAGGAGAAAAAAATGGAAGAAAAGAAAAAATTTAGTTTGTTTACTACAGTATTAACTGTAATATGTGTAGTATTTGTTGCAGAAGCTGCAGCTCCAGTTGCAGCGATTGGGAATTCTCAATTCTTTTGGTGGTTATTTTTATTAATTGCTTTTTTGTTACCATACGGATTGATTTCAGCTGAATTAGGTACTACTTATATAGGTGATGGTGGAATCTATGATTGGGTGACGAAGGCGTTTGGACACCGATGGGGCTCAAGGACCTCCTGGTATTATTGGATTAATTTTCCATTGTGGTTAGCATCACTAGCTGTTATGACTCCTGGGTTGTTGACAACGATTACGGGTGTTGAGTTTTCGATGTTCTGGACATTATTAATTGAACTTGTATTTATTTGGTTGATTATATGGATAAGCTTTTATCCCGCAAGTGATAGCGTATGGATCCTCAATGGTGCGGCAATTATAAAGATGATATTAGCACTATTAGTAGGAGTCTTGGGATTATACATTGCCTTTACAAAAGGAATGGCTAATAAAATTACGTTGGATTCACTTTTACCATCATTTGATTTAAACAGTCTATCATTTATTTCTGTTATTATTTTTAATCTACTTGGTTTTGAAGTTATTTGTACGTGTGCGGATGATATGGAGAATCCTAAAAAACAAATACCTCAATCTATAATTGTTGCAGGTCTAGTTATTGCGGCTATTTATATATTTTCTGCATTTGGTATTGGGGTAGCGATTCCAGTTGATAAAATTTCTACTAGTAGTGGTATGATGGACAGCTTTAAACTTTTGACCGGATCAGAAAATGGATGGTTTATAATTTTAATGGCATTTCTGTTCTTACTAACTCTTTTTGGAAATATGATTTCATGGTCATTAGGAGTGAATAACACGGCATGTTATGCTGCTGAAAATGGAGATATGCCGAAGTTTTTTGCAAAACGTAGTAAAAAGAATAACATGCCAATTGGATCAGCTTTAGCAAATGGTTTTGTTGCAACATTTGTAGTAGTCATTGCACCAATATTGCCAAATCAGGATCTGTTTTGGGCGTTCTTCTCATTGAACCTTGTTATGTTCCTACTTTCTTATATACCAGTTTTTCCAGCATTTTATAAGTTAAGAAAAATTGATCCAGAAACCCCTCGACCTTTTAAAGTAGGAGGAAGTGATCTTATTTTAAAAATTATGGTTGTGATTCCAATTATTATGATTTTGATCTCGCTTTTATTTACAGCATTCCCATTATCTTTTGACGAAGTAACATTAGCTGATAAATTACCTGTAACTATCGGTTCATTAATTTGTCTTATCTTAGGTGAAGTAATTATTCGTGTGAAAAAAATCAAAAAATGATAGTAACTAAATACCAATACAACAAAAGGAGGACTTGAGATGTCTAAACGTATTGTGGGTACAACCCCTAAAGTAGATGGATTTCGAATGCCAGGAGAATTCGAAGAACAAGAACAAATTTGGATGTTATGGCCATGGCGAAATGATAATTGGCGCCTAGGAGCTAAACCGGCTCAAAAAGCATTTTTAGATGTTGCTAAAGCTATTAGTGAATTTGAGCCAGTCTCACTTTGTGTACCACCTCTTCAATTTGAAAATGCTATAGCTCGTGTATCTGCTCTTAATTGTGAAAATATAAGAGTAATCGAGATGACAAATGATGATTCGTGGATTCGCGACTGTGGTCCTACATTTCTTATAAATGATAAAGGTGAACGTCGTGCAGTAGATTGGGAATTCAATGCATGGGGTGGTTTAGTAGATGGACTCTATTTCCCTTGGGATCAAGATGCGCTTGTTGCAAGAAAAGTTTGTGAATTAACAAATACTGATTCTTATAAAACAGATGATTTTGTTTTAGAAGGTGGATCAATTCACGTTGATGGTGAAGGTACAGTGATGGTTACTGAAATGTGTCTTCTTCATCCAAGTCGAAACCCACATTTGTCAAAAGAAGAAATTGAACAAAAATTAAAAGATTATTTGAATTGTGAAAAAGTAATTTGGGTGAAAGATGGAATTGACCCATATGAAACGAATGGTCATATTGATGATGTAGCATGTTTTGTAAAACCTGGAGAAGTTGCATGTATTTACACTGAAGATGAGAACCATCCTTTCTATAAGGAAGCAAAAGCTGCGTTTGATTTCCTAAGTGAACAAACAGATGCAAAAGGCAGAAAGTTAAAAGTACATAAAATGTGTGTTACTAAGAAGCCATGCTATCTTAAAGATGCAGATACGATTGATTTCTCAGAAGGGGCTATTCCAAGAGAGGAAGGAGAAGTTGCAATTGCATCATATTTGAATTTCTTAATAGTTAATGGAGGAATTATTCTCCCTCAATATGGTGATGAGAACGATGCATTGGCGGTTAAACAAGTGCAAGCGATGTTCCCTGATCGTAAAGTTGTTGGAGTTGAAACTACAGAGATTGCATATGGTGGTGGTAATATTCACTGTATTACACAGCAACAACCAGCAACGAAATAACATATGCAGAGTCTGGTAAAGCAGACTCTGTTTTTTCTAATATATCGCATTAAATAGACGGAGGAATATGAAGATAAATTGCTTTACTAAGAGGTATTAGAGATGAAAAATATTAAAGTAGAATATAGCTGGTTGAAAAATTCTGCTATAACAGGAGTCAATCAATTGCCTGAACACTCTGAGCATTATTATTTTGATAAATATGTAGATATAAATCAACTAGACTATTATCAAATAGATAAGATGCACTTAAGCAGAAATTGGACTTACACGAAATCAGATTTCAATGAAAAAAATGGTGATGTCGAATCTACATTGTTAACTTTATTTAATCATTTTAAAGGTGAAGATAAATTAATTACTAAAAATATTTTCTTGAAAATGAAAAGCTTAAATCTTCCCGTGTATATTTGGATGAATGGGGTCTTTGTTGGATTTTCAAAGGGACTTGAACAGTCTATAGAGTTTGAAATTACAAATTTACTATGTTTGGAGGAAAATGAACTTAAAATAAAGGTATGCTCTATTGAAGAAGAAAAACAAAACAATAATGTGATGCTAGATTCAACGGTAGATTCAATCTTAGACAATATTTCGGAGAGCATTATTTATAGTACTCCTAAACTACATGTATATGATTTTAATACTGTATTAGGAAATAGTCAAAATTCTAATAAATCGACATTAACCATTAATTGCTTATTAAATGGATATTCTAATAGCGCTATAATTAGTGTTTATATATATGATAAAGAAAAAAATATTATTTTTAAGGAGAATATAGATTATACTAATAAACTTGAAAAAAGATATGATTTAGATATAAATTATTTAGCGATTTCTTTTGTAGAATTGTTGATAATTGATGATGGAACAATTGTAGAAACAGCAATAACAAAAGTTTAATAATTTATTTTGTGTTTGTACAAACAAGGGGTTAGAATTTAGTAATAGTTAAATAATCCAAAAATTATAGTAGTATAAAGTTTCTTGATAGTGTTAGAAACAAAATGAAAACTCTCTATCTTAATTAAATTCATACAATTACTTTGAAGTCAAAAAAGAAAAAACTGTGTGATGTTGGAAGCAAGTGATCTCGAAACAACCTAAAATAAAACTTTGACAAAATAAGCCTTAAGAAAGTTTGTAAAGAATCAGATTTCTTAAAACATTAATAAATACGCTAATACTAACTTATATAGACATTCAAGATGACTTTCTTGAATGTCATTTTTATTTTAATATACTTCTGTTAAATCTAAAATTGAGTTATTTTATATTTGATGTAGATTAGTTATTATATGTCAGTTCTATTTTCGGGACCTAAATATCCCAAAAATGATTACTTTATACGTGAAAGTAAGTTATAATTTATATATCTAACTGAAAGGGAATTGCGATGTGGAAAAAGCAAATTGAAAAGCCAACAATTATTAAGAGACAAAAGCATGATAAGTCTTTTAAGAATTACATTAAAGAACTTTCAAAAGAAAAAGATTTTGGAGAACGATTAACTACAAGAGAGTTGGCTAAGAGGGTAGGTATAGACTATGAAATGTTTAGAAAAATTCTCAATAAACGAAAACCAAATCAACCTCGGGATTGTATAATCGCTATTTGTGCAGCATTATTTTGCTCAGTTGAAGAAACAAATAAAGCGTTATTTTATTATGATGATATGCCTAGCCTAGATCCTTCAGAAGGATATAGAGATTATTTTATAAGATCGGCATTAGAAGCGAGTGAGGATAAATCAACTCATTTCGACTATGCATACAAAGGAGTGGAATTAGTAAACAAAATATTAGATGACAATAATTTTTCAAAGTTACGACTATCTAATAAGATTAAAAGTGTAAAATCAAATGAGAACGTTAAAAATAAGATAAAATATATATCGTCAGAAAAATATTCTGAACGTGAGAAATTTAACTCATCATTAGGTGAATTTTATAAACCATATAATTATAGTGTTGGAACAACAATAGAGGTTGATTACCATGGGGAAAGTCAATATATAAGTAAAAATAGTGATAGAAACGAAGTATACATAAAGAGTAAAAATGGTTTTTCTATAAAAGTTTTAGATAAGGAAACTGAAATGTTTAAAGAGTTTTCACCAATAATAGATAATGTGAACTTACAAGAATTAAAAAAGTGTTATGAGGTATTGTATGACACAAGAAATTGGGGATTTAGAAAAAGTGCAAAAATCAAAGATGCTTCAATAGTTGTCTATGGAGAACAATTTAATTACTATATCCCAGATAGGAATGAGTATTTCTATGCTGAAATTAAAAATGGAAAATTTAGTTTTTCTGTTTTTAAGACTACTATGTTTATGAGGGAATATTTGACGAAAGATGAATTTAAAAGTTTTTATTCTAAAAAAAGAAAAGAACACCAAGCAGAAGTTCAAACATTTTATTCTATTAATGAAATAAAGGAATACTGTGAAAAATTACCAAATAATTTTTTTGATGTTAGATATAGTTATATTTCATACTTTGAAATAATGAAAGAAAAACTTGAGAATTTGCTCATTAACATAAAAAACAAGAAGGAATTGATTCGAGATTTCAATGTGTTGCCAGGGGATGACCCATATGAAATTTATTACTTTTTTAATGTCCAAGATGAGTTTGAGTGTATTGAAGAAGAAATTACGAAGCCTGTATTTAAAGAATATAATCCCTTTGAGGAAGATTTAGGATTGAGTGATGATAAAGAGATTGGTTCCTATCTAGGAGAAGAAAAATATATTGAAAGAGTTTCTAAAAAGAAAGAAGCGGTATTTGAATTTAAAAATAAAAAGGTAATTTTAACAAGAGAAGATTTAATTACTGCTTTTGAACTTGGGTTAAACAACATCGAAGATGTATTGAATCTTAAAAGTCAAATTTTAGATTTTGAAACAATTTATGAAAAATAATCATTTGGGACCAAGAAGTCCCAAATGATGTTGATCTCTTTAGATTAATAAAATATAATGATTTTATTAACTGAAGGAGGTTCCCTCTAATGACAAATTTAGAATATGTAAATTCAATAATTCGTTCTAATGACATGATATACATTGATACATCGTCACTTATGAATGTAATGGAACTAAGGAAATTTTTAGAAAGCTATTACCAAATTTTTGTTGACTATAACAAAAGAATAATTGTGACTAGAGAAGTATGTTTAGAAATTTATAGACACTTAATTTCAAAAGTAGAAACGAAACAGTATAAGTCACAAAAAGTTATCGAGGTACTTAAACAGTATAAAGAAATATTTATTTTTGAAGATGAAAATTTGAATGATACCGAGGCAGAACGTGCATTTGCTGATTCAGAACTATTATCACGTATTACTAAAGAAAAAATAAAACATCGCCAGCTTCTTATAACTAATGATAAAAAACTAAGTGTTGATGTATATAATTTAAATAATTTGAATTCCTGTTTAGGAGCGAAAATATCTGTTTGCTACATTTCTCAAGATGGATTGTTGCATAAAGGAAAGACAAAATTAGAAGATAATTTTAATATCGTGAATAATAAGTTGAAGGAAATTAAGATTATCGGACTTTATTATCATGATAAACGCGAGATAAACTTAAAGACAAGAATATTAGATGCTCTTTCTGGAGTATTAGTTGGTACAACTATAACAAAGTATATGCCAAAGTTAATTCGAGCTATACGATAAATTAAGAAAGTCTGTAAATTCTTTCGAATGAAAATTATACGATATTAGAGGAGATACCATGAACTATCAGTTTTATATAATCATAACATTGTCATTATTGGTTTTGATTTTATTTTGTAAGAACTTTATTCTCAGGAAAAAATTTACGCAATACATAATTGATAATAACAAAAGTGACAAAAATAATTCTTTTTTGCACGGTTTGAGTTTTTATGAATCTGTAAAAATACTAAATAAAAAGTATAGAATTGGGAAAATAAACGCGTATGTCATTATTAATTCTTTAAATGATAAAGATGTTGAACAGTGATAAGTGAAAAGTTAAAAAATATAAAATGAAAAGTCTTAAGGAATATCCTATTTCGTTAAAATTTTATATTTAGAAGGGTTTGGAGAAAGATGAAATTTATAAATGGGATGAAGGATTTATCACAAGCGATAGTAGATAAAACAGTTGATGTGAGTCAAAAAAGTTTTAAGTGGGTTAAAGATAATCGTGAAGTGATTATAGAATATGCAGCTATTACTATCCTAAAAAGTGTTGTTGAAGTACTAAATGAAGATAGGAATAGGAAAGAAATATATGAGGATGAGTATGATTATAATGAAAGCTTTGAATCTAATATAAATGAGTCGAGTTATATAAGTGCTATAAATGATGAACAATTTATGTTGCAGGAATCACAAATAAAAAATAATATTAATTATCCCCAAAACAGAAAATCTCCAGACTGTCATTTTTGCCATAGTAAAAATGGTAAAATCTTCGTTCGAGGAGGAACGGATGAACAAAAGCAGCAATTTATAGAGATGCATCAATTTGTAGGACAATATGTTTGTACTGAATGTGGAAACGACTTTGATGAAGATGATATTGATTGGGAATTTAGCGATCCAGAAACTGGTTTCTATTATTGTAATTTCTGCAGTAATTCGCTTGAGCAGGCTGGAATTGATGCAATGGATCCTGATGGTTTTGGATACGATGATTATGGAAATTGGGATTCTGACCGTTTAGGGTTATAACCTATCTAAGGTCATTAGATAAAATTAATTAAAAAATTTTTTCAAAAAAATTTAAATCCTATGTGGAAGATATTATAATGTGTTTTAAAATCCTTAAAATATCGCTATTTCCGCTATTTTAAAGGGCACTTTGTAAAGTGTCCTTTTTAAATTTTAGTAGAAAATTGAGCAATTTTTGGTAGAAAAAGCGACTTTTTTTGATTTTTCTTTTTTTACTTTTATCAAAAAATGGCAGACTATAAGTATGAAAAGAAAATTGAGTGCAAGAGAGTTGTAGCTGATCGCTACAACTCTTTTTTTTGCTCTCAATTTTCTTTTCAAATAAATAAAAAAAGAGGTTATATAATGCCTGTTGATAAAAACAAGAAAATCGAGAAGATTTTAAATACACCGACTTTGAATTTGCTACCTTCTGTTAATTCGAAAACAGTTGACAAAGTGAGGGATCCGATCACTAATCGAACCTCGATTCATTTAGGGACTGGTACGATTCATATTGAAAACTTTGACGCTAACAAAGATTATTTCAAACTCCGAGTTTTGAAGATGTTGGATTTATTGATTTTTCTTGTCGGGAAGAAGAACCAATATAAACTAAGTGAAGAAGAGGCTGTTAATTGCGTGGTTGAATTTTCAATTAAACAGTATGCAGAACTGTTGGGGAAATCTAACCCAGCAAGCATTTCAACGAAGAAGAATGTACGTCGTATCATTGAAGAAGCATTAAGCTTGCTAAACGATCTTTCTATTAGTACTGCAGAAAAGAGAAAATCGGAAATTAAAGAATTCAAAGATATGAAACTGATTGAGGAATTCAAATGCAAAAAAGAAGTTTATACAGTTCAATTGACTGAAAAATTCGTTAGATATTTAATTACTTCTTATGTTACTAATTTCCCCATCAGACTTTTTAAAATTGATGAGCGTAGTAAAAATGTTTATTCTCTTGCAAAGAAACTAATCTACCATCAAAGTAACCATAATAATCGAAGAAAAAAGACTAATGAAGTCATATCAGTTGAAGTTCTATTGAATGTATGTCCTGAAATTCCTGCAATCGAAGAAGTTAGATTGAAAAAAGGTGGTTGGAATTCAAGAATTGAGGAGAGCCTTGATAATTCACTTACTAAACTAGTCAATGATAAAATCCTGATAAGTTGGGAATACTGTGATTCTAATAACACCCCTTTATCTGATAAACAGTTAGAAATGAAATCATTTTTTGAATTTCAAAAATTTAGGATTCGTTTTAAAGTTTTAGGGATTTAAATTTACTGATTTATCGATTTACTTCGATTAAATCAGGATTTATGGGGTATGTTGAATTAGAATTTGGGGTATGTTGAATTAGAATATGGGGTATGTTGATTTTGTAAAAAAAAATTTAACCCTTGGTATAACTGATATTTTAGCATCTCTGATTTTCAATACTAATAATATTAATAAGCATCATATGCCTTCAATTTTCGTATTGAAGGCAATGCTATAATTTTTCCTGTAAAGAAAAAAATCCGGATTTTATTTTTTTACAGGAAATGAAAAAAGGAGTACAAATATGTTTGAAGAAGAAAAATCTTATTTGAAAGCATACATTGAACAAATCTCTGAACAAAGTCATAAAGGTGGTAAGGGAGCATATATTTGCCCCCTCTGCCACAGTGGTGAAGGTCGAAATAGAACTGGAGCTTTTCATATTTACGCTGAAACTCAATGGAAGTGTTTCTCTTGCGATAGAGGTGGAGATATCTTTGATCTTATCGGCTATGTAGAAGGAATTGATAAATTTAAGGATCAATTGAAGTGTGTCAGAGAGTTGTTTAATCTATCAACTGAATGTGATGAATTCAAGGACCAGAGGATTGAATGTTTGAATTCCAATGTTATCTTTCCTTTAAAGGAAGAAGAGAAAAAAGATAATTATTTAAGCTTTTATAATGAGGCCACAAAGCATCTCTGTGAAACTGACTATTTTCTTAAACGAGGGTTGAGTTTTTCAACAGTCCACCGGTTTAAAGTTGGCTACGTAAAAAAATGGAAGCATCCCAATGTGACTAATCCTAATGTTCCTGAAACACCTCGGTTAATTATTCCTTTAAGTGAAAGTTGTTATTTTGCTCGTGATACAAGAGAAATTGTACCAGAATATCAATTGAACTATACTAAACAGAAAGTGGGAGGGACCGATCTTTTTAATAAAAGTGAACTCTTCAAAAATTCAACGGATCCAATTTTTATTGTAGAAGGCGAAATAGATGCCATGAGCATCGTTGAAGTTGGTGGAAAGGCAGTAGGACTTGGGAGCATTGGAAATATAAATAAATTAATTAATCTTATTTCTGATCTAAAAGTTGATCGTACATTCATTCTCTCATTGGACCAAGATGAAAAGGGGAGAGAGGCTGAACTAAAATTAGCAGAGCAATTTAGAAGTAAGAAGATAAAATTTATTTCTTACAAATTAACTATTGATGATGTAAAAGATCCTAACGAAATGTTAGTGAAAAATAAAGGAGTATTTAACAAAATGGTGGAAAATGCAATCAATCAAACAAAAAGTGAAAAAGAACGGTATCTTGAATATTCAACAGCTAATCATCTTTCGAAGTTTTTTAATGGTATTACGAATGGTTCTAATAATACATGTATTAAAACAAATTTTGAAGGTCTAGATGATCTGTTAGAAGGTGGTCTTTACGAAGGCTTGTATTGTGTTGGTGCAATTTCCTCCCTTGGAAAGACAACATTTGTAACTCAGATTGCTGATCAAATTGCAGCACAGGGAACAGATGTTTTGATTTTTAGTATTGAAATGTCTAGGTGGGAAATAATTAGTAAAAGTATTAGTCGTCACACTGTTATCGAATCTATTGCCTCTAATAGTGATATCAGGAATGCAAAAACAGCAAGAGGAATTACTGAGGGGAGTAGATATTTAGCTTACAGCACCCCAGAGATTGATTTGATTAAAAAAGCTGGAGAAAATTACGCTCAATACTGCAAAAATATTTACATTGTAGAAGGTACTGGACTTATTGGTGTGGGACTAATTCGGGAAACTGTTGAAAAGCATATCAAATATACTGGAAAAGTACCCGTGGTTATTATTGATTACTTACAAATTCTATATCCGGTGGATGTACGATTAACTGAAAAACAAAATACAGATAGATCGGTAATAGAATTGAAAAGGATCAGCCGAGACTTTAAAACACCAGTGATCGCTATCTCTTCTTTTAATAGAGAAAACTACAAATCTATTGTCAGTATGCAGTCTTTCAAGGAGAGCGGAGCAATCGAGTATTCTAGCGATGTTTTGATTGGATTACAACTTAAGGGGACTGGACCAGCAAATTTTGATGTTAATGAAGCTAAGTCGAGAAATCCTAGAGAAATTGAGCTAGTGGTTTTAAAAAATCGTAATGGAAGAACTGGCATTAAGATGGAATTTGACTATTATGCGATGTACAATTATTTTAAAGAAAAGTAGTATAAGGCTTTTGGTTAATGATCTAATTTGTTGAATTACTCTAAGCCTTATCAAAAGATGGAAATCTCTGTAATTAAGAATTAGAAGGAAGAGATAATGCAAACAATAAATCATACAGAATTAATGAAATTAGGTTTTCCTGAACATACGGCACGGGATATTATAAGACAAGCCAAGTTAATTGCTGTCCGACAATTTGAAGAATCTAGAGCTTTATCAAATAATATGGTAGAATTAAGTAAATCACCTTTTGACAATTCTCGTCTTAATTTAGCTCCTACTTATATTGTAGAAGAATTACTCGGTTTTAAGTTGCTTTCTGAAAGAAAGGAACAAAATGAGTAAAAAATATAAATGCGTAAGTCGAAATAAGAAAGGAAAAATTTACTATGAGGTTGAATTCAGTGTAGATCCATCTACGGGTGACCGAAAGAGATTTAGGGTTAAATCTTATAAAGATCAATTCGGGATTGATTTTAAAACAGAAAAGCAAGCCTTTGACGAAGTCTGTAGGATAAGAACTGAATACAATGCTAAAATAGCTAGTGCAAGTTCAAAAAGACCACAATTAGATATTCCATTTTCCAAATTTATGGAAGATGTTTATTTGCCCTATTATAAGAAAACAGTTCAGTCCGTAACCTATCAAACAGCTTTCCCTCAGTATAAGACTTTCATTGAAGTTTTTGCTGACAAGAAATTGTCTGAAATCAATGTTCGGGAATGTGAAGATTTTAGATTATCTTTAATGGAAGACTACTCTCCAAACTACGCAAAAGGACTTTGGTGTAAACTGAAGAAGTGTTTAAATTATGCAGAACGCTTGGAATACATCGAGAATAATCCTTGTCGAAAGTTAGACAATCCTAAAGGAGAAAAATCGAAAACTGAATTTTGGACTGTGGAGGAACTTGATAAGGTATTAAAAACTTTTGATCAGACAGTTTATGAAGAGAGGCAGTTTTATACGGCTATCTGGCTTTATTTTATGACGGGGATGCGAGTCTCTGAGGGTCTTAGTTTAAAGTGGTCAGACATAGATCTTAAAAATAAGGTTATTCATATTCAGTCTACCCTTGAATATCAAGGGAATGGGAAATACGTTCGAAAAGAGCAGACAAAAACTAGGGCAGGCATGCGTTTCTTAGAAATAGATGACGAAACTGTTAAAGTGTTGCAAAATTGGAGAACTGTACAAGTGTATAATAGAGAAGATAATTTTGTATTAGCACGGTTTAACTCTCCCATGAACAAATCTACCTTAAGTCGAATGTTAAAAAGGCATGCACTAGTGGCTAAGGTTCCGGTTATTACTGGGAAAGGTCTACGTCATAGTCATGATTCATTTATGATAAACATTCTAAAAAAAGATGTTTTGTATGTCTCGGCTCGTTCAGGAAGAACGGACAAAGCTACAACACTAAACACCTATTCTCATTTCTATGATAGACAAGTTGTCTCTGGTGGTGCTGAGATAACAGAGGTTTTAGGAGAGCTGGGATTAACTGCAAATCCCGCCACAATCCCGCCAAGTAAAGAAACCAAGTAAAAAATAGCTGTGTGAGAACAACTAAAGCAACGACGCTTCAGTTACTCTTAAATAATAGAGTTTCCAATCAAAATCAAAACCGAGGTTTAGGCCTCGGTTTTTTTTTTGTACAAGTATAAGCACTAGTTTCAAGTTAAACTTAGAATTGTGATCAAATAATATAAAAACGATAGATATAATCATCTTTTTTTTGTTTTGGCTCTATTGCCGTATTATAATTTAATAATCCTCCAATATAATTAGAAGACTAGTAGAATTTAGTTTTATTTGGCAAATAATATTTTTGAGAATCAATTCACAATTTTTATCATATTATGATATAATTTGGTCATAACGAAAAGTCTTAGGAGTTAATTTGATGAATAAAGTTAAAATAGTTAGTAACCCATACGAAAAGAAGGTTATCTTTGAACGTTGGAGTGATCAATTCAATTCTTGGGTAACGATTGATCAAGATACCAATGCAAATAGTAAACTGATTAGTAACGAATTTCAGTCTGGTTTTTTTCCGTTTAAAGTGTATGAAATTGTAAATCAAATTATTGCTGAATATTCGGTGCCTGATGAAAAACTTCTTATTAGTTTTTCGGGAAGTGATGATGAATTTCAAGAATTGGAGAATCTACTGTTTGATACTAAGTTTGAGAATATCGAACTAGAAAAGACAGAAAATTACTTGGAAAATGCTCGTGATGTCTTGCCTGAAATTAATAATATTTTTAAAAAATTAGATCCACTCATCACAAAGAACATTGAGGATGAGAGTGGAGAGATTCAACAGCAGCTCAAACGGTTCTCTGACGCTTCAAACGATATTGTTCCAATTTGTGTTTTAGGGACTTATAGTGCTGGTAAATCAACATTTATTAATTCTTTAATTGGTTGTGAGTTACTCCCTAGTGCTGAAACTCCTGTAACAGCAAAAGTTTATAAATTATCCTCCACTAATCAAAAAGATAGAGCTAGTGTTCGATTTACGTTTAAGGGTGAAGAAGTCAGAATTCAGGTTCGTGCTGATAAGTTAGTATTTGATGGTTTAGAAGTTGAAGATGAACTAATTGATTCTATTAACCTTGCTATCCATGAGGAAAAGGTATCTTCAATCATTGAAAAAGTCCATATCATATTGGAAGAATTAAATGATTATTCCGATAGTGAAATTGGAGACTTAATTGAAATTGAAATTCCTTTTGGCAGAAGTACTCTTGATGAGGTTAATTATCAAATAGCCATTTTTGATACTCCTGGGTCCAACTCTTCTACAAACCTCCAACATTCTGATGTACTGGATAAATCTATGAAAGGAATGTCTAATGGACTACCAATCTTTGTAACAGATAGTAGTTCGATGGACAGTACTGATAATGACAATCTAAAAGATAAATTAAAGAAGGTTTCTGGGTTAGATAGCCGTTTCACTATGATTGTGGTGAACAAGGCAGAAAGTGCTGATATTAATTTAAGAAAATTTCAAAAAGAATCATTTAGAAATAAGATTATGAATCAGTCTATTCCGAGAGAGCTATATGCTCAAGGCATTTTCTATGTTTCTTCTATCCTTGGCTTGGGATCAAAATTAAATGGAGAGCTACAAGGGGAATTCTATTCGGAATTATATGATACATATAAAGCAAAATACTCTGATGCTAGTAATGATTATTATAAGAGATTATTCGATTTCAATATTGTGCCTCCTCAGATGAAACAGTCCATGATAAAATCAGCTGAAGTGAACCAAAATTGCATTTATGCGAACAGTGGACTGTTGACCATAGAAGATGCGATTAAGAATTTTGTTATTAAATATTCACATTATGATAAGTGTCAACAAGCCAGAGAGACTTTAAATCGATTGATTGTTATTACAGATAAAGAAATTGATGAGAAAAATGTTGATCTGAGCGGTAGAAAACTGGAGTTACAAAACAAACTAGATGATAAAAAAGCCAGCACGTTAGCTACTATTGATGAAAGAATTTCAAAAGAAAGAGGAGGACATACAACTAGGTACCCTGAAGAAATGGCAAGTTTTATTAAAAGCTTGACCCAGTCATTGAAAAAAGAAAACGTTGAATCCCTATACTCTAACTATTATGAAAAGTATTCTCAGGAGTATCCTGAAATAGTAGTAGAAGCTAGTCATGACGGAACTAATTTACTACGTAAATTAAAGGGACAATTTAATGAAGCGGTTCAACAGTTTAAATCATCTGAGGAAAGACGGAGAAAGATTGAGGAGAAAGCTTCTGTAGAAATTCTGGATGACGTTAAAAAACAATTTAGTGATCGGTTGATTAAAGCGAAAGAAAGTTTTAATCAATTTTCTAAAGAGTTTTGGCTAAATGCTACTAGTGATGTTCGCACAGAATTGGAAAAAGTAATTGCTGGAGATTTGGAACTCGAACCAGAGAAAATAAAAGAAATTTCAGATATGATTATTTCTTATGAAGATATTAATTTTGAAAGATTTGATTTAGGAAAATTTAATCGTGATGAACTAAGTTATATATTTAGAATAGGTGATTTTAAACTGAAGTCAAATAAAATTAATATTTCTGGTTTAACAAATACATATAATAAAGAATTTAAAGCGAAATTGACAGAATTTAGCGATACCATTCGTTCGGAACACGAATTAAAATTTTATAACTGGACACAGGATTTAGGTAGCCTAATTAAAAGTAATATTATTGAATTTAGTCCAGAATTAAAAGAACTGGACCGGAAAATTGAAAAGATAAGCAGAGAGATTTATAGTTTGGAGATTCAGCAAAAGCAAATCACAGCCTACGTCACTCAAATCAAACGGATGATATCTTGGAAATAAGTGAAGTGCTAATTTGAGGGAAAAGTTATGGGGATAAAAAATTTAATTAACAAAGCGGGAGCAAAAGCTGCGGACAAGGTGGCTAAATTGTCTGCTCTAAGTCCTGAACAATTAGAAGCAGTTGAAAAGCAAAAGGAAAAGTATCTTGCTGATCAACCAAATGTTAGCGATGAAGAATTAACCAATAGATTGTTGGCTTCTTGTGGTGTAGAGGTATTTAACTCTTACCTAGATCAAATAAAAGAGCTCTATGTACCGCTAGAAAGTACTACTGAATACGAAGATGAATTTCATCCTTCCTATAACATTCGTTACCTCAATATTACGAAGTGGGTGACGGATAAGAAAGAAAACTCTCTTGAGAAATTGGTCAATGTCTACGAAGTCCTTTCTAATGAGCGCTGTAATATTGCCTTGGTATTCCATCGTACAAGTACCAATACCAAAGTCTATCTTGCAGTCGTAAATACTGAAAATGCTAATGATAATGTCAATGTTGAAAATTATAGAAGACGTCTACTTGAAGCCATAAAAGGAAATTTCCCCGGGTCAACAGTCAGTGAGGAAGTTGGACGAGGTCGTATTCCTTGTTTGAATCATCAAAAACCTTACTCTGTGGCTACAGTTTCCAACCTTCCGACAACTAAGTCAGAGAAGTTTATCAGCCAAACGATCGAGAAACTAATCGACGGGATTGTTCCAGAAAATCCTAGTCAAGACTATACTTTGATCCTTTTGGCTAATCCTATTCAAAACATAGAAAATCACAAACTTCGTTTATCTGAATTGTATTCAGCTCTAGCTCCTTTTAAAAAATGGCAGACCAACTATACCTTTACAGAATCAGATGCGACAACCTCTATGGCGACCTTTGGCGTCAATATCGGCGCTAGCGCAGGCATCCAACAAGGTCAAAACCAGGCAACAAATCAGAATACCGGACAAACAGAAACTACGGGTGATTCCACTACCGATTCAACTGGAGAATCAGATGGAACCAATACGAGTCATACTAGTGGAATAAATAAAGGAAAATCACAAACTAATTCAAAAGCGGTCAATGGAGGTTTGACTACCCCAATTGCTAGTGTTGGAGGTAATATAAACAAGAGCGATTCCATAATAAGTGGAACTTCCGTCTCAGATTCAGTTGGCAAAACTATCACCAAGACAGTTGGAAAAGCACTGACCAAAACAGCTAGCAAGGCCATTTCTGAAACCTTGGGTAAAACGGTAGGGGCAACTAAAGGGATTAATTTAGGTACCAACATTGGAGCAAATTTTGCGCGTGCTTCTAACGTTACTGCCTCAGTTGGTAAGAATGAAGGAATTACTCAGTTCTTTATGAACCACAGTATCCAGCATGCTTTAACAGTTCTAGATGAACAAATGAAACGCTTTGAAAAAGGGACTGCATTAGGAATGTGGGATTTTGCAGCCTATGTCCTTAGTGAAGATCAGAACATTGCTAACAATGTGGCCCATACCTATCTCGCATTGACACAAGGCGAGGAGTCCTATATGAGTAAATCCTCCGTGAATCTTTGGCGGGGAGATATGGGGGAAAAAAGTGGAGATACAGAAGAAATTGTAACCTACATTAGGGATCTGCGTCACCCAATTTTTGGACTCAACCCTAATCTATTAGAAAAAGATGCAACATTTTATGTATATCCCTCAGTCATCACGCCGACCGTTCCTTTATCTGGCCAAGAGTTAGCCTATTCTTTGAACTTTCCTCAGAAATCTATTCCAGGTTTACCGATACTTGAATGCACAGAATTCGGTAGAAATATTGTTTCCTATGATTTGGAAGAAAATAAGGAACAAAAAATTCGGTTAGGCAATATCTTCCATATGAATCGTGAGGAAACAGTTCCAGTTGAGTTGACTCAAGACTCCTTAAGTTCTCATGTATTTATAACAGGAAGTACAGGATCCGGTAAAAGTAACACAATTTATCAACTCTTAGCTGAAGCTAAAGAAAATCAGATTAAGTTTCTTGTTGTAGAGCCGGCTAAAGGAGAATACAAACATATCTTTGGGAAGGATGAAGATGTTGCTGTATATGGAACAAATCCACAATTAACCCCATTGTTAAAATTGAATCCGTTTAGTTTTACAAAGGAAACGCATATCCTCGAACATTTAGATCGCCTAATTGAAATTTTCAATGTTTGTTGGCCTATGTATGCTGCTATGCCTGCCGTGTTAAAAAAAGCAGTTGAAAAATCTTATATAGACTGTGGATGGGACTTAATGAAGTCCGTAAATGAATTTGGTGACATCTATCCGACATTTGCAGATGTTGCTGAGAACATTAAAGAAATTATTGATTCTAGCGAGTACGATAATGAAAATAAAGGAGCTTATAAGGGTTCCTTGCTTACACGTATTGAATCACTTACGAATGGAATAAATGGCTTGATTTTCTCACAAGAGGAGCTGTCCAATCATCAATTATTCAATTCAAATGTCATTGTTGATCTCAGTCGGGTCGGCTCTAGTGAGACCAAGTCATTGATTATGGGGATTCTTGTTTTGAAATTACAAGAATATAGAATGTCTCAAGCAGATATGAATTCAAGCTTGCGCCACTTAACTGTGTTGGAAGAAGCGCATAATTTGCTAAAGAGAACTTCTACAGAGCAAGTTTCGGAATCTAGCAATCTTATCGGAAAAAGTGTTGAAATGCTAGCAAACTCGATTGCTGAAATGCGGACCTATGGAGAAGGATTTATCATTGCTGACCAAGCGCCTGGTCTATTGGATTTATCCGTCATACGAAATACCAATACAAAGATTATCATGCGACTTCCTGATTGGTCAGATAGAGAATTGGTCGGTATATCTGCTAATCTAAACGATGATCAAATCCTTGAATTGGCAAGATTACCAAAAGGAGTAGCGGCTGTTTATCAAAATGAATGGATTCAGCCAGTCTTGTGTAAGGTTGATAAGTTTGACGATGGAGGCGAGGTTTACCAGTATAGACCGGAATATGAAATAGAGTTAAATTCATCTGCTGACCTTTACTTGACGATTAGTAAATATTTAACTGGAAATGGAACAATTGAACAGATGGACTTAGAAAAGTTGGAACAGGATTTATTCCAGGCATCTATAAGTGGGAAAACCATCTATCAGGTGTTGAAACTACTTCGTCAGCAAATTTATGAAGTAGACATGGTAAGAATCGCCCCAATCATCTCAAACTTTTATCCAAGTCTTTTAAATAAGGCACGGGACGCAGAAATGAAGAATAGTGATAAAAAGTCTATTACATCAGATATAGTGAATGAGTTCAATAAAGTAGTAGAAGGACCGGTAACACAACAAGTAAGATTAAATATCATACAAGCCATTTTGACTCAGTTATACGTAAATGAATTAAAAAATAATGCAAGTCTCGAGGAATGGAGACAACAAGGAGGTTTATTGTGAGTATCGATAAAATGAGTCTTTCAGATTTGAAAGAAACAGTTCCTAAAAAGGATGTTAGCTCATCTTCCTTCAATCCTAAACAAAGATTAGAAGTGAACAATGAAGCAAGTGCAAAATTAAACGATATTTCGCATTATGAAAAAACTCCACTAAGACGAAGTGATAAGCAGGAGTTGATATCTGAGACGGGTTGGTCGAAAAATATTGTTGATAACATGAGATGGAAAGAGGAGGCAAGCGTTTATAAAGATTCCAATTTAGTTGAAAAGGATGTAAATGGCAGACCTTGTTTCCAGAGAACAGATATCGATTACAATGCAAAGGATGATTTTGGAAAAACGAACAAGGAGCGGATGCTTGATGGTAAGGCTCCTCTAGCAGATGGTAAACCAGTCGAATTACATCATATCGGTCAAAGACAGGACTCTCCATTGGCAGAATTAACTTTCAATGAACATAAGAGTAACTTTAGTAGTCTTCATGAAGTTCCACCTCAATTATCTCAAATTGATAGAGGAGAATTCAGAAAAGAAAAAGCGGAATATTGGAGAATGAGAGGAGAAGAACTATGATAAAAAATGTTACCAATGAATTGAAAAAAATTTCAGACTTAGTTTATACAAAAGGTGCAAGTAATGAACAGATAGTGGAAGCAGAAAATAAGTTATTACTAGAATTTCCAACTGACTTCATTGAATATTTAAAAGGATTTGGACTTGTCACTTTTTATGGAGTTGAATGGCAGGGATTAAATGGACCAGATTATTTAAATGTTGTAACATCAACCCTTGATGCTCGTGAAACCTATCCTGATTTTCCAGTAAATATGTTTATTCTTGAAGATTTAGGATTTGACGGCCTTCTAATCTTAGTTGATACCAAAGGTTCTGTTTACGAATGGCAATATGGAAGCTGTAAAAAAATCTATTCAAGTATAGTAGAGTATCTTGAGGAATGTTTAGAAAGAGAGAAATAGTGAGGATTTTTATCTAAACTAGATTTCACATCCAGTAAATTGTTAAGATTGAAGTCATCTGTTTAGCTATTATGTCTCATCATAAACTTGCTATTTTATGATGGTTTTGTCTTCTATTTTTTATCAAATAGTTTTAATTAGTAAAAAGGAGATTATTTATGAAATATTTTAAACGTTTGGTATTTATTGTTTTGTTTGCTTTTAGTGCTTTACTTCTAGCCTCCTGCGTTGGGGCTGGCTCTAACGATAACGGTGTCTATGTATTTGAACCTACATCAGAAGAAATCCTAGAAATGGTAGAAAAAGAAACTGGGGCTAATAGTGCTGCCAATCTTTTCGTTGATCAGCTAAAGGTAAAAGTGGAACTTGAAATTAAGGATAATACTGGAAAAATTTCTGCTTCAGTTAGTGTGTTTGGTAATAAGCAAGAGAAATCTGTAGATTTAAAAGTTGATCAAAAGAGTAAAACATTTTGGTCAGAAGAGGATCCTGAGAAAAAGGTTACATATAAGATCGAAGGAGATATTTTAACAGTCGAAAATTCTGACCTAGATATTGGAGATGAAAATACATCAGCATTCCTCAAATACGTAAAATTCAAACGTCAAAAATAAAAAATATAAAGTAGATAGTTGTGGCTATCTACTTTTTGATCTCCAGAAAATAGGTATTGCAACGATTGAAATCCTACTTTCTGTTGAATTTATAAAATCTAAGCCTTAAATTTTTTTGTGTGTTAGGCTCATCGAATATTATAATTCCATATCAAGTTTTTACTAATTTATTATATTGTGAGACTTCCAATTTTTTGATAAAATAGTTTTTATAAACAAAAAAGGAGATTTCTGATGAAATACTTTAAACGTCTTGTCTTTGCTGCTTTGTTGGCAGTTGGTGCAGTTTTCCTTGTAGCTTGTGGTTCTACAACTAGCGATAATGGGAAATATGTCTATAAAGCTGATAAGGAGAAAATAGAAAGCATCCTTAAAGAGCAAGGAGCTACTGATGAGGAGCTTGAGAAAGTCGCTGGTCAAATTTCATTATCAATGACGATCGAAATTAAAGATAAAAAAGCCAAATTGACTGTTGAAATGAATGCCCTAGGAAATAATAGAAAGAAATCATTTGACCTAAAAGCTGATCAAGGTAGCAAAACTCTTGAGTCAGAAGAAGGTGGTAATGATAAAGTCAAGTATAAGATTGACGGGGATGTTTTAACTTTGGACTTGAGTAAATTTGAGTCTGACGATAGCGAAACATTTGCTTTCTTCAAAGATGCAAAATTCAAACGTCAAAAATAAAATATTAGAAGTAGATAGTAATGAGCTATCTACTTTTTTAGTCTCCTTGAAATATGTATTGCAGCGATTGAAATCCTACTTTCTGTTGAATTTATAAAATCTAAGCCTTAATTATTTTTTAGTGTTAGACTCATCGAATGCTTCAATTCCTTATCGAGTTCTTACTAATTTATTATGTTGTTAGACTTCTGTTTTTTTGATAGAATAGTCCTTATCAACAAAAAAGGAGATTTCTGATGAAATACTTTAAACGTCTTTTCTTTGCTGCTTTGTTGGCAGTTAGTGCAATTTTCCTTGTAGCTTGTGGTTCTACAACTAGTGACAATGGGAAGTATGTTTATAAAGCTGAGAAGGAACAAATTAAAAGCATCCTTAAAGATCAAGGTGCAACTGATGAGCAACTTGAGAAGGTTATTGATCAATTTTCATTGACAATGACAATTGAAATTAAAGATACAAAAGCTAAGATGATTTTCGAAATGAAAGCTCTTGGTGAAAGCAAAGAGAAGACTATTGACCTGAAAGCTGATCAAAAGGCTAAAACTCTTGAAGGAGGTAAAGACAAAGTCAAGTATAAGATTGATGGGGATGTTTTGACTTTGGATGTATCAAAAGCAGATTCTAGTGATTATGAAGTTTTTTCTTTCTTCAAAGATGCAAAATTCAAACGTCAAAAATAATCGTATCTAGAGGGGATGGCTGAGGCTATCCTCTTTTTTATTCATGGTTTTCATCAGCACTTTTCCTTGCTAGCCACCTAGGGTTCTGATATAATGAGGTTACTGTGAAGAAGGCGTGTGAGCTTTCTATAATCATTTAAAAAGTACTTGACAGTGCTTTTTTATTGTATAGGGAGGAGAAAGGTATGGGATATATTTGGTCCTATTTGAGAAAATATCCAAAATGGTTGTGCTTGAATTTTATAGCGGCCATCTTTTTTGTGATTGTTAATCTCGGTTTGCCAACTGTTTTGGCCCGTATGATTGATGAGGGAATCAATCCGAGAGATATAGAGCGTGTTTATTTCTGGGCCTGGGTTATGTTTGGTGTGATCATCGTCGGAATTCTTGGTCGAATCGTTCTGGCTTATGCGGTTGGGAAGATTACTACAACCATGGTTATGGATATGAGGAATGATCTTTATGAGAAGCTTCAGGAATATTCTCACCATGAATATGAAAAGATTGGCGTTTCTTCTTTAGTGACGCGGATGACATCTGATGCTTTTGCCCTGATGCAGTTTTCTGACCAGATGTTAAAACTTGGGGTCATCACCCCTATCATGATGGTTTCGAGTATTCTCTTGATTTTACAAACAAGTCCATCTCTTGCCTGGATTGTGGCGATTTCGATGCCTTTTTTGGCCGTGGTGGTCTGGTATGTAGCTGTTAAGACCAAGCCTTTGTCAGAGAAGCAGCAGGAAACCTTAGATAAGCTCAATCAATATGCACGAGAGAATCTTACAGGGCTTCGTGTCATTCGTGCTTTTGCACGTGAGGAATTCCAAGAGGAAAAGTTTGGCCAAGCAAATGCAATCTATGCGGACAACTCTAATAAACTCTTCAAACTGACTGGTTTGACGGAGCCACTCTTTGTCCAAATCATCATCGCTATGATTGTAGCTATTGTGTGGTTTGCCTTAGATCCTATTGGGGATGGTAGTTTAGAAATCGGGAATCTTGTTGCTTTTATCGAATACAGTTTCCATGCCTTGCTTTCTTTCCTTTTCCTAGCCAATCTCTTTACCATGTACCCACGGACAGCTGTCTCCAGTCATCGTTTGAAAGAGATTATGGACATGCCCATTTCCATTGATCCTAATGAAAATGGGGTAACTGAGACAGAAACCAAGGGTTATCTGGAGTTTGATAATGTCACTTTTGCCTATCCTGGTGAAACAGAGAATCCAGTCCTTCACAATATTTCCTTTAAGGCTAAACCGGGTGAAACCATCGCCTTTATCGGATCGACCGGTTCTGGGAAATCCTCTCTCGTTCAGCTCATTCCTCGATTCTATGATGTCACCTTAGGGAAAATCTTGGTCGATGGCGTGGATGTGCGTGATTTTAACGTTAAAGCCTTGCGCCATAAGATTGGATTTATCCCGCAGAAGGCCCTGCTCTTTACAGGGACCATCGCTGAAAACATCCGTTATGGCAAGGAAGATGCAAGTATTGAAGAACTAGATAAGGCAGCAGATGTAGCCCAAGCCAAAGAGTTTATCGAAAGCAAAGAAGAGCAGTTTGACACTCATTTAGCTGAAGGGGGAAGCAACCTTTCTGGAGGTCAAAAGCAACGTCTATCCATTGCGCGTGCAGTCGTTAAGGAACCGGACATCTATATCTTTGATGATTCCTTCTCGGCTCTTGACTACAAGACAGATGCTACACTGAGAAAACGTCTCAAGGAAGTAACTGGAGATGCAACTGTCTTAATCGTAGCCCAGCGGGTTGGGACCATTATGGATGCGGATCAAATCATTGTCTTGGATCATGGAGAAATCGTTGGTCGTGGAACCCACGAAGAACTCCTAGCAACCAATGAAATCTACAGTGAGATTGCTCGCTCTCAGTTGAACAATCAATCATTAACAGAAGAATAGGAGGGAGGAGAAAATGAAAGAAAAACGTTCCAGTTTTGTACGTCTTTGGGGCTATCTAAGATCCTATCGTTTTGCTGTTATTTTCGCTACACTCCTAAAGATTCTGAGTGTGGTTATGAGTGTCATTGAGCCCTATATTCTTGGACTCGCTATCACAGAATTGACCTCTAACCTGACAGATATGGCTAGAGGAGTAGCAGGAGCTCAGATTAATGCGGGCTATGTTGGTTGGGTCATGATTGTCTATCTCTTCCGGGGAGTTTTGTATGAGCTTGGATCTTATTATTCCAACTATTTCATGACCAATGCCGTCCAAAGTATGATCGAGGATATGCGTAATGACCTATCTAAGAAGATTAATCGTATCCCTGTTTCTTACTTTGATCAGCACCAGTTCGGAGATCTTCTTGGTCGCTTTACCAGCGATGTAGAAACAGTTTCTAATGCCTTGCAGCAGTCCTTCCTTCAAATTGTGAATGCCATTTTCACCTTAAGCTTGGTCATCGCTATGGTACTCTATCTTAACCTCACTTTAGGACTAATTGTAATTGCCTCTATCCCGATTACCTTCTTCGGTGCCCAGTTGATTATGAAGAAATCCCAGCCTTACTTTAAGGAGCAGGCTGATGTCCTTGGGGCTTTAAATGGTTTTGTTCAAGAAAATTTGAGCGGCTTCAACGTCTTAAAACTTTATGTACGTGAAGAATCATCGCAAGAAGAATTCCGCGACATTACCCGTCGACTCCAGCAAGTTGGATTTAAAGCGAATTTTATTTCTGGACTGATGATGCCTATTTTGAATGCAATCTCTGATTTGACCTATCTTTTGGTCGCAGTTATTGGAGCCATTCAAGTTCTTGCAGGTCGTCTGACAGTTGGGAACATGCAGGCTTTTGTCCAGTATGTCTGGCAGATCAATCAGCCTGTTCAAAACTTGAGTCAATTAGCTGGCACCTTGCAAAGTGCCAAATCTTCACTGGATCGAGTCTTCCAAGTCCTTGATGAAACAGATGAAGTACTCGGTAAAAATGAAGTTCTGGACAAGGAATTGACTGGACAGGTTAGCTTTAATCATGTGGACTTCCAATACGTGGAAGATAAACCGTTGATCCGTGATTTTACCCTGGAGGTCAAGCCTGGTGAGATGGTGGCCATTGTCGGACCGACAGGTGCAGGCAAAACCACGCTCATCAATCTGCTTATGCGTTTCTATGACGTGACCAAAGGGGCTATTACAGTGGATGGACATGATATCCGTGACCTATCTCGTCAAGATTATCGCAAGCAGTTTGGGATGGTCCTTCAGGACGCTTGGCTTTATGAAGGGACCATTAAAGAAAATCTGCGCTTTGGGAACTTGGATGCGACAGATGAAGAGATTGTCGCTGCTGCCAAGGCCGCCAATGTGGACCACTTTATCCGGACCCTTCCGGGTGGCTACAACATGGAGATGAACCAGGAGTCTAGTAATATTTCTTTGGGGCAGAAGCAGTTGTTGACCATTGCGCGTGCACTTCTAGCTGATCCAAAAATATTGATTTTAGATGAAGCGACCTCTTCAGTGGATACCCGTCTGGAACTCTTGATTCAAAAGGCTATGAAGAACTTGATGAAAGGGCGGACTAGTTTTGTCATTGCTCACCGCTTGTCTACTATCCAAGAAGCGGATAAGATTTTAGTCCTTAAAGAAGGGCAAATCATCGAACAAGGAAATCATGAGTCCCTCCTGGCTGCACAAGGATTTTATCACGACTTGTACATGAGTCAATTCTCCAAAAAAGAAGAAGCTGAATAAAAACGTCAAAAAAGAGCAATCGCTCTTTTTTGTTATGCAAAACACTTCATTTTGTTAGAAGACGGATTTCTTGAAGGTGGTTATTTTATTTGCTATAATCGTAGCAGAAATGGAGGCTTTATGCGCTTAACCAGCCAATTAATCACTGAAACATTCCCAGATCTGGACAAGGTCGAGCGGTTGAATACCGAGGCTTTCCCTGAAGAGGAACGGATTCCTTTATCGGAGTTTTTACGCTATACGGACAATGATGATGCTCATTTTTTTGCTTTTTACAATGAGGAAGAATTTGTCGGATTTGCCTTTGCTATTTCAAATGCCAAGGCCTTTTACGTCAGCTTCTTTGCCATTATGCCACACTTACGAAGCCACGGCTATGGTCAAGAAATCATTGAAAAATTAGTCGAGTTTTACCAACGGACTATGCTCTTAGAAGTTGAGCGATTGGATGAAGAATGTGATAATCTAGAACAACGACGGGCTCGGATGGACTTCTATTTGCGGAACGGCTTCAAAACAGCCAATGCCTTTTTAGAATACGATGATCTGAGTTTTGAGATTCTTTATCGAGGCGATCAATTTGATGAAGAGGCTTATCGGGACATCTTCCATAAACTGCAAGCAGAGAATTACTTTGATTTCCGTATTGAATATCGTCGCTTTAGTGAAGATTAAAAAAGTGCTTCTCTGTTACTTAGCAGAGGAGCTTTTTTTAATCAATAGATGAAGAAGTAAATAAGTAAATTAATTTGTACCCTGATATTTCATAATAATATAGCTTAACCCATAAGTTACATGTTGCAATCCATAAATCCAGATAAAAAGAATTGCCGTGGCGGATAAAAGCTGTTATACTAGAAAAGATTGAAAAATGTAAAGGAGAACACATGTTACGAAAAGGTTCCTTAACAGGTTTGCTGTTAT
>ERZ773037.255-NODE-255-length-29191-cov-4.401016_pt1 | contig 29191 bp, 41 predicted proteins | sample MGYA00511466_ERZ773037 | MGnify/ENA primary metagenome ERZ773037 (study PRJEB29015, sample SAMEA2738146) | human oral metagenome | biome: human oral; feature: human-associated habitat; material: saliva | place: China | collected 2202 ... | reverse complement strand
CGAAATGCAATACGACCAATCGACTGGTTCTTCGTACTATTTCAAAGAAGATGGTAAAATGGCCAAAGGTTGGGTGAAATACTATGATAAATGGTACTATTTAAACACTAGCAACGGCTTCATGGAATCGAATGCTTTTGTAAAAGGCAAAGATGGATGGTACTATATTAGTGAAGACGGAACGATGGCAGAAAAGCCAGACTTCGTAGTTGAGCCAGAAGGATTAATCACAGTTAAATAATATACAGAAGGCTGCCAATTCGGCAGCCTTTTTTTGTTCCGTATTTGTTCCGTGAAAGTAGAAAACGTATGAAATGACATGATACAGAAACGCTGTTATTATAAGGATATGAAGCGATGTGAAACGTTATGAAACGTTAAGAAAAACACCTCTTCTCCTTAAAAGTTGCTTATATATCAACATTTTTAGAGGTTTTGTTCCGTATTTGTTCCGTGGACTAAAATCTCTTTTATTTTTTTTGCCTCAGAAATCTTCATCTCATCCAGAATGTGAGAGTAAGTTTTTAGAGTGATATTAGCATCAGAATGGCCAAGCCTTCTGCTGATAGTTAGGAGCTGCACACCTTGAGAAAGAAGTATGCTCGCATGAGTATGCCGCAGCGCGTGGAATGTAACCATTTTATCGATTTTAGCACGCTTCAAAGCGTGTGTAAGGCTATGATTCACTCCATTATTAGAAACACGTTCAAACACGCTGCTTGAGTCTCTAGGCAGCGTGTCTAATATATCTAATAATTTACGAGGCACATCGATTATCCGATTCGCATTCTTCGTCTTACCGTCTGTGTACTTGTTTGTGTGCAGGTAGTCAAAGCCTTTTTCGATGTGTATCTGTTCTTTCTCAAAATCTATGCAATCCCATGTTAAACCTAAGCATTCTCCAAACCGTGCACCAGTGTACATGGATGTTAGTATGATGTATCTGCTTGTCATGCTTGTATTAATTCCATCAAGCACGGCTGCCTCTAATCTTCTGAACTCATCTAAACTCAAGAACTTCATATTATCTTCTTTGGCATCCTTACCTTTTAGGACTACTCCAAGTGTTGGATCTATGAGGATAATTTTGGTCTGGATAGCATGCCTAATACATGCTTTAATATATGAGTGATACTTCTTCACAGTCGCTTTAGTTCGAATAGATGAGAGATAGTTTAGAAACTGCTGATAGTTTTCATGATTAACATCCTTCATCATTGGATTGTACTGCTTCTTAAGTACTTTGATAATCGTTTCTATTTGCTTGGAACTTCCTACGGAAATTGTATCGTCTTTGTATAGCTTCTTCCAATAGAGCATATAGTCTGAAAGGCTCATTCTTTCCTTTGCAAAGTCCTTACCTTGCAGCAGCTCGTTCTCACGTAGAATGGAAGCATCCTTTGCTTCTGCTTTTGTCTTGAATCCACTCTTAGATACAGCTTTCTGCTTTCCGTTATCTTTGTAATAGACTTTGTAAGCCCATGTTTTACCTCGCTTATATATACTAGCCATACATCTCACCTCATTTCCGCATTGATTATATACATTATTTCTTTAAGCCTTTATATTCGATAGTTATTTCTGCTCTATATTTGTTATTGTAATAATACAATCTAAGACTAACTACTGGCTTTATCATCTTTCTAACAGTAGGAGCATCGGAAGCAGGAATATAACCAATTTTTAAATTGTACGCGTACACAGATACTGCATTGCAATCATGTGGATTGTCATTTTCAAATGCAATACGAACAACATTGCCTGAAATTATAGTGTTATTTTTCCCACCAGATTTTTTATAAGCATATTCTAATTCTAATTGTGAATAATCAAAACTTGCTAATTGCTCAACATATATTTCAGATTTACTCTTGAACCAATTAATCATATTTCTCACTAACCTTTCATAACAAAACTTTACCAATAACAGACACTTTTTCTGCATCTACAACAATATCGTCATATTTAGAATTCTCTGATTTTAAAACAATGTTCTTACCATCTCTAAATAAGTATTTACATGTAACTCCTTCATCTTCAACACGTACTATAGCAATCTCTCCATCTTCAACAGTTGGTTGATATCTTAAATATACCTCTGAGCCTTTCTTGATAATTGGTTCCATTGAATCTCCAGTTATTTGAACTAGCTCATTAGCGCCATTAGGAACGATTGAAGAAGGCAGCACTCCCATATTAGCATCTACATCATCAACATGAATCATCGAGCCAGCAGCAGACTTGCGGCCGCGCACTAAATAAACAACTTTCTCCTCTTCGATTCCGTTTTGTTCTTTAATTAGATTTTCAGCATAATTGTAAACTTTTCGTTGACGGTCGTTGGATAGTTTATAAACGATATTAGAAATTTTATTGACAATCGAATCATCTACAACAGAAACAACTTGATTATCTTCCAGCATGTTGAATAAATCATCAAACGACATTCCCATTGCTTCAGCAACATTCTTAATTACAGGAATAGATGGAACAACTGGCTTTTCTGTGTCTGGTCGTTTATTACGTTCTAAAACAGAAATATACGCTTTACTAACATTAGCCATTTCAGCGAATTTTGCCATACTCAATTTATTTGCAGCACGAAACTCTTTAATAATTTCTCCAAGATGCATGATAATTAACCTCCTTGTTTAACATCTTGTACATATTATAATGAACTGGGAAAACTTTTTCAATTTTTATTGTCTAACATTGTTGACACATACCGTCTAACATGTTATACTGTTCTCGTAAGGTTCATTAAACCTTTAATTTTTACAACAACTGTCTAACATGTTGTTCATATTAAAAGAAAGGAGTCTAATATGATTGTAAATTACAAAATTAAGGAATTAAGAGAAAAAATGAAGATTTCACAGGAAGAACTTGCAGCAAAATCTGGTGTAAGTCGTGCATTGATTTCTGGGTTAGAAACAGGAACAATTCAAGAAACTTCAACGGCAACATTAAAGAAATTAGCAATATTTTTTAATGTAAAAGTATCAGAATTATTTTTTTAAGTAAAAAATCTAACATGTTAGATAAAACTAGAAAGGAGGCAAAAATGGAAAAAGCAACACTAGATTACTACGAGCCAATATTTTTAGAAGTGGTAGCAAGAAATCCAGAGAAATTTGTTGATTTAATAAAGCCATTTATTGATTCAAGAAGTAGACAAAGATGGATAACAACTGAAGAATTGTGTGCTGAAATTGGAACGAGTTCCAGCGCGTGGCTCAAAAGCGATGTGAGAAATCATCCTGTAGTCGTTGCTGCTAGAAGAGTTGATACAAGGCCATACAAATATAAAGCTGATCACATTGAATCCATACAGAAAGTGTGGGATGAACGGAAGGATAGAAGAAGATGAGTAGAGTTGAAATATCAAGAACTAAGAAGCTTAAAAGAAAAGCTTTCTGGAAAGAGTTCAATAAGAACTTCATTAAGAAATACTTTAAATTTTTAGGACTTTCAACCTTAGCAATCATTGGAATAATTGCATTTATGCACTTATGGGTTGGAGCAGTTAACCAGCACATGGATAAAGTGGATGCAATTAGGCAAGGTGTGATTTTCGATGATTAGCTTTGAAATGAATATGTTCGAACCAAATGAATACGATGTAATGGTTGGAAGTGAACTAAGAGGGGAAATAAGATTTATCGATGGAAAGTATCGATTGGTTGTATTTCTTGGAAATTACAAAAGCAGCAGCACTCATTCGATATTAGAGGGTGCATACGATACTGCAAGAGAACTTTTGAATGTATAAAAAAAGACGACTTATAAAAGCCGTCATTCATTAATTAATTAACTAAATTATAGCATAAATTAGGGGAAAAGCAATGAGCAGACTATTAATAGATGAGCCACCTCTTCAAGTACTGCCATCACTTGCTAGAGAGCTTGGCTTAAACGAGGCCATCATGCTGCAACAAATGAACTACTGGTTGATTAAGAGCAACCATGAATTTGAAGGAGTTAAATGGTTTTATAAGACATTAGAAGATTGGCAAACAGAATTCCCATTCTGGTCAACAATGACTATCAGAAGGACTTTAACCAACTTAGAAAAGCAGAAAGTCATTAGAATTGGGAACTTCAACAAGAAAAAGTTTGACAAAACAAAATGGTACACAATCGAGTACCAATGTGTGAACAGACGATGTGTTCAAAATGAACAGACGATGTGTTCAAATAGAACAGATGGATGTGTTCAATTTGAACAGACCTATACCAGAGAATACACAGAGACTACTACAGAGAATAATAATAATGTCTCCGAGGAGAAACCGCTCAAGGTTGTATGGACTGAGGAGACTAAGCATATCATTGATTATTTAAATAAACGAACAGGTAAGAAGTACTCTGTTAAGACTAAGAAGACAGCACAGCTAATCCATAAGCTTCTAGATAACGGCTTCACAGTTGAAGACTTTGAGAGAGTGATTGATATCAAGTGTAAGCAATGGCTGAACAACGATAAGATGAATCAATATCTCAGACCACGCACACTGTTTAGCGAGAAATTCGAAGACTACTTAAACGAGGCCCCAGCAAGAGTGCAGCAAGCATCTTCTGGACAATCAGTGGCAGATAAGATGAGAGAGCTATTCGGCTCAGATTGGCAGGGTTGATATGAATAACTTTGAATTAGAAAAATCAATCATAGCAGCACTGCTGCAAGATTTTAACAAAGCACAATCAACATATCTGCAGGCTGAGTGGTTTACAGATAATCATTTTAAAACGATCTTTGAAATTTTGAATAATAACGGCAGCCGTCTAGACGGACTAATGGAGCTATTCGCTAAAGTAAGAGCTGAGTTGAAGGATAATTCTATCGGATATGAGTATCTACTAGCACTACAGCAAGAGAATGCAACTACAAGCGGATTGGATTATCTAGCTAACCAGCTACATCATGAGTATTTAAGAGCGAAGTTGGAGAAAGTAAAAGCAGAACATACAGCATTTCCAACTAAGCAGCTTGAGGCTGAAATGCTAGAGATATTGAACGCTATTTCTAAGCTCTCACGCAAAAAGAATGTTGGTGATTTAGCTGAAACATTTGAGCGAATAGAGTACGAGCTTGAGCATGATATTGAAGACGGAATTAAGACATTCAGTGGACTTGATGCTGCTCTAGGCGGAGGCATTGGCCCTGGAATGTTAGTCACTGTAGGTGCTCGTCCATCGGTTGGAAAGAGTGCATGGGCAATTAATCTAATCGATAGAGCGCTCAGACGAAATGAAGGATTAAGAGTAGACTTGTTTAGCTTAGAAATGAGCAAAAAAGAAGTGTTCTCCAGATTCGTGTCTAAGATGACTACACTCAACACTTACTACTTACGAAAAATGAACAAGATGCTTAAAGATAGCGATAAGGATCTAGTGAGAGCGACTATCGAATACTTTAAAAGTAAAGACTTAAAAGTATATGACACAGTATCTGAATTGAATCACATCCTTGGAATTATCAAAGAACGAGCTGCAGGACAAGCGCCAGGTAAATACTTGGCTGTCATTGATTATGTAGGACTTATCAAAGTCAACAACAATCGAGATAGAAGGCTTCAAATTGAGCAGATTACACGCGAATTGAAGAATCTAGCCAATGAGCAGCAAGTGCCTATCGTAATCCTATCGCAACTATCACGAGGAGTTGAGCAGCGGCAGGATAAGTCACCAGTGCTAAGCGACTTGAGAGAGTCTGGCTCTATTGAGCAAGATTCGAATGTGGTTGGATTCTTGAGTAATGAAGAAACTGAGGCGAATCATGAAGGCTATCAACGAGTTAAATTCTCAATCAAGAAGAACAGAGAAGGCGATTTGATGGACTCAACATTCAAATTCTTTAAAGCTCGAATGGACTTTGTAGAGGAGTTTTAGGATGAACGCGATAGAATTCGAAAAGATTATGAAGTCTGAAGGATTGAAGACTACAAGAGCTGTAATGGTTATGCTGCAGGAAGCTAAGCAATGCCAGAAGAACATTAAAAGTATGAGAATGTATCAGCACCTTCCTTATGCAGCAGCATACATCGAACAGCAGAAGGAACAGAAAGACAAGGCTATCTGGCAAGCTTTGGAAGTGGCACAACTAGAGAAGCTATACGGCTTCCGTCTCATCGAAGACAGAAATAGTGTAATTATGGCCACTTACCAATCAAGCGAACCACATAGCGACATTATGAAAAAAATCAGAAGCCATATTGAAATAATGGCAGAGTTGGAGAATGAGTATGGTATTTGTAATTAAAAACAACAATATGTACTTTAAAAAAATTAATGATCATAGCAGCATGATGGGATATCTTAACAGACACCATCCAGTTTATACATTTGAATTCAAAGCAAGTCAAAATGAAGCAATGACATTCAAAAATTATGGAGCTGCACGCAAATTCATGAAAGAGCATGGAGTGACAGGCAATGTAGTTGAAGTGGCTGCAGCACCTAAGCCGTTCAAAATCAACAAGATGGATAGTAACATTGGTCCTAACAGAATGGATGCCTGGTACGATTCAGTCTTATTGAAGACTAGAGACGATATCGAAGAAATGATTGCTGATTCAGAAAACAATTTTAGACACATGGCTAGAGACATTCTAAAAGTAAGAACAGTCACATTGAATATCTTCTTAAGAAATCCGTATGAAATCGGATGGCAAACCAGAAAGAAAATAATGGATAGATTGGAGTCATACTTTGAAGGAGCTGGAATTAAATGAGTGTTAATGAACATTTTAAAAAAGCAATAGAGTTAGCACACAACAACGCTGTTGATCATCCAAGCCACTACAGAGGAGTTAACGGATTAGAAGTGTTCGAAGTGATGGATAACTTTCTGCCTAAATACGAAAATGCGATTGATGGTTATCTAGTTGGAAATATCTTGAAGTACGTTCTGCGTGCGCCTTCTAAAGGCAAGATGAATGAAGATTTGAGAAAGGCTGAAAAGCATTTGAAAATGCTCATCAAAAGGACGGAGGAAAAATAATGAATGTAACGGTAATAACTGGTAATGAAAAAAAGCGTTATTTTAACGCACGATGTCTATCTGTTGAAGAGGGCAGGGAAATCTTTTTCATAGGAAAACACGAAAATAATTCGTGTGAAATTCCTTTAAGCAGCTATGAACATGTAGAGATTGAAATTAAGATAGGAAATAAAAAGAAGGTTGAAGACTAAATGAAAATCTTAACTCAGATTATTTGTAATTTGATTTTAATATCCATTTTGGAATTGATAAGAAATAAAAGTGAATTGGCAGCGTTCATAATTGGTTTGATTATGGTTATTGTACTTTTGGTTCTTTGCATATTAGAGTTGTTTGGTGTTATAGCGGTTTAAAGGGGTGATTTGATGGAAACAGTAACAATAAACGATACTAAAAATGAAGAGTGGTATATAGAGACAGATACTTGTTTTGTAGGCCCTATGTGTGATTTAAGACAGGAATGGAACACTTATCATCCAACAGATAGAAATATGTACTATATACCAAAAATTGAAGTTAGAAAAGTAGATGTAAATGATGTACTAGAGTGGATATATGACAGAATGGCTGATGATGGTTATGACAACATGGCAGGAATGTTATGGGAAGAAACAACAGACGACTTCAAGCAACGACTACAAGCAGTGCTTGATGAAATTTCAAAGTTTGGTGCTGCGGAAGTATATCATCCAGATAAGTATATAAATCCTAACGTGGATTTAGAGGAGGAATAAAGATGAATGATAAAAAAATAGGACTACTAACATATATGTTTGTAGCAGCATTAAGCTTAAGCATGATCTTAGCAATTATTAAATTGATTGGAGTTCCAATTACATGGTATGCAGTCATGCTGCCATTGTTTACTCACTTAGCAATTATATCAATTCTGATGTTAATCGGTTCAATCGCAGGTATTGTGATGTCGATTCAAAAGAACATGAGAGGCTAACATGAAAATAGTATTGTTTCTAGAAAACGGAAAAGCATTCGAATTCAAGAATATTGAAGACCTGGAAGAGTACGAAAAAACAATCTGGTTCACGTACACAGACAGAGAAGACAATACACGGATGAGTGCAAAATTTGACAAAGATAGATTTATTGGAATATCAAGAGGGGAATAGGAAATGAACATTAAAGTATATTCAAAAAACAACTGCATCCAGTGCGAGATGACTAAGATGTGGCTAAATCAAAATAAAATTCAATTTGAGTCAGTGGATGTATCTGAACATCCAGAGAAGCTAGAAGAAATTAAATTAAACGGATTCCAACAACTTCCAGTAGTGACATTAGATGAACACTTCGAAAATGCCTGGTCTGGATATAATTTAGACAGATTAGAAGAATTGAAGGAGAGCTGCTAATGGAACGGATGGGCGCAGAGGAAAGAATGGTGTTGAGATTGATTCCAAACAGCGACACTAGACGAATTAACAGAGTGGACATCTCAAACATCACTAAACTCTCAGAGAGACGAGTGAAGAAGATTATCGACACATTAGTCAATCGTTATGGGATTGTGATTATCGGAGAACGAAACGGAAGAACAGGATATTACATTCCAGAAACAGACGAAGCTCGAAGAGAAGGCATTAAGCCAATGAAGTCACAAGCAATCAAAGAATTTAACAGAGTGACTCGAATTCTTAAAGGTGATTTGAAAGCACACGAGAAATATCTATTGGAGGGGAAAGATAATGATTAATCATGTAGTAGTTGTTGGCAGACTTACTATAAAGCCAGAGCTTAAATTTACATCAACTGGAACTAAATACACTCAGTTCAGCGTTGCAACGCAGCGCAATTTCAAGAACAAGATCGGAGAGTATGAAGCAGATTTTATTAATTGTTTAATGTGGCGAAATGCTGCAGAGAACTTTGTTAAATTCACAGACAAAGGCTCACTTGTTGGGATTGAGGGAAGAATTCAAACGCGCAGCTACGAGAAGGGCGGAAAGACAGTCTATATCACAGAAGTATTAGCAGAAGGCTTCTCACTATTAGAGACTAAGAAAGTCGTGGAAGCAAGAAAAAATCAGCCTGTATTCAGCAGCAATGAAGCTGAGCCAATCGAATTCAGCGAGGATGACTTGCCGTTCTAAGGGAGGAGTTAGATGAAGCTAGACACTAAGGCAACGATTGAAGGAATAACGGAAGTATTAGAACATTACAAGACTCTCAAGAAGATTGCTGGAGATAATTATGTGAGTAAGATTACAGCAACATTCTCATTCGAGCCTAGAAGCTACACAGGAACCGTTCGCAATCCTATTGAAGAACACATTGTCAGACAAGAGACGGCAAGAAGTTACATGGATAAGATAGAGCAAGCCATTAATAAGATACGTGATCCGTATTATCGGCAGGTTCTAATTGAGAAGTATGTTAAGAGTAATATAAGTGACATTGCTATCTACATGGACTTAGAATATTCATCGACAGAATTCTATAGGCTTCTCGATAAAGCAAAGATAGAGTTCGCTCATTATTACGATGGAGGCTCGTTCTTGAAGTATGAAAAAGGAAAGAGTGTCAAAGACTTGTTCGACTTCTTGGGAGAACTTTGAAAGTAATTTGAGAGTTTAAGCAAAGAGAAACAAGTTATAATGTTAATATAGAAAAAGTAGGGAAACAAAGATGAAGCTGCGGAAACAGCTACATCAAATCCAGTCCTGCAAAAGGTGTATACAAGTCAGCAGCGTGGACGACTGCTGACAAGTGCCGCATAGGAATTATGAGAGTGGTTCGAGTCCACTCGCGGCAATTCCCCTAATATAAACCAATATAAAACTGTCAAAAGAGCGTGCTGCAAGGTGCGCTCTTTAGTTTTTGGAAAGGACAAGCAGCATGAATTATGTGGAACCTATTCGAGATCCAGACGATGTGCAAGCTATGAAGGATTATCTGAAGGAATGGAACGAGCGAAACTATATGCTGTTCATGTTCGGAATTAACCTAGGATTAAGAATAAGCGACATCATTAAACTTAAAGTGAAGGATGTGCAAGGTCAGTACGTAAACATTAGAGAGATGAAGACAGGCAAGATATTGAAACGCAAAATGAATCGCTCTCTAAGAAGAGAAGTACAAGAGTACATCGGAAGCATGAATCCTCAAGATTACCTGTTCAAGAGTCGTAAAGGAAAGAACAAACCAATTACAAGAGAAGCAGCTTACTACATTCTGAAAGCTGCAGCGGAAGATATCGGAATTGAGAACGTTGGAACGCACACAATGCGGAAAACATTTGGCTACCACCACTATAAGAATAATAAAGATGTGGCCATGTTGATGGTGCTATTTAACCACGCAAGCCCAGACATTACACTTCGATACATCGGAATTCAACAAGATCAACAGGATAAATCGATGGACGATTTCTACTTATAATGATGTTCAATTTAACATATTGAGATTTTGTAAATTCAAAATAAGAAAGTTAAAGAAACATTATTAAATCAATGAGTTCGAGCGTTGCTCGAATTTAACACAATATAAGATATGATAAATTCAAAGAGACTCCAAAGAGTCTCAAAATTAGATGCCAAACTGCCACTAGCTATATGCACAGACACGCTCTGACAGTGGCTTTTTTTAATGTTTACTCAATAAAAAAATACCCCCCACCCCTCAAATGAAAGGAGATGGCATTTAAAATGGCCCGCCCAGATAGAATTGGCCCCCACCGTGTCGCATACGAGAAGAACAAGAAGATCATATTGAAGACTCAAAATATATGTGGGATTTGTGGTCAACCAGTTGATACAAGGTTAAAACATCCGCATCCACTGTCACCAGTAATAGACCACATCATTCCAATTAATAAGGGAGGACATCCAAGCGACATCGATAACCTCCAACTGGCTCACTGGACATGCAACAGAGATAAATCAGATAAATTATTCAATCAAGCACGAGAAATCAAAAATACTGTAGGAAACCGAAATTTGCCACAAACTAAAGATTGGACAAATTACGTTCCAGACTGATAGGGGGGAGGGTACCTACCCTGCAGCTCTCGCGACCTTCACGCAGTCACTGTACATATTTTCTCGCGCCAAAAACACGAAAAGGAGAAAGAAATGGAACTAAAAGGCAAAGCATATCTGCAGAACAAGCTGAATCTATATCGCAGCAGAGTATTAATGCGATATGACTACTATTCAATGCAGAAACTTGATAATTCGGATGGAATTACGATTCCAGCACAGATAAGAGATAAGTATAAGACGGTTCTGGGATGGACTACAAAAGCAGTGGACAGTCTAGCAGATAGATTAGTGTTCAGAGAATTTGCAAACGACAATTTTAACGCTAATGAAATATTTCGATTTAACAATCCAGATATCTTTTTTGATTCAGCAATCCTGTCAGCTTTAATTGGTTCATGCTGCTTCATCTACATATCGAAGGATGAAGAAGGAATGCCACGCTTGCAAGTCATCGAGGCGAGCAATGCGACTGGTGTTCTAGATCCAATCACTAACTTACTAACAGAAGGCTATGCAGTGCTACAGAGAGGAGATAACAACACTCCTACACTAGAAGCATACTTCACTCCAGAAGAGACTATTTTCTATCCAAAGAATGGAGAGCCTTACTCGATTGAGAATCCTACTGGAATCCCATTACTGGTGCCAGTGATTCACAGACCAGACGCTTCTAGACCATTTGGGCGTTCGCGTATCACTCGCTCTGGGATTGATTATCAGAAGACAGCACAGCGCACTATTGAGCGTTCAGAAGTGACTGCTGAGTTCTATTCATTCCCTCAGAAATATGTTCTTGGAGTTAGCCAGGATGCGCAGCCTATGGAAAGCTGGAAAGCTACTATCTCAAGCTTCATCATGTTTACTAAAGACGATGATAGAGATAAGCCAACTGTAGGACAATTCAGTGCAGCTAGTATGACTCCATTTGTTGAGCAGCTCAAGATGGCTGCTGCTGGATTTGCTGGAGAAACTGGATTAACACTGGATGATTTAGGCTTCGTGTCAGATAACCCCTCAAGCGTGGAAGCTATCAAGGCAAGCCATGAAAACTTAAGGCTTGCAGGAAAGGCTGCACAGCGTTCTCTAGGCTCTGGACTTCTTAATGTAGCGTATGTATCTGTATGTCTACGCGACGAAGTACGTTACTTGAGAAAAGAATTCTCTAATACAGTACTTAAGTGGGAACCGCTGTTTGAAGCGGATGTATCGGCACTATCTCTATTAGGTGATGCCGTTTCTAAATTTAATCAAGCAATGCCTAACTTCTTGACTCCAGATATTATCTACGATTTGAGCGGAATTAAAGGAAATATGGATGTTAAACCTGCACAAGAGGTAATAGAGCCAAAAACGGCAGTTAGTGATAATGGAGCTGATAAACAGAAAAATAGAATTATATCAACTTATGAGATAACTTCACTGCTCAGTAATTACCAGAAAGGTGTACTTTCTAAGGAAAATGGAATCACGCTGCTTATGTCAACAGGAATGAGCGAGGAAGAAGCAACAGAAATGTTGAATAAAACTAAAATTGAAGATAAAACTGCTGAATAATGATGTGTTAGCAATAAATGTGAAAGGAGCTGATGTGAATGGATGATATTGTTCCAGGCTTGCTTGAAAAAATTCAAAAAGATTTCTTTGAAGCTGCTGAGAATAATCCAGAATTAAAAAGATTGCTGCTTCTATTAACAAATGGTAAAGCTAACTTCATCGATGCGCATGAATTTGCCGTATCTCTCGGAAGGCTAATCTCAGAGGCTCTACAGCAGAACATTAGCAGTGCTGTGCTGCCAGACGGAAAAATGTATTACAACATTGCAGAGCGTATCTTAAACGATGTACTAGGAACTAACCACAGGATGGTTAGTTCTTATGCTATGAGAGTGCAAGAAACGCTTAACAAAGAAGCTGGAATTGGATTGAAGTCGATTCAAGCTCCTATTAATCAAGCAAGAATAGACAGCTTAATCAATCGCATAGCTTATGAGAATACATTTGATGATGTTTCATGGATTCTAGGCGAACCAGTAGTGAATTTCAGCAAAAATGTAGTAGATAAGCATATTCAAGTTAATGCTGACTTTCATTACAATGCTGGACTGCAGCCGAAAATCATCCGCAGCACGGATGGAAATTGCTGCGAGTGGTGCGACAGAATCGCTGGTGTATATAAATATCCTGGTGTTAGTAGAGATGTGTTCAAGCGGCATGATAGATGTACATGCACTATCGATTATCATCCAGGCGATGGCAAGAAGCAGAATGCCTGGTCTAAGAAGTGGAGTAATGAGGTTAATACGCGTGCTGCATTTAATAAACAGCGTGAGAGTGATGTGGCAGATAATCTTGCATCCGAAGACAGACGAGAATATCAAGCCATGGTTAAGAAGCTTGGACGAGCAGCAATGAATAACATCTCATTACAAGAATTTGTAAATCAGAAAAATCAAAAGAGCGAAGCATATCTTGATTTAAAAGGCAAGGTTGCTGCTAAGAAAGCTAGAAAATAGAAAGGATGATTGAGTGGCTAGGAAGAAATATGGAAATCAAATTCCTACACAAGCTGTTCTCTTGCCATTTGTCAAAAAGCGTTCTCTAGCTAAAGAAGCCATTGAGATATACGAGAAGACAGGACTGTCATGCTATACATGGCAGAAAAAGCTTCTGGAGCCCGTTATGGCTTTGGATAAAAAAGGACTGTGGGTTCATCAAAAATTCGGATATTCAATCCCACGGCGGAATGGGAAGTCTGAGATTCTCTATATAGTTGAATTATGGGCGCTGCATAAAGGATTGAACATTCTGCATACGGCACACAGAATCAGTACATCGCATTCATCATTCGAAAAAATGAAAAAGTATCTTGAAAAAATGGGATATGTGGATGGAGAAGACTTCAACTCGATTCGTGCTAAAGGTCAAGAACGTATTGAGCTATATGCTACTGGAGGAGTAATCCAGTTCAGAACGAGAACATCGAACGGAGGACTAGGTGAGGGATTCGATATCTTAGTTATCGATGAAGCGCAAGAGTACACCACAGAGCAAGAATCAGCTCTTAAATATACAGTAACAGATAGTGAAAATCCTATCACTATTCTATGTGGAACACCTCCAACACCAGTCTCAAGCGGAACGGTATTCTCTAAATTTAGAGAAGCTTGCCTATTCGGTAGAGCTAAGTATTCTGGATGGGCGGAGTGGTCAGTTCCAGAAGAGCGAGATATTAACGATGTAGAAGCCTGGTATCAATCAAACCCATCAATGGGATATCACTTAGACGAACGGAAAATTGAGGCGGAGCTTGGTGACGATAAGCTCGATCATAACGTGCAGCGGCTTGGCTTTTGGCCTAAATATAACCAGAAATCAGCTATCTCTGAGACAGAATGGGAAGCGTTGAGAATTGAAGAAATGCCTAAATTTAAAGGGCAGCTATTCGCTGGCATTAAGTATGGCCAGGACGGTACGAACGTTGCATTAAGCATCGCTGTTAAGACAGATTATGGAGATATATTCGTTGAGGTAGTTGATTGCCAATCTGTTCGAAATGGGAATGACTGGATTGTGTCATTTCTTAAAAAAGCAAACGTTGCTCAAATTGTTATCGATGGCGCTTCTGGTCAGAAGGTGCTAGATGACGAATTAAGAGAGTACAGGATAAAAAATGTCGTGCTGCCAACGGTTAAAGAGATTATTGTAGCTAATGCTATGTGGGAGCAAGGCATCTACCAGAAAACAATTTGCCACTCTGCGCAGCCATCGCTTTCTAAAGTAGTAACAAACTGCGACAAGCGAAATATTGGCTCTAATGGTGGCTTTGGATATCGTTCACACTTTGATGATGTCGATATCAGCTTAATGGACAGTGCGCTATTAGCACACTGGGCATGCGCTACGGCTAAGCCTAAGCGCGTTCAAAAAATCAGTTATTAAACTAAAAGCGGCTATTTCGATAGCGGCTTTTTTTAATAAAAAAATCTACTGCACTCACAGGTTAAATGAGGGAAAGGAGACATTATATGTCTGAAAACACAACATTTACACAAGAAGAGCTTAACAAGATTGTTAGTGAGCGAGTGAAACGCGCACAAGCTAAGAATGAAGAGCTTGAAAATCGTGTGAAGGAATTGGAAAAAGAAAGAGATGGACTGCTTTCAACAATCGAGGCAAATAATCAGCTACTCATCGAGAAAGATGACTTAATTAGCGCTAAAGAGTCAGAATTCGCGGAGTTGCAGAAAGTCTCAGATGGATACAAGGCAGCACAGCTTAAAGCTCAAATTGCTGTTCGCAATGGATTGCCTTATGACTTAGCAGAACGACTTCAAGGAAGCGATGAAGAGAGCTTGCAAGCCGATGCAGAACGATTATCTGCATTTGTTAAACAAAAACAAGTAATCGCGCCGATGAAATCGAATGAGCCAGAAGTTGATTCAAGCAAAGCAGCAGCGCGACAAGTGTTGCGACAATTAAATCTATAAAAACAAAAAAGAAAAGAGGAAATAAATATGACAGATAAAACAGCATTAGAAGCAGGCACATTATATCCGCCACAATTAGTTAAAGAATTATTCTCAAAAGTAAAAGGAAAATCAGTATTAGCTAAAGTATCAAAACAAGATCCAGTGCCACAAGAAGGCAACGAATTCTTTGTATTTAATCTAGAAGGAAATGCGCAAATTGTAGGAGAAGGCGAACAAGTAAAAGCTGGTAAAGCTACTATTGCGCCTAAAGTAGTGCGCCCTTATGAAATCACATACCAAGCTCGAGTTTCAGATAAATTCTTAACAATGAGCGAAGAAAAGAAAATCGATTTTTTAGCAGCATTTAACGAAGGATTCTCTAAAAAACTTGCAGAAGCGATTGACATTGCAGCTATTCATGGTTTAGAACCTAAATCGATGACGGATGGCACTTTCAAAGCTACAAATTCATTCGACGGCCAAATTACTACTAATGTTGTAACTTATGCAGAAGCGAATATTGAAGATAATATCGATAGTGCAGCAAATACAGTTACATCAACTGGAGGAGTAGTTAACGGAATCATCTTCTCTCCTCAAGCAACACACGCGATGTCTAAAGTGAAAGAAAATGGAATTACTCAATATCCAGAATTCAAATTTGGTCAATGTCCAGAAGTATTCGCTGGCATGATTGCTGATTCAACAAAAAACATGCTTCCAACAGGCACTAACACTGCTGAGAAAGATCATGTAATCCTTGGTGACTTCGAAAACAGCTTCAAGTGGGGTTATGCTGACTCAATCTCATTAGAAGTAATTCAATATGGTGATCCAGATGGAGCAGGTCGCGACTTAAAAGCTCATAACGAAGTGTGCTTGCGTACAAAAGCTAATGTGGGATGGGGCATCTTAGACGAAACAGCCTTCGCACGCGTTAAAGAAGCGTAGGGCATCGATATGAAATATATCAATAAAGAGAATGGTGTCATCATTGAGTCAGACAGCGTGCTGTCTGGCTCATGGGAGCCATTAGAAGAGCCAAAGAAAAAAGCGACTAAAAAGAAAGAAGCAAAGGATGATGACTAATGGCTTCATTTGCTACTTTAGATGACTTACAGAAGATGTGGAGAAATCTGCAGCCTACTGAAAGAGAACGAGCCGAAGCGCTTCTTGATACAGTATCAGACATGCTGCGTGAAGAGGCTTATCAATATGGAAAAGATTTAGACAATATGATTCTAGAGCGTGAAAGTTTTAGAAATGTTGTTAAGTCTGTGACTGTTGATGTCGTTTCTCGTGCTCTAATGACTTCAACGACTCAAGAGCCGATGACTCAATTTGCACAGAGTGCAATGGGTTATTCGGTTAGTGGCTCGTATTTAGTTCCAGGTGGCGGCATCTTTATTAAGGAGTCAGAAAAGAAACGGTTAAAACTAACAACTCAGAGATTTGGAGTGTTTGAGCCTTATGGAAATTAAAGGAATTACAGTCACTCTATATCAAACTGTCAAAACTGGCAGCGATGGATTTGGAGCTGACATCCTCGAAGAGCAAGCAGTTCAAGTAGAGGATGTGCTTGTCGCTCCTGCTAGTGCCGATGATGTTATTAATTCAGTGCAGCTTGAAGGAAAGAAAGCAGTCTATCTGCTGGGCATTCCTAAAGGAGACACTCACGAATGGGAAGATAAGACTATTGAGTTTTTTGGTAAGAAGTGCCGTTCATTTGGCCCTGTCCAGGAAGGGATTGAGGAGCTAGTTCCTACTCGTTGGCATAAGAAGGTGACGGTGGAGAGATATGAGTGATTTCAAGTTTAAACTGAACAGTAAAGGTGTTCGAGATATGCTGCGCTCAGAAGAGGTGAAAGCAATGCTCAGAGAACGCGCTGAAGCAATCAAAGGGAGAGCTGGTGATGGATATGAAGTATCTACTTTCACAGGTAAAACTCGTGCCAATGCGAGTGTTAAAGCTACCACCGTAAAGGCAATCAAGGACACAAAAAAGAATAATACTCTATTAAAGGCGGTGAGATGATGATTCTTGAAACGATTCGCAATTTCTTAGTTACCAAACTTGACTGCAAAGTAGTCATGGAACGTGCAGCTAAGATGCCAGAAAGATTCGTATTAATCGAACAGACTGGCAGCGGAAAGAGAAAACATCTCAAGTCTTCAACTATTGTATTCCAGAGCTACGATTCAACGCTATATAAGGCTGCACAGTTGAATGAAGCAGTTAAGGCTGCAGTTGAGATGTTAGTCGAAATAGATGATGTATCTGGTGTATCGCTTAATAGTGACTACATATACACAGATACGGAAAGTAAAAAATATAGATATCAAGCAGTATTTGATATCAAACACTATTAATTAAAGGAGAATTGTGATGGCAGAAAATAAAAACGATGCAAGCAAAGTAACGGCCGTTAAACCTAAAATCACTGGTGCTGTGTTTACAGCGCCATTAAAAACAGCATTGCCAACTGATGCTAAAACTGAACTAGATGCAGCATTCAAAAATCTAGGGTTCATTTCTGATGAGGGAATTAAAAATGAAAACACTGCATCAAGTGAAGATGTGAAAGCGTGGGGTGGCGCTATTGTTAACACTGTGCAAAAGGACAAAACCGACAAATTCAAAATGACGTTTATTGAAGGAATGAATATTAATGTTCTTAAATTCGTTTATGGAAAATCAAATGTTGAAGGCGACCTTGATACAGGTATCACTATTAAAGTAGGTCTAGAAGAAGCAGAACCGCAAGTTATTGTAATCGATTCTGTTCTTCAAGGTGGCTACTTAAAACGTGTAGTTATTCCTATGGGTAAATTGACAGAACTTGGAGAAATTTCATACTCAGACTCTGAGACACTTAGTTATGAAAGTACAGTGTCTGCATTCCCAGATTCAGACGGCCACACTCACTATGAATACATTCAGAAAAAGGAGTAATTAAATGATTACAGGAACAACAGAAGCAGGATTCAATTACAGCATCGCTGAAGAATTACTTGAGAGTTATGATTTTTTAGAGGCACTTTCAAAGGTAGAAAAGAGCGTGTTATATCTTCCAGATTTAGTAGAGTTTGTATTTAAAGATGAAGCCAAAGCATTCTTAAATAGCATGCGCAATGAGCATGGATTAGTGACTAAAGAAGATGTTGTTGACACCATGAAAACTATTTTTGAAAATAAAGAATTAAAAAAATCTTAATCCTCGCTAAAATGATAGCGACTGATGAAGACGCGCTTATCTGTGATCTTGCTGAAACATATCAAATATACGATTACAGACGGCTGCCATTAAAAATGGTGGCCGTTTTTTCTTTTGGTCTGAGAGAAAACTCCAGAATCAAAATGAAGATGAATGATATCGAAGTTCCGTTTGAGACTATGCTGCTCGCTGGAATTCAAGATAAGTTAAACGTGTTGATATGGCAGCAGACTAAAGATGGTATGAACGGTCGCAACTATCCTCAATCAATGGTCGCACTGTTGACAAAATCGCAGCAAAAATCGAAAACAAGCGACTTGATTGGATTTGAATCAAGCGAGGACTTCTTAAGAGAAAGAGAGAAATTGTTAAGAAAGGAGGATGACTAATGGCAACAGAATTAGGAGCTGCTTATGTCCAGATTATTCCATCCGCACAAGGAATTAAGGGAATGATTCAAAAAGCGATGGGTTCAGAAGTAGCAAGCTCTGGGCAGGAAGCAGGAACCAGCTTCATGAGCGGATTTAAAGGAGCAGCATTAAAAGTTGCAGCAGCGCTCGGAATTGGTGCTGCTATTAAGACTGGTATTACTGCTGCATTAAGCGAGGGAGCTTCCTTGCAGCAATCATTAGGTGGTATTGAAACGCTATTCAAAGATAGCAAAGCACAAGTAGTTAAGTATGCGGATGAAGCATATAGAACAACTGGATTATCTGCTAATGCCTATATGGAGAATGTGACAGGCTTCAGTGCAAGCTTGCTGCAATCGTTGGGCGGTGATACTGCAAAAGCTGCGGAAGTGGCCAACATGGCGATGATTGACATGGCTGACAACTCCAATAAAATGGGTACATCCATGGAAAGCATCCAGACAGCTTATCAAGGATTTGCTAAACAGAACTACACAATGTTGGACAACTTAAAACTTGGCTATGGTGGTACTAAGGAAGAAATGCAGCGCTTATTAAGAGATGCAGAAAAGCTCACTGGAACTAAATACGACATCAACAATCTGAATGATGTGTATCAAGCTATCCACGCGATTCAAGATAATCTTGATATTACTGGAACAACTGCGAAGGAAGCATCCACTACCTTCACTGGTTCATTTAATGCGATGAAGGCTGCAGCACAAAACTTGCTCGGTGATTTAGCACTCGGTGAGGATATAGAGCCTGCGCTGATAGCATTAGCAGACACTGCCAAGACATTCTTTGTAGATAACTTCTTGCCAATGCTGTGGAACGTTGTTAAAGGTGTTCCAGACATCCTAGAATCAGCGTTTGACTTAGTCAGTGCAGCTATAGGAGAAAACTTAGGCTCAATCATGGACTCAATTCCAGAATTGCTGCAAATGGGGCAGGATATGATCATGGGAATCTACAACAGCGCTCTAGAAGCAATCCCAGGTCTGCTGAATATTGTAAGTGATATCGTTAACGGCCTTGTAGAATCATTTATGCAGAACTGGCCATCAATCTTCCAAGCTGGAATAGACTTTGTGTTCCAATTAATTGATGGATTAGTTCAAGCTGCTCCAGGCATTTTACAAGCTGGAATAGACTTAATTTCATCATTGCTGCAAACAATCTACAACAATGCGCCTCAATATATCAGCGCTGGATTCGAAGTGGTTACTAATTTAATCAGTGGTATTCTCCAGAGAATTCCAGTCTTAGTGGACACAGGAATCAATATGATTACTAATCTGGTGACTACAATCTGGAACAACTTACCTCAGATTTTAAATGCTGGTGTTCAAATTATATCGAGCTTGATTAAAGGATTAGTACAAATGATTCCAAAAGTACTCGGAAAGATAGGAGAAATGGGTAGTAACATTGTTTCCAGTTTGGGAAAAATCGACTTGTGGGCGGCAGGGAAAGCCATTATCGATGGATTTCTAGGCGGTATTAAATCAGCATTCGAAGGTGTTAAAAACTTCGTTAGCAGCATTGCTAACTGGATTGCGGAGCATAAAGGCCCAATCAGCTATGACAGACGATTATTAATACCACAAGGAAATGCAATCATGGACAGCTTGCAGGAAGGTTTACAGCTCGGATTTCGTGGTGTTAAGACTACTGTTCAAGCTATCGCAGAAGGCATTAACGAGGTCGTAGACAAGTATCTGAATAATCAAGTATTCAACGATATTGAAATTGGAAGCAATGTCGCTGTAGCTGGAGGAATTCAGCTATCTAAGCAGCAAGCTGCTCAAATGAGCGCATGGAAGCCAGAGCAATACAGATACGACACAGAGCCAGATAATAATCAAGTAGTTGAAATTCACACTACAGTCGAGCTTGATGGCAAAGTTGTAGGAAAACAAATTACACCTTATGTAACAGACGAGCAAACTAAACACAATAGAAGAGAACAACGGAAGAGAGGTGAGCGCTAATGTACAGCTTTAAGGTTAACGGCCAAGAGCTTGGCGATTTATTAATCATTAATAATATTGACTTTGGATTCACTCCAAGCATTAGCACCACTTCTAAGAAGTATGCTCTTGTGGATGGTGAGCGGTTCATTCGTAGACGATTCGGAAAGCGAGTGATTAAAGTAAAATTCACTCTGTTAGGTGATCGCATTGAGAAGAGCAAGATTGCTCTTCAACGTGCGCTGCTAGTGCCTGGATTGAGTCGCTTTGAGTTTGGCTATCAGCCAGACGTGTATTATGAGGGCATCGTGGCTGGAACTACTGACTACAATCTGATTACATTCAGATATTCAGAAGGTTCCTTTGAAATTCACTGTTTTAACCCTTTTGCCATCTCGAAAACAGAGAAGGCTGCAAGAAGGGAATCGAACAAGCTCATCTTCAATAATGAAGGCACGGCTCCTGTTTATCCTATTTACAAATTCACAGCAGGAAAAGCATACAAGATGATATCTTTCACGCACCCTAACGGAAAAGTAGTGCAGTACGGTTATGAGAATGGCCCAGCAGTGATTAATACTAATGACTTAGTTGTGTTTGATAGCGCTGAGAACAAGCTCACTATTAATGGTGAGCGTAAGTACATCAATGCAGCAAGCCAAGTGTTCTCTATCCAGCCTGGACTTACAGAAGTTGCCATCCTTGGTGATGACAATAAGATTCCAGTCGTAGAAGCTACGTTTAAGGAGCGGTGGATATGATAACAGTAACTAATAGACGATATGAAACACTATGCCAGCTAAGCTTTGACTTAGCTGGCGGTTTGATTGCTTATGATGATTGGTTTGAGCAAGATCTAGATACTGGAGTTGGAACTTATGAGTTTACAGTCGATAAGGACGGCAATCCAGAACTTGAGAAGATCATTAATGGCTGCTATGTATTCGTTATAGACGGAAATCAGACACGAGGCTTCGAGATTGTATCAATCGAGCAAGATAACGACAGCAAGACATTCTACTGTGAAGACGGCGGACTGGACTTGCTTGGAGAAACAGTATGGCCACTAGACGGCACTTCTAGAACGCTCAAAGAGTACTTTGATGCTGCTGCTCTAGATTCTGGATGGGAAATCGGAGTGAATGATGTTCCAGACACAAACAAGCGCAGCATTAAGGTTGAAAGCTTCGAGACTGCGGTTAAACGCATGAGAAGGATTGCTAAAGCATTCGATGTAGAGCTAAGTTTCAGTTATGAATTTGTTCACGGAAGAGTGCATCGTAAACTTGTAAACTTCCATAAACGAATCGGAGAGGATAAGAAGATTCGTCTGGAATATGGAGTTAACGTAAGCAAGATTACAAAGAAAGAAAGTATTGAGCATCTTGCCACAGCGCTACGAGCGCATGGTGCAGACGGATTAACGCTGCAAGGATATACCTACAATGATGGGCGTTACTGGGTTGGTGGAGATACTCTTTATGACATCCTGGAAGGAAAACGGTGGAGCCGTCATGATAATGTCGAGCGAGATGGTGGTTACATTGTAGATACTTATAAGAGTGAAGCTAAGACTAAAGAAGCACTATTCAAAGAGACACTGCTGCAACTCAAGAAAAGAGCTTATCCAGAGGCTACTTATGAAGTGGACATCACTCTGCTTCCAGAAGGCGCTTCTATAGGTGACAGTGCCTCTATCGTGGATAATGACTATCAGCCAGCTATTCAGATTGAAGCTCGAATCGCTAAACTGAGAAAACAATTTTCACAGCCAAATATCGGGAAAGTAACGATTACTAACGTTGTTGAAAATCCAGACACAATCTCTGAGAGAGTACAGCGTTTGAGTACATTGGTTAAAGAACGATTATTTGACTTTACAGAAGTGCCATTCGTTATGAACATAAAATCTACGGATGGTGTAGTATTCCAGAATAGTAATATATCTACTACATTAATTGCTAATGTAAGTAAGATGGACATTCCTATGAACAATCGTTTTTCATATAGATGGAAACGCGTGAGCAAGTATGGTACAGACGATGCAGCATGGAATGAGCAGCATACAAATGGCAGCAACGAATTATCAATTACTGTCAGCGATGTTGACAGAGAAGCCACATTTATCTGTGAGGCAATCGAAGGGAATCAAGTTGCTGCGAGCAGCTCGATTGTTATTAAAGATTTCATTGTTAACAAGTCAATAGGCCCAACTCCTCCAGCTAATCCAAGCGCTGGAGATTTATGGACTGATACGAGCACTCCAGGGAAAGATGTTCCAAAGATTTTCACAAATGGCGAATGGAAGCCAGTTCTGAATAAGGATAACAAAGAGCTTGAACGACTTCAAAAAGAATTTGAGGAGCGTAACAGAGAGCATGCTGATCAATTTGCTAATGTAATGGAAATCATCAATAAATCTCAAGTCACAGAAGACACACTCAGAGATTTAACTGGAAAGTTCAGCAATCTTGAAGAGTCTTATAAGCGAATTCAAGAGACTGCAGAAGAGATTCGAGGACTAGGGCAGCGAACAAGAGCAGTAGAGCTTAACATCGAGCAGTCAAGCATTCTTCTTAATGCCCTATCAACATATTTTAATGTTGATGAAGATGGAATGCTTATCGGAAAGAACGGAAATAAATTGCAAACTCGATACACAAACGAGCGCATGGAATTTATCGATTCAGGCCGTGTCGTAGCGTATGTGTCTGGCCAACAAATGAATATTGTTAGCGCAACATTCTGGAATTCCGTTACTATTGCCAATCATATTTTTGAAAGATATGACAATGAATTTACTGTTATTTCTTATGTAGGAGGTGCTGTAAATGGCTAGAATTGAAAAGTATACAAGTAGCGGATATGCAAGACTTGCTATGGAAGTTGTTGAGACTGGTTACAGCATCGAAAATAACGACTCTCCAGTTCTGTATCACTTGTGGCTGGAACGAGGCAGTACATGGGTTTATGACTTAAATAATGAGACATGGGCAGAAGCTACGATTAACGGGCAAACAGTAGTTAATAAGTATGTAAGCTTCGATTTAAGAAATACAAACAGGGTGCTGCTCGGAAGTGGAACTATTAGAATTCCTCACAATGAAGATGGAAGCAAAACAATCACATTCTGGGCAAGAATTTTAAATGTAGCCGATCAAGGAAATATTAATTGGTTCAGCGGAACACTTGGATTAACAAATATTCCACGAGCTAGTGCTATCAATTCAGTTACAGCAACTGAATTAGGGCAGCCAGTTACTATCAAGATTGATAAAAAAGTCAACGAATTCAGACATCAAGTGTGGTGGCAAGTGAATGACAGCGGCTGGATTGATTTAGGAACTGGACATGATACAAGCGTTCAGCTCACAGTTCCAATAGATTATGCAGCACGTATCACTAACAGTGATACTGGACTGCTAGATGTGTGTGTACGTACATTCAGAGGCGAGGAAAAGATTGGAAATGATGTATATAAGCGAGGGATTCCGATTAAGGTTCCTGCTTCTATCGTTCCGACACTTGAAGATGTAACAATCACTGAAAGAACGGCACAATTAGCAGAATTTATTCCTGTTGGTAATTTTGTAAAAGATAAATCCGTCATGAGAGTTGAAGCAAATAATGCAGCAGGATCTCACGGTTCAACTATCGTATCGACTGAGTTAACAGTTGATAGTTTAGTGGTTAGAGCAGCAACAGGAGACTTTCCAGCCAATAAAGCTGGAAATTTAGAAGTTACAGCTAAAATCACTGACTCACGCGGCAGAACAGCCACTAAATCGAAAACTATCAAAGTATGGGATTACTACGCGCCTAAAATTATTGGATTCTTAGCTAACCGAACAGGTAACGGAACTAATAAGACTATCATTGCCACAGTTGCTGCCAATGTAAGTCCATTAGTTATTGATGGGATTAATCGTAATCCTTATACGCTTAAAATTCAGTACTCAACTAAGAAGGCTAATAGATGGATTGATGCAGTTAATCTCACAAATGAGAGTACAGAACGGATTAATCGTCAAATTGACTGCGGAGCGTTTTACGAGCTTTCTAAGGCATATAATATTCGTCTAGTAATCAAGGATAAATTGAGCGACTTAGTAGACTCAGTGCTTCTAGTACGCTCATCTAGAGTATTATGGGCCTGGGGAGACAATCGCGCAGCAGTAGGTGGATTCCCAGAGCTGGAAGGACACTTCGAGTCACATCTTCCAGTTGCATTCCATAGCAGCTTAAACGTTGAAGACGGAATTATGTCACGAGGACAGCCAATCCAGGAATTTGCACTGACATCTAAAGAAGGTAAATCACTGAAGTATAATGGTGATCTTAACAACTTAAAAAATGCCGGAAGTTATCATGCCTTCGGAGTACAGCATAATCCAAAAGGAACAAATAACTATGGATATGTCCATGTTATAACACACAGTACAGATTCTAATTATTGCATTCAACAATATACTCCATTCAATTCAAATAAAATACACACTAGGATTCTAGAAAATGGTAAATGGTCAGAATGGACGAATGTGTGGATTAACGCGACTTATTTAAATGGATGGACAGATTCCAGCAATGATTATCATCCTGTCCAATACAAAATTGATAATAACGGTTCAATAGAGCTGCGAGGAAGTTGTAAAGATGGAAACGTTACACCATGGAAGCACATATTCAAATTACCTAAGGTAAAAATTGAAAAGCAAACGTTTATTAAAGGCATAACTCAAGATTACAAAACTTGCACTCTTGCCGTTTATGATGATGGTGTCGGTAACGGAACTGTTGTAGTTGTAAGAGACGTTAATACTAGCTGGCTATGCTTTGATGGGATAAAGATTAATAACTAAGAGGTGAAATTATGGAATTAGAGACAATCAAAAATAAAATTACATCGTTAGAAACAAAAGTAAAATCTAAGCAAGACGAGATTAACCGACTTGGAGAAGAGAAGGCTCAATTAGAGCAGAAATCCCAAAGTTTAAACGATGAGATTTTACGTTTAGAACAAGACAATGCGAGCAAACGTGAAGAAATTAAAAAATATAAGACAGTCGTTGAGGTTATGGAACTATAATGCCTCACGATATCGAACTAGGATTTTTAAACGATCACCTTCAATCATTGTTTAAAAGTCCTTATATTCAAATTCTGCTTTGGTTAGTATTCTTTGATATCGTATCTGGATACATCAAAGCCTTCAAGCTAAAGAAATTTGACAGCAAGACAAGTACTAATGGCTTGCTGCGACATTTCTTAGTAGTTGCTGTGGTAATGGTTATTGCGCTATATGCACGCGCCCTAGGCCATCGAGAAATTGGAATCACAGCCTGCTTATTCTTCATTATTAGCTACATCGGTTCACTTATGGAAAATTGGGAAGCACTTGGATTGCCGTTCCCAGAAGCCATGAGGCCATACATTAATCAAATGAGGAAAAATCAAGAAAACAAAATTAAAAAATTAATTGAGAAAGAGGTAGAAAAATATGATTAACTGGAAAGTACGATTTTTAAATAAGACATTTTGGATTACACTAGTTCCTGCTCTAGCGTTGCTGCTTCAAACATTCTTAGCAGTATTCAACATCCGTCTAGAGTTTGGAGATACTACTGATAAGCTGCTAGTGTTCATCAATGCACTGTTTGCCGTGTTTGTAATCGTTGGAGTTGTTAACGATCCAACTACAAGCGGAGTCAGCGACAGCACACGAGCTATGACTTATGAACGTCCAAATAATCAATAAAATCATTAGGCAGCTACATCGTGGCTGCCTTTTTACTTGGAGGATTTATGAAAACAATAAAAAGGAATATTAGTTTAGACACTAAAGTCCGAAAAAATATAGAGAGTATACAAGATGAATTCTATTCACACGATACAAATAGCGCTCTAATCGAGTTAACTCTTGATAGAACGGATGTGAGCAAAGTAATTGTACTGTTTCACTTCCAACACTCAAATAGATTCTTAGAAGTTATTGGCAATGTGACTGGAAACAAAGTAGAAGTGCCGTTTGACACATCGTTGATTACTGTAGATGAAACAGTCACAGGATATGTATACATTGAGAAAGTTGTACAATCTGCGGATGTATTCAAGTTCTCTTTCGGTGTCAGAGTATCTGAAATCGATAAGCACAAAGAATTGTCAGTTATTGAAAAAGACAGCAAGCGTATTGTTGCTATAACTGAAATTGTAACTAAAGCTGAATTACAGGAAGCATTAAGCAATATCCATGTAGAAGGTGCGAGATATGACGATTCAGAAATCTTGAAACGGCTGCAAGCACTTGAATCTTCTCCAAAAGTAGATACTAGCGTTTTCGCAACAAAAGAAGAGCTTAGAAACATTACTCTGACTCCTGGACCAAAAGGAGACAAAGGAGAGCCTGGACTTCCAGGCCCAACAGGAGAACGAGGGCCAAAAGGTGAACAAGGCATCCAAGGATTGCGAGGAGACACTGGACCTATTGGACCACAAGGATTGCAAGGCATCCAAGGTATTCCAGGAACACCAGGAGAAAAAGGAAGAGATGGAGAACCTGGTCCTAAAGGAGAAACAGGTCAGCGCGGAGAACGCGGAGAGCAAGGCCCTACTGGTCCGCAAGGCTTAACTGGTCCTGTTGGACCTCGTGGAGAGAATGGTCGCGATGGTGTTGGCATTCCACAGAAATTAAGCATCACTGGTAATGTGGTTACTTTATCCGATGGTGGAGGCAGCATCACACTTCCAACGGCTGCAGCAGCACCTAGTGGGAATACAGGTCAAGTCAACGAGTATGAAATCCACGGCACTGGCATGCCTAATGGGAAGGTAGTGGCTCCGGTCGGGACGACTTATGTGGACACTGCTGTGACGAATGGCGCTCTGAAATGGATTAAAATGAAGGGTAATGATAACCGTGGATGGGAAGTGCTTATCGGTGATACTGGTTGGCGTACCCTATCTATTGCATCTAAGCTCGGAGCTTCGTTCCTAAAAGTTAGACGTCAAAATAATACTGTCACTTATCAGTTCGGGGGGCTCCAGTGGGGCTGGTTCGGTATTGTGCGCCGTGGTGGTCCTGGTTACAGCATCCAGCCGTCTGATAAAGAAAGAAATGTGTTCATCCTCGGACTGAGCGGTGTTCCAGTGGGATTTCGTTCCGAAGGTTCATTGATTGGACCGTTTTATAACGATAAAGGTGTTCAATATGGAACGTGGTACCTGGGAGGAGCTGGTGACAGTAATATGCTGCGCTTCCAGTTCACTGACCCAGTGCCGACCGATAGGGACATCGGGGATATCCGTGTAAGTCAAATCATGTATATAACGAGCGAGCCTTGGCCAGAAAGATTGCCATAAAAAAGGAGGAATATAAATGGAAATTGATACAAGTAGATATAGAGAAGGACTTCCACAAGTTGGTTATGAGCCTTATAGACAAATTCACGCGCATTCAACAGGAAACAGAAACTCTACAGCACAAAATGAAGCTGACTATCACATGCGCAGACCTGTCAACTCTGGATTTTTCTCTCATGTTGTAGGGAATGGACGAGTTATGCAGGTTGGCCCTGTAAACCAGGGAGCCTACGATGTTGGAGGCGGATGGAACGCTGAGACTTATGCAGCAGTGGAATTGATTGAAAGTCATTCTACTAGAGAAGAGTTTATGCAAGACTACAGACTCTATATTCAATTATTAAGAGAACTAGCTGACGAGGCTGGACTTCCTAAAACATTAGACTCTTCAGATTTAGCAGGAATCAAGTCTCATGAATATTGCACGTATCATCAACCAGAAAATTACAGCGATCATGTAGATCCATATCCTTATCTTGCAAGTTGGGGAATTAGCCGCGAGCAATTCAAACGTGATATTGAAAACGGCCTAGAATTTAAGGAAGGTTGGCAAAAGAATGCGACTGGCTGGTGGTATCAGAATTCAGACGGCAGCTATCCAGCCAACAAGTGGCAGAAAGTAGGAAATGAATGGTTTTACTTCAATTCTAGAGGTTACTGCTTAATTAGCCAATGGTTGAAAGACAATAATGAATGGTATTGGTTAAATGAGAGAGGAGCTATGGTTACTGGTTGGAAAAAAATTAATAACGAATGGTACTATTTCA
>ERZ773037.253-NODE-253-length-29304-cov-20.387500_pt1 | contig 29304 bp, 22 predicted proteins | sample MGYA00511466_ERZ773037 | MGnify/ENA primary metagenome ERZ773037 (study PRJEB29015, sample SAMEA2738146) | human oral metagenome | biome: human oral; feature: human-associated habitat; material: saliva | place: China | collected 2202 ... | reverse complement strand
CTTCTTTTGACATGGTAAATCCTTTCAGTTTTCTTCTTTCATTATAACATAAAGCCGGCTCCTGAGACAGAGAGAAAACCTCTCCGAGGCTGGAGAGGTTGAAATCTTTATTTACGATACAAGCGGTCGTATTGGTAGTATGGGTCAAAGGTTACGTTGATACCCAGTTTACGAAGGACATTTTTGTCTTCATCGGTCAAGATGATGGTTGAGTGGGCCTCGCTTCCTTTGAGGTTGCCAAGTTCTTCCATGGCACGGGCAGCGTCAGGATTTTCTGTAGCTGTGATAGCAAGTGCAATCAGGATTTCATTTGAATGAAGGCGTGGATTGCGGCTACCGAGATGATCGATTTTAAGACCTTGGATTGGCTTAACAACTTCAGGTTCGATTAGTTTCACTTCTTTAGCAATGTCAGCCGATTTCTTGATGGCGTTGATAAGAGCAGCGGCTGTAGGACCAAAGAGTTCTGAGTTCTTACCTGTGACAATTTCTCCGCTTGGCAATTCAAGGGCTAGAGCTGGTCCGCCAGTTTCTTCAGCTTTTTGGCGTGCAGTAACAGCAACCTTACGGTCTGCAGGTGTGATGCCGAGGTCGTTCATGAGCAACTCAATTTTCTTGACAGCAGATTCGCCCACTTTTTCGGCTTTGAAATCAAGAACAGTCTGATAGTAGCGACGGATAATTTCTTGTTTAGAGGCTTCGATAGCAGCCTCATTATCTGTAATAGCGAAACCAACCATGTTGACACCCATATCTGTCGGAGAAGCGTATGGAGATTTACCAAGAATACGTTCCAACATGCGTTTGAGCACTGGGAAGATCTCGATATCACGGTTGTAGTTGACAGTGGTTTCTCCGTAGGTTTGGAGATGGAAAGGGTCAATCATGTTGACATCATCAAGGTCAGCTGTGGCAGCTTCATAAGCCAAGTTAACTGGATGATGAAGGGGAAGATTCCAAACTGGGAAGGTTTCAAATTTAGCGTAACCAGACTTGATACCATTGATTTGGTCGTGGTACATGTTGGACATACAAGTTGCCAATTTTCCAGAACCAGGTCCAGGAGCGGTTACGACAATCAAGTTGCGACTGGTTTTGATGTAGTCGTTTTTCCCCATACCTTCTGGAGAAATGATGTGATCCATATCTGTCGGATATCCTTTGATTGGATAATGAAGATAAGAATCAATTCCATTTTTCTCAAGCTGATTGCGGAAGGCATCTGCAGCAGGTTGACCAGCGTACTGTGTGATGACTACTGAGCCAACAAAAATTCCTAATTCATTGAATTTATCAATCAAACGAAGAACTTCTTGGTCATAAGAAATGCCCAAGTCACCACGTGCTTTGGAATGTTCGATGTTGCTAGCGTTAATGGCAATCACAACCTCAACCTGCTCTTTCAACTCTTGCAAGAGCTTGATTTTGTTGTCTGGCTCATAGCCAGGAAGAACACGAGCAGCGTGGAAATCTTCTAGCATTTTGCCACCAAACTCCAAATAGAGTTTGCCGTCAAATTGGTTAATGCGCTCCAAAATGTGGTCGCGTTGTAAATTCAAATATTGTTCAGAACTAAAAGCTTGTTTTTTCATTTTTTTACCTCTGACCTCTATTATAATAAAAAATTGGAAGTTAGGAAACTATGGAGTTAAAAAAGGAATCAAAAAGATTAGGCAAACGCTTGCACAAAAATCTGAAAAGCGCTATCATAGACTGTAGATTATGAAAATAATGAGGTAAGAAGATGCAAGAAAAATGGTGGCACAATGCCGTTGTCTATCAAGTTTATCCCAAGAGTTTTATGGACAGCAACGGAGATGGAATTGGCGATTTGCCAGGTATTACCAGTAAGTTAGATTATCTAGCTAGGTTAGGAATTACAGCGATTTGGCTTTCTCCCGTTTATGATAGTCCTATAGATGATAATGGCTATGATATTGCTGATTATCAAGCGATTGCGGCTATTTTCGGGACTATGGAGGACATGGACCAACTGATCGCGGAAGCTAAGAAACGTGATATTCGTATCATCATGGACTTGGTTGTCAATCATACCTCGGATGAGCATGCTTGGTTTGTCGAGGCCTGTGAAAATCCTGACAGCCCTGAGCGAGACTACTACATCTGGCGGGATGAACCTAACGATTTAGATTCTATCTTTAGTGGTTCTGCTTGGGAATACGATGAAAAGTCGGGTCAGTACTATCTCCACTTTTTCAGCAAGAAACAGCCCGATCTCAACTGGGAAAATGAAAAACTTCGCCAGAAAGTTTATGAGATGATGAACTTCTGGATTGATAAAGGCATTGGTGGTTTCCGTATGGATGTTATTGACATGATTGGGAAAATTCCTGACGAGAAGGTGGTTAATAATGGTCCTATGCTCCATCCCTATCTCAAGGAGATGAATCAGGCTACCTTTGGAGATCAGAATCTCTTGACAGTAGGGGAAACATGGGGAGCAACGCCAGAGATTGCTAAGCTCTACTCGGATCCAAAGGGGCAAGAATTGTCTATGGTCTTCCAGTTTGAGCATATCTGTCTTCAGTATCAGGAAGGTCAGCCTAAATGGCACTATCAAAAAGAGCTGGATATTGCTAAGTTAAAAGAGATTTTCAACAAATGGCAGACAGAGTTAGGAGTTGAAGATGGCTGGAATTCTCTCTTCTGGAATAATCATGACCTTCCTCGTATCGTCTCAATCTGGGGAAATGACCAAGAATACCGCGAAAAATCTGCCAAAGCCTTTGCAATCTTGCTTCATCTCATGAGAGGAACACCTTATATCTACCAAGGTGAGGAAATTGGGATGACCAACTATCCCTTTGAAACGCTAGATCAAGTAGAAGATATTGAATCCCTCAATTATGCGCGTGAGGCTCTTGGAAAAGGCGTTCCGATGGAAGAAATCATGGACAGTATCCGTGTCATTGGACGTGACAATGCCCGTACCCCTATGCAATGGGACGAGAGTAAAAACGCTGGTTTCTCAACAGGTCAACCTTGGTTGGCAGTTAATCCAAACTACGAAGAAATCAACGTTCAAGAAGCGCTGGCAAATCCAGATTCTATTTTCTATACCTATCAGAAACTGGTTCAAATCCGTAAGGAGAATAGCTGGCTGATTCGAGCTGACTTTGAACTCTTGGAAACAACTGACAAGGTCTTTGCCTATATCCGTAAAGATGGTGACCGTCGATTCTTAGTCGTAGCTAACTTGTCCAATGAAGAGCAAGATTTGATCGTAGAAGGAAACGTCAAATCGGTCTTGATTGAAAACACCCTAGCTCAAGAAGTCTTTGAAAAACAAATATTAGCTCCATGGGATGCTTTCTGTGTGGAAATGACTGACTAAAGCTAGAGAATCTTCAGCTTTTGGGGCTGAGGTTCTTTTTTATATACTCTTCAAAAAACTTCTCAAACAAGGTCATCTGGGGATACTGTAGATATGGTTTAGCTCGGTCAGTTATTTATCCAACCTCAAAGATGTGATTTGAGTGCTCTATCTACAACTGAAATGTTTTTGAATAATATCTGTTAGAATTTTCTAAAAAATCTGTCAAAAGCTCTTGCTTTTATAATAAAATAGAGTATAATGGTGGAAATAACATATTATTAAAGGAGTTTGGTTATGAAATCGAAAAAGTGGCTCTTAGGAGCGGGAGTGACCTTGAGTGCGGCCCTTCTTTTGGCAGCTTGTGGTAAAAGTGATAAGAAAGCAGATGCCCCGAGGAGCTTTTCTTATGTTTATGCAGTGGATCCGTCTTCTTTGGATTATAGCGTTACGAGTAAAAGTTCTACCTCTGACGTGATTGGTAATGTTGTTGATGGTCTTTTAGAGAATGATAAATATGGGAATCTTGTTCCGTCTTTAGCAGAGGATTGGACTGTTTCAACCGATGGTTTGACTTACACTTACAAACTTCGTAAGGGGGTGAAGTGGTATACTTCTGAAGGAGAGGAGTATGCAGAAGTTAAGGCGCAGGATTTTGTTACAGGTCTGAAACATGCAGCAGATGCTAAGTCAGATGGTCTTTCTTTGATTGAAAAATCAATCAAAGGTTTGGAGGCTTATGTTAGTGGTGAGACCAATGATTTTTCAACTGTAGGTGTTAAAGCTCTTGATGATTATACGGTAGAATATACCCTTAATAAACCAGAAAGTTTTTGGAACTCTAAAGTAACAACAGCAACCATGCTTCCTGTAAATGAAGAATTTTTGAATGCAACAGGCAAGGATTACGGAGCGCCAACCCCATCAAGTATTCTTTACAATGGTCCATATTTTTTGAAATCTTTGATTTCTAAATCTGTGATTGAATATGAAAAAAATCCTAACTATTGGGATAAGGAAAATGTCAAGATTGATAATGTAAAATTAACATTCTATGACGGATCAGATCAAGAATCCCTTATCCGTAGTTTCGCTACAGGAGCATATAATACAGCGAGACTTTTCCCAAATAGTTCAAGTTTTGCTTCTACCAAAGAGAAATATGGAGATCAGATTATTTATAGCCCTCAGGAAGCAACTAGTTATTACTTTACTTTTAACGTAAATCGTCAATCATATAATAAAACAGCCAAGACAGATGAAGGACAAAGGCTTTCTACAAAAGAAGCCATGCTGAATAAAAATTTCCGTCAAGCGATTAATTTTGCCTTCAATCGCCACGCCTATACAGCTCAATTAAACGGCGAAGAAGGTGCGGATAAGATTATTCGTAATAGTCTAGTGCCAGATAATTATGTTCAAGTAGCAGGAAAGACCTTCGGACAGTTGGCTCAGGATGAACTACTGAAATATGGAGAACAGTGGAAAGATGTGAGTCTCACAGATGGTAAGGATACAATTTACAATCCTACAAAGGCTAAATCTGCATTTGAGAAAGCGAAGTCAGAATTGCAAGCCAAGGGAGTAAGTTTCCCGATTCATTTGGATGTACCAGTAGAACAGACAGATGTAGTTGCGGTTCAACAAACCAATTCGCTAAAACAATCAATTGAAGAAACGCTTGGAACGGAGAATGTCATTGTAGATGTTCTTCAAATGACAGACAATGAGAAGGAAAGTATCACTTCTCAAGCAAAAGTTCCAACCCAAAAAGACTATGATTTGAACGGAACAGGTTGGGGGCCAGATTACCAAGACCCAGCAACCTATCTCAATATTTTAGATGCTAAGAAGGGTTCTGCCTTGAAACATCTAGGTATAACAAAGGGCAAGGATCCTGAAGTGATGGCGAAAGTTGGCTTGGATGAATACAAGAAGCTCTTGGATGAAGCTGCCTCTGAGACCACTAATCTTGACAAACGTTATGAGAAATATGCTAAGGCTCAAGCTTGGGTAACAGATAGTTCTCTCCTTATTCCAGTGGCGTCTTCAGGAGGTTCTCCTATGGTAAGTCGTGCTGTACCATTTACTAAAGCTTATTCACAAGTTGGTATCAAAGGGGATCCATTTATTTTTAAAGGAATGGAACTTCAAAACGATATTGTTACAACTAAAGAGTATGAGGCAGCCCTCAAAAAGTGGCAAAAGGAAAAACTAGAATCTAATGCTCAGTATCAAAAGGATTTAGAAAAACACGTAAAATGAGTCTAGGCTTGTTTTCACAAATAATTTTTAATCAATAAATCGCATAAAAACAAGGGAAGACTGTATGAAAGATAGAAATCCTTTGTTTTTTTAATGTCTAGAGTTTATAAACTTCCATTCTAGAGCTTCAATAAACTTTACAAATCCCTACTAATTTGGTAAAATAAGCTTATGTTATAAAAACTAACATAAAGGAGAAAGAAGATGAATACAAAGAAGCGTGTTCTTAGTGCAGGCCTGACTTTTGCGGCTGCTTTGTTCTTGGCTGCCTGTGGACAATCAGGTTCAGATACAAAAACTTACTCATCAACCTTTAGTGGAAATCCAACTACATTTAACTATTTATTAGACTACTACGCTGATAATACATCGATTATCACCAACCTAGTTGATGGTTTGCTTGAAAATGACAATTATGGAAATCTAGTTCCATCTTTGGCAGAAGACTGGTCTGTTTCAAGCGATGGTCTGACTTATACCTACAAATTGAGAAAAGATGCCAAATGGTTCACAGCTGACGGTGAAGAGTACGCCCCAGTCAAGGCACAAGATTTTGTGACAGGTATCAAGTATGCAGTGGATAATAAATCACAGGCCATTGACTTGATTCAAAACTCGATCAAGGGCTTGAATGATTATATTACAGGAGCGGATTCTGACTTTTCTAAGGTTGGGGTGAAGGCCATTGACGACCAGACTGTTGAGTATACTTTGGCACGTCCAGAACCTTACTGGAATTCAAAAACAACCAACAGTATTCTTTTCCCAGTAAACGAAGAGTTTTTAAATTCAAAAGGGAAAGATTTTGGAACCCTATCTCCAGATAGCATTCTTTACAGTGGACCTTATTTGTTAAAAGATTTTACATCAAAATCATCTATTGAGTATGTGAAGAATCCGCATTACTATGATCATGACAAAGTATCGATTGAACATGTCAAGTTGGCTTATTTTGATGGCTCAGACCAAGAATTGACCATCCGTAACTTTGAAAGTGGAGCCTATTCTATCGCTGGGGTTTATCCAAATAGTTCAAACTTTGCCAAGACCAAGGAGAAATATAAGGATAATATCGTCTATAGTTTGCAAGACAAGACTTCTTGGTACTTCAATTTCAACGTCAACCGTAAGGCTTACAACCATACATCTAAAACGACAGATGAGCAGAAGAAGTCAACTGAGACAGCTGTTTTGAACAAGAACTTCCGCCAAGCAGTAAATTTTGCCTTGGACCGCGCAACCTACTCTGCCCAGTCAAATGGGGAAGAAGCGGCTAGCAAGACCCTTCGGAACACCCTAGTGCCTCCTACATTTGTCCAAGTTGGAGACAAGACCTTTGGAGAAGTAGTCGCTTCTAAATTGGTCAACTATGGAACAGAGTGGGCAGGTATGAACCTAGCAGATGCGCAGGATGCCTATTTTAACAAAGAAAAAGCCCAAGCAAAATTTGCAGAAGCTAAAAAAGACTTGGCAAGTCAAGGTGTGACCTTCCCAATTCACTTGGATATAGCTGTTGATCAGACAAATAAAAATGCTGTGACTGGTATGAATTCTGTGAAACAGACCCTTGAGTCTGTTTTAGGTGCTGATAATCTTGTTATTGACGTTCAGCAACTCTCTACAGATGAGTATAATAACGTAGCCTTCTTGGCTCCTACTCCCGATGCAAGAGATTATGATTTAAGTTTTGATGGTTGGGTAGCGGATTATCAGGATCCATCTACTTACCTCAATCCTTTCAATGCAGAGGATGGATTCTATCTCAAGATTTTTGGTCTAGATGCCAAGGAAGATAAAGCGAAGATTGCTAGCCTAGGTTTGGATACTTACACTAAAATGCTCAAAGATGCGGATAGTGAAAATAAAGATGTAGCCAAACGTTACGAGAAATATGCTGAAGCACAGGCTTGGATGATTGATAACTCTCTCATTATGTCAGCTATGTCAGGAGGTGGGACTGCTTCTGTGACAAAAGTGACACCATTTACAAGAGGGTACTCATTGGTCGGTATCAAGGGGGACGGTTATAACTATAAGTATATGAAACTGCAAAAAGATACTGTTACGATCAAACAGTATGAAGAAGCCAAGACTAAATGGGAGCAAGAAAGCAAAAAAGCAATTGAAAAAGCTCAAAAAGAAGCAGAAAATCATGTTAAATAATGATGAGCGAGGTTTCGTAAGAGATCTCGTTTTAATATTTATATAGTAAATTTATCGATGTAATTGTTTGTAAATACAAAAGAATGTTTCGGAAAGAACATGAAAACGCCTTACATAAGCGGATTTGTCCCACGAGTGTCTTTTTTATGATATAATAAAATGAAATAAAAATTGATAATAGAGGTATATCGTGAGTAGGTCTTCGAAGCGAGCTCGTCAGAGTAAAACAAAAATAGTGATTAGTTGGGGGTTGCTAGCTATCTATACAGTACTAGCGGTCTTTTTATTGTTTTTGATTTTCAAATACAATATGCTGGCCTTTCGTTATCTAAATATATTAGTTACAATCTTAATTGCGGGAATGGCTGTTTTATGTTTCTTTTTAATCCACTTAAAAAAAGTAAAAACTTTGACGATGATTTTGTTGTTATTAGGTATACTGATTAACGGAACTTCTTTGTTTGTAGTGGGACAGTTCATTGGATTGACCAGTCATTTGAATACAACATCGAACTACTCAAATTATTCTATGAGTATTGCGGTGTTAGCAGATAGTCCAATTGATAATATTAGTCAAGTAACCAGTGTAATGGGGCCTACTGGGACGGATAAGGATAATATCCAACAGTTGATGAATGATCTGAAAGCTAGTCAAAATAAGGAACTATCAGTAGAAGAAAGTAGCTCCTATCTTGCAGCCTATAAGAATTTATTGGCTGGAGATACGAAAGTGATTATCTTAAACAGTGTCTTCGAAAATATTATCGAATCAGAATATCCTGACTATGCTTCAAAAATTAAGAAAATCTATACCAAAGACTTAACGAAGACGGTTGAAACTCCCAAAAATGTCAAAGGAGACAGTTTCAACGTTTATATCAGTGGAATTGATACTTACGGTCCGATCAGTTCGGTTTCTCGTTCGGATGTCAATATCATTATGACAGTTAATCGCGAAACTAAAAAGATTCTCTTGACAACGACACCTCGTGATTCCTATGTTCCAATTGCAGATGGAGGCAACAACCAAAAAGATAAGTTGACCCATGCGGGTATCTATGGTGTAGATGCTTCAATTCATACTCTGGAAAATCTTTACGGTATTGATTTGAACTATTACGCTCGTTTGAATTTCACTTCTTTCTTGAAATTGATAGATTTACTTGGTGGAGTTGATGTCTATAATGACCAAGATTTTACAGCACTTGCCAATAAGAAACATTATTCAATGGGCAATGTTCATTTAGATTCACAAGAAGCTCTTGCTTTTGTTAGGGAAAGATATTCCTTGGCTGATGGTGACCGAGATCGTGGTCGTAACCAGCAAAAGGTAATCGTCGCTATTATCCAAAAGTTAACCTCTACAGAAGCTTTGAAAAATTATGACAGTATTATAAAAGGGCTGCAAGATTCGATTCAAACCAATATGCCGCTTGAAACCATGATGAATTTGGTTAATGCCCAACTTGAGAGTGGTGGAACTTATAAGATCAATTCACAAGATCTTAAAGGAACAGGGCGTATGGATTTACCATCCTATGCCATGCCTGATAGTAACCTCTACATGATGGAGATAAGTGATAGCAGTTTAGAGTCAGTCAAGGTTGCAATCAATGATGTGATGGAAGGGAAATAAGACAAAATGATTGATATTCATTCGCATATTGTATTTGGTGTGGATGATGGTCCAAAATCTAAGCAAGAAAGTAAGGCACTTTTGACAGAAGCTTATAGGCAAGGGGTAAGGACTATTGTATCGACATCGCATAGACGAAAAGGAATGTTTGAAACTCCTGAGGAGACAATAGCAACAAATTTCCGAGAAGTTAAGGAGCTAGCCAAGCAAGTGGCTCCAGACTTGACCATTCTCTATGGAGCAGAAATTTATTATACTAGTGATGTACTTGAGAAACTGGAGAAGCAAGTGATTCCAAATCTTAATGGGACACGCTATGCTCTCATTGAGTTTAGTATGGCTACCCCCTACAGGGAAATCCATACTGCCTTGAGCAATCTTCTCATGCTTGGGATAACACCTGTAGTTGCCCACATTGAACGTTATCATGAATTAGAGAATAATGAAAAGCGTGTGAAAGAATTGATTGATATGGGCTGTTATACACAAATCAATAGTTCTAGTATTTTGAAACCAAAGTTGTTTGGGGATAAATACAAATTTATGAAGAAACGAGCTAGGTATTTTCTTGAACGTGATTTGGTTCATTTTGTTGCTAGTGATATGCACAATTTAGATCAAAGACCACCTTACATGAAAGAAGCTTATGAGATTGTCTCAAAACAATACGGTGAAAGCAAGGCTAGAGAATTATTTATCGAAAATCCTCGAATCCTCTTAGCTGATCAAATTATTTAGCCAAATTATTTAGGAGTTGACATGAAAGAAAATAAAGAAATTACAATTGATATTGTCCAATTATTTAAAATCCTTTGGAAAAAGAAAATCGCTATCATCTTGACTGCAATTGTAGCTGCTGTTCTAGCTTTCGGCGTAAGTAGCTTTGTACTGACGCCAGAGTATTCTAGTACGACACGTATTTATGTGGTCAATCGAAATCAATCTGATAAAGCAGGGTTGACCAACCAGGATTTGCAGGCGGGTACCTACTTGGTAAAAGACTATAAGGAAATTATCCTTTCGCAAGATGTACTGGAGAAAGTCATTTCAAATCTTAAACTAGAGAAAACAGTTAAGGGATTAAGTAAGAAAATCCAGGTAACAGTACCTGTTGATACTCGTATCGTATCAATTACTGTAAAAAATGCACAACCAGAAGAAGCGAGTCGTATTGCAAATGCTCTTCGTGAAGTGGCTGCTGAAAAAATCATTTCTGTAACTCGTGTGTCTGATGTGACAACATTGGAGGAGGCAAGGCCAGCCCTAAGTCCTTCATCACCTAATATTCGTCGTAATACCCTGCTAGCTTTTCTAGCGGGAGGAGCAGTGATGGTAGTTTCAGTCTTGTTACTTGAGTTGTTGGATGATCGTGTTAAACGACCAGAAGATGTGGAAGAAGTCATGCAGGTTGCACTTTTAGGAATTGTTCCAGATTTGGGTAAGTTAAAGTAAGGGAGAAAATATGCCAACATTAGAAATCGCACAAAAGCGTTTAGATTTTGCTAAAAAAGCGGAAGAACACTATAATGCTTTACGAACCAATATTCAATTGAGTGGTGATAATTTGAAGGTTCTTGCCATTTCATCTGTCAAACCTGGTGAAGGAAAATCGACAACGTCAACTAATATCGCCTGGGCTTTCGCGCGTGCAGGCTATAAAACATTACTAGTAGATGCGGATATCCGTAACTCAGTTATGTCTGGTGTTTTTAAATCAAGAGAAAAAATTACTGGATTGACGGACTTCTTATCTGGGACTACTGACCTTTCTCATGGCCTTTGTGATACAAATGTTGAAAATTTATTTGTTATTCAGGCAGGGCCTGTTTCACCTAATCCAACGGCTCTCCTGCAGAGTGAAAATTTCCATACCATGATTGATACCCTACGTAAGTATTTTGACTATGTCATTGTGGATACTGCACCGATTGGGATGGTTATTGACGCTGCTATCATTACACAAAAATGTGACACTTCTATCTTGGTTACGGCAGCTGGAGAGACAAAACGACGTGATGTCTTAAAGGCGAAGGAACAGTTAGAACAAACAGGAACTCCTTTTTTAGGTGTAGTTCTAAATAAATTCAACACCGAAGTGGAAAAATATGGAGCTTATGGTGGTTATGGAGCTTATGGAGCTTATGGAGCTTATGGTTCCTATGGAAATTATGGAAAAAAGAAGTAGGTAGGGTTAGCTAGGAGGTAGTTTTGGGAGAAGTATCAAATGTTCGAAAATTAGAGATTCTCATAATACAACTGTTTCCAATTTATATATCATCTATTGTATTCGATATTCATGCTCATCTAACATTTTTAATGGTTGTTCATGTTATTTCTTACTATGTCAGTGATTATAGTAAGAATTTCAAATTTCGGAGTGTGGTAGAAGAACTGATACAGACAATAAAGTACGAATTGACCTTTATTTTGTTAGCTGTTGTTGTTTTTCCATTATTAGAACCCACCTTACATTATTTAAGCATCTACAATTTATTGTGGATTGTAGGGGTAAATACGCTTTTTATCCTAGTACTTAATCTTTTTATTCGTAAAATCTGGAAGGTCTTGTTACATCAAAAAAAATACACTCAGCGTATCTTGCTAGTGACCACACGTGCACGAATTGAGAGAGTACTAAAGCAACTTTCTACTTATGAGTATGGACATGTTTCAGCTATTTGTATTGTAGATGATGGGATTTTTGAATATTCCAATGTAGAAGTTGTTCAGTTGGATAATTTAGTAACCTATGCGACTAGAGCAGTTATAGATCAAGTGCTGATTAATCTACCAAGTGAAAAATTTATGGTTGCAGATTTTATTTCTCAATTTGAAATAATGGGTTTGCCAGTAGCTGTCAATATAGCTATTTTAGATTTTGTAACAAATAGTGAAAAAGCTATCCAACACTTTGGTAATTCTAGTGTTGTCAATTTTTCAACAACCTTTTATCGTTCAAGTGATGTTGCTCTAAAACATGTTATGGATATTATTGGATCTTTATTTGGTCTAGTGATTTGTGGTATAGTGTCTATTTTTCTTGTTCCTTTGATAAAAAAAGACGGAGGACCTGTTATTTTTGCTCAGGATAGGGTCGGTAGAAATGGACGTGTATTTAAATTTTACAAATTCCGTTCTATGAGAGTAGATGCGGAGGAAATTAAGAAAGACTTGATGAGTCAGAATCAGATGCAGGGTGGAATGTTTAAGATTGAAAACGATCCACGTGTGACAAAGATTGGGCATTTTATTAGAAAAACTAGTCTAGATGAATTGCCACAATTTTGGAATGTTTTAAAAGGTGATATGAGTTTAGTTGGTACTAGACCACCAACCTTAGATGAGTACATGAAGTATACACCTGAACAAAAACGTCGTCTAAGTTTTAAACCTGGAATCACAGGTCTTTGGCAGATTAGTGGCAGAAGTAATATCAAAAACTTTGATGATGTGGTGAAGTTAGATGTTAGTTATTTAGATGGCTGGACAATTTGGAAAGATATTGAAATTTTATTGAAGACTATAAAAGTTGTAGTAATGAAAGATGGAGCAAAATAAATAGACAATGTCAGTGATAAAAATAATCGTGGCGACGCATAAAAATTTTATTATGCCACAGGATAAAGAACTTTATCTCCCAGTCCATGTTGGATGTGAAGGAAAAAAAGATTTAGGTTTTCAGGGAGATAATACTGGAGATAATATTTCCGTTTTAAATCCGTACTATTGTGAGCTTACTGGTCTCTATTGGGCATGGAAAAATTTAGAGTGCGACTATTTAGGTTTGGTACACTATCGTCGTTATTTTACTAAGAAGGGTGTAACCTATAAGGATTCAATAAATATAGATGCGGTTATTTTAGATAAAGATGATATTGAGAAAATGTTAGAAGTTTCAAACGTTATCGTCCCTAAAAAAAGAAAGTACTATATAGAAACCCTCTATTCTCACTATGCTCATACCTTGGATGCTGGCCACTTAGACCTAGCTAGAAAAATGATTGAACAGAAAAATCCTGAATATCTAGCAAGTTTTGATAAGGTAATGAAGCAGAGAAGTGCCTATATGTTCAATATGTTTATTATGAAAAAAGAACTAGCCGATGATTATTTCACTTGGCTATTTCCAATTTTAGATAGTATGTATGAATGTATGGATTTATCAGATTTAACTCCTTTTGAAGCCCGTCTCTTTGGAAGAGTAAGTGAGTTGTTATTTAATGTATGGTTGGCGAAGAATAACTTGACTCCTACGGAAGCACATTTTATGTATATGGAAAAAGTAAATCTATTTAAGAAAGGTTTATCATTCCTACAAGCGAAGTTTTTCAAAAAGAAATATAAAGAAAGTTTCTAGAGGAGGAAATATGTCTGAGATAAAAATAATTCAAAATAAAATTTTAGAAATACTTAAAATTTTTATCGAAACATGCGAAGAAAATAACTTGACGTATTATGCACTAGGTGGAACATTATTAGGTGCCGTTAGGCATGGTGGATTCATTCCTTGGGATGATGATATAGACATTGGTATGCCCAGAGAAGATTATGAGAAATTTAAAAAAATAGCTAGCGAAAAATTTAATGATAGATATCTATTTTTAAGTGAAGATACTCCAGGTTATAAAAAAGCTTTTTCTGTAATTCGAGATACCTCAACAAAGATTGTTATGAATTATAGTAATATAGAGCAAGAGGAGAGTTTGTGGATAGATATATTTCCGATTGATGGTCTACCTGAAAAAGGTGTGAAGAGAAAACTACACGAGAAACAGTACCTATTTAGAAGAATGATGGTACAGTTATCTCAATTCAATTCAATAGTGAATCAAAATAAAACCAACAGACCTTGGTATGAGAAAGTAATAATTAAAATTGCAGGGATTTTAAAAATTGAAAATTTACTGTCTTTTGAAAAAGCGCAACAAAAGTATCTAGCTAGTATAAAGAAATACAGTATAACAGAGGGATATGCAGGAAATTATACAGGGGCATATAAGCTTCGAGAATTAGTTCCAACTGAATATTTTGGAAATGCTAGAAAATTACAATTTGAAACAGTGAGTTTGAGTGTACCGAAAAAATATAATGAATATTTATGTGCTATTTATGGTGAAAACTATATGGAACTTCCCCCAGAAGAACATAGGGTTCCCCATCAATATGAAATTGTTAGTTTAGGAGAATGATGATAAATGAATAAATTAAGAAAAGCTTTAAATTATTATCAAGATATAAGCAAAAAAAGAGCATATTTTCCTAATAATGTACTAAATTGGCAATTGTTAGGAAAGTTTCTTGGACAAATACCATATGTTATAGGAGAAAATAATGCGAGAAAAATTTGTGAAAAAAGGCATAATGCAACAAGAGAATTTTTGGAAAAAGAGTTTTATGAATTTATAATAAATTATGAATTTAACACTTGTAATCAAAAAAATAGTAAAATTATTTGGACATTGTGGATGCAAGGATATGAAAATGCGCCAGAATTAGTAAAGAGTACAATCGATAGTATAAGAAAATTTGCTGAATTAAATAATTTTCAGTTTATATTGTTAGAAGAGAATACGATAGAAAAATATATAGTATTTCCTAAGCTGATAAAGGAGAAAATGGATTTAGGTGTTATAGATTATACTAAAATTTCGGATATATTAAGAGTTTCATTGCTGGCAAAATATGGAGGGACATGGGTAGATGCGACTATATATATGAAAGAAGAGTTTGATTCATCATTATTATTACAGAATTATTATACTATAAAAACAGGAGGAATAGAGGATTATTCTCCTAATATTTCGAATAATAGGTGGAAAGGTTTTTTTTTATCAGGAAATAGTTCATTATTTAGCTTTACTCGTGATTTTTTCTTTGAATATTATAGCAGATACGATATTGCTGTAGATTATTTATTGATAGATTATATTTTTGATATGGCTTACAAATACGATGAGAAGATTAAAAATCAAATGCTTGAATTAGAAAAATCTAATCCTAATTTATTTTGGTTAGAAAGTCATTTAGGAGATAAGTTTGATCAAAAAGTGTGGGATAATATTACAGAAACTACGAAAGTGTTCAAAACAACGTATAAATTATCTGGAGAAATTAAATCAAATAAGAATAATTTTTATTCTAAATTAATAGATGGAAAGTTATAATGTGTGAAATGATGAAAAAAAAGATATGTTTTGTAAAGTGGGTAGTGAACGAAGCGGGTGGAGGATTAAAAGTTGCGGTTAATTTAGCAAATGAATTACAAGAAAAATATGAAGTCCATCTTGTTTCAGTTTTTTCTACAGAAGACGTATTTTTTGAATTGAATAATAATGTACACTATCAATCATTGTCAAAAGAAAAATTATCTATGTCAAGAGATTTTTTGAAGGCTGTAAAGTTATTGAGATCGTATATTGTTGAGAATGATATAAGTATTCTATTTGGGATTGGTATTACAATGAATGCTGTAGGAGTAGTAGGTACATTAGGATTAAAAACAAAATTTGTTTCCTGTGATCATACAAACTCTATATCAGACAATAGAACCTTGGTACAGAAAATACAAAGATATATCGGTGCATTTAGTTCAAGTAAAATAATAGCCTTAACAGAAAAAGATAGGTTAAATTATATTAAAAAATATAAAGTATCAAAAGATAGAATAAATTATATTTATAATTGGATAAATTCTATAGATGAAGAAAAAAAATATAATCTTGATTCTAAAAAACTAATTACTGTCGGTAGATTTCATCAGCAAAAAGGTTATGACTATTTATCTAAAGTCGCAATCAAGGTGTTATCAAGATATCCTGATTGGCAGTGGGATATATACGGCTCGGGCAATGATCAAATTAAACAATATTTGATAACGGAATTGGATAAAGGTGGTGTTTTGTCAAGAGTTCATTTCAAGGGGAATGTCAAAGGTACAGATAATATTTATCCAGACCATGCTATTTATGTAATGACTTCTCGTTATGAAGGACTTCCCTTAGTTCTTTTAGAAGCTAAACAATATGGACTACCTATTGTCAGTTTTAATTGTCCTACTGGGCCAGCAGAAATTGTATTAGATAAAGAAAATGGTTATTTAGTTGATGATTATGACATTAATTATATGAGTGAAAAAATTTTTACTTTAATTGAGAATGAAAATTTGAGAGCACAATTTGCTGAGAAATCTATGAAGGATACTGAGAAATTTAGTAAGAAAAAAATTATAAAGCAGTGGGAAGACTTAATTGAGGGGATGATAGGGAGATAGAATGGAAAAGAAATTATTAACAATAGCAGTGCCATCGTATAATGCTGAACAGTATTTGCCAGATACTATACCAACGATATTATCTGCAAAAAATGCACATTTAATTGATTTGTTAATAGTAAATGACGGTTCTAGTGATAATACAGAGAAAATTGCTGAAAAATTTGAACAAAATTACCCTGATATTGTTCGTGTCATAAATAAACCAAATGGTGGGCATGGATCAGCAGTAAATGCAGGTATAAAAAATGCTTATGGAACGTATTTTAAGGTTGTTGATGCAGATGATTGGGTTGATACAGATAATTTAGATGATTTGATAGAATATTTAAAAGAAACAGATGTGGATGAAATTCTTTCACCGTATTATCGCGTTTATGTTAATCAAACTGGAGATGTAGTTTCTGTTGAAAATTATAATGAATTTTCGATGATTCAGACAGATAAAGTGTACCAGGTCGATACTTTCTATGAACAAATGGGGAGAACCGTGGGAATGCACACTATGACATTAAAAACAAAGCTGTTAAAAGAAAATCAAATAGAATTATCTGAAAATATGTACTATGTAGATATGGAATATATCACCTATGTTCTACCATATATAGAAACAGTTTCTATTTTTGATAAACCTATTTACAAATATCGTTTAGGAACATCCACTCAAAGTGTTAGTATGGAAAGCTATATAAAAAATAGATCTATGCATAAACAAGTTATTTTTAATCTAATAGATTTTTACAGTAAAACAAAACTTGGATTTGGTCGCTCCAAAGCAGTCACTAACCTAATATTAAATCTTATAAATCATCAGTGGAATATTTATTTCAATTTAAATAATGTAACTGAAGCTAAAAAAGAACTAATAGAATTTGAAAAATCGATAGCTATTAAAAATAAAAGTTTCTTTAATAATTCTACTGGTTTAATGATGAATTTTGTTAGAAAAAGTCGTTACCACTTATTTAATATTGCTAAATATTATAGTAAATGGAGAGTGAAATCTTGAATAAAATCAAAAAAATAATAAGAGAATATTCGAAGTTGAAAAAATGTTTCTCTACACCAATTGCAAATAATATGCTCTTAGTAAAGATAGCTACACGACTATCAAGTTATAAATTTTTTCATAGTTTTGTTGTATTGGTTTACTCTAAGAAGCATAAAGATATTTTAGATTTTCTTAAAAAAGATTTTAATACATTTTTATCTACCTATTCTTATGATTTCGAAAAATCTAATGAGCAAAATGGAAAAAAGATTTTTTCATTATGGCTCCAAGGATATGAAAATGCTCCAGAAATTGTTCAAAAAGCAATACAAACCCAAAAAGAATATGCCGAAAGATTTGGCTATGAATACATTCTGTTAGATGAGTCAAATTTAGAGACATTTGTTGAAATTCCTGAAAATATTGCAAGAAAATTTGAAGAAGGAAAAATAGATGCGATAAAATATTCGGATATTATTAGAACGTTCTTGCTATTTAAATATGGTGGAATCTGGTTTGATGCAACTATTTATATAAAAACAGATTCAAAACTAAATTATTTAGATAATGAGTTTTATACTATTCGTGCAAGGGGAAATGAAACTTATCCTAAGTATGTTTCTGATGGACGTTGGGCCTTGTTTTGTATCGCTGGATATCGTAATGGAATTATATTCGATTTTTTAAGAAGATTTCAAGTTGAGTATTTCTCTAAGTATGACTTGCCAATAGATTACTTTTTGATAGACTATTTAATGCATTTGGGATATGAATATAATCCAATGATTCGTAAACAGATTGATAAGGTAATCACCAACAACCAAGATCTTTATTTTTTAGCAAATCATTTCTCTAATCTGTATAGAGATGAAGATTGGAAAAAAGTATTAGAAACAACAAATATTTTTAAGTGTAGTTATAAAATAGATGTATACGATAAATCGGATACATACTTTTATAAATTGAAAAATCAAACTCTATAGTAAGGAAATATAATGATTTCGATTATTATTCCAGTATATAATGTGCAAGACTATTTGCACTATGCAATGGAAAGTTTAATTAGACAAACATATAAGAACTTTGAAGTTATTTTAGTTAATGACGGTTCAACAGATAATTCTGGAGAATTATGTAATTGGTATGCTGAAAATCATGAGAATGTTTATGTATTTCATAAAAAAAACGGTGGACTTTCGGATGCTAGAAATTTTGGTGTTGAGAAGGCATCTTCGGATTGGATAGTTTTTTTGGATCCAGATGATTATTTTGAAGTAGATGCTTTAGAACTATTAGTTAAAATTCAGGAAAGATATAATGCAGATTTGATATCAACTAAGGTAAAATCTACTTCTACATATGGAAACTATAATTCTAACCACATAAAAGAATCTGATTATAATAATCTTAGAGTGTTTTCGAAAGAGGAAGCACTTGAACTAATGTTTCAGGATAAAATTGCAACAGTATCAGCTTGTGCGAAATTGTACCATAAGAGTATTTTAGAAAGAGTTCCTTTTCCTATTGGAAAAATCTATGAAGATTTTTATGTTGTTGGTGAACATTTAAGACTAGCTGAACGGATAGTTATTTCACCGGTTGTTACTTATCATTACTATCGTCGTCCTGGAAGTATTGTACAATCTCAATTTACAAATAGACGACTTGATTTTTTTGAAGCGGGTGAGTATAACAGAAATCAAATAAAACAATTTTATAGTGGTAATAGTGTAGAAAAGGCGTTAAATTTAAAAATTGTTCAAGGTTCTTTTCATATATCTGAAGCTGCAGCTGCTACGGATACAAAGGCTTTAAGAAATATTGTTAAAAAAGTACGTTCATTTTATTGGAGTATTATCTTTGATTCTAAAGCTTCTCCAAAATTAAAATTGAAATATAGCTTATTCTTATTGTTTCCAAGTTTATATTTTAAATTTAAAAATATAGTTCGGAATAAGGGGATATAAAATTGAAAATTAATCTGAAAAGTATCCAAGATGTATTAATGTCGTTATTAATTGTTATAACGACAAATTCTATATATGTAAACACAGGTGATTCAAATAAGTTAATTCCAATATTAGCATTAGTAGTTATAATAGCAACAGTGTTAGAACTAATATCAAGCAAAATAAATTATAATTACTTTAAAATAATCTTAACGACAGTACTAATTTATTTAGTTGTATGTATTACTAATATTTTCATATCATTTAATTCTTTATCAATAAATGAAATATTATTTTATTTTGTGATAGCACCTCTTATGCTTATCTTATTAATGTTTAAGAATTTTAATGACCAATTAGTTGATTTTTTAAATACCTTTGTGAAAATTATTTTAATTTTTGCAATAGTTTCTTTAATATTTTGGGTTTTTGGAAGTATTTTAAAGGTTGTTCATCCAACAAATGTCGTCATAAATAATTGGAACGGTGGACTTCCAACACCAAGTTATTTTAATCTATATTTTGAGACTCAAGGAATTCATTTTTTTGGAACTACTATTATTAGAAATAGTGGCATATTTGCGGAGGCTCCAATGTGGAGCTTAATGTTAAGTTCAGCATTTATAATTCAGGAATTATTTTTAGAAAATAGTATTAAACGATTATCTTTATTAACTCTGACTATTTTGACAACAGTTTCTACAACAGGGATATTTGTAATAGGATTACTATTAATTTATAGAGTTTTAATGCTGAAAAAATCTTTATTTAAATATGTAAGTTTGATTACAATTCCAATAGTTATATATGCTTTGTTACAGGTTTGGGAAGAAAAATCTGACTCAATTTCAGCTAGTATTAGGTTTGATGATTATATAGCTGGATTTTTAGCCTGGAGAGCTAATTTCTTTTTTGGTTCAGGATTGACGTTAGGGTTGAAAGCAATTGAATCAAATATGAATACTCTTATTCGTACGAACTTAGGATATAGCAATAGTCTATTTGTTATTTTAGCTCAGGGTGGGGTAATCCTAGGGATATTCTATTTATATCCGGTAATTAGTGTACTAATTAAGAAGGGTGTTTCTATAGATACCAAAATGTTTGCTCTCTTATTTATAATTTTATTATTTACTGCAATTTTTATAGATACACCATTATTTATTCTTTTTATAGGAATATTTTACGCTTTAATTTTGAATAGAGAGAGTAGATGAAAAAGGAATACGATATTTTAAAAGTAGTAGCAATCTTAATGGTACTTGTAAGCCATAGTACATATTATATAATTTCAACTAAATATGGAGGGATTGATTATCAACAATATCTAGAACAAAATATGTCATTAGTTTTGTATAAAATTTTTGATAAAGTGAGAGAAATTCTATATTATTTTCATATGCCAATGTTTATGGCTTTATCTGGAGCTTTCTATTACCTGCAGGTTAAACGAGATAAATGGATTAATTTTATGTTAATTCTAAAACAGAAGATTAAGCGATTGGTTATTCCATTTATTATTTTTACTTTATTATATGTTTTTCCAATAAAATATTTCTCTAATTATTTTGAGTATACAACTTTTTCTAGAGCAGTATTGGGACAATTGTTTTTAATTGGGAATAATCATTTATGGTATTTATTTACTTTATTTATTATTTTTATTATTTCATTTTTTACCTTAAAAAGAGAAATAAAATTTGCTACAATTATTATTTTTTATGTATTACATATTTTAAGTTATAAAGTTGATCCACTTTTATTTAAAGCCCCGTCACAATTTCTATTTTATTTTAGTATGGGATTTGCATTTGAATCAAAGAGAGAAAAATACAATCAATTTATAAGTAAAAAAAGAAATTATGTTTTGATATTGTCTATGGTATTTGTTTTGATTACTTTGTTGAATTTTAATCTTAAATATACTTACACTCTAGTTAGTAAAATATTAGTTGAGTTATTAGCTATTTTAGGTTCTTTATTAACATATAGTATTTCCTACCTGATTTCTCGGAAAGAGCGCAGTGGTAGTAGTTACTTTTTTAAGCTGATTTTAATGAATGGATTAGGTATATATATTTTTTCGGATCCATTAAATTATTTAATATTATATATAAGTTATTCATTGAATTCTCAATTTATGTTTTCACCTTTTGGAATAATTTTTATGGTTGTACTACGATTCTTCATTACGCTATTTGTATCTTTAATAGTAACAGTAATATTTAAAAAATGTTTTAAGAAATATACTTGGCTAGTTAATTAGCTAGCATTAAAAAGTTATTTTAATTATGAAAAATATAGATATAATGGAGATGAGAAATAGTGAAAGTATTAAAAAACTATGCATACAACCTTTCCTATCAATTGTTAGTAATCATACTTCCGATTATTACGACTCCGTATGTAACACGGATATTTTCTTCAGATGATTTGGGGACATATGGTTATTTCAGTTCAATTGTAACCTACTTTATACTATTAGCAACTTTAGGTGTTGCTAACTATGGCACAAAAGTAATTTCAGGACATCGGAAAGACATTGATAAAAATTTTTGGGGGATATACTCCTTACAACTGGGAGCAACAATTCTTTCGATATTTTTGTATTGCATGTTGTATATTTTTCTTCAATTCATGCATAATCCAGTTGCACTTATTCTTGGTTTAAGTTTACTTTCTAAGGGTTTAGATATTTCTTGGCTATTCCAAGGTTTAGAGGATTTTCGAAAAATTACAGTCAGAAATATTACAGTGAAACTAGTTGGCGTTATTGCTATTTTTCTATTTATAAAATCAGCTAACGACCTACATTTATATGTATTTTTACTTACTATTTTTGAATTGTTGGGACAATTAAGTATGTGGTTACCAGCAAGAGAGTTTATTGGGAAACCGCACTTTGATTGGGAGTATGCTAAGCAACATTTGAGACCAATTATTTTATTGTTTTTACCTCAAATTGCTATATCGCTCTATGTCACTTTGGATCGTACAATGCTGGGAGCTTTAGCTTCAACAAAAGATGTAGGAATCTATGATCAAGCTTTGAAACTTGTTAATATTTTATTAACTCTAGTGACTTCATTGGGAAGTGTTATGTTACCACGAGTTTCAAATCTTTTATCCTTAGGTGATCATAAAGCAATTAATAAAATGCATGAGATGTCATTTCTGATTTATAATTTGGTTATTTTTCCAATTATGGCAGGAATGTTAATTGTAAATGATGATTTTGTGAATTTTTTCCTGGGACAAGATTTTCAAGAGGCACGTTATGCGATAGCAATTATGATTTTTAGAATGTTCTTTATAGGGTGGACCAATATCATGGGTATTCAAATCTTAATACCTCATAATAAGAATAAAGAATTTATGCTGTCAACAACAATTCCTGCTATTGTTAGTGTGGGATTAAATCTTCTCTTGCTTCCAAAGTTGGGCTATATAGGTGCTGCAATTGTATCTGTCTTAACAGAGGTGCTAGTATGGTTGATACAGTTATTCTATACTCGTTCTTATTTGAGAGAGGTGCCCATTTTAGGTTCATTGATCAAAATTATAATCTCATCTGGAGTTATGTATGGTATCTTGTTATTTATAAAACAATTCCTAAATGTATCACCGATGATTAATGTGGGACTATATGCTATTCTGGGAGCAATAATTTATGCAAGCTTGATTTTAATCTTGAAGGTCATAAATCCAAATGAGTTAAAACAACAACTATTAAAATAAAGGAGTGTATTATGTACGATTATCTAATCGTTGGTGCTGGTTTGTCTGGAGCAATTTTTGCTTATGAAGCAACCAAGCGTGGAAAAAAAGTAAAAGTCATTGATAAACGTGATCACATTGGAGGGAATATCTATTGTGAGAATGTAGAAGGTGTTAATGTTCATAAATATGGTGCCCATATCTTCCACACTTCTAACAAAGAAGTTTGGGATTATGTAAATCAGTTTGCTGAGTTTAACAACTACATTAACTCACCAGTAGCAAACTACAAAGGTAAATTATACAATCTACCTTTCAATATGAACACTTTCTATGGATTATGGGGAACTAAGACTCCTGCAGAAGTAAAAGCGAAAATCGCAGAACAAACAGCTCATCTGCAAGATAGTGAACCTAAAAATTTAGAAGAACAAGCGATAAAACTTATTGGAACTGATGTGTATGAAACTTTAATTAAAGGTTACACAGAAAAACAATGGGGACGTAGTGCAACTGAACTACCACCATTTATTATTAAACGTCTTCCAGTACGTTTCACATTCGATAACAACTACTTTAATGATAGATACCAAGGTATTCCAATCGGTGGATATAATGTTATTATTGAAAACATGTTAAAAGGTATTGAAGTAGAATTAAATGTAGACTTCTTCGAAAATCGTGAAGAGTTAGAAGCAAGTGCGAAAAAAGTTGTATTCACAGGAATGATTGATCAATACTTCGATTATAAACATGGAGAATTAGAATACAGAAGTCTTCGTTTTGAACATGAAGTACTAGATGAAGAAAACTACCAAGGTAATGCTGTAGTAAACTACACAGAACGTGAAGTTCCTTATACTCGTATTATCGAGCACAAACACTTCGAAAAAGGTACTCAAGAAAAAACAGTTATTACACGTGAATATTCAGTAGATTGGAAACGTGGAGATGAACCATACTACCCAATCAACGACGCTAAAAATAATGAAATGTATCAAAAATATTTAGAAGAAGCAAAAGGTAAAGATGTTATCTTCTGTGGTCGTCTTGCAGATTATAAATATTATGATATGCACGTAGTAATCGAAAGAGCTCTTAATGTAGTAAGAGAGGAATTAGGTAATAATGACTAAAAATAGAATAAACTGGATAGATTTTGGGAAAGGGTTCGCAATATTTCTAGTAGTCATAGGTCATGTGTTTACTGGTTTATTTGATTCTGGTAAATTTACAAGTGATGCCAAATGGTTATCCATAGTTATTGCATTTATATATATTTTCCATATTCCAGTATTCTTTGCTTTATCAGGATATTTTTTCAAATCTGTAGAGAATTTTAAAGAATATTATTATTATATGAAGAAGAAAACGATAGTATTAGGATTACCGTATATATTCTATTCTATAATTCATTATGTATTACAGAAAATAGCGGGAGGATCGGTACGTGTTCCTACTACATTGTTTAATTTGATAAATATTTATAAAGAACCATTAGGAGTTGTATGGTATTTGTATACATTATGGGCACTATATTTAGTATACGGATTTTTATCAATATTTATAAAGAACAAAAACTATCTTTTTATGATTAGTATACTCGGATATATAATTACATTAGTATATATGTCAGAAATATTTTTTATAAAAAAAGTTCTAGCATGGGGAGTAATTTTCATGTTGGGTTCTGTATTAAAAACAGTTAAATTTAATGATATTAGATTTAGAAACATAATTCTACTAGGAATCATATTTAATGTCGTATATATTTATATAATGTATATTTTATTTAATGTAGATGGTACAATAATAACGGACTATAACTATCCTAGATGGTGGATTATTGGATACACAGGTAATGTTATCTTATCATTTATAATTTTTCCAAAAATAGAAAAAATATCCCAAAATATTTTTAGGTATTTTAGTAAATATGGGGAAATTAGTATAGGAATTCTAATTTTCCATTCACCAATTTGTAGTATGATTCGGATTCTAATGTTAAAAATGGGAATTGGTTCTGTTTTTCTTCATATTGTTATTGGTATTGTCTTGGGCTGGTATTTATCAATACTTGTAACCAATGTATTGAAGAAAATTCCATTATTGAATATTGTTTTACTACCACAGAGATATATTAAACTAAAATAATAATTCCTTGACTATGTGATGTAGTTGAGGGATTTTTGATAATATTCATATTTTTGCAATCTTATTGTTTAAAAAATAATTTTCAAAAATTCAGAAAATTCTATTGACAGGACTTGAAAAAGAGTCTATAATGAATAAAAAAACAAAGGAGAATACTATGAAAACAAGAAAAGTATTGGCTCTTGCGGGAGTAACCTTATTAGCAGCTGGTGTTTTAGCTGCTTGTTCTGGGGGTTCAGGCGCTCAAGGTGAAAAGACCTTTGCATTTACCTACGAGACACATCCAGATAATCTCAACTATTTGACAACTGGTAAGGCAGCAACTTCTGAGATTACTAGTAATGTGATTGATGGATTGCTTGAAAATGATAAATACGGGAACCTTGTTCCTTCATTGGCAGAAGACTGGTCTGTCTCTAAGGATGGCTTGACTTATACTTATAAGATTCGTCAGGATGCCAAGTGGTATACATCTGAGGGAGAAGAGTATGCTCCTGTTAAGGCTCAGGACTTTGTAACAGGACTTAAATATGCAACAGATAAGAAAGCAGAAGCCCTTTACTTGGTACAGGATTCAATCAAAGGTCTGGATGCCTATGCCAAAGGTGAAATCACAGACTTTGCTCAAGTCGGGATTAAAGCGCTTGACGACCAAACAATCCAATACACCTTGAACAAACCTGAAACTTTTTGGAACTCAAAAACAACCATGGGTGTGCTTGCGCCAGTCAATGAAGAGTTTTTGAACTCAAAAGGGGATGATTTTGCCAAAGCGACGGATCCAAGTAGTCTCTTGTATAACGGCCCTTATTTGTTGAAATCCATTGTGACCAAATCCTCTGTTGAATTTGCGAAAAATCCGAACTATTGGGATAAGGACAATGTGCATATTGACAAGGTCAAATTGTCATTCTGGGATGGGCAAGATACCAGCAAACCAGCAGAAAACTTTAAAGATGGTAGCCTTACAGCAGCTCGTCTTTATCCAACAAGTGCAAGTTTCGCAGAGCTCGAGAAGAGTATGAAAGACAATATTGTCTATACTCAACAAGACTCTACTACGTATCTAGTGGGAACAAATATTGATCGTCAGTCTTATAAATATACCTCTAAGACCAGCGACGAACAAAAGACTTCTACTAAAAAGGCTCTCTTAAACAAGGATTTCCGTCAGGCTATTGCCTTTGGTTTTGACCGTACAGCCTATGCCTCTCAGCTGAATGGAGAAACTGGAGCAAGCAAAATCTTGCGTAATCTCTTTGTTCCACCAACATTTGTTCAAGCAGATGGGAAAAACTTTGGCGATATAGTCAAAGAGAAATTAGTGACTTATGGGGATGAATGGAAGGATGTCAATCTTGCAGATTCACAAGATGGTCTTTACAATCCAGAAAAAGCCAAGGCAGAATTTGCTAAAGCTAAATCAGCTTTGCAGGCAGAAGGCGTGACATTCCCAATTCACCTAGATATGCCTGTTGACCAGACAGCAACTACAAAAGTTCAGCGCGTCCAATCTATGAAACAATCCTTGGAAGCAACTTTAGGAACTGATAATGTCGTTATTGATATCCAACAATTGCAAAAAGATGAATTGCTTAATGTAACTCTATTTGCTGAAAATGCTGCTGGCGAAGACTGGGATTTATCAGATAATGTCGGTTGGGGTCCAGACTTTGCCGATCCATCAACCTACCTTGATATTATCAAACCATCTGTAGGAGAAAGTACTAAAACATATTTAGGATTTGACTCAGGGGAAGATAATGTAGCTGCTAAAAAAGTAGGTCTATATGACTACGAAAAATTGGTTACTGAAGCTGGTGATGAGGCTACAGATGTTGCTAAACGCTATGATAAATACGCTGCTGCCCAAGCTTGGTTGACCGACAGTGCTTTGATCATCCCAACAACTTCTAAAACTGGTCGTCCAATCTTGTCTAAGATGGTACCATTTACAATACCATTTGCATTGTCAGGAAACAAAGGCACAAGTGACCCAGTCTTATATAAATACTTGGAACTTCAAGACAAGGCAGTTACTGCAGATGAATACCAAAAAGCTCAAGATAAATGGATGAAAGAAAAAGCAGAATCCAATAAAAAAGCGCAAGAAGAACTTGCCAAACATGTGAAATAAAGGTAAGGGAGTTGGTTTGTAGCCGACTCTTTTATACTCTTCGAAAATCTCTTCAAACCACATCAGCTTCCATCTGCAACCTCAAAACACTGTTTTGAGCAACCTGCGGCTAGTTTCCTAGTTTGCTCTTTGATTTTCGTTGAGTATTAGCTATCTTGTAGTAAAAAAATCCTGAGAATTTCTAACTCTCAGGATTTTTCGTATTTACTGTTGTGGTTGTTGAGCTTGTGGATTTTGTGGCGTTGGTTGTACTGGTTGTGTCGGTTGAACAGCCTGGCCAGCTTGTCCTTGATTAGGATCAGTTGCTGGAGCATTATTGGGTTGTTGACCAATCGTCGTATTTGTTTGTGTAGTTGAACTTTCAGCTGTTGTAGAGGAATTATCTACTGACTGTGTTTGTTGTGTAGCTGTAGTATTCCAAGTATTTCTTGCTCCGTTTTGGAAGACGAACTCTCCACTTCTGTATAAGCCCTCTGGCATTGTCCAATCTCCAGGGTGATTATCTTCTGAGAGGTAGGTCATCATTGATCGATAGACTCTACCAGCCACGAGGAAACCATCTCCAATGATTGGAGTGAGACGATTTGAGTAACCTGTCCATACAGCCATAGAATACTTACGAGTATAACCCACAAACATTTCATCTGGAGCTACGTAGCCAGTGTTCTTGATATACTTTTCAATTTCGTCGTCAGTATAGTTAGAAGTACCTGTCTTACCTGCTTGTGGAAGCCATGGTAGGTAGGCTCCACGTCCTGTTCCGTAAGTTAAAACAGTTTTCATCATTTCAGTCATCATATAGGCAGTAGTCTCTTTCATAGCTCGTGTACCAGCATCAGAAAATTCTTTTTCGCTACCATCACTAAAGACGATTTTATTGATATACATTGGTTTGTGATAAATACCACCATTAGCAAAAGCAGCGTAGGCAGCAGCCATTTTTTCACTACTTGCACCATATTTTTTGTTGGATTCAGTTGTGTTACTTGAAATGGCGTTTGCATAATGCATGCTTGGATAGTCGATACCAAGACCATTAAGGAAGGTTTTAGCTCTATCTAGACCGACCTTATTCAAAGTCTCAACGGCTGTGACATTTCGTGATTGTTGAAGAGCATACTGGATTGTAATGTTTCCAAAGTAGACATGATCCCAGTTGTAGAGTGGAGTATCAGTGCCAGGATAGTTATAAGGGACATCATGTACAATAGAAGCAGTAGAGTCATAGACTCCATATTCTAAAGCGGGAGCATAGTCAGTGATTGGTTTCATTGATGATCCCCAGTCACGATTGGTTTCTACGGCCTGGTTGGTACCGAATGAAACATTACTTGCTTGATGACGAGCACCAAGTTGTGCGATGACTTTACCATTTGAAACATCTACGACCGTAGATGCGACTTGCAAATCATCGTCAGGGTAAGAGACGTATTGATCGGAGTTGTAGATATCCCACAGATGTTTTTGAGCTTCTTGGTCTACATTTGTGTAAACATCCATCCCAGTAGTTAGAAGGTTATAGCCAGTTTCTTGTTCTACTTGGTCGATAACCTCTTTGAGATAATTGTCCATATATGCTGGATAGCTATTGACCGATTTCAAACTTTGGAGTCCATCAGTAATAGGGGTATTAATAGCCTTCTCATACTGTTCGGCAGAAATGTAGCCTTGACCTTTCATCTCTGAAA
>ERZ773037.251-NODE-251-length-29403-cov-6.404048_pt1 | contig 29403 bp, 22 predicted proteins | sample MGYA00511466_ERZ773037 | MGnify/ENA primary metagenome ERZ773037 (study PRJEB29015, sample SAMEA2738146) | human oral metagenome | biome: human oral; feature: human-associated habitat; material: saliva | place: China | collected 2202 ... | reverse complement strand
CTGGCCGTCTGCGGGAGTTTCACCAGATTGGTGCAGAGTGTTTTGGCTCTAGCAATCCTGCTACAGATGTAGAAATGATTGCCATGGCGGCTCAATTTTTCAAGGATATTGGCATTACCAATGTCAGCTTGGAGCTTAACTCGCTGGGGAATCCTGAGAGCAGAGCTGCTTACCGTCAGGCCTTGATTGATTATCTGACTCCACTGAAGGCTAACCTATCAGCAGATAGCCAACGTCGCTTGGAGGAGAATCCGCTGCGCGTGCTGGATTCTAAAGAGCCCGAGGACAAGGCGGCTGTAGAAGGTGCTCCGTCTATTCTGGACTATCTGGATGAGGAGAGCAGTAACTATTTTGCGGCTGTTCGTTCTATGCTAGAGACCTTACAGATTCCTTATGTCATCAATACCAATATGGTTCGTGGGCTAGACTACTATAATCACACCATTTTCGAGTTTACGACAGAGGTGGCTGGCAGTCAGCTGACTATTTGTGCCGGTGGCCGTTATGATGGGCTAGTTGCTTACTTTGGTGGTCCAGAGACGCCAGGTGTTGGCTTTGGTATGGGCTTAGAACGCCTACTTCTCGTACTTGACAAGCAAGGAGTAGAGTTGCCGATTGAAACCGCTCTGGATGTTTATGTAGCTGTTTTAGGACCTGGTGCCAATGGCAGAGCTTTGGAGTTAGTGCAGGCTCTCCGCGCACAAGGATTTGCGGCAGAAAGGGATTATCTGGACCGCAAGCTCAAGGCTCAGTTTAAGTCGGCTGATACCTTTAAAGCCAAAACTCTTATCACCTTGGGTGAAAGCGAAGTGGAAAGTGGCCAGGTGACTGTTAAGAACAATCATAATCGTGAGGAGGTTACTGTTAGCCTAGACCAAATCCAAGAAAACTATCAGCGTATTTTTGAGAAATTGGGGTTTTAAAGGCTTAATTCTAACAGGAGAAAACGTTATAGTATCAGATGTTTGAATGAATTTGGTTGACAACTTGTCAATATGTTTTCTAAAAAAATATCTTTAAAAGCTTGAAACCTAAAGTGATTGTTGATATAATGTTTTTGTTGTATAAATTTGCTAAAGGAGAAACAACTATGGCACAAATTAAATTAACTCCAGAAGAACTTCGTACATCTGCAAACAGATACACTGAAGGTTCTGAAAATGTAACTCAAGTTTTGACCACATTGACTAATGAACAAGCAATTATTGCTGATAACTGGGATGGTTCTGCATTTGATAGCTTTGAAGCACAATTCAATGAATTGTCTCCAAAAATCAAAGAATTTGCACAATTGCTCCAAGATATCAATGCTCAGTTGATTAAAGTTGCTGACATCGTTGAGCAAACTGACCAAGATATCGCTGCACAAATTCACTAATTTTGTTATAACGGCTTTAGGAAGGCGAGAGCCTTCCTATTTTTGTAAAGATTAAAAATGAAAAAATGGCGGTTTCTTTCATATCAAATAATAAAACTGCTACAATGTCAAGACAAGCTCTAACAATCTGGATCAGTATTTGAATTAGAATGTTAGGGCTATCTGTGTCTTTTTTGAGTGCTCCTTATGTAAAAAATAAATGAAGAAAAAAGAAAAAGTATCCATGGGAAATAAAAAATTATTTAAATATATAGGAAATGTTGTTTTAGTCATCGCCTTGCTGGCAGCAGTGGTGACGCTGAATGTAGCAGTGCAGAAGAATACAAGCAGTGCTAGAGATAGCAAGCTCAGAACGGACCAAAAAACTAAGCTTAATGTCGCGGTTGTCAATGAGGATCGGGCTGTTAAGGTTGACAAGAAAGAGTATAATCTTGGAGCTAGCTATGTCAAAAATCTAGAACGGGATGACTCTCAAAACTGGTATATTGTGACGCGTGGAGCTGCAGATGCTGGCCTGGAAAATGGGAAATATCAACTGGTCGTGACGATTCCAAGTGACTTTTCAGAAAAAGTGCTAGATGTCAATGCTATCAGTGCTGATCGGACAATCGTTACTTATAAGGTCAATGCTGCGGGAAATCAGCAGATTGAAAATGAAGCCAATAATCTAGCTAAGGATATTATCGCGGATCTGAATAGCCAGTTGGTTGATATGTATATGGCTAGCATCCTGAGCAATCTATATGTAGCACAGCAAAACGTGCAGGCTAGTTCAGAGGTGCGCTCTACCAACATTGGTAGCTACCGGACAAATCTGCTGGACTCAGCTATTGGCTCTAAGAATATCTTCCCAACATTGGTTAGTATGTCTGCCTCATCTGTCGAAGCCAATAACTCTCTGAAGACGACTCTGGAAACTTATGCTAAGGCTTTCGATGACTTGGATAACTCTCAGGCGACTTATGGGAAGAATTTTGATAGTCTTCTCAAACAGCGGGTCAGTGATCAGGCTAGTTACGAAGATTTCATGAAACAGCTGATTGCGATGGATGAGCAAGTTGTGCATAAGAATACTCAAGAACTTTATACTAACTTGGAAAAAACACTGGGAGAATTGACTAAGCAATTAGGAGCCTCTGAAAGTACAGATAAGTCTTATGCACAGCTGACTAGTGATATGAATGCTCAAATAGCAGCTTTAACCAGTAGCTTGAAAGATGAACGTGATAAATTGGATGAGCATACAACTAAAGAAAACATTGAAGGATTTGTTAAGGAAAAACTAGCATCCTACTATGGCGTTGCTGAAAACACATCAATTACTTTGGGAACAATGCTTGGGAAAAATGATTCAGCAGTCCTGAAAAATTATGAGGAGTATTTGAAAGCTCAAGCTATAGAAGCTATCAAAAGGGTGCCAAGCAGCTATCCAAGCGAGATGAAATTTGACCTTTCCATCTCTACTCATGGCTTTGATAGCCTTGAGGCTGATAAGTTAACAACAGAGAGGGGCAGTGGGGCAGTCGAGTTAGCAAATCTAGCAGCAGTTGCAGAACAAGCGGCTAACTCTGCCAGCGGTCAAGTCAATGCTCAGCCTGGTAGCAAGGCTACAGTTTCTGTCCAACCACCAGCAGGTGTAACGGTTCAAACCATTACTTACAATAATGAACAAGTGACAAATGGTCAGGAAATTACTTTAGCTGAAAATGCTAAGTTTACTGTTCAATTCAGCGTAGATAATACTGCCGCAGCTAGTTCAGTTGATAGTTCCATTGACATTTCCCTGAATGGCATCACGGTTACGAGTGCACCCGTTAATGTACAGGCTGCGCAGAAAGCTGCAGCAGATTACGGTGCTAAGGTACAGGAGCTTTCTGATGCCTATGAAAAAGCTAAAAACGCAATGGATTCCTATGCTGCTTTTGTCCAACTCAAAAATGAAGATATGTCTACGGCTTTGTCTAATCTGATGTTTGATGCTGTTCAAAGTAACTTTAATGACTATCAAGCTAGTCTAAATAAACCTGAAAAGCAGAACCAAAATCAAGATAAAGATCAGGATAAAGATAATCAGACAAAACCTAAAGAAAGTATTAAAGAGAGATTGGATAAAGCTCTGAATAAGCTGAACGAATTGGGTCCAGACTTGGCAGCTAATCTTAAACAGATTGAAGATAGCAACGAGGCTCTGACAAAAAACATTAGGGAACAGATGGATTTGTATGATCAATTGACGAAGAAATTGGAAGACATGAGAACTTCTCGAGTCTCCTCTACGGATGCATTGAAAAAGACAGACACCGATTTGTCATCTCTGAATTCAGAATTCTCATCCTTGCTGTCTTCGACTTCTGGCGTTAAGTCTTCTTCACAGACCAATGTGCAAGCAGCTGATGGTGTCAACCAGATCTTCAGCAGCTTCAATCGTGAGCTGGAAAATGCACAAGGAACGACAGAGAAACTGTCTGCGAATGCTGAAAGCTTGATGGGACAATTCAATAAGGAATTGGAAGACAATGGCAACTTTGTGGAGTCCTTTGTCAAGGTTCTTAACAATGCCTATGAGAATGGTGTTCCTAATGAAGTATTGCTGGACTTCCTGTCTAATCCAGTTGCTCAGTCTTCTTCATCTGTCAAAGCGACTGTCAATGTTTACCGTCCATTCACATGGATCCTCTTGTTGGAGATTGTCAGTCTCTTTACGGCCTATCTTTTTGCAACGCAAAATATTGTGCGCAAGGTTAAAGACCGCTTTAAACTTAATAAACTACAAGATACAGATATTACGACTGTGGGTATTCTAGGCTTCCTGTCTCTGACGATTGGTCTGGTCATTGGGAGTGTCTCCAGTATGCAGCTTCATATCGGCAAAGAATATGTACCATCTTGGGTCTTGTTGATTGTGGTTGCTAGCTTTGTCTTGATTCAGGGGCAGTATTTGTTCCTCAAGCATCTGCGCGTGATGGGTATGGGCTTAGCTTTCTTCATGATTATCAGCTTTGTCTACCTATCTAATGCCATTGGTACGACAGCTAGCTTGACTGGCTTTCCAGCCTTTATCAAGAGCTTGAATGCCTTGTCTGTGCTAGAAGGCATGCTGTCAGGTTACTTTGACGGCAAGACCGCTGGATTCTTTGCCATCTTTGGTCTGATTGTCTTGCTGGCTCTGCTGGTTGCAGCTAATATCTTTATCAAGACTAGAACATTAAAAACTGAGGAAGTTTAAAAGAGTATGAAAAGAATTCTGTTTTTATTCCTACTCCTAAGTTCGTTTGCGGTGACCGCTGTTGCCGCAGATGAGCTTAAGGATAATCGTCTGCAGATAGATAATTCGCGGATTGAAAAAGAGCAAGAACTGAACTTTGGTGCACAATCGGAAGGCACCAAGTCTCTTTTCGTTGCTGAGAATCAGGAAAAAATTCAGGAAATGAAGCAGTATCAAAATAAACAGTTGGCCACAGAAGCGGGACAACTGTTTTCTGCTATACAGGGGCCGACGGATATTTACCATTCCAAGGAGCTTTTTCAGCCGGGAACGGAAAAATTGTCCAAGCTGCAGACGAGTTTGAAAAGCGATGAAGAAAGCAGCTGGGATGATTTTCTGCCAGGAGTAGTCTACTTTGTAGCAGCCATACTCTTGGTCAGTATGACTGTCTTTGTCAGCTATCGTATCAGTAAGGGAGAAGTATAAAATGGAAGGACATATCAACATCACCCTCCGTTTGCGGGATAAGGACGTGGATATTCGCATTCCTAAGCGGATTGAGGTCCGTCGTTTCATTCGGGAGATTGATCAGATTTTCAATATCGAAGGGAAGCGTCATAAGTATCAGCTGCGGATTATTAACAAGGGGCTGATACTGGATGAGGGCAAGGTTTTGGCTGATCATCCAGTCACAACAGGAGATTTAGTAGAGATTGAGGAGATTTAAGGTGACTGAGGAAAAATTTATATTTGCTGAACAAGAGTTTATCTATGAAAAAAATGACAAGAATTGGAGCCTAACGCTGAAGCGCTCGGATGTGGCAACGCAGGATTTGCGGGAGCTCTTGCTTTTGGACCTGCATCATCCGCTTTTCTTGGAGCAGGAGACTAAGGCCGACCACGATAGTGTCTACTTCACCTATCAGATTGAGCCTTTAGGGCTTTCTAAAGAAGAGATTGAAAAGCGTACAATTTCTGAGCGGATTCGTCTAGCTCTCAATGTGTTTGCCCTAGAAGCTGCACTGGAATTGCCAGTGACTTTTTTGCTGCATCCTAGCAATCTATTTATTACCAAGGATGCACAGGCGAAGATTGCTTATCGCGGGGTTCCAGGCATTATGACACCCCAGGCTATCTCTCGGGAGAATTTTTTGCGTCAGGCTAAGTGCTTTGCGGTGACGCTCTTTGCAAATCTGGATTTTATGGAGCTTTACAAGGGCTCGCTAGAGCTAGAAACTCTACCAGATTTCTTAGTGGAGCTGCGTGAGGCTGAGACTCTGGAAGATGCGGTTGCTGTTTTGGAGAAATCCTATCAGGAAAAGGCTGCAGAAGAAGCAGAGAAGCAGACACTGGTCTCCAAGCGCCAGCATAAGATTTTCAAACTGGCGACCATCTGGCTGACAGCAGCTGTTGTGATTTTGACCATTCCTCTGATTTACTTGATTTTCATACAAAATCCTTTTAAGGAAAAGCTGTTGCAGGCGGATACTGCCTTTATCAAAGTGGACTACAGCAAGGTCATTGATGAACTGGAGGGAATTTCTCCTAAGAGCCTGCCGAATACACAGAAATATGAACTGGCCTACTCTTATATTCAGGGATTGGAATTTTCTGATGATCAGCGTAAGGTCATCCTGAATAATGTCACACTAAAATCAGATGATTTGTATCTCAATTACTGGATTCAAGTTGGACGTAATGATTTTGAAGATGCTTTAGACACAGCCAAACGGATTAATGACTCAGATCTGATCATCTATGCCTTGACGCAGGAGATGAAAAAGGTGCGTGAGGACGATAGTTTGTCTGGTAAGGATCGGGAGACTAAGCTTGAGTCCTTGGAAGGCGAGTATAAGAAATACTGGGATAGCCGCAAGGAGCTTTTGACTGGTGATTCTAGCTCAAGCGCTTCTGGCGAGGAAGGTTCTTCAGGAGCAAGCTCTTCCTCCAGCAGTGAAGCGTCGTCTAGCAGTAGCGCGAAGGAGTAAGTATGAGCAAGACAATCATCATCTATACAGACCATCTGCGCTATGAGCTGCAACTGACAGAGGACAAGAAAGTTCTCTTAGCAGCTAGTGAGAAGGCCCAGCTTTACCTGCCTCATCAGGAGACTCCTATCCAGCTTCAGCTAGCCGAAGGGCAAGTCTTTTATCAGGTGGGGGAAGAAACGGGTGTCGTAACTGACGGTATGGCCTTGGGTAATCTGACCTTGTATCAATCTGATTCAGAACCGGTCGTTTATGACCTACTGGACAGAAAAGAGTTACTCATCAGCGACCAGAAGGGAGCAGCTATCAGTCTGGAAGCGCCTTTGGAGTTGCTCTTGAAGCGAACGAATGATTCTTGGCTTTTGACCAAGATGCGAGGTCAAGTTTATCTCAATCACGTTGAGTGGACGGGAGACCAAATCCAGCTGGAAGCCGGCGACGAGCTAAGCTTGGAAGGTATTTGTCTCAAGGTCTATCCAGAAGAAATCTGGGTGACGGGTCCAGCTACGGTCAGTTCTAACCTGACCTTGCGGGGCGCTTCTCGTCATGGTTTTTATCCAGACTATCCAGACTATCACCGCTCGCCGCGAATTATCTATCGGAGCTCAGAGGACAAGATTCAGATTGCTCCGCCAAGCAAGGAGCCTCAAAAGCCCAATGATGAGCTCTTGAGACTGATTGTGCCGCCACTTCTCATGGTTGGGGTGACGGTATTGATTACACTAGTTCAGCCGCGGGGAATCTATATCCTCGTTACAGTTACTATGTCAATCGCCAGTGCTATCTTTTCGGTTCGAGGTTTCTTCAAAAACCGCAAGAAGTTCAAGGAAGACAAGAAAGAGCGCATCGATCTTTATCACCTCTATCTAAAAGACAAGGCTATTGAGCTGAACAAGTTGGAACGTGAGCAGCGTGATGGCATGCTCTACCATTTTCCAAACATTAACGAACTGACGGGTCTGGTGACAGACTACAGCCATCGCATCTACGAGAAGACACCGCTTCACTTTGACTTTCTTTACTATCGCTTGGGACTTGGCCAGGTGCCAACCTCCTATAAGCTGACCTATGGTCAAGAGGAGCGGAGTGGAAAGAAAGATGCGCTGGAAGAGGAGGGCTATGCTCTCTACACTCGGCATAAGAAAATTCCCGATCTTCCTATCGTAGCTAATCTTAGCCATGGACCGGTCGGTTATATCGGTCCGCGCAATCTGGTCCTGGAACAGCTCCAGCTCTTGGTTATGCAGTTAGCGGTATTTCATTCCTACCACGATGTGCAGGTGATTACCATCATGCCAGAGGAGGAGCGCGATCAGTGGGATTGGCTGCGCTGGCTGCCGCATGCGACTCTGCAAGAGCTGAACGTCCGTGGCTTTGTCTATAACCAACGGACGCACGATCAGGTTCTAAACAGTCTTAACCAAATCCTGAAACTGCGCAAGGCTCAGAAGGAAGAAGCGACTCGGCAGGAGACGACACTCTACAGCCCTCACTATGTGGTATTGGTCACAGATGAAAAGCTGATTCTCGACCATATCATCATGGAGTTCTTCACAGAGGATCCAACTGACTTGGGCTGCTCACTCATCTTCGTGCAGGATGTGATGAGCTCACTGTCTGAGAATATCAAGACGGTTGTCAATATCAAGGACCGCAACACTGGTCAGTTGGTCATGGAAGAGGGAATCCTCAGAGAAATTGACTTCCGCTTGGATCATTTCCCAGAAGGTTATGACAAGGAGCGCATCGCTCGGACCTTGGCACCGCTCAATCACTTGCAGAATCTCAAGAGCTCAATCCCTGATACGGTCACCTTTATGGAGATGTATGGGGCAGAGACCTTCTCGGACCTGCAAGTTTTGCAAAAGTGGCAACAGAATGCACCTTATAAGAGTTTGGCAGTGCCTATCGGCCTGCGGGGCAAGGAAGACCTGGTCTACCTCAACCTGCATGAAAAGGCTCACGGACCGCACGGGCTGATTGCCGGGACAACCGGATCTGGTAAGTCGGAGACCATCCAGTCCTATATCCTGAGTCTGGCTGTCAACTTCCACCCGCACGATGTAGCCTTTCTGCTCATCGACTACAAGGGTGGGGGAATGGCCAACCTCTTCAAGAACCTGCCCCATCTCTTGGGAACCATTACCAACTTGGACGGAGCCCAATCCATGCGGGCGCTGGCTTCCATCAATGCGGAGATTCACCGTCGGGAGCGGCTCTTCAGAGAGTTTGAAGTCAATCATATCAACCAATATCAAAAGAAATTTAAGAACGGGGAAGCAACCGAACCCCTGCCCCATCTCTTCCTCATCTCGGATGAGTTCGCAGAGCTCAAGGTCAACCAGCCTGACTTTATCAAGGAGCTGGTATCTATCGCTCGGGTCGGGCGTTCCCTTGGGGTCCACTTGATCCTGGCTACTCAGAAGCCATCTGGGGTGGTGGATGACCAGATCTGGTCCAACTCCCGCTTTAAGCTGGCGCTCAAGGTGGCAGACCGGACGGACTCAATGGAAATGCTTAAGACGCCAGATGCGGCGGAGATTACCCAGACTGGACGGGCCTATCTGCAGGTCGGCAATAATGAAGTCTATGAACTCTTCCAGTCAGCCTGGTCAGGGGCAGACTACCAGCCGGATAAGGATGAGATGGGAATTGAAGATCATACCATCTACCTGATCAACGACCTAGGCCAATACGAAGTGCTCAATCAAGACCTGTCAGGCCTTGACCTAGCCGAGGATATCAAGGAAGTACCGACAGAGCTGGAGGCCATTGTCAGTCAGATTCAACTGCTGACAGAGAGCCAGCAGATTCCACCGGTACCACAGCCGTGGCTGCCGCCGCTCAAAGAGCGGATGACCCTACAGGAGCTGGAACCTATCCAACCGCAGGAAGCCTGGGAACAAAAGAAGCCGGTCTCCGTCCTTCTGGGGATGGCGGATATTCCGCAGGCTCAGAAGCAAGAGCCTGTCTCTGTCAACCTGTCTAAGGATGGGCATATCCTGCTCTACGGAAGTCCTGGTACAGGGAAGACAACCTTCTTGCAGAGTGCGGCCATGGACTTGGCTCGCAAGTTCAGTCCCAAAGATGTCACGCTCTACCTGATGGACTTCGGGACCAATGGTCTGGCACCACTGGGGCAATTACCGCAGGTGGCCGATACCTTGCTTTTGGATCAGACGGAGAAAATTGCCAAGTTTGTGCGCATCATGGAGCGAGAGCTCAATCGACGTAAGAAGCTCTTGTCGGACTATGGCGTAGGGACCTTGGAGCTCTACCGTCAGGCTAGCGGTCAGCAAGAGCCGGCTATCGTTATCCTGCTGGACAGTTATGAGTCCATGAAGGAAGAGACTTATGAAGCGGAGCTCTTCAAGCTCTTGGTACGGATCTCCCGTGAAGGTCTCAGCATCGGTGTCCACCTCTTGGTGACAGCGGGCCGTCAGTCTAACCTACGGGCTCAGTTCTACGCTAACTTCAAGCACCAGCTGAGTCTGCCGCAGAATGATGTGGGAGAAGTCCGCTCGATTGTGGGCTCTACCCCTCTTGCGAAAACGATGGAAGACATCAAAGGCCGGGCACTCATGAAGCGTGACGAGGTTGATGTTATCCAGCTGGCTTTACCAGTAGCGGGTGCCAATGATGCACAAGTCCTCAACAACTTGCGTCAGGAAGTCGCTTCTCTCCAAGAAGCTTGGACTGGACAACGCCCAAGTGCTATTCCGATGGTACCAGAGGAGTTGACGGAGGCGGAATTCTATGAGCATCAAGGTATTTCATATCTGCTCCACCAAGAAGAAATTCCGTTGGGGCTTGATATGGAGACTGCTAATCCAATTGGTTGGAAGACAAAATTTGGTCATCTGGCCTATATAGCAGAAAAAGAAGAACAGCAAAATAAAATAACAGAAATGATTGTAAGATTCAGCCAGAAAATTCAGAAGAAAGTTGTCATTTTGGCGCCAGAACATCATTTATTGCCTGATCTTGGAGAAGGGATTTTGGTTGTTTCACAGCCCAATCAACTAAGTGAATTTTTAGAAACAGTCTCTGTTAAAATGGATGATCGCTTAGTTGAACGAAACCTTCAATATGAGACAACCTTTATTCTCTACAATATGCCAGAATTAGTTGATGCATTAGATAGTGATGCTCAGAAAGAATTGACGAGACTGCTGGAGAAAGGCAATCAAGTTGGTTATAAAGTCGCGGTACTAACTAGCGCGAATCTGATACGAAAGACAGATTCTGCTTCTCGTAGTGTTCGCAGCTTCAAGCAAGTCTGCTTAGCTGTTCGCCAAAACGATCAGCAGTTGTTTACTATTCATAATAAAATTCTTCGTGAAGGACCTTTAGAAGCGCAGACGCATTATTTTGTTCGCGATGGATTTGCTCAAACAATGAAAGTAACTATGAAATAAGAAAGGAAAAATGAATGAGTGAAGTTAGTGATATTCAAGCAAAGATTGACGCAGTAGATGCTAAGTTAGAAGATTTAAGAAGTGCTAGTTCAAAATTAGAAGGTGTTTCAATTGATATTTCACCTGATATGGAAGGTATATCAGGTTTGCATGTCGCAGGGACTAAGTACGATAAACAAAAAGAAAATGAAATTAATAATATTACAGAAGGGAGAGATGAGCTAATTCAATACCGAGATCGAGCAAAGAGTGCTGTGGATGAAGAAATTAGTTATTTAAATACAATGAGGTCTAATCTTGAGACGGATTTAGCTAATGCGAAAGCAGCTGAAGCGGCTCGAGAGGCAGCAGCTCGAGAAAGAGCAAGAGCACGTAGTAGAAAGAAATAGAGAGGGAATACCATGACTGTTACAGTAAAGTTTAAATCAAAATTACAAGAACACGGGAATCAGTCAAAGGAAGCTGCTGCTTCTTACCGTAAAGAGATTAGCTCCACAGAGAGAAAAATTCAAGTAAAGGTAGAAGGCCAGCAAGCTGATGCTATCCGAGCATTCGTCAATAAGCTTAATTCCTTATCTTATGTTTTAAACGAAACCTATCCTCGAATTTTAGAAGAGTATAGTGAAACTCTTTTGGATTATGTTTCGAATTTAAATGCCTTAGGATTTGAGGCAGATATTGTTAAAACAAAGGCAGGGGATATCCAACAAATAAAAGAGTGGCTTAGCGTTACAAAAGTAAAAGAATTTCTAAGTGAGGGAGATGAACTGTCAGAAGTGATAAAAAAAGCTAGTGAAGCTTTAGCGATGAGTCCGCATCCAGTTGACTACAGCGCTCATCCTGCACAGTATGCTTATGGAGTTGCACGCAGACTAACAGACCTAGGTTCTAATCGGGAAGAGACACATAATTCCTTGATGACTTATTTCAACTCTTTTAAATCTAAGTTAGACTCTGCTAATTCTCAATTGGAAGGATTGAAAGGCAGTTTGAAGAATGCTCAATTCATGAGTAGTCTTCCTGTTAGTGAAGCGTTGGCACTCATTTCTAGGAACTATCTGACTAAAGAAAATATGAACTCTTTGGATTCTATTCAAGATACAAGTGACGGTGTTGCGTTGAAAATACTTCTGAGCGAAAAAGACTATGAAGGAGAGGATGGAACAAGGGCAGAATTCTTTAGTGATTTAGGAAGTGTTAAAGGTTCAAACATTAGCAATCCGATGATGGATATGATTTATGCTAGAATCAACAAAGAATTTTCTGGAGTAAACAGTGATGATAGTCGAGGAATGCTGAATATACGAGCTTTCGTTTATGCGATTGCTAACCAAGAACAAGAGCATTCTGGCGCTTATTTTGAAAAATTAGTTTATGCAGGTGATCGATATGCGACAGTAATTGGAATTACGGCTAAAGGTTTGGTACCAGAATTGCCTGATTCAAATGCTTCTAGAGAAGAATTTGAGAAGTATGATCGTAAAATGGAAGAAATTTTTCCTCTTCTACAGGTCTTTGAAGGTAAGTTAAATAAAGCTGGGCAGCTAACTTCCTTGTTTGAGGCCTTAAACGTAATTGGCATCGGACAAAATCACAAAGATCTCAGTCGTCAAGGTTCTGTAAGTAAGGTAGACAGGTCAATCTATTTAGATAAGCTGAAATGGAATCATACGGGCTTTACTTTCCAAGTAGAAGATAAATCACATATTTTTGGGGGAAAAGACAAAGCTACCGTTACAATTTATGATACAGAAAAAGGGACAGAAATGGGGGGTTATGAGACTCAACTAAATGAGCTCAAAGAAAAACGAAAAAATGTGATTCAAAATTTTGTAGCAGATATCGGGAAATCAATCGTGGGTCGCTATGTTCCAGGAGCTAGCCAAGTTATTGACTTGGTATCTTCTGCCATGGAGCAAGATGGAAGTCTCAGCTCTGCAGTGAGCTTTGGAAATAATCTTGGAGAAACAACTTTTAAAGATTTGTATAGCGAGTCACTAAGTAAAACTGCAGGTGGTGCTTCGAAACTACTATCATTTTATGAATCTCTCATGGGTATTGATGATGAAATAGAAAAAGTTAAGAAGGAGGAAGACATTACTCTTTTTGATACTGGAGGTAGAAGTTTAACAGGTGTAGGTGGCCAATCCGCTAAGCACAGCATAAACTACGATCTCCAATCTATCCTAAAAATGGATGATTTAGAAAAAAATGGCTTACGAGGCTATGCATATCGAAACGCAGGAACTACTGATATTGCCCGTAAGAAAGAAATGCTTGTAGATTTTGAAACAGATTTGAAAAAAGATTATGAGGCCTATCAATCCAATGCACCTCAGCAGGAAAAGAATCCTCTGTCAGGGGTGATTAATAAGATTTGGCCACAGGAGGAACCAGCTATCACGAAAGACACTTATCAGATGCTTATGGGGAATAGTCATAAATCGCTGGATGAGATTGGTGTAGACAAAGTTGCAAGAGGGATGAAGTGGATGCAGGACGAGTCAAAAGTTGAATTCAAACAAGTCACAGCGTTCAAGGACAAGAATGGTGACTATTCAGAAGAAACTAAAACAAATAAATTTAAAGTAGAAGGTTACGCAAATTGGGGCAATGATTTACGCAGTCTGCTTTGGCCAAATTAAGGAGACGGTCATGAAAAAAAAGAAGATAGTGTATGTTTTATTGAGTATTCTCTTGTTGGGAGCTTTAGCTCTGCTTACCATATGGATTATTAAAATAAATACTAAAGTTTATATCAATAGGCAAGAAACAAAATTCAAAAGCATTCAGCTTTTCGATAATAATAAGTTTGTATTGGTCGCTGTAGGGGAGAAAGATAATTATGGTCATATTTACTATGGACAAAATTATGTTTCAACCATCGCTGTCCATTCACTTGATCTAAAATCAGGTCAAGAATCTCCGCCAATTGAAAAAGATGAATTTTATAAAATCATTAGCTATGATTTAAACAGTGCTGAGCTAGATAAAAAGGAAATAGATTTATATTCTTTTATTAATCCCTCTGAGGGATATCGTAATGACGAAGTGCTGACTGACTACTATGGGAACGGGAAAGATTATTTTTCTAGAGAATTAAGGAGTTATCAAAATCATAGTTATAGTGAGAAAGAATTTTGGTTTGATGTAGAGAAAGAAAAACTAAGTACGGAAGATATAGAGGCGAAAATAATTTCTACGATAAAAGATGATCCATTTAGAAATGAAGTGAGTTTTCTTCCAGGTGGTCTTTCTGATAGTCTGGAAAATCAGCTAGCTAAGCACCATCTTTGGGAAAGTGATGGAGCTATTATGCCAGATGATTATCATTATCGAAATAAAATTGATATTTCTGATACCAATTTTGCTCAGCTATATCCAGAAGTCGCTAAGAATATGAAGGATATGACTCGACTTTATTTCCGGCCTCAACAGTATAACCAAAAAGAATGGTTTGATAATCTTTTACACTGGTTTGCGCCTAAGGGGCAGGATGTAATGGAAGTGTATGCGACGGATTCAGCAACAGGTGAGAAAACACAAATCAAATCATTTGATGACTATTTGGCATGGCGAGAAGCCCATCCAGAGGAGGTGAAAAAAAATGAGTAAACGACACATTGATCCTATGAAGATTCAAGGAGTGCAGGCAAAGTTTAATTCAACTTTTCTTGGAATTCTTGGTAATCCGAGTGAAGCTGTTGAAGATGATTCTCAAGCAAGTTTGGCAGGATGTTTTAATTGTTTCAAGGATACAGCTAGCGAAGTTGTGTTTATGATCCAGAATTTTAATGATTATTTAGATACGGTTGCAGAGGCCTTCAAACAGACTGATGCTAACCTTGCTGCACAGATAAAGGAAATAAAACTTGAGGATAACGATGCTCGTTATATAAGAAATAAAAACAAAGAATTAGCTAGACAGAATAGTTATTACGATCAGTTCTAGTCATGTTTTCCACCTGAATCATCAATTCAGGTGGTTTTCTTTTGTACTTCATTCCTCTACCTAGCTATTCTCCAAAAGTTTTCAGTTTCTGCCCTAACCTTCCCTCCTTATGCTATAATAGTCTATAGAAAGTCGAGGGAATGATGAAGAAAATATTATCGGTGGCTCTGGTGCAGGGCTTGGCTATCTTTGTGATAACGGGTTTGCTTTCTTATTTTATGCGGGGGGATTTTTTCTTCCGTGCTTTGGCGCCAATCTTTGGCTTGGCAGCGGGAGGTTTTCGCTTCGTGACGGCCATGGTGACAAAAGCGTTTGCGCCCAGTCTCTATGAGGACAGCAAGAAAAAGGAATAATCTATAGAGCTGACAGTAGGACTGGGGTCAATCGCCTCAGGCCTTTTGTCATAACTGTCAGCCTTAGTCATGCGGAGCTTTAATATTTTTCAGAAAAAGAACGGACAGAAGGGCTTTCTTAGGCGCTTTGTGGTAAAATAGTAACAGAATTAAAAATTTGGAGAGTAAAGATGAAACGTTCTATGTATGCTGGGCGTGTTCGCAAGGAGCATGTTGGTCAGGAAGTCACTTTGAAGGGCTGGGTAGCCCGCCGTCGGGATTTGGGCGGTCTGATTTTCATTGATTTGCGCGACCGCGAAGGCATTATGCAGCTGGTCATCAATCCTGAGACAGTGGCTGCAGAGGTCATGGCGACCGCAGAAAGTTTGCGCAGTGAATATGTGCTAGAGGTGACAGGTAAAGTGGCTGCGCGTGAGCAGGTCAATGACAAGCTGGCGACAGGAAGCGTGGAGCTACATGTGGAAAGCTTGACTGTCTTAAATACAGCCAAGACGACGCCTTTTGAAATCAAAGACGGCATTGAGGTGAATGACGATACGCGTTTGCGCTACCGTTATCTGGACTTGCGCCGGCCAGAGATGCTGGAGAACTTCAAGCTCCGTGCCAAGGTGACTCACTCTATCCGCAACTATCTAGATGAGCTGGAGTTTCTTGATGTGGAAACACCTTTCCTATCTAAGTCAACGCCGGAAGGAGCGCGTGATTACTTAGTGCCTAGTCGGGTTCATCAGGGACATTTTTACGCTCTGCCCCAGAGTCCGCAGATTACCAAGCAGCTCTTGATGAATGCTGGCTTCGACCGTTATTATCAGATTGTTAAATGCTTCCGTGACGAGGACTTGCGTGGTGACCGTCAGCCAGAGTTTACTCAGGTAGACTTGGAGACTTCTTTCTTGTCTGATCAGGAGATTCAAGACATTACAGAGGGCTTGATTGCTCGTGTTATGAAAGAGACCAAGGGTATTGAGGTGTCTCTGCCTTTCCCACGTATGAAGTATGATGATGCCATGGCACTTTATGGTGTTGATAAGCCTGATACTCGTTTTGAGATGTTGTTGCAGGACTTGACAGATCTTGTCAAGGGAGTTGACTTCAAGGTCTTTTCAGAAGCTCCGGCTGTAAAGGCTATTGTGGTAAAAAATGCTGCAGATAAATACTCCCGCAAGGATATCGATAAGCTGACAGGGCAAGCGAAACAGCATGGTGCCAAGGGTCTTGCTTGGGTGAAAGTGGCTGATGGTGAGCTGACTGGTCCCATTGCTAAGTTCTTGACAGACTTGACAAGTCCGTTGACAGAAGCTTTACAGCTTGAAAATAATGACCTAGTGCTCTTTGTGGCTGATACTTTGGAAGTGGCAAACGCTGCTTTGGGAGCTCTTCGTGTTCGTTTGGCTAAAGAACTGGACCTGATTGACCCTAATACATTTAACTACCTTTGGGTGGTAGATTGGCCCATGTTTGAATGGTCAGAAGAAGAGGGCCGCTACATGAGTGCCCACCATCCTTTCACCCTGCCTCAGAAAGATTCTGAGCAAGAGCTGGAAGGTGACCTGAGCAAGGTACGGGCTGTGGCTTATGATATTGTTCTCAATGGCTATGAATTGGGTGGTGGCAGTCTTCGGATTAACCAGAAAGACTTGCAGGAGCGGATGTTTAAGGCGCTTGGCTTCTCAGCTCAAGAAGCTGCCGAGCAGTTTGGCTTCCTTCTGGAGGCTATGGACTATGGTTTTCCACCGCATGGCGGATTGGCTTTGGGCTTGGACCGCTTTGTGATGCTCTTGGCTGGTGAAGAAAATATCCGCGAAGTCATCGCCTTTCCGAAAAATAACAAGGCTTCTGATCCAATGACACAGGCACCTAGCCCAGTGTCGGTCGCTCAACTAGAGGAATTAAGTTTACAAGTGGAAGCACATGAAGAAGACTAATTTTTACAAACTCTTTCGCTATTATGTCCGCAGGTTTGCTTATAATTTTAAGATATTGCGGTCTTTAAAGAGTATCTCGCGTGAGAAGTACGATGAGAAGATTTCGGCCTCGCTTGTCTATGGCTTTTTATCAGCTGTCGCAGTCAATTTCTTCTTTCAGCCGGGGCATGTTTATTCCAGCGGGGCGACTGGTCTGGCGCAGGTTATTACAGCCCTCAGTACTCGTTTCTTAGGTTTTACCATTCCGGTTTCTGTGACTTTTTATGCCATCAATATTCCGCTCATGATTCTGGCCTGGTACCAGATTGGGCATAAGTTTACCATTTTCACCTTTATCACGGTTACCATGAGCTCGCTTTTTATCCAGTTTGTGCCGGAAGTAACTTTGACTGATAATCCTATTATCAACGCCCTTTTCGGTGGTGTGGTCATGGGCACGGGGATTGGCTTTGCCCTTAAGTCCAGCATTTCCAGTGGTGGGACTGATATTGTCAGTCTGACTGTTCGGAAAAAAACAGGCCGGAACGTCGGGAATATTTCCTTGATTGTCAATGGGATTATTATGCTGATTGCGGGTCTGACCTTTGGCTGGGAGTATGCGCTTTACTCCATGATTACTATTTTTGTATCGAGCCGAGTGACAGATGCGGTCTTTACCAAGCAGAAGCGTATGCAAGCCATGATTATCACCAGCCATCCAGACAGAGTGATTGATAAGATTCACAACAAGCTGCATCGTGGGGCGACAGTTATTCATGGCGCCGAGGGAACTTATAATCATGAGAAAAAAGCTGTTCTGGTGACAGTTATTACCCGAGCTGAGTTTAATGAATTCAAGCAAATCATGAAGCAGACCGACCCAGCTGCCTTTGTCTCCGTCGCAGATAATGTCCATATCTTAGGACTCTTTGTGGAGGAGTGAATAGTACACAAAAAAAAGAGACCTAGTCTCTTTTTTTATGATTTCAAAACAATCAACTGCTTGCTAGCTAGGCTGTAACTGTCAGCTAGCGGTGCGATTGGTTTTTGGACATCAATGGATGGATACTGGAGATGCAATCTTTGCTTGTTTTTGTTTTCGTAGACAGCCTCTTGGTTGCCAAAGTTGATGACGATGGTCATGCTCTCTTTGCTGTCTTGAATTTTGTACTCCAATAAACTGTCTGTCAGCCAGTTGACCTGACAGGCTTGCTTGATAGCGGCGCTGGTTTTTAGATGCAGCAGCGGATGTGCCCTGCGAAAAGCAATCAGCTGTTTAACAAAAGCAATGTCCTCTGTATAATGCAGGGAGCGCAGCCAGTCTAGTTTATTGATTTCGTCGGGCATATTGTAGGTATTGTCAATCAGATTTTTAGTCCGGAAAAATTCCTGACCGCTGTGGATAAAGGGAACACCTTGAGCCAGCAGGACGAGATGGAGAGCCAACCGCGAATTGGCCAGCCGATCCCGCAAGGTGATAGCAGGGTTGACGATATCAAAGTAGTCAAAAACCGTTGCATTGTCATGGCACTCGACATAATTAATGGCTTGCTGGGGCGCTATAAAGTGAGCCTCGCCTTTTAGTCCGACATTGGCTGTCAGGACGTTTTCAAGCTGACTGGCAGGAGTCTTGCTCTCGATTTGCCGGCCTTGAGCGATGGTCTGCTTGAGACTGTCGCGGAAATGGTCGCTGAAGAACCCATAATCTGGCAGCTGGGTAGCATTGTACTGATGGGCCAAACGCTCACTTGCCAGTCCAGTATCCATTTGCCAGCCTTCACCGTAGAGATAGATGTTAGGATAGAGTGCCTTGAGCTCGTCAGCTATTTGCTGCATGGTTTGGATATCTAAAATCCCCATCAGGTCAAAGCGGAAACCGTCAAAGCCATAGAGGCTGACCCATTGCTTGACCGACTGCTTGATATAGCGGCGAACCATGGCCTTCTCACTGGCTACATCATTGCCGCAGAAGGTTCCGTTGGTCCGGTAGCCCATGTCATTGAGCCGGAAAAAATAGCCGGGCACGATTTTTTCAAAAGCATAGCTGTTGGCATCATAGACATGATTGTAGACCACATCCATGATGACGCTGATATCAGCATTGTGGAAGGCATTAATGGCCGCCTGCAGCTCTATGATACGGGCATAAGGGTCTCGCGGATCGCTGGCAAAACTGCCGTCTGGGACATTGTATTGGACAGGATCATAACCCCAGTTGTAGACGAGCTCTGGATGCTTTTCATCAACGCTGCCAAAGTCGTAGATAGGCATAAGCTGCACATGGCTGATACCTAGCTCTTTCAGATAGTCCAGACCGAACTTCTGGTCGTGGACGACTGGAGATTCGCTCAGCGAGGCAAACTTCCCAGGATAGGAGAAGCCAGCTTCTTTCTGCATAGAGAAATCACGGACGCTCATTTCATAAATGACGGCTTCTGTCGAATCCAACTGTGTTTTCGCTCGTTTGATAGGCTTTTTAATCTTTTCTAAATCAATGACATAGCTGTTGCCCGAATTGACATCTGAGGATAGGGCATAGGGATCATGGACTTCTACCCACTTGCCATTGATCTTATGGAGATAAGAATAGGAGGCTCCCTCTAAATCTCCCTCAATCCGGATATGCCAGACTCCCTTATCCAGACGTTTGAGATGGTGAACCTGGTCTTTCAGATGCAGGAGGACTTTTTCGGAAATCGGCGCCCAGAGTCTGAAGTCGGTGGCTTGGGGGTTGTACTGAGCTCCCAAATCGTCGCCTGCATAGTCAAAAATCTCATCGAAAATAGGCTTTTTCACGATATGGCGGTATTGAAGGTCGGTATGGTTGCGATCCTGGTCATAGACCTTGTAAGACTGCGTCAGGTCAATGGGTTCATTAGCTGACACGGTGTAGATAATCCGATCTTCCTGATTGTTGATGTTTTTGATGGTTAAGGGGCTGGAGCTGTGCTTGTCTTCCAGTGTAAAGTGGATGGAATAGGCATCAAAGCTCTTTTCCAGTTCGATAGTGATAATGTTTTCGTCATCTAAATAGGCTTGAAAAATACGAAAGGCCATGTTTTTCCTCTTTCTTTGTCAGTTTCTCTTCGGGTAATTGTTTTGAGTTTAGGGCTCTGCCCTGGTTGGGACAAGGCCGATATGTGAATCGTTGATGAATGAGCAAAAGCACTCGAATTAGCGAGTGCTGATGCTATGCGGGATCAACTGGCGATAGCAGATTTGCTTGTCTTCTTTATTGTCCTTGATGATTTGGAAGAGGGTCCGGAAAGACTCTTTCCCAAGCTCGAGGGCATTGATATCAATATAGGCATCCACATCAATGCGCGGTTTGATAGAATCAAAGGTGATAATAGGAATCTGGTAGTCCTGATCTTTGAGATAGTGCAGTGCTCCTTCTGCTACCAAGGTATCAGAGGTTACGATAGCTTCAATCTCATCCAGTGGCAGCTCTTCCATAATCTTGTAACTGTTGTCTTCCAGAAGGAAACCGAAGGCAAATTTGATAATGCGATCATCCAAAGGCCGGTCTGCTTCATTGAGAGCTTGCTTGTAGCCTGTGTAACGATCTTGGGAAACGACCAGCTCCTTATTCCCGGCCAGAAAGGCGATTTTTCGATAGCCCTTGTCAAGGAAGTATCTGGTCGCGTCATAACCGGCCTTAATATTGTCATTGTCCACCAGAGAGATGAAAGGTGAGACAGCTTTCCCAAGGATAAGGAAGGGGAAGTTGTTTCTGACTGCAAAGTCGACCAAAGGATCGTCCTGCTTAGAATAAAGGAAGATCAGTCCGTCTACTCGCTTTCCTAAAATCATCTGCTTCATATTTTCCAAGCGGTGCTCTTCATCTTGCCCTGTGCTAATCTGGATGGCATAGTCATAGTCAGAAGCAATCTGAGAAATCCCCCGCAACACAGTTGGGAAAAAAGGGTTTTGATAGAAGACATCTGAGTCGTCCGGCAGGACCAAGCCGATGACCTGGCTGGACTGGCTGACCAGACTTCTGGCATTGAGGTTGGGATGATAGTCCAGCTCCTTCATAGCAGCACGGACCCGTTTTTTAGTTTCTTCACTGATGGTTGATTTATTTTGCACGACGCGGGTCACGGTAGAGGGTGATACGCCTGCTAGTTTTGCGACTTCTTTGATAGTAACTCGCATAAAAACCTCCTAAAGGCCTGCATTTGCTGGAAATCCTTACGATAACATGAACTATTTTAAATCTACTAGTAGAAGCACTTGCTTTCTAAGAGTCATGCAAACCTGTGCCAAAAATAGCTAGCAACGACAGTGGTTTTGCCTGACTATTGTGGTCAAAAAAGCAAGTATGAGGCAGTTTCTCAGTAAACGCAAACGTTTTCTGTTTGTAAGAACATTTTAACACAAAAAGAGAACGCTTGCAAGAAGAGAAAAACGGTAAACAATTGGGGCAGTAGGAGAGTCCTAAAAGAGCATTATATCCATTAACCAATAAATTGAAAAAAATCTCAAAAACCCCTTGCACTAAAAAAAAAAATAGGTTATAATCAAGTCGACGCAAACGTTTGCATTAAGTAAAAATGAAAAGGCGTAGAGGAAAAATAACGAGGTGACAAAATGAAAAAACGTCAAAGCGGCGTGCTCATGCACATTTCATCCCTTCCGGGCAAGTACGGTATCGGATCTTTTGGCCAAAGTGCTTATGATTTTGTAGACTTCTTGGTTCGCACCAAGCAGCGCTATTGGCAGATTTTGCCACTGGGAACGACCAGTTATGGTGATTCTCCTTATCAGTCTTTCTCTGCTTTCGCGGGAAATACCTACTTTATCGATTTTGATGTTCTGATAGAAGAAGGTTTGCTGAACGAGGCAGATGTCAAGGGAGCTGATTTTGGAGATGATCCTAGAAAAGTGGATTATGCAAAGATTTTCGATGCTCGCCGTCCAATCATGGAAAAAGCAGTTGCTCGCTTCTTGAAAGCAGACGATCTGTCTGACTATGAGAGCTTTGTGGAGCAAAATGCAGCTTGGTTGGAAGTTTTCGCTGAGTACATGGCTATCAAAGAGCATTTTGATAATCTAGCTTGGACTGAGTGGCCGGATGAAGCGATCCGCCGCCGTGAGGCTGCTAGCCTCGCTTCTTATCGTGAGAAGCTGGCTGACAAGCTGACTTATCATCGTGTAACCCAGTATCTCTTCTTTAAGCAGTGGTTAAGATTAAAAGCCTATGCTAATGAACACCACATCGAGATTGTCGGTGATATGCCAATCTATGTGGCAGCTGACAGTGCTGATGTGTGGGCACAGCCGCACTTCTTTAAGACAGATGCTGTTGGCAAGCCAACTTGTGTGGCAGGTTGTCCGCCAGATGAATTTTCAGAAACTGGCCAGCTTTGGGGCAATCCTATCTATGACTGGGAAGCGATGGATAAGGATGGTTATGCTTGGTGGATTGAGCGTCTGCGTGAAAGCTTCAAGATTTACGACATTGTCCGTATCGACCATTTCCGCGGCTTTGAGTCTTACTGGGAAGTACCTGCTGGCTCAGAAACTTCTGCTTCTGGTAAGTGGGTCAAAGGTCCAGACTACAAGCTCTTTGCAGCAGTTAAGGAAGCCTTGGGTGATTTGAATATCATCGCAGAAGACCTAGGCTTTATGACGGATGAAGTGATTGAGCTGCGTGAGCGCACTGGTTTCCCAGGAATGAAGATTTTGCAATTCGCCTTCAATCCTGATGATGAAAGCATTGATAGCCCGCATCTAGCGCCAAATAACTCAGTCATGTATACAGGAACCCATGATAACAATACTGTTTTGGGCTGGTACAAGGATGAGATTGACGACGCTACTCGCCAGTACATGGCTCAGTACACCAACCGTAAGGAGTACGAAACAGTACCTCATGCAATGCTGCGCACAATCTTTGCTTCAGTCAGCTTTATGGCCATTGCAACCATGCAGGACCTGCTTGAATTAGACAGTGCAGCACGGATGAACTATCCATCCACAATTGGTGGCAACTGGACTTGGCGGATGACGGCTGAAGAGCTGAATCCAATCGTCGAAGGTGAGCTTTACAGCTTGACTAAGACTTACCGTCGTATGAATACCGATTTAATTAACAAATAAAGAATAGCTAATTAGACTTGAAGGGAGTAATCATGTCAAACTTACAAACTTATATCAAAAATACTTATTCAAAAAATCTTGCTGATTGCAGCAACGAAGAACTCTATCTGGCTCTTTTGAACTACACTAAATTAGCCAGCGCTCAAAAGCCAGTTAATACTGGTAAGAAAAAACTCTACTATATCTCAGCTGAGTTCTTGATCGGTAAACTCTTGTCTAACAACTTGATCAACCTTGGACTTTACGATGATGTGAAGCAAGAACTGGCAGATGCTGGTAAAGACTTGATCGAAGTAGAAGAAGTTGAGTTGGAGCCATCTCTGGGTAACGGAGGCTTGGGTCGTCTGGCTGCCTGCTTCCTGGACTCTATTGCGACACTTGGTCTCAATGGTGATGGTGTAGGACTGAACTACCACTTTGGTCTCTTCCAACAGGTTTTGAAAAACAACGAACAGACAACTATTCCTAACTTCTGGCTGACTGAGCAAAACTGGTTGGTTCGCTCTAGCCGCAGCTACCAAGTGCCATTTGCTCACTTCACTCTGACATCTACTCTTTATGATATTGATGTGCCAGGTTACAAGACAGAAACTAAGAACCGTCTTCGTCTCTTTGATTTGGACTCAGTGGATGCAGATATCATTACAGACGGTATTGACTTTGATAAGACAGATATCGCTCGCAACTTGACCCTCTTCCTCTATCCAGATGATAGTGACAAGCAAGGTGAGCTGCTCCGTATCTTCCAGCAGTACTTCATGGTTTCAAATGGTGCTCAGCTGATTATTGACGAAGCGATTGAAAAAGGCAGCAACCTGCACGACTTGGCAGACTATGCTGTCATCCAAATCAATGATACCCACCCATCTCTGGTTATCCCAGAAATGATTCGTCTCTTGACTGAGCGTGGTTTGGATCTGGATGAAGCAATTGCCATCGTACAGAAGATGACTGCTTATACAAATCACACGATTCTGGCAGAAGCTCTTGAAAAATGGCCTCTGGAATTCTTGAAAGAAGTAGTACCGCACCTGGTGCCTATCATCAAAGAACTTGACAAGCGCGTGAAAGCTAAATACGCAGATCCAGCAGTGCAAATCATTGATGAAGACGATCGTGTGCACATGGCTCACATGGATATCCACTACGGATACAGTGTCAATGGGGTTGCTGCTCTGCATACAGAAATCCTGAAAAACTCTGAGCTTAAAGCCTTCTACGATATCTACCCTGAAAAATTCAATAACAAGACCAACGGTATTACTTTCCGCCGCTGGCTCATGCATGCTAACCCACGCCTGTCTCATTATCTGGATGAGTTGCTGGGCCGCGACTGGCACCATGATGCAACTAAGCTCGAAGGCTTGTTGGAATTCACTGGCGCTGCAAATGTTAAAGAAAAATTGGAAGGCATCAAGGCTCATAACAAGCGTAAATTGGCTCGTCACTTGAAGGAAGCACAAGGCGTGGAAATCAATCCAGAATCTATCTTTGATATCCAAATCAAGCGTCTGCATGAGTACAAACGCCAACAAATGAACGCTCTTTACGTTATCCACAAGTATCTGGACATCAAGGCTGGTAACATCCCTGCTCGTCCAATCACTGTCTTCTTCGGAGGTAAGGCTGCTCCTGCTTACACGATTGCACAGGACATCATCCACCTTATCCTTTGCTTGTCAGAAGTGATTGCTAATGACCCTAAAGTGGCTCCACATCTGCAAGTAGTTATGGTAGAAAACTACAATGTTACGGCATCTAGCTTCTTGATTGCAGCTGGTGATATTTCTGAGCAGATTTCCTTGGCTTCTAAGGAAGCATCTGGTACTGGTAACATGAAGTTCATGCTTAACGGTGCCTTGACTCTTGGTACTATGGACGGAGCCAATGTTGAGATTGCAGAGCTGGTCGGCGAAGACAACATCTACATCTTCGGTGAAGATTCTGAGACTGTTATTGACCTCTATGCAAAATCTGCTTACAAGTCTAGTGAGTACTATGCACGTGAAGCTATCAAGCCATTGGTTGACTTTATCGTCAGCGATGAAGTATTAGCAGTCGGTAAAGCTGAACGCTTGGAACGTCTTTACAATGAACTGATCAGCAAGGACTGGTTCATGACCCTGCTGGATCTAGAAGACTATATCCAAGTCAAAGAGCGCATGCTGGCGGACTATGAAGACCGCGATGCTTGGATGGACAAAGTCATCGTCAATATCGCCAAAGCTGGCTTCTTCTCATCTGACCGTACTATCGCTCAATACGAAGAAGAAGTATGGCACTTGAACAGCTAATATTCTTTGAATAAAAAAAGCCGAGACAGCAGTGTTTCGGCTTTGATTTTTGAATAAAATATGTGGATAGGGAATTAGCTATTGTGTGGGCTTCTGAAAAGGCGAAAGCCTCTTGGTCTTGTCAGCTTTTTCTTTTCGGTGTATAATAAGTGAAAATATTTCTTTACAGGAGGCGTTCATGAAAAAGAAACCAATTTATCTTTATGTTTTGCTGGGCTTGTCAACCGTAGGAACCTTGTGGGGACTTTTTGGCAAGTTCACTTCTTCTGATGCTGGAGTGAAAAGCATTCTTAAGCAGATAGAAGAACCAGCAAAATCCCAGTATGCAACTTATTTTAGCAAGAGTGCAGAAGTGGCGAATTCGCTAGCCAATAATTTCTTTTTTTACGGGCACATCGTTCTCTTAATAGTGGCTCTTTTCTTCCTTTTTAGGAAAGATATATTTAAGGCCAATCTTATCTACATTGCCGATGTTCTTGTGGGCTTGATTTCGACAGCCTATGCTTATGTAGTATCAAAGGGAATTATAGCTTCTTCTTTTTCAGACTCAACTCTTCTTTCGGCACAGATGACGGGGCTGAATTTCTCCATCCTCCTTTCAGTAGTCATTAGTCTAATCTTCCTTTCTATCGTCATCTTTAAGCTCATTCAGCAGCAGAAAGAAGCTGAAAAAGCGGAACTAGCTGCAAACGAATAAGATTTGACAAATAACAGATAAGTGCTTACAATTTTAAGAAGCAATATCTGTTATTTTTTAGAATGGAGAATAAAATGACAAAGGTTTCCTTGGTTTACATCAGCTTGAGCGGCAATACAGAGAGTTTCGTCCGTCGGCTGACAGACTATTTGCTGGAGCAGCATCCAAGCTTAGAAGTGGAGAAGATTCATATCAAAGACCTGGTAAAGGAAGGGCAGCCCTTTTTTGAAATGGACAATCCTTTTATCGCTTTTCTGCCGACTTATCTAGAGGGTGGAAATGGTGTCGACAATGGCGATGTAGAAATTCTGACAACCGATGTGGGGGACTTTATCGCCTATGGTCAGAATGCCAGCAAGTGTCTGGGCGTCATTGGCAGCGGCAATCGAAACTTTAATAACCAATACTGTCTGACCGCCAAGCAATATTCAGAGCGCTTCGGTTTTGCAGTTTTGGCCGATTTTGAAATGCGCGGCATGTTGGGAGACATTAAGAAGGTTACGGGCATTATTGAAGAGCTCTATCACATTGAAAAAAACGAAAACCAGTGAGGTTTTCGTTTTTTGATGTTTCTAAAGCAAGCTTACATCTTTTCTGGCGCTTCTACTCCCAGCAGACGCAGAGCTTCTTTGAGGACAACAGCTGTTGAGTAGCTGAGAGCCAGACGGCTGTCGCGCTCAGGGCTTTCATCCAGAATCCGAGTGTGCGCATAGTATTTGTTAAAGGCTTGAGCCAGGCTGATAGCGTATTTGGCAATCAAAGATGGTTCATAGTTATCAGCAGCACGCTTGACAACACGGCCGAAGTCTTGAAGCAGCTTGATAATTTCCCAGCTTTCTGGATCGTTCAGGCTGTATGTAGCCTCTGCATCAGGCTGGAAGTTCGCCTTGCGCAGGATAGACTGGATACGAGCATAGGCATACTGGATGTAAGGGCCTGTTTCTCCCTCGAAGGAAACCATAGCTTCCAGATCAAAGTCGTAACCATTGCGGCGGTCAGTTTTGAGGTCGTAGAACTTAACTGCTCCTACCCCAACTGCACGAGCAACAGCGTCCTTGTTTTCCAAATCTGGGTTTTTAGCTTCAATCTGGCTCTTAGCTCGGCTGATAGCTTCTAACAGAGTTGGTTCGAGAAGGATGATATTTCCTTTACGTGTAGACAGTTTTTGACGGTTTTTAGTCACCAGACCAAAGTCAACGTGAATCATGTCATCGCTCCAGTCAAAGCCCATCTTTTTCAGAACGGCCTTGAGTTGTCTGAAGTGGTTGGCTTGCTCTTGGCCTACAACATAGACATTTTTGACAAAGTTGTAAGTGCGAGCCCGGTAGATAGCTGTTGCAATATCACGTGTGATGTAGAGGGTAGCACCGTCTGATTTTTTAATCATAGCAGGCGGAAGGTTAAAGTCTTCCAAGTCTACAATGCTAGCTCCTTTTGATTCCTGTAAAAGACCTTTTTCTTCGAGGATTTGAATCCCTTCGTCCATCTTGTCATTGTAGAAGGCTTCACCGTTTAGGCTGTCAAACTCGACACCTAGGAGTTCGTAGATACGGTTGAATTCTGTCAGACTTTCGTCTCGGAACCATTGCCAGAGCTCAGTTGCTTCTGGGTCGCCATCTTCCAGCTTCTTGAACCAAAGGCGGCCTTCTTCATCCAGAGATGGATCGTTTTCAATCTCGGCATTGATACGCACGTAAAGTTTGAGGAGCTCGTCGATAGGGTTAGCTTCAACAGCTTCCTGGCTTCCCCACTTCTTATAAGCTACCATCAAGAGGCCAAACTGTTTGCCCCAGTCTCCCAAGTGGTTGATTTTGATGGTATTGTAGCCTATTTTGCGGAAGATGTTGGAAAGAGCATCACCGATAACAGTAGAGCGCAAGTGGCCGACTGAGAAAGGCTTGGCAATGTTTGGGCTTGATAGATCAATGGTGATATTCTGATTATTTCCTTCGTTTTGCTGGCCATAGTCAGCTCCGTCTTTGATGACTTCTTTGATAACTTGGCCAGAAATTTCAGCCTTGCTGAGGAAAAAGTTGACATAAGGACCAGTCGCAACGACTTTATCAAAATGCGCTGTGTCAATCTTTTCAGCGATATCAGCAGCGATGATTTGAGGAGCTTTGCGCTCAGTCTTTGCCAGAGAAAAGGCTGGGAAGGCGATATCGCCAAGTTCAGAGCTCTTTGGCTGCTCCAATAAATTTAAAATAGCGTCTTGATCAAGGCTGTCAATAACCTTGGCCAATTCGCCGGCAATCAACTGTTTGTTATCCATATTTGCTCCTTTGTGTCTTTTGTTATTATTTTATCACATTTTTCAAGGAATCTTCAATTTTTTTGGGAATAATTTTTGGGCTAATAGGAATTTTTCTGATATAATAAGAGGGATAAGAACCTGTATTTATAGATGAGTTTTCCATCTAAATGCTTCCTTCCCTGACACTCTTGGTTAAAGTTTTTTGTTTATTCTCAGTATTCCTGCAAATCTTTGCCTAGATTGATGGAGAAGCAGTTTTTCATCGGATGGAGTATTCTTTATGAATGCAGCTTCTAAATATTCAATAATGAGGTAAAAATGAGAAAGAATGACCGTCATCAGTTAGTCAAAACGATGATTAAGGAGGAAAAGCTAGGAACGCAAAAGGAGATTCAGGATCGTCTGGAAGCGCAAGGGATTTATGTAACGCAGACTACCCTGTCGCGTGACCTCCGTGAAATCGGCCTGACTAAAGTTAAGAAGAAGGGGCTGACTTATTATGTTTTGGCGCATGAGACTGAAGAGATTGATTTTATAGAGTTTTTAGCCAAGCATGTGGAGAGTGTGGCTAGGGCAGAGTTTAGTCTGGTTCTTCGTACTGGCCTAGGAGAGGCCACAGTGCTGGCCAATGTCGTGGATAGCTCGTTCGATAGCCGCATTCTGGGAACCGTTGCGGGTGCCAATACTCTTTTAGTGGTTTGCCGGGATCAGGCAGCGGCTCAGGAGATTGAGGAGCAAATACAGGAAGTGATGTAAGAGTCACAGTTTTTTTGGGAAAAATGGAGAGGTTTGAGACGGATGTCCTGACCTCGTTTGTTTTTAGAAAGGATAGAGATGGCAGTAGAAAAGTTATCG
>ERZ773037.248-NODE-248-length-29601-cov-21.051479_pt1 | contig 29601 bp, 47 predicted proteins | sample MGYA00511466_ERZ773037 | MGnify/ENA primary metagenome ERZ773037 (study PRJEB29015, sample SAMEA2738146) | human oral metagenome | biome: human oral; feature: human-associated habitat; material: saliva | place: China | collected 2202 ... | reverse complement strand
CTTTTCACGAAGAACCAACCAGCTTTTGGATAGTCAGCGTCATACACGACTTTCAGGCCTTGTGAACGTGCTGACTCAAGCAGGTCATAAGCGTTACCCCAAAGGGTCACACCGTACCAATGGCGAAGCCCGTAACAAGGCACGTCAGCGCACTGAAAGCCATAAGCTCCATCATTATCCACTCCATCGCCTGCGTTGGCCTTGTCGATGAAGAATTGAATCATTTCCTGTTTTTTAGACATGTCTACTCCTCACTTGGTTTCTTGTATTCTAGTGCTCGTGTGCTGTCTGTGATTCCGCTTGTTGTTGGGTCATTGACCAAACCGATAGCAGTCAAGAACACGAATACCGCATTTACAAGTAAAATCAGCTTGTTGCCGATATCACCTAAATCAAGATGATATCCAAAGACTGCTGCACCAGCTTGCAAGACAAGTAAAAAAGCTGGGATTGCAGTCAGCCAAAAGTATTTATTTTGTAATCGTAGTTTCCAGTTAATCATATGTTTTCCTTTCTTTTATGGTAACGTAGTTGGCCAAGGGTCGTCTGTTAGGTAGCTGATTGCACTTAAGCGAATTTCACCAACATCTTTATCCGTTGGAATAGGATTTAGGAATTGAAGTCTTAGATGATGTGAATCAGCATTTCCTCCCAAATACCAAGAACCTTGAATTGCTCCCTTATCTGTATATATTGGACCAATTAATGAGGTCGTGGAACGGAACCCAAGTGGAATACCGTTATTTTGTGTAAGCCTACAAAATCTTGTAGGATCACTGCCGTAAGGAACAAACCCGTTCCCACCTCTTCTCACGATACCAAACCAGCCCCACTCTAGTCCGCCAAACTGATAGTAAATTGTATTGTTGACTCGTCTTATTTTTACAAAAGACTCCCTTAATTTAGACAGGATATTTAATTTGATCCATCCAGTGTCACCAATGAGAACCTTCCAGCCTGTATTACCATTTCCGCTCTCTTTTATCCACTTGAGAGCGCCGTTGGTAACTGCGGTATCTACATAGGTTGTTCCGATTTCAGCAGCAATACGCCCTTCTGGTGAGCCTGCGCCACGGATTTCATGCCCTACGTTGTCTGGTAACGGTAGAGTGACATTATTACCCCCGACGATGCCGAGGGTATTTCCTGTCAAGGTCAGCCTTGGTTCAGGCTTTTGATTCAACACCTTCACATCACGGCCAATCGCTTGAGCAAATTCCTCAAAATTGCTCATAACAATCACGCTTTCGCTGCGTTATAGGTTTCCACTAGATCAAGATTGGCAAATTCGTCAATACGACGGCCGAGATCAGCCAATTTTTGAACGACTGCGCCCTCAGTATCGCCACTCATGCTAGCGATTTTCTCAGCGATTTCTTTCAGCGTGTCAAGATTTTCAGGGACTCCTTCGCCCAGAATATCATTCTTAACTGCGGTTTTAGCTTGCTCGATAGCCTGCATTAACGTATCGTTGTCAATCTTTGCACCGATTAAGTGCATCATTATCTTGTTATCCGTTCCCAATGCTTGAGCGAATTCCGTTAATTTTGTTGTGTCCATATTTTCACACCTTTCCTAAATTGTAATAAAAAAGCAGGTCTGGAATTTCCTGACATGCTCCACCTTCGCTTGCAGAAAGACCTGCAAGCTGTTTTTTTACTTCCTTTGCGATATCTAATTCCTTCAAAGTGTAGACATCTTCAGTAACCAATTCTTTATCTGATTCTTCAATTTCAATATAAGTATCTCTATCGCTTGGGAAGATATACCCTCCAACCGAGATTTCCACTCGGTATTTTCCGCTTGGCAGAATACTGTCTAAATTAAAATTGACAGAATGGCTAGTGACGGGAGCAGTTGTCTTCCACCTGCGTTGTCCCTTTGTCAGAGTGACAACCGCATCTTGACCCTCAAACGAGGTCATGACACGGTAATTTTCATCTAACAATTCAAATCCAAAAGTAGAAGACAAATCCCCTTGTTTAATAAGGTCGCCACCATCAATTCGAGCCAAATTGGTTGTATTAACTCTGCGGTTGTTACAACCCATTCTACGCCCCTTTCTCATCTTCAACTAAGATGTCATCTCTAATCTGCAACGCCTCAAAATTGTTGTACAGGTGGTCAATGTAACCATTACCACCCAAAGCTTTGTAGCTATTGTGCATATTCTCCACTACATAGAACTCATCTTTGGTAGTAAAACCACGACGGATTGCCCTGCGAATATCACGATCAAGGCGCATCCTCATAGTTACAAGGTGTGCATCGTCGTGCAATTTTAGCTTTGCCTGTACTTCGTCAATTTTGGCGTTATTCTCGTCAGCAGTAATCTGGACATCTTTGATTTGTTTCTTGACATCATTCAATTCTGAAATGATTTGGTCTGTCTGTTCCTTGGTCTTCTTCGGCATTTTATAGCCCAACCAAGCCACGACGATCGGCGTGGCAACTGGTAGCACGTTCATGAAGAAATGTTCTATCTGTTGTAAGACGTCCATAGTTACCCCCTGTTATTGGTTAGGTGCAACTGTTGTAGCAGAAGGTTCTGTTGCTGTAGGAGTTACGGTAGCTGTTGTAGAAACTGCAGCTGCTGGTGCAACAGTTGTAGGGGCATTTTGTTCTTTAGGCTCGTACTTCCATGCTGCGCCTGTTCCGCCCATTTCAAGACGACCATTTCGGGCAAAGTCGCTGACTGGTTCGCCATTGTAAGTAAATTCCTTATTCAATTGAACTAAGATACGCTTACCTTCTCCATCTACCTCAACGTGCGCTGGGTCTTCAATGGTAATCAAGTCATGTGCCAAATAACGTTTCCCAACCTCAGCCAATGGAATCAACTCTACCAATTCCTTGTAGATAGTTCCATAAGCGATTGTCTTGCCTGCTACAGCATTTAAAACGACCGCATGGATAATCTTTCCATAACGGTCTGTTTCGGCTTGGTTATGCTTAACCGCTTCATCAGTAGCAGTCTGTCTAGTTTCATTCTGAGCCAATTTCTGCTCTGCTTGCTCTAGTTTGGCCTGCGTTTCTTGCAACTTAGTTTGCGCTTGCACAATCGCACTTGTTGGGTCTAATTCTGCATGTAGAATCTCTTTGACTGCTTCAATGAGCATTTCGTCCGTATCACCCAAACGGTCACCCTCTAACACACGAGTGAAAAAAGTTAACGGCTTGTCACATTGAATAGAGACTTCCGTCTTGCCAACTCTATAAAATTTATTTACTAATACAAATTCCATGTTAAATTACCTCTTTTTCTCTTTAGAATAAAATTGAAGACCACGATAGTTACGACTAGACAAAAATTGATTTTTATCTGTTGAATTGTAAAACTCTAGAGTAATTTTGTAGTAAGACCTGTTATTCCAGCTATTAGTATAGATTTCTGCTGTTGCTGACTTGACTAATATTGTTCGACCTGCAATGATTAACTTGCCATTGCCCCAACGACCTGTATTTCTCTGTCCATTCCGTTCTGTTTCCAAAGAAACTGTTAATCCGCTGCCACCACTGATTGAAACTTCTTCTGAGATGTCTATTTGTTTTACAAACACCCACTTCTCCCACACCAATCTTGAACCAACATATCGCTCGACAATCTCATGCCCTCCGACATAGATTCCTTCTCTTGTAGCCATAGTATCACCTACTCATACACATCATATATTGTGTTCGGGTCTTTCGTGCTAATCGCATTATATTGTGCTTTAGACCCATACCAATACTTCATTTGCTGATTCCCATTTTGGTTAATCAGCTTATTTGCAATTACTTCCGACGGTGTACTTGGAATCCCAAGCGCTGACCTGTTTACTCGTAAAACACCCGAGCTATCGACTGTAATCGTTGAGTTATCAGGTCTGACAACTCCATTTGAACCAGCTGTTGCGGTTGTGGGAGTTAGACTCACTCCGTTTTTAAAAGTCTGCACAGACACTTTTTTCAACCCACGCCCATCATGAATCATGATGTTGTCCGAGTTGTTGACCTGATATGTTTGTGGTAAATCAGTTACTTTCCGTGTCTGTGTACTAATTACTGCCATATTATACCTCCATTCTATATTTCCAATCTGCGACAATCACATGACCATTTTCGTCCGCAAGTAAGGTATGTTCTGTACCGTCTTCCGTACGAATCGGAGCAGTGAAATCGTTCTGCAAGAACATGTACTCGATAGCATTTAGCCTATCTTCGTGTTCCTGAACCTCACGCTTCAAATCCTCTACAGACTCATAGCTTGCTTGTCTGACGTTATCTACGTTACCCAGACCAATTTGAGATTTCGTCACATTGTGCGGATTGTTACGATTAGTAGCGTGAGCGTTGAACTCCTGCTTACTAGCCTGTTCCACATTCGTAACATTCCCCAAACCTACCTGTGTCTTTGTGACACCGTGAGGGTTATTGCGATTGTTTAAATGATTTTGAAAATCAACTTTACTTGCTTGCTCAACATTCGTGACATTTCCTAGCCCTACTTGCTGCTTAGTGACATTGTGTGGATTGTTTTGGTTTTGAATGTGAGCAGCAAGGTCTGCTTGATTCGCTTTATTTGTTGTTTGATTGCCGATAATCGCTTCAAGACCGTCTATGTCTGCAACCTTATGACGGTGGGTTGCGTCGGCTTTATTTTCCCATCGTTGCGCATCCTCAGCGCCGATAATATCTCTTGACCTCCAGATTTTAGCCATCTGTTAGAACCTCCAGTCTATATTTGAATCGTGTCGTTGTTTCAATCGGAACGTATACATCAATAACAGACTGAGGCACATTTGAAGCGTCTAACAACTCAATCTTATTGATTTCTCTGATTGAGTCTGGTATCAAGAAATCAATCAAGACAAAACGTTGTTCTCGTTGTTTCTGTATCGTCACGATTTGATTATTGTTCAACCTTGCTTTGTTGATTTTGGCTAGTACGGTTTCTGTAACTGTATTTAGTAACGTTTCTTTAATCATTGAATAAAACCTCCTCCTGTGGCCCATCATATTCAAAAGGTGTCACTCCTACAACTGCATACCCTGCTCTAGCAAAATCTACTGAAGTCTTGAATAACCGTTCTTTCAATTTGACACGCTCTGTTACTGTCGGGATATGTGTATAGCCCATATTTGCTGGCTTGATTGCGTTGACAAAGATAACTGACTCTCTGAAAAGTCCACTCGTTTCTGCACCAGACTCAATCAGTAGGACCTGATTAGCGAAATCTACTGAAGCCTTGTACTTTCCTTTTCCGAAAAGGTCGTCCAATTTGCGAATTAAAAACCACCAAGAAAATGGTGGTCTCATATTGATTCGCAGTAAAACACGCTCTCTTCTCCAGTCCAACGTATCGTCGGCGCGAGCGACAATACCGTAGACTTCTTCAAATTTCGTTAAGGTAGAAACGTCACAATACATAATAAACTGATTCTTGATGAACTGCTCTAACGAGACAGTCCCGTCTTTAAACAGAGCATTTTCAACCCGAATCAGTTCTTTCATATCTTTGACGCCCTCGTAGTAATCTGGAACGTATTCAGATAAGTTTACTTCTTTCACCATTAAACCATCCTCACTGTTCCTTTATACGGCAATTGTTGTAATTGTCCTGTAAAAACAAGTGCTAAATCAGCTTCACGGTTATTCAATTTCATCTTATCAACGTTTGCGATACCTGTAATGGTCAGCAACTTGGCCATTAACTGCGAGCGATAGATTTTCATGCTATAGGTGTTGACATCTGAGTATTGCGCCCAGTTCTTTCTCAAATCTAAGAAATACTGGTCTAGAGCCTTGTCTACCAGTTCTTTTACTTGATTTAGCTGATATCCTGTCATTAACTCAAGTTTAAACTCAATATCAATTGGGAAGCGTGTCGCGGTCGTAACCGTCACACGATGATTGATAGGAGCAAGTCCAACTCCTTTTCCAGTATATTCTAATGGATCCAGAACATTTTGCACTTTCTTGATTGTCTCGGTAGATGCCAAGTTTAAGTCGTTGTCTAAAACAACCACTTTAACCGTTCCTGAGCCATTCCAAACTGGATAGACCTGAACTGCGCCAACACCATCAATTTCACGGACACGCTGAACATACTCAATGAAGTTACCGCCAAACGGCTTCTCATTGACGTAAATCAAGAAACGCTTCCGCAATTCATCGTCAGTTTCTTCATCTTGCCCAGATGTAACGATTTCCCCTAAGACCGCAGTAGCAAGATTTCTGTAGTTCTCCAAGGGTAAGATATTGCCATAGTAGCGATTTCCGACAACGCCAGTCGTCTCACACTCTACTTCATACTTGCCAGGTACGTTAGTCGCACGAACCACTTTGTAGATGAGTGCAACATCGTCAATTGTCGCAAAACGAGAACCCAAAGCGATTTGTACACCTTCTTTTTTCTCGTTTTTAAACTCCGCAAAGCGTACCGCTTTTTTTGACGGATAACGATGTAGACCGAACTCTTCAACCTTGTAGTCTAGGTATTGACCAATAGCAGTCTGTGGAAATGTATCTAGCAGCAGATTCTTCAACTGCAAATAAAAACCAGCTAACTCGTAACAAGCAGGCGCTAATGCGTCATAGATGATAGAACCCTCCCGTGTATCAATATTTTCATTGACACGAGAAAGAGCGTCATTCATCAGATAATCAAACGTGTATTTTTCTAAGAAATCACCTATCATTAATCAGCGTCACCTCCTTTTCAACTTTAAATAAACCGGATATGGTATGGACTTCAAAGACACAAAGCAAGCTGTCCTTGGTTTGCTGCTCGATGAAGAAATTTTGGACACTTTTAATTCTTGTATCAACTAACAAGGCTTGAGAAATTGTTCTCTCAAGGTCAGCTTTTACAAAATCATAAGGTTTTCCAATCAAGCGCTCCAATTCTACTCCATAGTTCGAAGAGTAGATAACCCACTCAAACCGTTCTGTAAGCAGAATCTTTTCAACTGCTTGCCTCATGGCCTCTAATCCATCTATATATCCGTGTATTCTGCCATTTTTAACTTGATAAGTGTAGGATGGCAAAACAACTTCTTCAATGTTTCGTATATCTACCATCTTCACTCCATCCTTTGTAAAACGTAGTATAATTGCCCATTTTGGGCTTTAATCATTAAAACTTTGTCTCCTGCTTCAAGATCACGAAAAACAATCCATCTCTTGTTGTCCCCTTCAGTATCTCCAGTACGTAGTTCTTTAACCATCGGACTTAGAACTAAAAAGGACTCAGGGATTTCAAGCTTATTATTAACCTTGATTGTCAGAGGAGAAACAGATGTGACAGAGCCAAAAACAATGTCTGTTCTGTCTGTTCCATCATCTACCCCTTGCGCCAAAAGGCGTGCTAATAACTCTCCTGCCATTATTCCAGCGTCCTCAATTCTAAATCCATTGTATGCACCTTGTCCCACTTGTGGGTACATTTAGAGATAATACCAAGACTGTTCTTCTTAATTCCTTCAGACTCTAAATCAGCAAAATCCAGCACAACACTATTGCCTGCACTGATGCCAAGATGTCCTAGGCAAGGGACTTTAAAAGTCTTTTTAGGATGATTTTTAGCTTTCAACAAGAGTTCAGCCTTCTGTTGAATCTGACTCTCATTCATCTTTTCATCTACTTTTTCGTGGTACTGCAACTTGCCCCAAAGAGCAACATTCTTAGAGTCTTTCACTACGTAAACTTCACGCTTCTTACTCTGTTTGTTATCCTTAGTTAACTTCACATAGTTGTAGCTGTCATCGATAGAACCCTCATAGTCAAAGTCTGTCGCTACGCTATCATCCCCAATCACCAAGTCAGTAATCAGCGAATTTAAGGCTATATGCTCGACTGTACCAAAGTTATCTCTGATAATGTACCACATGCCACCATGAATCAAAGTTAAGTCCAAAGCGTTCTGGATCATCGCAAAATAAGTTTTCTTATCTTCGATTTTCTCAGGGCACGTCCAGTTCCCTTCATCAACAACCTTGTACTCAAGTTCTGATATTTCGCAAATCTTACTAAAGATTTCATGACTTTTAGAGGCTTCAAACACGATTGTGTCAGTGTTTTTCAGATACCTCATTCTGTCATAAGCAGTAACTGACCATTTCTTGGCTGATTTCCGTTTTTTCTTGAAAACTTTACCGTAAAACACGCCCTTATCATCTACCTTGAAGCGAATAACATCCCCAAAGTTACAAGCAACCTGCGAGTCTATAATCATATCAAACTCAAGTTTTCCCGGCTGAAAATCAATACTGGTTTCCCATTTGACACCTCCGACCAACTCAGTGATATCAAAGACTTTACCGTCATTCACATCTTGAATCAGAAATTCCATCATAGGACTTGCACCGAATCAGCAGTAACCCAACCACGCCAACCACCGTCAAGGGTAGTAACATGATAAGGATGCGACCCTTTCATATTGATATAATTGACAAGCCTAGTTGCGTTTGACTCAGTTTGACCAGGCCCTTCTCCGTAACTATCCCTATGCAACTGCCCATTGACGAGCACCTTTGCACCAATAGTCACTTCTTTCTTAGTTGAGGGGGCTTGTTCTTTCTGAGGCTGACTCGCTTTCTTCTCCTCTGATACCTTCTTCTCGATTTTTACAAACCGAGCCTTGGCCATCTTGTACTCTTTGAAAGTGATGTCGTAGTAGACATCCTCATGAATACCAGCTTTTCTTTGTTGCTCAAAACTCTCAACTGTCGCAAGCATATTGATACCCACGCCAGAGATAATCAAGCGACAAGGTTCTTTGCCGTCCATGATTTTCTTCAAGAGTCGGACATAGGTTTCAGGCGTTCCTGATTTATTCAGGACATAAGAGCGAAAAGTGTCTCTAGGGAAGAATGAAGTGAAAGTAACCTCAGAGAGTTTGGGAAAACTCATCTGGGTTATTTCTCCTAGCGCAATACTAGTTGTTGACTCGTTATTGGCGCTATTCTTTGTTTTCAGTTCCTCGGGATTGACAGGAAGTTGTGTGACTTGACCTTTGTACTCTACGAAAATACCAATCGCCATTTCTTTCTACCTCCTACGCAATTCCTAGGTCGCTATCGACCAATCCGATAATCTTTTCTTCAATCTTGCCAACTAGATCATTGATATCTTGTTCAGTAGCGCTATTTTTAGACTCATATTTAACACTAACTTGAGGTGTTAGAACTTGGTAATCAATGATGTACTTACGTTCTGCAACATCACGCATCATCTTAATATCTTCGTCTTTCAGCTTGACTTCATCTTCAATCTTACCGACGTTACCAATGTTCTTTCCTTTACCTAGCTTGTCTCCAAGGCCTTTGCCACCTCCGCCACCACCGTCTGGAGCACCTGCTCCTGCTGGCGTCTGGTTCATTTTGTCAAATTTAGAAGCAAGTTCGTCTTGTTTCTTCATTTTGTCGCCAAATCCCTTCATAGCGTCACCGATGCCATTAAAGAAATTCTTTGTCCCTTGGTATGCTGCCATTGAATCAAGCATAGGGTCCTTCAATCCTTCTGTTGGATTGTGTAGCTCTAAACCTTTTCCTTTCATACCAGCAAAAGAAACTTTTTCAGGAGCAGAACCAGGATCTAAACCATCAGCTAGTCCTCTAATTGAGCTACCAAGTCCTCCATTATATGACATTGCGCCAATTTCTCCGACAGTTCCAAGGTTCACACCAGGGATTTTATTCAATGCTTTAATAATCCAGTTTATAGCCTTAATAGCCATATTAGCACCAGCTATGAAAGCATTACCTATAGCTGTAGCTACATTAGCTGCGCCGTCTGCAACTGCTGCAAATGCACCCAGAACCGCTTTAGCAAGAGTGGCAAATGCTTTCTTAACTGCCCAAACAGCCATTAGAAATGTGTTTGCGATTGCTTCAGCGACTGTTATCACTGCATTCCAAATACCAATAAAGACATTGATAATCACAGAGCCTAAGAATATAAACAAGTTGATGATGAATTGTATGTTATTATAAGCAGCTTCTGCTATGTACACAATCATCGCGATAATTGTTGCAGCAACATCCGCAAAAGAAACCCCCATGTCTGCCAGCACTTTAGAAATCAATAATACAATTCCTATCATGAGCAACAAGGGCCAATTTGCTAATGCCCAAGCGACAAATGCAACATATCCAGCCCATGCAGCAACGGTTGCTAATAATTCTAAAGCAGTAATTACAAAGTCGATGTTCTCAGTAACCCAGTTCCAACCTGCAACAAAGAGATTAAAGAGCCACAGAGCTATCTGGCCAATTGCAAACATAGCGGTCTCTAAACCTGCCATGAAGTTTTGTCCAGCGGTACTGTTTATAAACTCTTGCCATGCTTGAATTAAAGGCTGAAATGCGTATGAAGCTACGTTACCAACCTGAGTCATCATATCAGCAAAGGTCATCGGCATTTTCGCAAATTCAGCGTTTGTTTCAACTGCTGAACCAAGCAAAGCGTTCTTAAGAGTATCTCCTGTTAGTTGGCCATCTTTAGCCATCGCCCTCAATTGACCAACGCTGACGCCAAGGTGTCTAGCTAGTTTTTGGGCAACAAGCGGAGCGTTCTCCATCATAGAGTTAAACTCATCACCACGAAGAACCCCCGAAGCAAGTGCCTGTGTGATTTGAAGTGTACCAGCTTTTTGTTGCTCTAAACTGGCACCACCGATTTTATACAGCTTGTTCAACTGTTCAGCGAATGCAATAGCTTCATCATTACTTTTAAAGGCCTCTCCAGCTTGTGAGCGTAGTTTAGCCACAGAGTCTGCCATGATACCGAAGCCAGTCCTTGAGCGTTGCGCTGCTGCCATGATACTATCTTGAAGTTCTTGGCCTGTCTTAGATCCATCTTCTATCGTCTTAAGCCTTGCCATGGTCTGAATATAATCATCGCCTGACTTAATCAGACCGCTCATTAAATTAGCCATTTGCCTCAAGGCTTGAATAGCAACCATGAAATTTAAAGCACGAGAAATAGAGGTCATTCGACCAAGCATGGATGTAGCAGTGCCTAAGCCACCAATAAGTGGCCCAGTTGAAGGAAGTTTAGGAGCGATAGGTGGCGCCATTTTAGGTGCTACAGGACTAGCAACTTTAGGCGCAGTTAGATTTTTAGGCATATCTGCTTTGACCTTAATTGTTGCAGTTTGCGTCATCTTCTTAACACGTCTGTCCAAATCGCTAAACTTTCCGATAGTTCGGTCGATTGTATTATTAATACTGTTCAATGAACTAGAAAATTTATCTTTAAGAGTTAGTGTTTGTGTTAATGTAGCCATCTTCTATCGTCTCCTCCTTCCTTTGCTTTTTCTTTCCATCTCTTTCTGTTCCTTTTGCTCTGCTTCTACTCGGATATCGATGAAGGCAAAAATCAAGGCTTTTTCACGCTTTGATAAGCTATCCAAAAAGGACGGAGTCCAGTTGAATTGATGCAAACAGTAGTAAGCATAACTCAACTCTGCGTCCCCGTCCTCTAGTCGTTTTTTGCTTCTTCAACAAGATCATTGATATCTTCATCAAAACCGTTGAGCGACTGGATTTCTTGCATTAGGGTAGCATATTCCCCAATCTTCAACATAGCTTTCAAGGTTGCTGCTTCATCCCCAACTGTACGATAAGATTCTTGTAGTTGAGCGTCTTTCAAGTCTGGCGTAACAACACAGGCAGACATTAAAGAGTCAATGTACTTATCGTTGTTGAACTCAGGAATAGCCACACCTTGACGGTTTTTCTTCTTGATTGTCGCACGTTTCTTCAACGTATCGTTTAGACTTTCGTCAATACTACGAATGACGAAAGGAGATTTGAAACGTTTAAGGTGTACTTCCTTTGTTTCGTCCTGCTGAACGTTTTCTAGTAAAAAGTCTGAAATTGCCATTTATCTATCCTCTTTCTAACCTAATTTAGGCGCATTAAATTTTTCCAAGATATCCACATCTTCAAAAGTAAAGTTGACTTCTTCTTCCAAGAAATCTTCCTCAACTTTTAGTTGACCCATCACAACTTCATCAAGGTTACATTCACGCAAGATAGTTGTTTGACGACCGATTGAACTTGTCGCATCGTCATTGGTCACTTGGATATCAAAGAATGTATCACGACCATTCTTCATGTAGTCCAACATCATTTCCTTGAATGTTGAGGTTACTCCATAAATGGTCATCTTACCTTCTCCCTTGAAACCAGTCGCTTTTACTTGCGTACCACGTTTGTTAAGGGTGCGGACTTCTTCTTTGTTTTTCTTAACTGTCGCTTCAAGTTCTTTGATATAGAACATGAACTCATTTTTGCCATCGACGTGAATAAAAGCAGTACCTTCTTGACCACTGATTACGTCACGACCTTTCAAATAAGCCATATTTTCTCCTTTTCTAATCTACTACAACTGTCATATACAGTTTTTCCATGCTGTCCACTGGTTTAACTTTAACGTTAACCACTACAGACTCTTTCAACTCACCACGTAGCACCTCGATGTCTTCAACTTTGAAGTCTTCAATAGCGCCACGAGCCTCAAGGTCTTTGAAGTAACGAATACGGTTCGCCTTGAACGCTTGACGTCCATCTTCGTTGTTGTCAACTTTTCCAAGGAAATATTCAGAAAATACATGCTTTGTATCATTTCTAATATCGTCCAAGGTTCGAAGCATACGATTTTTTTGGAAATCTTGATTAATTTCTGATGTGATAGTTACAAGTGAGTTGATATCTTTTTCAACAACTGCTCTATCACGTTTGTTCGTGAACACAAAGTGTCCTTTTTGAAGAGCAGCAATCGTCTCTGTATGGCTCAAACGACCCACAACATCAACAGAGTCTTCATACTTCTCATAAGTCAATGATTTTTCAACACCGGCATTTGCACTTGCTGCTGCAACCCATACCGTCGCTTTAGTCTTATCAATAACCGTCTTATCAGACAAGATAACACCGTTTTTAACGTTGATGACCGCTTCACTGTCTGCGTCTGAGTCTGCAACAACCAATTGAGCACCAAGCCCTTCATCTTCACGCATACGTTTGATAAAGTTGATAGCCGCCTTCTTGATAGAAGCGTCTTCTACTGGCAAGGCCATATAGTTAAATTCAACTGTTTCAAGCGCCTTGAAGTATTCTGAATAGTCTTGAGTTGATACTGTTCCGTCAGTACCGCCAGTCAATTTAGCACCAGCCACCGCTTGCAGTTCGCCTGTTCCTGAAAACTCAACTAGATCATTGTTTTTCAAATCAGCCAAGACTTTTACGGTTTGCGAGTCCATAACAACAGTATCAAGGAATGTGACAACATCAAATGAACTTGGGGCGTCTACGTTTGTTTTAACTGTTACTGTGATGTCATTTCCACGGACACCGCTATATTTAGCTTGAGCCGTTACGTTGTCTGAAAGGCTTACGTTTGCCTTTTCGCCCGTATTCAGACGATAAAGCAAGACTTCACTCACACGTTTGAATGCTTCATTTAGCAACAAAAGCTGTGGGCTTTCTTGCTCATAACCTAGCTTCTTAAATAGGTCTTCACCACGTCGGATTTTCATCAATTTCTTTGACTCACCGAAGCTGAGTGCCAGCGGTACTGTTACGACACCGTCACCGCCAAGGCGTGTCATTGCGATGTCTTTTGATTTGACGTTAATGTAAGCGCCTGGTCTTACTTTATTTTGGCGTTTCCAAATTCCACCTGCCATTAGTTAATCTTCCTTCCTAGTTCGTACTCTAGTTTTGCTCTTGCTTCTTCCAAACTATAAGACTCTTCTGGGTCTAAAATAGCCCCCAAGATGTCTTTTTCTCCGTTGGTAAAAGCGCTACTTTCCAAAATGTCCGCAGTAGGGAACACAATTCCGTCTACATTATCCATCTTTTACCTCTTCTTTCACTTTCAATTCACGTTGTTTGATATCTTCCTCTTCTAACTTCAAGCGTGTGCTTGCGTTAAAAATACAATGCAGAACATTGTCAACCACTTCATACTGACGGTCAAATAAATGAATCGTCGGTAAGTGTAAGAGTTTATAACTCAATTCTTCCTGCATTGCTAAACACTCGCTACGCTTTTTCTTAGGAGGAAAATAAGACAAATCCACTTTAGAACGTACTTTCACATACTTATTGGCTTCTGGAGTGTACTTAGTATCAACCACATGGATAAAAAAACAAGGCTCTTTAAAACCTTGCTCTACTTCATCCAGATAAATCCTGATGTCAGGATATAACCCCTTGATATGACTAACTAACTCCTCGACTAACCGAAAGCCTTTATTTGCCATTTCCTAACACTACCTTTCTCATAAAGCCATCATACTTATCACGGACACGATTTTCCATATCGCTTTTAGTATCTTCAACCGTTTTATGAAGGAAAAACTGCCCTGGAACAAAGCCACCATTAACCGTCTTATGCCCGTACTCAACGTGTGGGGCATAGTAGACCTTGTTATAAACTTTCTGCTTATAAGTCCGTCCAGATACTTCAATACGGCTTTTAGACCAACCTTTTTGCAAAGTTCCGCCTTGTTTACCATGAGCGCTTGCCCAAAATTTGACGTGTTTGCCATCTTTGGTTGTGAACTCAACCCAATGATCCGTATAAACACCGACAGGCGTTCTCTCTTTCACTTTGGAATTTAGTTCTGTACCTTCATAATTCAAGGTCTGTCTCATAAATCGGTCTACTTTCGCATGATTCGCATTCCTGTTGAAGTTGTTAGCAAACTTAGCGAAACTGCGGTAATCAAAACTACCACTCATGATTTGCCCTCTAGCTTTATAGCAATTTCTTGATGTGACCAATACTGACTAATAGGCACATTAGATCGTGTAAACACTTTAACGTGCCCATTTCTATCAGTCACCTCAATCTTGCAACCTGCAGGAATATCATAGACAACAGAGCAAAAAAGTTTCATATCATAGCCGTTGGCTTGATAGTCGCTCCCGTTCGTTGAACTATTGCTCATTTGTGAAATCCTGCAAGGAATGTCCTCTAATAGCACGCTTTCTGACATACTGGTCAAACCGTCTATCTCTTGCTCTGTATAACCTTTAACCGTCATTTTACAGTCATACAAGCAATCAAAGACTGTCTTAGCATATTCGGTCATAGTAGCTTCCTAAAACGATTCAACTGACGCTTGTAGCGGTCAAGTGATGACGGCACTTGTTTCATTCGTTGAATCATTTCATAAGGACTGACCTTCTCGATTGTCGTATCACCCATTTTGATACTCTTAACCGAAAAGTCTTCTGCGTCAGCTTTTTCAGCAAGAACGCTTTGCTCCTTGACCTTGTCCAGTAAGTCGTTCGTCATGTCTATCCATACGTTCTCTAAACGTCCAGGCACACTGTCTTGGTGAATATAATTCAAAATCTCGTTTTCTGATTGGGTCAAAGCGTAGTGAAGAACTTCCATATCTTTGAAATAATTATCCTGACGCATTTTCCGAACGCATGAGATCAAGTACATTGTGTTGTCTTGTTTCAATTCTTGAATCATATTCTGTCACCCAATCTATTTGCCGATTTTGTGTTTCAAAGCGATAATACCGATGTTCTTAGGCTCATAAACACGTTGCCAGTTTTTGAATTTAGCCAAGTCAGTGTTTGATGGAGTGATGTTTCCTTCAGCCACTTCTGCGCCAGTCCATTTCACGCCGTACGGGTGCATCACAAGGGCACGACGAGTGTAAATCATGTCGTTACCTTTAGCAGCTTCACGAGAAGTTTCGAATGTAGTCAACCCTGCTGGATTTCCTGTATTAAGACCGATTGAACCTGTTCGGAAAAGGTATGATGTATAGACATCTCCTGCTGGTGCAATGCCATCATCGATAATGACACGGTAACCAAGGTAGGTTGGAATGTTGATAGTCGCAGTTGTTGGCTGGATGTATTGAATCAAGTTATCTTTTTGTAGTTTAGTGTAAACCGCTGAGTGCATAGCAATCGCAGTAACTTGATCAGCAGAATCCCCAAGCAATTGTTTGGCGTCAAGTACCATAGCTGCATCGATACCAGTAGACGCTTTTGATTGGTCTGATACGTGAGTTTCTTCCAGCGCACCTTTCTCTCCACCGGTACCAGTAGCAAAGATACCATTCAAGGTAGCAATCAAGGCTTTTTGGTCTTCACGCAACCAGTAAGCGCCGATACGATTCAAGATAGCACGAACTGGGTCAGAACCAGCTACTACACCAGTCAATTCGTTGGCAGCCCAACCACGTCCACGATAAAGAACGCAGGCAATGTCTGCTCCAGCAGTGATTTTTCCTGTTTCTAGTGCTTTGTCGCCGTTTCCGAGAACTTCAGAATCACCAGTAAGGTCATTCCAGAAAGGCATGTTGACCAAAAGCCCACCAGATGTAATGTTTTTAGAGACACGCTCGTCTGATACTGCAATACCACTTTGAACGAAAGCAGATTTAGCAGCTGTGTACTGTTGCATGTATGCATTGTACTGTTGAGGTGTAATTGCATTTAGAATCTTTGTAATTTCATTAGCCATTAGTTATTTTCTCCTTGTTGTTCTAAAAATTGAGTTAGATTGGCATCAGGATTGCTCATAGCAGTTTCCCAATTCCCTAAATTAGCACCTTGCCCATCGCCTTGCTTTGGCGTGTATTGGGCTTGTTTCTCCCCGTTAAAGAGATATGGACTCTTAACACGCTGAGCCTCGATTTGCTCAGTCAAGCCAATCAATTTGCCATCTTTTACGGAGATTTCATCTTTGTTTAAGATTTTCTCAAAAATTTCTGCGTCTCGAACGCCAGCTTTTGTCAATTCAGCATCGATTAAGCGAGATTTGTTCTCATCCGCTAGTTTCATCTCAAGCGCTTCTGTATCTTGTTTGTACTTAGCTTGTAAGTCCTCTAGCTTTTGCTGAATATCTTCAACATCTGCGCCTTTTTTCTTCAAATCATTCAAGTCTTTGTCACGTTGTGTCAGCTGTTCACGAACGCTCTCTAATTCGCTTTCTTTACTTGCCACATCATCCTTAAACTTTTGGATATCCGCACCATGCAAAGCGAAGACTTGAGAAATTTGGTCTTCAGTTAAGCCGATGTTTGCTAGTTGTTCTTTTTTCATTTTGAAAATCCTTTCCTCTACGCTAGGCTTTTTAGGTGTTCTCCATCACCAGTCGCTCCGCTTTTATTAGGACTACGGACTTGTCCAATGTTTGAACCTTTTAACGCCGTATTCAGGGCATAAGAAAACCGCCTCGATTTCGATGCGGTTAGGTTATTTTTTAATTTCTTTGATTACTTGTTTTACAAATGCTATGATAAACAGCATTAAAAACAGAAATGCCAACCACCCGAAAGCGATTGATACCCAATACCAGATAAACATGTCTTTACTCCTTTTAATGTCATAATCAATCAACTTCATACGATAATGAAGAAATGTCTTTTAATATTTTAGGTAGTAACTCAATCACACTTAACGTATCTGTCCCATGGATATTTAACTCTAATTTCACTGTCGCTGAGTCATTTTTGCTTGATCCTAAAAATTCTACGTTAGGTATCCCAATTCTTGCTGTATCCATTTTCAATCCTTTCTAAGCATAAGAAAAGCACTTAGATTTCTCTAGGTGCTTATTTATCTAATTGGTAAGCCTTTTGCGTAAGCTTCTTTGGCTTCTGCAAGCGTCATTTCATTAGGTCCACCATCTATATTGGTTTCTCCTGTATTTTGCCACTGACAGACGTCACAAATATCATACACTGCCGTAACAGTCCCACATACTGGACAATGTACATATTCACGACCATCAATGATTATCAAATTCTCTTTCCCAGTCTTGCTCATAATAATCAACTCCTTTTTTCGGTTTCAATATTGTTGTAATACGTTTACTACGATTATCGCCTAAAACATATATATTATTTTCTACATCATATCGCACTCTACGCATTTCTGTATCGTAACCGAGTATATTCTCGTTTATCGTCTTAGACAACAAATTCTGTCCGATATGAAGATAATCCTCTTTTGTGATATCTCCGAACTCGACTCTGTGTTTTTTATAATGCCCATCAAAAGATTTCTCAGTAGGAAACTTGGACTTTGCCCATCTGATGCGGTCTTTTAGTTCCTTGTATCCCTCAACGTTATTATACTTCAAATCATAGAAGCCTGCAAATGTTTTGGGCATATTTTGGGAGCCTAAAACCTGCCTATAAGCTATGAACTGCTCCTTGGTTCTGCGGACTCTGTCCTTTTCCAATCGTTCAGCTTGTAGCTTGTCTTTGATAGCAGTCTGACCATACTTATCAAGTTGCTGCTTTCGCCAATCCTTGAAGGTCTGACCGCTCTCTACCTCATAGCCTTTCCCTGTTTCAATATCTCTTGCATAACGTTTCCCACCTTTTTCTAAGGCAGGAACTGTCGTACATCGACAATGAGGGTGCATAGTAGGATAATTCACGCCTTTTTCTGCATCCTTAACAAGAAATACTTTCCCGTCCAACTCGCCACAAATAGGGCATGTGTGAACCTCTAAGGTCGCTAGATACCTATACCTCTTGATGTTGTCGTCTTGGTATTCATCTAACGTTGCTTGAGCCTGAATGCCGTTTGTTTCCGTCTGTAAAACCGTCACTGCACGATTACGAGCACGTTCAAACTCAATTGCTAAAAGTTTACTGGACTGGTCTATCGGATAGCCTCGGTTTAAATCGTTGGTTACAAGCGATTCTACTCTACTAACCAGTTCGTCCATATTGCTACCCCAAACACGCTCAGAGAACCGCTTGCCTTTGAAGTTTTCGTTGATTGCCTTTTGAAGATACTCTTCTTCTAGACGCTCAGGCTTGAAATTCGGTTCTCTTTTGGTCTGCTTATGGTAGTTGTAAGCACGATTTAAGTAGGTTTCTTGGTAGGTTTGCTTGAGATGTGTTTCTATTCGCTTGTTGATTTTTCCAGTCATTTCAGCGATATCCATCTCAACGCCAGTAAACAAGGCATCTGCATTTGTTTTGACCTTTATTGACCTTGACCACTCTGTTAAATCAGGATGTTTCTTAACAAAGCCAGCAATCTCTTGCTTGGTTTTTAATTGGTCAGCCTTAGTCAGAGATAACAAATAAAATGGCAATATATCACTACGATTTTTAGACACTCTCTCAAACGCCTCTAAACGCCCTGTAATGCGTTTTAGTGTTCGGTGGTATAAATTATCGATGTAGTCTATTATCTCGCTGAGGTCGTCAATCTGAGCCAGCTCATATAGCAATCTGTCTTTCTCTTCTCGGCTGAGGTCATCAAGAGATTCGATGAAAGCAATCTTCTCTTCTTTATTCAGCTTCCGACTCATGCTCTAACTCTTCCATATCGTAGGCTTTTTCAGGGCGTTCCTCTTGTTCAGCTTTCTGCAAGCGTAGTTCATCCTGCCAATCTTCTACAATCGGATTCGATTTAGCTACGTTCTCTCTTGATGTGATAGTTGCAAGAGTAGAAACCACTTGAGCCATTTCTGTATCGTTATTGATTGAGTTCCGTGTCCATGTTTGCTTGATTTTGAATTTGTCGGAAAATCCTAGATGTTTCAAGATCATCTTAACAAGTGTGGCATATCCACTTCTAAACTGAGTTTCCATATTCCCAGCTTTTAACTCTAAAAGAGAGTATAGAAACTTCAAAGCAACGCCAGAACTGTTCCCTAATTTGTCTGTCTCAGGGTTAACCCCTTGGCCACTGATAAAGATTTGTTTTTTAGTCCGCTCTAAAATCAGATTTCTTGCTTCGGTTGGAATGTCAATCGCAATAGTTGTTACTCCTGACTGGTCTCCCATACCGTCGTTGTCCATCTTAATCATCTTGTAGCGTTTCAAATCTTTTAGAAACTCTTGCTTGTCCTGTCCACCGTAATTTGTAAGAACAAAGATAACCTCTTGAACATCGTCTGTATCATTGACAAATCCACTGAAAACCTTGTCGTAAACATCAACTAGGTCTTTGATTGGCTTCAAGTCGTTGGTCTCTATTTCGTTATTCTTGAATGGAATAAAAGGAACAAGGCCAAAATCATGTTTGAAAGTGTTGTCGCTAGAGTGGTCTCCATTCATGGTATCAATCAAAGAGATTGCTTGGAATGACTCTAATTCTTCCAGTGGCTTATTTTCTTCGTGACGATAGAAAGAGCACTCTTTGTCGTTCCAGTATTCGTAAACAGTGTAATTCTTACCGTCTGTTTCATCTATGCTAGAATAAACTCGCAGTACCCCAATCAACTTCTTATCCAAAGACTTTGAGTAGATTGGTATTACTTCTTTTGAGTCGACGCAGGCATATCTAAACGAGTTATCACTAGCGTCTTTCCAAACATGAAGCCAAGCAATACCAGCATTTCCTGCATTCACACAAAGTTGCTTGCTGATACGTTCATAGTCGTCTCCTAAGACGTCTACAATCTTATCATTAACGCTTTTATCATCCACATCAAATGTAGGCGGATAGGTCAACGCATAAGCCTTTTTCTGGTCAAGCAATAACTGGTGCCAGTTGTGACTAATACGGTTGTCAGCATTACGAAAAGCATTATCTTCTGCTTTCGCTTCATTCTCTGCGCCTTTCTTATCGGCAGGCTTACGCTTACGTTTAATATCATTCTCGTTGCGATAGTATTTCTCAGCTTCAATCGCTTGCGTGACAAACTTTCCATGTTTGACCATCTGCGACGAGATTATATTTTTAATTACTTCTATTTCCAAACAGTCATACCTCCTGACTTGAATAATACTGTGTAGCAGAAATAACGCAGGGCGTCCATTGCGTGGTCAAATTGCTTGATAGGCTTGTCCTCGCCGTTTGCTGAGGCTTTCTCGTCCCAGACATAAGCGTGGAACTCTTTCAGCGTATTCACACAACTCTCATGTACTGCTATTTTCTCTTGGCCCAGCATAGAACCAACAAAACGAATGCCTTCAAGGACATTATTTCTAGCTTTTTTGATTCTATATCCTCTCTTCTTCAATTCAGCAATGAATGAAGCAGCAGACGGGTCAATAATGATTCGTTCGATGTTCGTATCGCCTAACCAAGCAGTTAAATCATCAGCATACTCGGCATTGGTTTTCTGTACGTTCTCGTCACGACCTGAGTAATAATATTCCCGTGTTAAGTAGTACTTGCCATTGATGTCTTTTTCCCACAAAAGAAAAACGGTCGCATTCTGCGTACCGTAGTCGACCGAAACATATTTGCCCAGTTTACTCATTTCTGGCAAGGTTGATACAACATGCTTATCCTTACTGAACATATCGTAGACAATACCTTCTGCAACCGTCCAAAGACCTTGGATGTAGCGCTGATAGAAAACACCTTGATATTGACTTCTGTATCGCTTCTTGATGTTCTCTGAAAGAGAAAGGTTGTCGTCCATATCAAAATGCAGATAAAGCATATTCTTTGTTTCTGCTTTGTCTATCCAGTTGACTTTAAACCAATGATAAGGCCCGTCTGGGTTGCAGTTGAACCACCACTTCGAACCTGTCACAGAGCACCGCCCTGTACCCTGGTTAACAAAGGACTCAGGCATAAGCGCCACTTCATCGAAAAAGATACCTGCCAGCGTTAAACCTTGAATAAGATCCTGTGAACTCTCGTCCTTACCGCCAAAGATATAAAAATCATTCGACACGTCACCTTTTGTGATTTCTATCAAGTTATCCGTCCGATGATAGACGTAGCTAAAACCTCTTGACTGTATCATGACCAATAACAGTTTCAGGACGTTACGATTAAAAGAGCCGATTGTCTTTCCGCACATCGCAAAGTTCTGATGATTGAATGACGTCATCGCCCAGATAACAAACGCTAGGCTCATAGAGACAGTCTTACCAGAACGGATAGCGCCATCTGCTATAATGCCTTCCGACTCATGAACTGGAGAGTTCCAAAGCCACCAAGTCAACACTTTCTTCTGCTTTTTGCTAAAAGGTTGAAATTTGAATGTATTGGTTTGCATTCTTAATCTAGCCAAGTTTCTTCAACCACCCCTTCTAGAGATTTAATAAAGCCGTCGTCTTTGACATCAACTTCTGATGTTCCCATCTCTCTTCTACGCTTCTCGTTTCCTAACTTGAGCGCTTCAATGCGTTCTTTTTGCTCTCTCTTATCAAGTGAATCTTTCGCATCTGTCGTGGTTAACTTGCTGATTTGTTCAAATGCTCTAACGTTACCTTTCATAGCTTTCTGCATCATAACCATTGCAAGAGCCATTTCGTTAGTTGTGTCAAACCCCATATCTTCAAGTTGCTTCTTAACACTTGGACTTGCTACATCTGCTTGCAGAATCGTTTCAAAAGCCTTTTTTAAGTTTGCTTTTTTTCTTCTAGCTTTACCAGAGGCCACTCCTGCTTTTTTTGCATTTTCTCGGCGTTCGCTCGGAGTTCGTTCTGAATTTTTTATCAAATTTTGCTCATTAGCCATCGCCTCACTTCCTTATCAAAAAAATAAATTTAACTTACTTTTTCAGCGGTAAGTCCTGTCTCTTCTTCCCAACGTTTAATCGTCCGCTCTACATACACGGGATCTAGTTCCATTGCATAGCAAACTCTTTCAGAACGTTCACACACCATTAATGTAGAACCTCCACCATTAAAGCTATCTAGAACCTTGTCACCTTTCTTACTTGAGTTCAAAACACATCTAGCAATCAACTTCAAAGGCTTCATCGTCGGATGGATATCGTTTCTAACAGGTTTATCCTCGTAAAAGACAGTTGTCGGAGATGTATCCTGCATAGTCTTGATGTAAGAAATCAATTCGCTTTTTGTCATTCCTTTTAGATTTTCTTCATCTTCTTCAATGACAGTAGCTAGTGAGCGATTGTCCACAAAATAGTGACTCGCTCCGTCTTTCCAACCGTATAGGCAGGGTTCATGCTTCCATTGATAGTCCTGACGACCTAACACAATAGCATTCTTGACCCAGATAATGGACTGTTTCAGTAGCCAACCTGTCTCTTTTACTGCGGCTCTAAAATTTAAACCTTCCGAATCTGCATGCCAGATATAGAACGCTCCCCCTGGTTTTAAGTGATTGTTTGCAACCGCAAATGCATCTCTTAGGAATTGTCTGAAACTAACATCATCCATGCTATCGTTCATGATTGTCATAGCTTCATCAGTTCCTCCTTGATAGGCAACGTTGTAGGGCGGGTCTGTAACATATAGATCTATCACTGCGCCATCAATTAACCGTGCCATATCTTCAGCAGATGTGCTATCACCGCACATTAATCGGTGTCGCCCCAGCTGATAAATATCTCCATATTCTACTTTTGGCTTCTCTTCTGAATCGGTATCAGCTTCTTCTCCCTCTTCTTTTTCTACTTCTTCAAAATCATCTAAAGAAAAGTCAATATCTTCAAACCCAAACATCGTCATATCAAAACCAGTAAGGTCATCCAATTCGCTATAAAGTAGCTCAATGTCCCAATCAGCAAGCTCCCCTGTCTTATTATCAGCAAGTCTAAATGCCTTAATCTGTTCCTCTGTTAAATCATCTGCAATAAGAACTGGAACAGTTTTTAGCTTTAAAAACTTTGCTGCTTTAAACCTTGTATGTCCGTTTACGATTTCTCCATCAATCGTTGCGACAATCGGAACCTTAAAACCGAATTCCTTTATAGAATTGGCCACTGATTCAACTGCTTGTTCATTGTTCCTAGGGTTGTTTTCATAAGGTCTTAGCCATTCAATCGGCTTATCAACAATCTTCACTGTTTCCCTCCTCAAGAAACCAAAAAACACACATCCAGAAGATATGTGTTTCTCGGGTTATATAGTCCTTTAGACTTTGCTTTTTACAGCCATTTCTGTAAAAATTGGAACGACAGGACTTGAACCTGCAACCAATAGGGTGAAAACCTACCGCTCTACCACTTGAGCTACGTTCCAACTGCAAGGCGACTACTACCTTACGTGTTAATTAGTAATTAATTTGAAAGTTTTCCTTTTTTTATTTTTTTGTAGTCTTTAACGGCGATGCCCGGAATCGAACCAAGGGGAAACATAGGAGAGAAACCACTTACCTGTCACCGCCAAAACGAGGCCGAAACCTCGGAAAAATATAATAAATATAAAGGAGACGTCAATGAACGAAATAGAGGGAGGGATCTGAGACCTTTCTTTTCAATTCTTGACAATACCATTCTAACAGAATTTTAGAACCATGCTGTCCCAAATAGTCCCATTTTAAACTTTATGACATCAAACAACTTCTTCTAGAGCTAAAATTGCCTCATTTTTCAATCTGTAATAGGTTGTACGGCTCATTTTTAAGTCGTAACAAATACTATCAGCAGTCCCTTTATTGATATAAGTCATTCTCAAGATTGTCCGATACTTCGGATTTGTTAGCTTGTTGATCATTCGACCCAATTCTAACTTACGATTGATGATGACATTGGTATCCTTCTCGATTTCATCCTTCATCGTAATAAGTTGAACATATACATCATCAGCCTTTCTAGTCTGTCCACCTTGGACTTTGACACCTGACCACTTAGGACTTGAGAGCAAACCTGCCTCAAGCTCATTGATTTCATCTATACGGCTTTGGATGTCCATGTCAAGGTCTTGTAATTCTTTCAATAACTCTTTAGCCTTGTTCACTCTCTATCTCCTTTGTGATATAATAATATTATTGAGATTATAGCTGAGGCAGAGAGTGCCTTGGCTTTTTTTATTCTTTATTCGTAATCACACTACCTGCACCGTTAACAGTGACCCAGCCATGCTTCTCTCTGGCTTCTGCTTCTTTCATACGGATAAGATTATCTGTTATTGAATCTGACTTAGCTTTGTTGGCCTTGGCTTCACCTTCTGCTTTAATGATACCTGCGTCTGCTTCGGCTTGAGCTTGAACTTTCTTGGTATCAGCTTCAACTTTTGCTTTTTCTTGTTCCTGCTTAGCTGTATCAATTTCCTTTTGTTTGACCGATTCATTTTTGATTGCTGCTTCAATCTCATCTCCTGCGTCTTGGTCTGTGATGGTAAAGGATACAAACTCAAGATCGTAAGACTCAAATTTTTCTTTAAGAGCCTTATCAATCGCCTCATAGACTTCAGTACGCTTGTCACCCAGCACATCATAGATATCATAATTACCTGTTACCGATTCTATAGCACGTTGAACTGCTGGAGATACTACACTATCATTTACTGTTTCCAAGGTAGTGTAGTTAGAGAATACCGTCATGGCTTTTTCCTTGTTGACACGATATTTCACATCGATATTAGTATTCAGCCATTGACCGTCTTTTGTCTGAGTTGTGATTTTCTCCATCGTTTTTGTTTGAACAGATGTCGATAATGTATAGACTTTATCAATAAATGGCATTTTTAGATGATAGCCTGTTTGTAGAGTGTTTTCTTGCACACCTCCAATTGCGCTAACCTTTACACCGACTGTGTTAGCCGGAATACGCTTCACAGCCGTGAGACGAAAAATCCCAAGTGAAGCAACAGCTGCAACTGTAATGATACCGCCCTTAGCAAGTTTTGTAAGTGTCGTTTTTCCTGTTTCGTGATTGTATTGTGTAAACATTGTTTTTACTCCTTTTTTAAATTATTTTCCCATCAAAAACTAGTGTTATTGTACCTGTACCATCTTTGTGTTTAGATACTAAAGCACGACAATCTGAGCCTAATTCAATACCCTCAACTGTGATACTGCGCTTTATCCTGTCAACATTGATGATTGTTCCCATTAATGTTTTAATTCTCATGTTCCATCTCCTCGATAAGCCAATCTAGGTTCTTGCGTGCTTTCTTTAGGTCCTCAAGACCGTTTTTCTTCTGGAAGCGCAGTTGATACTTCAAGGCATTTCCAAGATAAAAGCCTTTCAGCTGTTCTGGTGTCATGAAATTCCTTAAGGCATCGATAGATTCCATGCCAAATCTTCCTTGGTAGTGGCTTGGTTTGTTTACGTTGTCAATTATTTCTGGGTACATTTGATAGCCTCCCCAAGTTCTAAGATTATTTGATTCCATTCTTCTGTTGTTGTTTCTCTAAAATCAAACTGAGACATCATTTCAGCTCTTTTGAATAATGCCCTCTTAAAGAATGAAGCTTTTATGGAAAAATTCATATCATCTGTTTTAAATTCGGTTATGATTTTCTTTCCATAACCCTCTATCTCTACATGGACTCTTGTTTTTCTATAGAGAGGTAGAGGCTCCGCCCAAACACTTCCTTTCAAGTCTGATTCATCGACTTTTTTTAGCATTAACGATATCTTCTTAGCTTCGCTCTCTTTTTTAGCACCACTGAACGGGTATCTTTTTGGTCTCATTTCTTATCCTCCAAAAGCTCTGGGTTTTCGTACACATTCCCAACAACCTCACAATAAGCATGTCGTAGCCACAATTCACATCCGTGTTGTTTAGATTCAAGACGATAGGCTCCGCCGTAATGTCTTACAACCTCGTAATAAGTGGGTTCAGAATAGACATCTTTGGCCATTTTGACTATGTCGCCTTCAAAGATAATCTTTCCATCCCTATCAACCATATCTGTTGATTGCATGAGTTCGATTTCTTCAAGTTCATAACAATAGATATCTCTATCGTCTGGTAAACCATTCTCAAAATAAACTTGTTGTGTCACTATTTCTTTGTTTTCGTAGTCAATATCAAGAATGTCATCTGAAAAAAACATACGTTTTTCTGTTTTTATCCACGCTCTATATCTTGGTGTCATGTTAAATCCTCCTAAGCATTAACAACTGGAAAATGAATATCACCAATCACTAAAGAGCCTACGCTGTAATAATAGCCGTTATGCTCTGCTTCACAATTGGCAATAGCTACAGGGTTCTGATTATGGAAGATAGTTACCTTGTTTTTATAACCAGTTCCCCAATGGTCGGGGATTTCTTCCGGTTCTCCAATTTCAACATTAGTAATCACAGCGTCAAGTGATACATCTTGGAACTCCCCACCTGCTGAGGCACAGCAATCACTTTCAGACATTTCAATAGTGACCTTTGTGCCGTCTTCAAGCAGCAAAAAGTCCTTATCCCATTTCACAATACGCTTAAAGAGCAACAATTCTTTAAGCTCTTCCAACGACCCGTACCTTGCATTTTTCCAATCAGGCTCATAATAGTATGGTAGTTTAATAGTTTCTGTCATAGTAACACCTCATCCCCAACTTTCACCTTTTCATACACGTCCTTCGTAACCACGAACACGCCATAGTCACGAATGGTCAGCGTGTACAACTTCCCATGTCGTCCTTTCTCGACGACTTTACCGAATATCTCAGCGCCTGCGTTATCTGCCTTGTAGACAACCATTGGGCGCTTTTCTTCTAGTTTTTTAATGTGGATGCTCTGCCAAATATTTAATCCAGCAGACAATAATATCCAGATTGCGATAAATCGTTTCATTCTGTTACCACCTCATAAATATTTTTATATACTTTTATAAAACAAAGCCTTTTTAACTCGAAGCAATGAACTTCTAGTCACTGGTATCATCCGTGGAATTAGAGCATCATGCGCTTTAAAACATATTAACTCTTTATCAAAATCTACATAAGCCACTTCGTCAATATCTATAAATTCTTCAACCAAACCATTGTTCGTGACCATATCTACAACTACGCTTTCAAACATCACTCAACTTCCTCCATCTCAATTCCTGGGCAGTCGAGCACCCAGCTAAAACCAGAATATTCTAGCTCCTTTCGTGTAAATTTTTCGTTGTTTTTCCAATTGTTAAAAAAGTGGAATCCAGTTTCTGTTTGATTTAGATAATCATCTGTATTTTTTAACTTGACTTTGTATTTTGGCTCTTTCTCGGCCTCATAGTCAGTCAACCACGCTCGAGCGAAAAGTTCTTGGTTGTTTTTGTCATTAAGCCATTTCTTCACGAATTCGCTTTTTTTAGCGTAGAGATGGATTGTTTTACTATCTAGTGCACTACTCAAGCTAAAATTATTTAAAAGTTGGCATTTAAAAATCCAGTCCTCTATATACTCCGGAACTTTGACTTTTTCTGGTTTGTTTAACTTCTCGTATTCTAGGATAAGTTTTTTTACGCCTTGATAAGAGTAAATATGTCCAAGTTTACGCATTCTTTCGATTAAATCTGTTATTTGTTTTTCTTTCATCTTACACCTCCTCCATCTCAATCCCTTCACAAGAGAAGACCCATCCGAAGCCAGCTTCTTCTAGTTCTTTTCGGGTGTGGTGCAAGCGAAATTCTTCGCACTCTTCGAAATTGCTTAGCATCCACGTATGGCCAAATCTAAATGTCAAATATGTATTCTCTTCGGACATACCTTTCATCTTCACCAAATACCTCTTCTCTTCCTCGACATCGTAGCCGTCAAGCCAAGCACGAGCGAAGAGGTCTCTGTTAGATTTCTTGTTGTACCATTCTGTGAATTCTTTAGTTCCGTTACCCCAAGTATAATGAAGCGCATCTTCTAGTTCTGGACTTTTTTCTCTTGCATCTTCAATCACATCTGCCACACACTGCGGGATTTTGATTGGTTGCGGTTCGTCTAGTTGTTCAAAGATTTCTTTAACATCTTCCCACCAAACTGCATAACCTTGAAAATTGCCAATTATTGTTTTTCGTTCTTCAAATTTCTCAATCAATTCCTTAAGTTTCATCTTTCAACTCCTTAACTTATCTTATGGCTTTCCAGCTCTCCAAATTCATGCCCTTGGTTTACAAAATACGAACCAATCAGAACAGCATCTGCCTCGTCATCTTTGACGTTTAGGTTGAATTCATCGGACACTTTAGCAATAGCCTGTAGCTTCATTGATTTCTTGCTTCGGTCTTTGTAGCTAAATTTCCAGTACTTGCGCCAGGTCGACACGTTCACGAAGTACACATTGTCAGCAATCAGTCGGCCAAGAATGATACCTGTCACAATTCCAATACTGATCATAGATTGCTGATTTGGCCCCATGACTGAGTTCTTCTCGACCACAATCGATTCAAAATGGCAGTTGTACTTCTGGAGCGCTCTCGATTGAATCGCTCGCAATTCACTAGCCATGAACCGCCCACGTTCAAAGAACGATTTGCTTTTATGCTTTAAGACACCACTCTGAACAAGATTAGAGCCGTGAAATACGGCCCATCCTGTCGCAGTAGTTGAAATGTCTAACGATAATGTCAATGAACTCATTGCAGTTCTCCCTTGAATCCACAGAGATCAAATAGGTTTCGTTTATTACTCTCAATAAACTCAAAGAACTTCTGAAGTTCGGCCAAGTGGCGCTTTTCTCTCTTGATTCCAAGGCTCGTATGATACTCTGTCGGCATTTTCGGTGTCACCTTAATATCTAACCAGTAGAGAGGCTCAAACACGTCGCCACTTGTATCAAGAGAAGCATCTGCATCTGTATTTCTAAAATGCATCTGCATATCATATTCAATTTTATTGGTGATCGTGATGGTCTTGTCCACGATTTCAAGTGTGATATCTGTTCCTGGTATGTCGATTTTGTTTAGCATTTATTTTCTCCTTATGCGTGTTTTGTATTTTTGTTGATTTCTACCAGCCATTGTTCTGCAGTTTGCCGAATTTCTTCTGGAGCTGATAAATTGTGTTTTCCCCTAATTTGAACGATTCGGCCAT
>ERZ773037.238-NODE-238-length-30403-cov-4.032589_pt1 | contig 30403 bp, 28 predicted proteins | sample MGYA00511466_ERZ773037 | MGnify/ENA primary metagenome ERZ773037 (study PRJEB29015, sample SAMEA2738146) | human oral metagenome | biome: human oral; feature: human-associated habitat; material: saliva | place: China | collected 2202 ... | reverse complement strand
AGATAGTATCTATTTAATACTGATTATTATAAACCTGTTCTTAGGATATTGCCAAGCATTCCTCCTTAAATTAAAGAGCATCATCATATAAGCTTGTGTCGGTACTGTTTTTATAAAATATATACTAGATACTATCTTATATACAATGTTTATTAGATAGTATCTAGTATATAACTATATTAAAACCTACTTCAAAGCGGGTATGTATTCTGTTGCATAAAAAATTATGACCACAGTAGTTAAAAGCAACCCTATGAAGAACAACTTTGTAGATCGCTTTATTGGGTCAATAGGCACACTATTTTTAACTCCAGTTGAGCTAGTCCATTCTAAAGTTACCCTATCTTCATCAGGCGCTAAAAAACGATATCGTCGATAACCATCTCCGACTTCAGTTAATATAACACTTTCCCCATTGTGAAACATTTTTACTGTTGCAGGGGGAAGGTATGAAGAGTCAAATTGTACGACATACATTCCGTGTTTTAGTCGTACACCCGGACTAATTGAGGTACATGTTCCTAGTCTTAAATGTGTTCTTGGACTTAATTCGAATAAGGGATGAAGTATCACTAAAAACATCATTACCGCAAAGCAAGAGAAAAGCAAAACTTCTTGTTTTTGTTCAGACATACCTTTCACCTATCCTTTCTTCCTTTCAAAACTAGAGCATTATGACAGTGACTTTATATGATATTTAATAGATACTATCTATTAAACGCTATGTATAATACGCTATCCATGAGGCATTGTCAAGAGCAGGCATGTTAGATAGTATCTATTAGACGGTATTTATAAGATACTATCTAATAGATTATCTATAGCAGGTTATCTATTCACTAAATTAACTGGTTTAAGTTACCAGAAAGGGCTTCGAACTATCTGTATTATAGTTTGATCTTTGAGTACTGGAAATCAAGAGTAGCGTTTTTCCTTGGAGATAAATGTGTAGAGGGGTCTAAAAGCTTCTTAAAAGACACTAGTTATGGCGAGGTACGCCTAGTGTATTTTTAGGTTGTTCTGAGGTGTCTGCGGTGCCTTAGCGGCGAAGTAGTGGGATAAGCTTAACCTTGATTTTGCGACAGCCTTCGAGAGAGGCTGAAAGTATGTTGTTTTTGACCGCGTACTGCCGTAGGCGGTCGCGGACGGGCGCACCCCCTGGGGGGTGCTGGCCCGCGCCGAAGGCGGGGGGGGGATGTTTTAGGAACTTTTGAATCAGGGAAAGTTATCCACAGGCGCCTTGTCCTTTTTATACCCTTTTATAATACCTTTTATAATACCTTTTAGGCGTTTTTGACTAATTTTATCAATCCTTGTAAATAAATAACTTATGATATGTGGATAACTGATTAAACCCCACATTTTGCGCTATTAAACCCCACATTTTGCGCTATTAAACCCCACATTTTGCGCTATTAAACCTCACATTTTGCGCTATTAAAAGCAACCTTTGCGCTATTAAACCCCACATTTTGCGCTATTAAACCTCACATTTTGCGCTATTAAAAGCAACCTTTGCGCTATTAAACCCCACATTTTGCGCTATTAAACCTCACATTTTGCGCTATTGGTAGTATAATTGCAGGCAAGCTTTGCTTTGGAGGTGTTGCTTAGTGAGCAGACAAACGAGTACACAAGCGTTGGCGGTGAAGTATCACAACGACGTTAACTCTGTTTCCTTGCAAAAGTTTACGCCGAATGAGCTTGACATACTCATGGTGATCATGAGCCGAATGCGCGATCATGGCGAGGATGAGATTACTTTCACATTTGACTATTTGAAAAAGCTGGTTAAGTGGCAGCGAAAGCAAGATATTAAGACCTTTGCTCTTGCGCTGGATAGGACCTATAAGAAGCTGATTCAATGCAACATTAGACTTGGTGACAGCAGGGAGTGGATCCGATTTGTCTTGTTCACTCGTTATAGAATCAGTCTTGAAAAGCAGACCATCTCTATCAAAGTCAACGCAGAATTCCGCTTTGTCTTGAATGAGCTGTCTAGTAACTTCACGCGCTTCGAGCTGGATGAGTTTACGGGATTGAAGTCGAGTTATGCGAAAGAGTTCTATAGACGGATGAAGCAGTTCAGGAGTACTGGTTGTTGGCAAGTGTCCCTTGAGGAGTTTAAGAGACTAATGGATATTCCTGAACGATACTCGATTGATGTAATAGATAGCAGGGTTTTTGCCCCAATCCTGTCTGAGCTTGGTAAGCAGTATCACTTAAAGATTAAGAAACTCTACGAGAAACACGGTCGTGGGCGGCCGCGCGTGAGTGGTTTTGAGTTCACTTTCGATAAATCACCGTTGCCGGAAGTTTCGGAAGCATTGCCTTTTGACAATGTAACAAGTGTTGAGGCTATTACTTTGCCAGTGTCTGAAGCAAAGGACTTAAAGGCACAGAAACACAAGAAGGTCCAGAGGGATATGAAGTTTTATGAAAGTCGTTACCGTGACAGGACAATTAGGGTATATGATGAAAAATTTCAACGGTATAATTACTTGAAAATCATATCTATCGAACATAACTTAGATGGCTTTGTGAGCGTCAGCGTGCAAAACATGGACGATGACTACAAAAATACGATGCACTTTGACAGTGTGAGGATTTGGGACGGATACTTCAAAAAGTATGCGATTTGACGAATCAAACGTATTAAGCATACTCCAACAAACTAAAATTTTCTGCTGTCAATTATCATCCTTAGGGGTACTCCTGTCAACCTTTTTCCTTGAGTACAAAGCCTCCTGTCCAGCTCGTGCAAGATAGTTTCTCACTGTTGATTCTGCTACAGAATACTTTTTAGCTAGTTCCTTCACAGATTCACCATTCTTGTAAGCTTTGACGAGGTTTCCTGCCCTTTGTGGTGTGAGTAGGAAGCGTCGACCGCCTATGCGTCCTTCCTCTCGTGCACTTGCAATCCCTGCAACGACACGTTCCCTGCAATACGCTCTTTCCATCTCTGCAACAGCTGCAATCACCGTAAAGACAAGCATTCCACCTGGTGTGGACGTATCCAAATTCTCTGTGATACTCCGCAGATGTACTTTTTTCTGTCTAAACACCTCGCTTATGCGCATCAGGTCTATTACGCTACGGCCCAATCGATCCAACTTCCAAATAACGAGTATATCACCGGGTTTGAGGTGGGCTAGGAGCTTCTTGAGTACCGGACGATCCTTGTGGGGAACGGTGCCGCTTATTATCTCCTGCCTGATGTGCTTTTTATCGACACCTGCTTCTTTTAGGGCTTCTAACTGCAAAGCCATATTCTGATCCTGTGTAGACACGCGCGCATACCCAAAAAGCACGGAAAAACCTCCTTCCCCACTAATTTTACATCATGTTTTTACCCTGAAAATAACAAACTTTAGTTTGTTGGAGGGTTGAGATTGCATTATCAAAAATCTCTATGTTTTTAAGCTATGGACAGGATTTTCGGCGAAATGATACGCAGTATACGAATGGAGAAGGGGTTAAGCCAACGTAGTGTGTCATCTCTGTCTGGGCTTAGCCACCAGGAATGGTCCAAGTTGGAGGACGGGAGCCGGTGGCCACAAAGGTCTACATACTGGCAGTTAAGTCGAGGATTGGGTATCTCTGTCCGGGAATTTTTCGAAAGATGGGCAGCCTTCATACAACAATTGCCCGACGAGGCATGGGAGGATTGGAATGCTGATGGAGACGGAGACAACAACAGCCCTTAAATCAACAACCGCTGATGAGGTCATCCGTCGCAACCTCGATAAACTGCGCCGAGAGATGGGGGCAACGATACGCAAAGCAATGGACGATCCCATCGTCATTGAAGTAATGCTAAACCCAGACGGTACGGTGTGGACGGACAAGCTCGGTATTGGCATGGAGTACCTTTGTGATATGTCTGAAGTCCAGGCACTTCAAATGTTAGGGACCATTGCCCATATGCTTGGCACAGTCGTGAATTATCACCATCCGAAGGTTGAGGGGGAACTCCCCGGAGACGGAAGTCGTGTGGAGGGTGTCATTCCGCCTATTGCTCCACGTCCCACCTTTAACTTGCGCAAGAAGGCTTCGGCGGTTTTCTCATTGGAGCAATACGTTGCCGACGGCCGCGCGGATAGTGAGGACGTCCAAATCCTTCGTGAGGCAGTCTCCAGTCGCTCCAATATTCTCGTTGTTGGTGGCACTGGCACGGGAAAAACGACCTTTGTCAATGCTATCCTCAATGAGATGAATCTACTAACCCCTCACCATCGCCTCATTCTCTTGGAAGATACGCTGGAACTTCAATGCACGATGAGCAACTTCGTTTCCATGCGCACCAATTCGGACGTCTCTATGCAAGACCTTCTCAAAATTACGATGCGTCAGAGGCCGGACCGCATCATTGTCGGTGAGGTACGGGGAAAGGAAGCCCTGGATATGCTGAAGGCATGGAACACCGGGCATCCTGGGGGAGTTTGCACAGTGCATGCCAACGATGCCCGTGCCGGCCTTCTCCGCATCGAGCAGCTTATCTCGGAGGTCTCCGAAAGCCCAATGCGTGAACTTGTTGCGGAGGCCATCGACATTGTGGTCTTCCTCGTCCGTGATCCGCATATTGGGCCTCGTCTCTCTGAGATTATCACGGTAGAGGGGGTGAATGATGGCCAGTACGTCTTTAGGGATTTGAAACAAAAGCGTGCGCTAAAGGTTGGTTAATTCAAGACTTTCGAGAGGAGTAGACATGATGAAAAAGAGTTTTGCGGAATGGATGTTTGAACGTCGCGCAGCAATTTTTGTGGCAATCTTCCTGATGGCTTTCCTTTGCACCCCTCTGGCAGCGCTGGCCGGCGAGAATGATCTGCCCTGGAACAGTGCATTGGAGAAGCTCATCAACGCATTCTCAGGAAAGACAGCTTTGCTCGTTTCCATGGTAGGCATCTTTTTTGCGGGCGGTATGCTCATCTTCGGTGGTGACCTTGGCAACTTTGGCAAAATGGTCATGATGGTCGTCCTGGTGGGTTCTATGATGGGCGCGCTTTCTAGCATCGCTACAAAGTTCATCAATACCGAAGGAGCATTGCTGCTCTAAGATGTATTACAACGATGAGGAAATTCGAATGATCCCGGTTAGGAAAAGTCTCGTTCGACCGCAGCTTATCTGTGGATGCGACCGAGTACTTTTTCTCCTGTTGATGCTCTCCTGCATGGCACTCATCTTTCCGGGGGGTATGGGATCGGGAAATTACTGGAATGTCCTTCTGGGCATTGGTTTCTTCGTTGTTGGTGTACAGGTTTTAGCGATATTGGCTAAGCACGATCCGCTCATTAGCAGCATCTTTAGAAGGACTGTACGCTATCAGGATCGTTACATAGCTTCATCCAGGGTATTACGGCAGGATAGAAAGTATTGACCGGGGAAAGGGGGGATCGGGGAGATGGCTAAAGACGGCGATGGCTTCGCTGAACTGTTGCGGTACTCACATATGGTCGCGCCGGAAGTCATGGGCTTGAAGGATGGCGGGCTGTTGGCTGGTTTCTGGATCACAGGCCCGGATCTGGAGAGCTCTACCGTCCAGGAGCTGGAGCATCTCAGCGACATGATGGCGAGGGTGATTAATCAGCTGGACGTGCGCTGGTGCATTCACTTCGAATTCTTTCGGCGTGAGTCGCACAGCTACCCGAATGGTAGCTTTCATGAGACGACGACGAAGCTCATTGATCTCGAACGTTATGCTCAGTTTCAGCAGGAGGCCGGGCACTTTGAGTCTGTTCAGGCAATGTTCGTGACCTATGTTCCGCCGATTTTCGAGAAGAGCGCTTTCGCACAGAAGACAAAGAAACTTGTGCTGGGCGAAGATGAGAGTTATGAGCACGTTGTCGAAAAGCAGTTGGAGCGTTTTGAAGAGGTATTGCGAGGAATGAAGGACTCTCTGAGCCTTATCGTCAAGGTGAGGCGCATGGCGTTTCATCCTGACACGAAAGGGACCCCACATTCCGGCACCTCAGACCTCCTGGAAGCCATCAATGCCTGCGTGAATGGTAAGTGGCATCCGACCCGCCTTCCCGAATTCCCCTATTACCTGGACTGCCTTCTGGCAAAAGACTGCCTGAACGGCAAAAGGTTAGGTTACAACAATGAGTACGTGCAGTGCATATCACTAACCAACTATCCCGCCGGAACGTTCCCTTCCGTCTTGGCGGACCTCCAGTCTCTGCCTGTCTCTTTTCGCTGGTCAAACCGCTTCATCTTAACAGACATGCGAGAGGCTCTTGGGCAAATCGAAACCAAACGCCGACAGTGGGCACAGAAGATTCGAAGCCTCGTTGCGCAAATCACAGGTGTAGAGAATGGACGCGTGAATCAGGATGCCGTGGCGATGGTGGAGGACCTGGACAATGCCCTTCAGGACGCACATTCGGGTGAGGTGGCTTTCGGAAACCACACCTCAACCGTCATCTTGCGCAGCGCAAATCCTGATGCACTTGAGGAGGCCTCTCGAGAAGTCATCAAGGTCTTTGAGCGTGCCGGGTGTAATGCACGCATTGAGAAGCTCAATAACCTTGAGGCGTTTCTGGGGTCCCTGCCAGGGCATGGGCACGAGAACGTCCGAAAGCCACTCATTACGAGCTTGAACTTTGCGGACCTTGTGCCGCTGTCAAACGACTGGATAGGAGACAAAACCTGTCCCTGTCCGTTTTATCCGACAAATTCCCCTGCCTTGTTGCAGGCTGCCACGGCAGGAAGTACACCTTTCTCCCTGAATCTCCATGCCGGGGATGTCGGACACACGCTCATTCTGGGTCCTACCGGTTCCGGTAAGTCCACGTTGCTGGCCACCATCGCGGCGCAGTTCCAACGCTACGATGGACAAATATTCTTCTTTGACAACGGGCGTTCTATCTTCCCGCTTTGCCAGGCCCTCGACGATGCCGTTTTCTACGACTTGGGGCAAGCGGCAAGTAGCATCAACTTGTGTCCTCTGGCGCAGATCGACGATCTGGAAGTCCAGAGTTGGGCGGCGGAATGGTTGGAGATGCTCATCGAGATGGTGTCGCCAGGGCTTGTAACGCCAGCGCGGCGGATTCTGCTCAACGAGGCTCTGAAGAACCTTGCGGCAAGCACGACGTGTGCAGAAGAGCGAACGTTGACGGAGTACATCACGTCCGTACAGGATGAGGAAATGAAGGCAGCTCTGGGTTTTTACAGCCTGAATCAGAGTGGTGGCTACCTGTTGGACGGCGACCACGATGACATCAACTATGCGGCCTTCAACGTGTTCGAGATATCCGCTCTGCTGGAGCGGGAAAAGATCGCTCCAGCAGTACTCACCTACCTCTTCTTTCAGATTCAGCGAAGACTGAAGGGAGCTCCATCGCTTCTTGTGGTGGACGAGGCTTGGACGGCGATGCGGGACAAGTTGTTTTCCGAGAAGATTCGTGCCTGGCTCAAGACCTTCCGGAAGCTTAACTGTGCCGTGGTTCTAGCCACCCAGTCCATTGCTGACGTAGTGAACAGCACGATACGTGATGCCGTGTTTGAAAGCTGTCCGACAAAGATCCTTCTTGCCAACCCCGACGCCAAGGGGAGCAAGATAGGGGAATTTTATCGCGATTTTCTCCAGCTTAACGAGCGCCAGGTCAACATCATTTCGCGTATGGTTCGCAAGCGGGAGTACTACATTATTTCGCCGAAGGGGCGCCGGTTGTTTAGTCTGGGGCTTGGTCCGGTGGCGTTATCGTTTGTTGGAGCTAGTGGCGCGGAGGACCTGGCGCGCGTGCGAAAACTGAAAGAGAAGTATGGTCGGCAGTGGCCAGTGCAATGGCTTAAGGAACGCGACCTTATGGACTGGGCCGAGGCTTGGGAAAACGTAGATCGCTCCCTTGAGTCTGAGTTGTGGAAGAAGGAGGGGACTGTGCGTGAAAAAGCCGTATAAAGTCCTGCTTATCCTTGTGTTTGCAGTGTTATTTGCTTCTGCTCCATCCGACGCCTGGTGGCTCTGGGTACACGGCGTCCCTGTACAGGAGGGAACACAGCTGGGGCGGCTTGCCGCCTCTATAGAAGAGATCGCCGAGCAGCTGGAGATGATACAGCAGCATCTGGCGATGCTGAAGTCCTTGAAGGCAAGGCTCATGAATGAGCTGGGGATAGGGCAGATCATGGAGGTGTTTGCCGAAGCGCAGTCCGTGCTTAAGCAGGCAAAGAGCCTTGCATCCGGTATCAAGGACTTTGATGCGGCTTTTAAGATACAGTTTCCGGACTTCGGCGACATGAAGGAGATCATCAAAGCCTCTGCTGAGGGGAAGCGGATGGATGACCAGTGGCGGAATGCCAGCGAATCGTACCTCAAGACGCTTAACATGACGGCAAAGGACTTTGAAGATGAGCAGGCGGTTCGGGACAAGATGATGGAAACGCTGACGGAGGCCGATGCAGAGTCTGGACAGACAAAGGCAATACAGGTTATCGGGGCAATGGTGAACCATGCCACATTTCTGACGGCGCGAAGCAATGTGGAACTAGGCGGGTTTATGGAGAGCTACCTGACGCGCAAGCAGACAGAGCGGGAAAAACGAAAGATACACAAGCAGAACATGAAACAACTGACGCAAAATGCTGCTGACGCTGAGATAAAAGGCGAAAGTTTTTCCTTGGGGTTTGATCGCTGAGGAGGTGGAGAAAAGTGCGTAAGAGGAAGTGTTTCACTGCTTTTGTCCTTGTTCTTGTGATGCTGTGCAGAGTTATGGCAGCCGATGCCTTCATTGCACAGGAGGGCACGCAGATCATCGTGAAGTTAAAGGCGATTTCAGAGTTTCTGAATACCCTCCAGATGAAGCTGAATCAGATCAAGATGCTGGCGCAGCTTCCGCAGCAGCTCATTAACCAGATACAGGGTATGAAAGAACTCTTGATGGAGAACTTTTCCGAAGTGCGAGGTATCTTACAACAAGTTGAAAGTATCACGCACTTCACGGACGACCTGGAGGCGATGCTCAGGGACCGTCACCCAGACTGGAAAAGCGGAATGACGATGGATGAGCAGAGCGCCCGGCATGAAAAACGTGATAAGCAGTGGAAAGAGAGCACTGAGGCGTACCTTAAAACGTTAAACCTTAACGCGAAAGAATTTGAGGACGATCAGAAAACCCGTGACAGCCTGATGAAGGCGCTTTCCAGCGCTGAAGGACAGGTTCAAGCTCTCCAGGCACTGGGAGCGTTGATGGATCACGCAAACTCAATGATAGCGCGGGATGAGCAGACTTTGCAGGGATTTATGACCGTCTACATGGAGTCGGAGCGCGACGAAATCGACGAGTATGAGGATATGGTAAAAAATTTAGAAGAAGGTTTCCAGTCGCTGAAAAATATACAGCTCAATGGTCAGTCATTCGGTTTGGGGTTCACTCAGTAGGGGATGGTGCGTCACAATGCAGAAAAACAGGAGACAAATTGCCGTTATAACGTTCCTAGCATGTGTCTGCCTTATTCTGTTGGTCCATTCAGCACATGCAGCAGACCCTAATTACCTTATCGGGAACAGCAAGGTCGTTGCGGATATTAACAACGTCCTAAATAAATTCGGTGATACCTTACTCAAGGCAGCAAGGTCCCTGTTTTTCGGCCTCTCGGTCCTATCCCTTGGATATGGGTTGTACCGCTCTATCTTGATAGGAGAGAGCAACCTTGGAACTATTGCTGCACACTTAGCAAAGTGGATAATCTATGTTGGTCTGTTCATGTGGATTATGTCCAGTATGGATTATGTATTTTTCATACCAAAGGTTATCGTAAATTCCTTTGCAAAATTGGGGTCGTCACTGAGCTCTGTGGATATTCAGCCGGATAGTCTCCTTGAAACTGGCATTGGTTTTTATGCTTTATTTGTGCAGCGCTGTTCGGAGGTATTAGGCTGGACTGATGTGGGACCATGGTTGACTATTGGTATTATGGGGCTGTTGATGCTTTTCAGTTTCTACATTCTCTCCGGGATCATGGTTGTCACGCTGATCGAAATTCACATCGTGATCTGTACAGGGGCTGTTCTATTAGGATTTGCTGGATTTGACCATACACGTGACGTCGCTTTCAGCTATATAAAATATGCTATCTCTGCTGGTATGAAGATTTTGACTGTGATGGTCGTTTATGGTGTTGCCATTGAGCTCACAAAAGGGTGGTCAGACCAAGTTGAAGGCTTAGGGGATTGGAAAAAGTTGTTATCCTTTGCTTCTACAGCTTTAGGGACATCTTTTTCCCTGCTTATTGCTGCCAAAATGGTCCCCAGTATGGCTCAATCCATGGTCAACGGTGCGATCAGTGGTTTCGGACATGAGCAAATCGCTGCTACAGCTGCTGGATTGGGCAGAGGGGTTATGCAAACCGGAAGGACTGTCGTTAATACAGTGCGTGGAGCAAGAAATACTCAGACAGCAACATTCAGGGGCATAGCAAGCGCCTATGACGCGGCAAAGGAAGGCGGGGTCGTTGGAGCGGCTGGTTACATCGCAGCCTCGACACCTGGAGTACGGCACCTCGTCAACGCCGCAAAATCCGGGGGGCTCCGAAACATGGCAGGGTATGTTGCCGCAACGGCCCTCTTCGGAAGCCAGTCGGAACGGGCCCAGAAGTATCTGAGTCGGAATGAGGAAACGATGACGCCGGGGAACAGATCCATGCCATCCGTTCCAGCTCCCGGAAACGCGAACGTCAGTTCGCCGGAGAGCGTCGCAGAGCGTATTCTTAGGAGCTAAAGATGCCAGAAGGACGAAGAGAACAGGAGAATCCATATCTTTCGGCCCGAAAGGAGTATGGAGACCGGTACGGTTCGGCGGTCAGGGACGCGGCACGGTGGAGGCAGATATCCATCTTCATGGTCATGCTCTGCTTTGCCTTCGGTGCAGTCATGATGTGGCTTGCCGCTCAGAATAAGGTCGTACCCTACATCGTGCAGGTGGACAAGCAGGGGTATTCCGTTGCCATCAAATCTTCACAGGAAGGCTCTGTTGCCGACGTTCGGGTTATCATCGCTGCTTTGGGGCATTTCATCGTCAACTTCAAGACGGTCGTCACGGACTTAAGGGCGCAGAGACAAATGGTCAACGAGGTGTACGCCTACCTCGCAAAAGGCAGCTCGGCGGAATCTGCTGTATCGCACTTTTACCAGGAGCACAATCCGTTCACGGCTGCACAGGACAAACGCCAGCCCGTCACACAGGTGGAGGTGCGCTCCATCGTCCAGGCAGGAAGGGGCGACAAATCGTGGCAGGTCCTCTGGACAGAAGAACGCCTGGACCAGGGAAACGTCGTTGAACACACGGAATGGCGTGCCATCATCTCCATCGCTATCTCCCCTGTCCGGGAACTGGCCGAAGTGCTGAAGAATCCGCTCGGCATCTTCATCACGGACATAAACATGGCTCAGGATATCAGCAGCGCTCAGCCACAGCAATAGTGCGCCAAGGAGACGAGAATGACAATGCACAAGATCAATAAAGCAGTCCTCTTAATCGTTATGATGAGTTTCTCAGGCGCAGCTTGTGCTGCTCCGACTGCGCCAGCCGGATACAACCCGGAAGAGGAAATTGCCCTTCCGCCGGAGGAAGATATCCTGCGTCGCCAGCAGGAGGACTTCGCAGCGATGGATGCCCAGGCGACGCAGATCAAGGCCCTTCAGGACTCCGCCGAGGAAACAGAGACGATTCGGCAGTGGGAGAAGATGGACTCGGAGATCACGCTGCGAAAGTACGATCAGCTGGTCTTCAACATGCGCAAGGACTTCGATGATGCAAAGCGTGCCACGAACCCGTTTCTCGGAGAGCAGGGATATGTTATTTATCCCTACGGAGAGGTCATTCCCATCATCACGTGTCGTCCCATGCGCATGACGGATATCGCCCTGGAGCCCGGAGAATCGATCACCGGCATCCACGCCGGAGACACGATGCGGTGGCTCTTTGAGCCGTCCCAGTCCATGAAGAACGGTTTGCCTGTCTCACACATTGTCGTGAAGCCTTCGCAGCCTGGAATTTCGACGAACCTACTGGTGCATACGGACCGAAGGACCTATAACCTGGACTTTACCTCCTCGGAGGGGGAGCAGTATATCCGCGGCGCGGCCTTCTCCTATCCCACGAACGATCTGACGGCGCTCTTCACGCGGAGGGGAGTAGGCCAGAAGAAAGCCCTTGAGGACGAGCTGCAGTCCGGGTTCCCCGAAGCGAAGCTGGACGGCCTTTACACGCGATACAAGATTGCTTCCAAGAGCAAGGTGGATTGGAAGCCGGATGCTGTCTTTGATGATGGCTTGAAAACCTACATTCGGATGCCATCGCGATTCAGCGAAACCCCGGCCCTCTACGTTCTGTTGGACAAAAAGGAAACGCTAACGAACTACCGCGTGAAGGGGCGTTACTACATTGTGGACAGGCTCTTTGACCGTGCCTATCTTAAGATAGGCGCCAGGCGTGTAGCCATCGTTCGGGAGGAGAAGCTGAGCGCAACGAACATTCGTGAGAGCCGTGAGGAGGACCGTATCCGGCGTCAGATACGACAGAACCCCCAAACATTGAACGGGAAGGACGGGAGCGGGAAATGACGCCGACCGTTCCGGAAAGCCCGGATCGTTTTGAGCCGTCGCCTCAGCAGAGGGAGAAACAGGGCAAGTCCGCGTCGAAACGCATTGCGCTCTTTATCTTTGTCGGTGCCGGTATTGTCTTCACCCTGGTTGCAATGTCCATTCTTAACTCAGGTGACGGGGTAAAAAGTGGGAATGCTCCGGTGAACCTCTTCGAGGCGTCGCGCGGTGCAGAATCCATCACACTGCCCAAGCCGAAACCGCCTGAGATCCCGGAGCCTGAACCTGAACCGGAACCTGCGCCTCCACCGAAACGGATTCAACCCATGTACATCCCCGTTCCAACGGTCTCTACTCGACGCAAGCAGGCTCAGGTCAAGCGCCTGATGGCGGCGGGCGCTCCGACGTCCATTCAGGCTTTCAGGATGGATGGCAAGGATAGTGCCAAGGGAACCGCTGGGGCGGGAAGCAACGAGGCTTCGGCTGCTCTTGCGGAGGTTTCAAAACTTCTGGCCGATATCCCCGCCCCTCAGGACGGGCAGGGCGCCTCATCTTTCATGCCCATGCCACCCGGTATGGGAACAGGCGGACCGGGAGGCAACGCTTCCGATCCCAATGGCTGGAACCGCAAGGAGGCGTTCATCAAGCAGAACCTTCCGGAGGAGTATTCGCAGCACATTCGTGCCACGCCGCGCAGCCCGCTGGAGCTTAAGTCCGGAACGCTTTTGCCCTGCGTCCTCATCTCCGGACTGAACTCAGACTTGCCCGGCAACATGGTCGCCCAGATTTCAGAGAACGTGTGGGATACCGTATCGGGCCGCTACCTCCTTATTCCACGTGGTTCAAAGGTGATCGGCACATACGACAATCAGGTGGCCTATGGTCAGAGTCGCGTCCTGGTTATCTGGAGCCGTCTCGTCTTCCCCGACGGTTCCACGTTGGTCCTAGACAACCTGGGCGGTGCGGACCAGTCGGGCTACTCCGGGTTCAAAGGTGTAGTGAACCGGCACTGGGGCAGCATTATTTCGTCGGCGTTGTTGGTGTCGCTCTTGGGAGCCGGTGTTGAGATTGCCGCCCCTACGAGCAACGGTGACCGCGACAAGGAAGACCCTCGCTCCATCCTGGCGGAGAACGCGGCCAGCGCTGTTGCAGAGGCTATGTCTCAGATCATTCAGCGGGAGGTCAACCGGCAGCCGACCATTAAGATAAAGCCAGGCTACCGCTTTATGATCTTTGTTCAGAGGGATATCCTTTTCCCGACGGCATGGCAGTAGAATAGTGTTAAGAGTGGTACTTTGAAACGGAGGAATGACACATGCTGTTGCCGAAGGATTTCGTGTCCACGATGTCGGATGAGGAAATGGACAGGATCATGGATGAGGCGGATGCTCTGGATGAGCGTGGGGAGAAGGAAGCTGCTAATAGCCTAAGGAGGAAGATCCCTGTAAATCCTATTCTTGCGGATGGAATGAAACATGTTCTCGGCCTTCAAAGGATGAGAGATTGGGGATACAACTTGAACGATGCTGTGAAATTATTCGGTGAAGGATGGCTCAATGGGTAATCTGAAAAAGCTTTCTACTGCCATTCTGAATCACTCCGATGCTAAGGTGCGATTAGAACGAACATCTCGTAAGAAAAAAGTTAATGAAACGCTTGCAAATACCACTGCTATACTGCGAGACGTTGCCGGTTCCGGCAACGTCTCCGATATGCTGGATGCCGAACAGCTCTGCATCAACCTCGAAAAGGCCCTCTACGCGCACACGCCGGAGGATGAGGCCCGGTACGACAAGCAGATCGTCGAAAGTATAGCCATTCGCGGCTCTCTGAACGACGTTTCGGACGTGAAGGGATACCAGGCGCACTTCGAGCGCCTTAAAGTTCTAGGCGTAAACCCGGATAACCTGCCTAAAGGCGAGCCCTTTGAAACCAACTGCAACCGGCAGATCAAGTACCTTGGCAGTGCGAAAAACGGCTTCAGCGAGCCGGAGGAGAAGGATTTTTTTGCGGCACGGCAGGAGAACCTTCGTGCCGTCATCCTCATCTGCCGAGAACGCCAACGTGAGGCGTTGATGCCCGAAGCCGTGTCCGGCGAGCTTGCCGGTATGATCACGGAGGACACCGGCGTCCAGGAGCCAACGATAAACCTCCATCCCTACAGCAAAGGCCAGTGGTTCACCGGCAAGATCATCCGTGCAGACGCAGAACACGGCAGGTGTATCCAGCAAACCGCCTCCAAGCTTTTCACCGTTCACAGGCTTGAGAAGCTGGAAACAGCGCCGGAACAGGGGCAGGACCTGAAGATCACCTACCCCAAAGACGGTGCTAAGGCAAAGCTGGACCCCATTATACAGAAGCAGTCCAAGTCGCTGCATCGGTAGGAGAGGCGGTGGAGATCAATGCGTCTTTTCATAGCGGAGAAACCGAGCCTGGCCCGTGCGATCGCCGCCGTGCTGCCTCAGCCGCAGAAGGCCTCAAGGCTCTACATTGAGGCCGGAAACGACGTCGTGGCATGGGCTGCAGGTCATCTCCTGGAACAGGCGATGCCAGAGCAATACGACGAGAAGTACAAGCGCTGGAACCTGGCCGACCTGCCCATCATTCCAGAGGAATGGAAGATGCTGGTCAAGAAGGAGAGCAGGGACCTCTTCGACAACCTCAAGGCCTTGCTCAAAAAGGCGGATTCTGTCGTCAACGCAGGAGATTGCGACCGCGAAGGGCAGCTGCTCATCGACGAGATTCTGGAGCACTGCAAGTACAAGGGCCCCGTGCAGCGCATCCTCATCAGCGACACGAACCCGGATGCCGTGAAAAAGGCCCTGGCCGAGCTCAAGCCCAACGAGGACTTCCGAGGCGACCGCGACGCCGCACGGGCGCGCAGTCAGGCAGACTGGCTGCACGGCATGAACATGACGCGGCTCTACACCAAGCTCGCGGAGAAGAACGGCTACGATGGAGGTCCGCTCCGGATAGGTCGGGTCAAGACGCCCGTCACGGCGCTGGTGGTGCGCCGTGACCTTGAGATTGAGTCCTTTGTTCCCAAGCCTTATTGGACCCTTCAGGCGCAAATACAGGTTAAGGAAGGAGCCTTCTGGGCAGGCTGGAGGCCGAAGGAGGAGCAGACCGGCCTCGATGAGGAAGGGCGCCTGGTCGATAAGGCGACAGGCGAGGAGCTGGCGTCGCGGCTCAAGGGCAAGCCGGCCGTTATAACGAAGTATGAGAGCAAAAAGCAGAGTGTTAAGCCGCCGCTGGGGTACTCGCTGCCGAAGCTCCAGATGGCGGCTTCGAGGAAACACGACCTGTCCCCCTCCCGTGTCTTGGAGATCTGCCAGAAGCTCTACGAGCTGGGGGTCCTCACGTATCCGCGCTCCGACTGCGAGTATCTGCCGGAGGGACATCAGGGCGAGGCAGAAAAGGTCCTGGCGGTGATCGACGCCCTGTCCTCCCTAAGATGTCCTGACGGGCTTGACACAACCCGAAAGACGCCCGTTTTCAACGGCAAGAAGGTGGAGGAGCATCACGCGATCATCCCTTCCGCGTCCTGCAGGGCGTCGAAACCGCTGGAGGGGGACGAAGCCCTGATCTTTGAGCTTGTCGCCCGTCGCTACCTCGCCTTTTTCATGCCGGACCACGAGTACATGCAGACCAGCATTACCGCTGAGGTGGAGGGAGAGATGTTCGTCGCTTCCGGCCGCCGGGTGCTGGCGGAGGGCTGGAAGGCAGTTGAGGGGAATGACAAGCCGGAAAAGGATGAGGACGGGGAGGGGCAGGAGGAAGAACAGGCTGCCCTTCCGGTTGTGAGCGAAGGGGAGCAGGGGGAGTGCCGCGACACGAAGCTCCAGGAGAAACAAACGAAGGCTCCGGCACGGTTCACGGAGGCCAGTCTGCTTCGGGCGATGAACGAGGTCCACAAGTTTGTCACTAACCCGAAGATCAAGAAGATTCTCCGAGAGACGGACGGGATCGGGACGGCGGCGACACAGGCGGGCATCCTGAAGGACCTCATCACGTTCGGCCAGCTTCAAAAGCAGAAGAAGCAGCTGATCTCCACTCCCGCTGCCCGCAGCCTGATTCAGGCTTTGCCGGAGGCGATAACTCTGCCGGACCTCACCGCGCTCTGGGAGACGAAGTTTCGTGCCATCAAGGAAGGGACGCTCTCCATCGAGGACATGATGGAGCAGATGGCGACGACGATTCGGGAGAGCATCGCCCAAGCGGGCTCCGTTTCCGTGCAGGGCAGTGGGGAGAAGAAGCCTGTAAAGACCATGAAAAAGACGGCTCCCAAGGCCGGAAAGGGCGACGTGAAGTGCCCGAAGTGCGGGGCAAAGATGGTCTTGAGGAACGGGAAAAACGGGCCCTTCTGGGGCTGCGGCAACTATCCGACGTGCCGTACAACCGCAGACGACGACGGCGGAAAACCCATGTTCAAAAAACAGCATTGAGCAGGAGAGGAGATCGTACTCATGCAGAAGTTTCGCAGAAAGGATATAGCGGTTTTTGTTCTGGTACTGGGTATTCTAGCTGCCGGAGTGTATTCCTTGGTAGACGTAGACAGCAGCTCGCCTACCACCAACGCGCCGGCGGTCGCCTCAATGACGCCGGAGGAGCTCGCCGCGGAGAATGAAGCGCTCATGAAGCAATTCCAGGAAGCTGGAAGATCGATTGGAGGGATGGCAGTCCTTGGAGGGAATAAAGCGGCTTTGGAATGGCTTGAAAAGTACGCTCCTAATGGGCATCCTACTCCGTTACCGGACGACCCAAAGGCTGCCAATGAGGGCTTGAAGAAGCGCGTCGCAGATGCCAAGGTGATTTTTGAAGCGATGCAGGCCTCTGAAAAGCGTGAAGAACCATGGCTGAGGCAGTATTACGGCGAGGGAAACGAAGAGACGCTTAAGAAGCTCGGCATCAAGAGCTTGAAGGTTCAAGAGGCGCAGGACGATGAAATCAAAAAGTTTCTGAAGCCTGCAAGGACAACGGCAAAGGCCTTAAAGGGCTTCCTCTCAAAGCATCGTCATGAGATCGCTCAGGACAAGAATTACAACCTTGCGTCGGTCCTGGACACCCCTGAGCATATCCTGGGGGTGGTGAAGCCGTACCTTGAGGAAGATGTAGATTACAACGACAGTCGTTTTTCGTTCCACGGTGACAACAAAGAGTGGTGGGTGGGCTACAAACTCGACGGCCTGTCCGACGAGCTTCGTCAGAAGATTGTTGAGGGTAATATCGGCTTGTATCGTGACCTGTACAAGGCCCCTGACAAGGGCAAGGGCATTATAGATTTAGCTGCACGATATGATGGCGGAGACATTGTGTTCTTGAACGTGAATTCCATTCTATAATGCGTCGAATAGCAGCGTTGATTCTTTTGGTCGGGGCGGCGCTTGCCGCCTTGTTCTGTTCCGGCCGACTGGTTCTGAACACGACTCACTCTGTTCCTGTCGGCCTGTGGTGGCGTGTAGATGAAACGCTACAGCGCGGCGATACCGTGCGCGTTCCCATCGCAGCCTTCAAGTCTACGGGCTGGATGCCTGAGCGGTACTGGCGCAAAAATGGTTGGGGAGAAAGTCGAGACTTTCTGAAACACGTCGCCGGTTTATCTGATGACCTTGTTGAAACCGACTCATCCGGACTGCTGCGTGTGGCTGGAAAAGTCATTGCAAACAGCACCCCGCTGTCGTTTGACAAGGCCGGTCGCCCTTTAAGCACGTTTCCACTGCCTGTTCGTCTTGCTTCTGATGAAGTCTGGCTCCTTAGCGATTCTCCGCGAGGATTCGATTCTCGTTATCTGGGGCCTGCCAAACGAGAGCAATGCCACAAGGTGAAGCCGATCTTGACGTGGAGCAACAGGTAACATTCTATTTAGGTAGTATCAATAAAATACTATCTGTTAAGCAGTATTTTAAAAACACGCCCTACGGGCGGCCCCGACACGCTATAAGGCGGTCGGGGTCAGTTAATATTTAGGCAGCTTCACCGTGAAGCGGCTGCCCTCCTATAGCCTTGTTTAGCTTTTTTGTGCTGTAAATATAGTATTAAATAGATACTATCTAATAGATGCTACTTAACAAGCCCTTACGTTTTATAATATCTTATAAATAGGATATTATAAACAGTATCATATAGATACTATAAAACAAGAGAAACGCTCAACAAATGGCTACTTGTCCCTTTTGCGGTGAATTCTGTAGAGAATATGAGCACACGCCTCCTTTAGAGGGTCATCGTACGGTAAAATAGAAGGCAGGAGAGGCGCTCAGGACATCGAGCGAAGCTGCTTGGGGCATCCCCCCGAAAGGGGGTGATAGCGTGGAGAGAACAACAAAGCTGCTACAAGCTCTAGCGAAGCTCATAGCAGCCATCGCCGAACTTCTTCGGCTCTTCAAAACGCGTTGACATCCTCCGCTAGGGCGTAAGTCCGAGGTGGGGGTTACGGCCTCACTTCGGCAGCCCAAGAAACAACCCCGTCCAACCTCTCCTGGGCGGGACTTCTTATTTATTATATCATTGAAAGCATAGGCCCGAAGCAAGAAAAGAACCTCACTTTGGCAACCTTTTTCTAATATTCAGTTAATATTTATTGGGGAGGGTAGGACATGAAAAAAATTGCTACGGCAACTTGTCCATTTTGTGGTGAAGTCTGCAAAGAATATAAGCACACGCAGCTTGGAAGGAACTGGGAAATCGCCTGCATGAATTCCAGCTGTGCAATAAGGCCTCAGGCTTTTTTCAAGACTCGGAAAGACGCTTTAATGGCTTGGAATATCAGAATTGATGTGGACGAGAGCTCTGAAATAAAACAATGTCCATTTTGCGGGGCACCAGGCTACCTGAGAAAATTTACAGGTTGGAATGAAAAATACGATTTGACATGGGCAGTGGCCTGTACAAATCCCTTATGCAAGATACACCCGACAACACAGTTATCTCAAACCCCAAAGAATGCAATAGAAGATTGGAACAAAAGAAGTGCATAGCGAATAGCCTCCTCTTAGGGGGTATTTTGGACATCTCTCCAGCAACTCCTTGAGGACCTACTCCGCCAGCAAGGCATCAAGCTCCCAAACAGGGGCACCAGAGAGCATCCACTCAGCTTTTTCCTTGTGTCATAGTACGGTAAAATAGAAGGCAGGAGAGGCGCTCAGAACATTGAGCGAAGCTGCTTGGGGCATCCCCCCGAAAGGGGGTGATAGCGTGGAGAGAATAGCAAAACTCGTAAGAGCGCTAGCGGCACTCTTACGAGCCTTCGCCGAACTGATTCGGCTTTTCAAAGCGTAACTCACCCATCGTAGGGCGTAAGTCCGAGGTGGGGTGACAGCCCCGCTTCGGCAGCCCAAGAAGTACCCCGTCAACCTCTCCTGGGCGGGACTCCACTCAGTATTATACCATCAAGCGTTTTTACACAAGGACCTCTCCATATTCCGGGAAAGACTCAATGTCTGGTTCTTGATGAGGAAGCGTCATAACGATGAGGGCTTCGGCAGCGGCTAACGCCCTTGCCGAACCTTCTGGTTCCCGCATAATCACTTGCATTAACTCATCAGATTTCATAGCCGCAGCTCCTTTTCCTTGATTTTCAAACACCCCTTCAGGCCATTATGCCTCTGGCGGCATTGTCCTCGATGGCGTCCTCGCGCCGGAAATACTCCCGCAAGGTCTGGACGGACCTATGCCCTGTCTGGTTCATAATGGAGCGCTCTGTCTTTCCCTGCCGGATCGCCGTCGTGACAAACCCGGAGCGCAAGGAGTGGGCGGAGAGATCAAGGGACAGACCGGCCGCAGACGCAGCTCGCAGGACGACGAGCCTGATGCTTTGGGCACTCAGGCGTTCATCGGTCACCTGGCCACTTTTGAGGATCCGCCGGAACAACGGGCCTTCCCGAGGCTCCACGAGGAACAGCCACCTCTTCAGGAGCGACGTCGGGGAGGCGGCCTCGTCCCGGCCGGGGAAGATCGCCTTCACCATCCCCTGCCCCTCCTGGTCCGTCTTCGACCGACGGACATTGAGGATCAGGACCTCCTCGCCATTGCGAACGGTCCATTTCAGGTCCTCGATGTTCAGGGCGGAGAGCTCGGATCGGCGAAAGGCCCCGGCGAAGCCCAGTGCCAGGATGGCGGCGTCCCGGATGCCTTTTGTGGTGTCGCCACGGGTCGCATCAAGGAGCATCCGCACGACCTCGACGGTGGCCGCGTCTTTCCTGCTGGCAGGGGCGGTGCCATGCTCTCGGCGATACCCTTTCAGGGTCTTCTTTACGAGGAGAGTTTCAGTGGGAGACGATATCCCTTCTGCTCGATGCGCTGCGGCGATGGCTGCGAGGATCTGTTCGACCGTCGCGGGGGCGGCCCCGCTGTCGGCCAGGCTGGCCACGTAGGCGGCGAGGACCTCCGGCAACGTCGGGAAGGCGGTTGAAACACCCTCAGCCTGGCACCAGGCGAAGAAGCGCTTCAGGCGCGAAGCGTAAGCTCGGCGGGTTTCCGGAGCGACGGAGGCGCGCAGGACCTGCCATACCCGCTCCTGGTAGGCGGGTAGGCTGCCGATCAGGTCTCCAGTGCCCTCATAGACGGCCGGGACGTTCATCGTATCCGCCATTGTATCCTCCTTCCTGCAGCCCCCGCAAGGGTACGAAAGCGGGTTGAAATAGGTATCGGTAAGTGATGCTTACCACTACCTATGTTACCACTTCAATACCTCTCCAGGATGGCGCTTAAAGAGGTTGATTAACTTTGACCATTTCGTAGGAAGCGACAACCTCCGGCAATGCAGGAAAGACGTATGAGAGGGCCTTCAGACTCGCACCAGGCGAAGAAGAAGTGTTCCTATGCGCGAAGCGTAGGCCCCTTTCTTCCTCAGGCTACTTCTTTTTGCCTCAAATAGACATCTTTGTAAGCTCTGTAGAACCATAAATCCGTTTGGAAGATAAACACGGCAGTTCCTACCGCAAAGAGCAAAAAGAACCCTAACAAGCCCATCGAAAACCACGTCCGTATTGGTATGATGCGTCGGCAAGAGTACCAAAAAATCCCGATTAGCATTACAACCCCTGTTCCATCTCTCCAAAGAAGATTGGGTTTGATTACGAAGCGGTCTATCAGGGAAAATATAGGAATCATGAGGAAAGCTGTTACTAACAAATACTCCCACCGATAAGAACCATATATCAATCCAATTCCTATAGATGGCCCAATCACATCAAACACAAAGTTCCCCTTGATTACTCCCGCCTTTGCCATTTCACGTTCCAATCTAAAGCGCTCTACCAGGGCATTGATCATATCCTCTACTCTCCTTTCTGACCTCATTCGTTGGTGTCTGCCAGAGTGTCGCTCTTCTCCGGCGCATTGATCTTGGAGCGTTCGGAAAAGGTCTTGTCCAAGAAGTACAGTATCTGCTTGCCATACACTACAGGGAAGCCCGCTGCAAAGATCAGCATATCGCCCGGTTCGATGATCATCTGGTCAGCATCCTTAACTGGACCGGGCAGACGCATGATTTCGTCCGGAGTCAGCACAGCTCGCTGTACCTCCTGTTGGGACTTCGTGACGCTCTTCTTCGCGAAGATACCTACACCGCCTTGGAGGGACACGCTCTCCTGTTCCTTGATCACCGTCGTCACGCCGAGGCGGTCGGACAAGTACTTCGCCGTCTCCACCTTGTTCGGTGCGTAGGCTACCGTCACATGGCAGTTGGAAGTTATGCTCTCATCTTTACCATAAGCCGCATCGAGCTGCGCTTTGTCCTGACAAATCAAGTACGCCTTGATGTTCCAACCGCCAAAGTAGGCCAGAGCCTGCTCAAAAATGCCAAGTTTTCCCAAGGCTGGAAACTCGTCCAACAACAACAAAAGACGATGCCTGTACGGCGCTTTCATCTGGCCACCATGGAACTCCATCTCCGGCATAAGAATGAAGATGAGCTGAGAGAGAAAAAGTCGAACCAGAGGCTTGAGGCGCTGGATATTCGTCGGGTTGAGGACAAGGTAGAGGGAAACAGGTGCGTCGCTGTCCATGATGTCCCTGATGCGAAAGTCGCTGTGAGCCGTGTTTCGTTTCACCACAGGATCGGTGTACAAGCCAAGTTTGGCGACAGCAGTCGAGAGCACAGAGGAGGCCTCCTCTTCAGCGCGGTTCATCATCTCGTTCGCTACCTGCTCCACGACGGGATGGCACGGATTCTCCCGAACAGAGCCATCCGCATCATAGAACGTATCCTCATCACGCTTGTGCGCCGTCTGCTTCCACTCTCCGGCCATCTGCTGATAACCACAACTCGTGAGTTCGTGCAACACCTCGCCGAGGCTACCGCTCCGTCCCTCCTTGCGCGCCTTGTAGACGACATGGGTTATGGCCCCGATCAGGAGAGAGCGGGCTGTCTGCTCCCAGTGCCCTTCAACTCCTTTTCCGTCCGGATCGACGAGCAGAGTTGCGACGTTCATCACGTCACCAGTCTCATAGACCGTGCCGATTCGTATCTCCTCAAGAGGATTGTACCGGGCGCTTCGTCCCTCAAGGGCATCCGTTGGGTCCCAACGCAGGACCTTGTGTCCAGTTTGGTGCCTCCAGCCCGACGTCAGCGCCCAGTTCTCTCCCTTGATGTCCAGCACCACAGCAGAATGTTCCCAAGACAGAAGAGTAGGGATGACGAGTCCCACTCCTTTTCCGCTCCTTGTCGGGGCCAGTGCGATGATGTGCTCCTTGCCATTGTGCCTCAGATAGTACTGTCTTCCGTCTTTTGGGTTTATCCAGCCTCCGATATAGACGCCGCGCCCCTTTTCACCCTTCGGTGGAAGAAGCCCCGCCTCTCGTATCTGGTCCAGCTCTGCGTACTGCGCCGATCCATACAGGTTGGCAGCATCGCCGCTCGCCTTGTTCCTTCTTACTCCGGCAGCGATCAGTCCAATCCCAAGAAACGCACAGCCGCCCATGGCGATCAGGCTGTTTGCGAAGTCCTCAATACCACGGTGCTTTGTCTGCCAGACGTCCATCCAATCCATAATTTGCCACGGCGCATAGACCCTCATCCCCATACAGGAAAAGAGCTCACCAGGAAGCCTGTTCCGTCCAACATCCCATGCAAAGAACTGCGTTCCGATCACAAGCGACAGCGGCAACAGCAGGAAACCCAGGAGTGCAAGGCCATTCGCACGTTTTCTCCTCTTTTTGTTGAAGGAATAGGTGCCTTTAACCGTCGTCTTCACAGCGAAAGGCCCCTTCCGCGCCCCTGGGTGCGCTTTCGTTCCTGCTCCTGGGCTTGTGCACCTCGCGCCTTCTCCTGAGTCTTCGGCCACTCAAGGTCCAGCTTTTCGCCGGGGATGCCTTGAGCTGGAGCCTGAAGCTCCAAAAGCTTCAGCTCGTAGATAAAGAGACAGCGGCCACGGATAAGCATCAGGCTGTCGCGGGTGCGGGAGACGACCTCAAGTCCCTGCGTCTCCTTGCTGAAGAACTTTCCCGGACGCGCCACCTTGTGTACCGTGATGTCCTTCTCCGGGGAAAGCCCGGCGCTTTCCAGCTTCGCCATCGCAGCCTTGTCCGCCTGGACGTGCTTCTTGATCTGCTCCAGCAGGTCCAGCGTATCGTTCTGCTGCGGTGTGATCTCGTGGCCTTTGAAGGTCGCGTTGTCCGTAGCACGCTGGTTCTTCAACAGGGCTGTTGCAGCGTCCAGCTCGGCAATGTCGGCGGGGTTGAGCGCTGCGGGGCACTCCTCACCTTGTGGAGTGAGTTCCTGCTTCTGTTTCTGCTGCTGGTCACGAATGTGTTTCTGAATTGACTGTGTGAATTTTTCAGCCATTTGAACAGATTCTCTTGCATCTTCACGAGTGATATTCTCCTGGATAGAATAATCAGCGTCGTTGCGCAATCTTTCGAGCTGTCCCAATATCTTCCCCAACTCAGGTGAGAAAATTCCAGACCGGACAAATTTCTCACTGAATCTTGATGTACCGCTCCTGTGCCCACGGCCTTTCCTGCTGCCGTCCACAAGCTGATACTGCAAAAAAAGAGCCTGTGCAGCGTGAAAGACACTGTAGTATGAAGCACTGACAGATCTATCCGGCAATGCATCTGCCATGGATCTGGCTGCTGTCAAGTCTTTTTCTGATTTCCTCAAGCTTAAATCTATGAGGATTCTCCTATCCTCTTCGGAAAGCGCCATTATCTATACACCTCCTCTCTATCTATGCTCTTCTCAAAAAGTGGTATCCCCTCTTCACGAATTGCCACGAAGACAGGCTCTATGAGCCACGCCTCTTTACCCATGATCTCCTGTTTCAATTCCGCTTCCGTCCGCACGAAGGGGGACAGAAGGGTATACCATTCCTCCACATTGTCCGGGTCATTGAAAGCTGTATCGTAGGCAGTTTCTACCGCGATATCAGAAACGCGGTTTTTTTCGGCACGCTTGCCTTCCCTGAGCAGTACAAACACATCCGTATCCGATTCATCGTCGTAATCTCCCCGCGCCATAGAGCCGAAGAGGACGACGCGGAGAAGGTTATTACCTTCCGCCTCATGAAGTCGTCTTACAAATTCTGCAAGCGCCTTCTTCACAGCATATTTCAGTGGAAGTCTATCAAGCGCCTCCTGCAGAGAACGCTCCGTATCTCGTTCCAATACCTGCGCTTCCATCTCTACCACCGCCTTTTTTATGCAATCCTATGACACCGCTGCCTCTGCTCTCTGATCGCAACTCCGGCCTTCCGGCCCTCATCCTTCGGATAGGTGATTCGCACCTTCTCACCCACCTCCGGCACGGTTTCCAGAGCCTCCAGCCTGTGGACCGTTAGGCTATTTCCAGCCTTTTGGACACAGTATCCGCGTTCCATATCGACATGGGCGATCTCGCCGTCAAAGAATCCCCCCTTAGTATAGGGCTTCAGGTGAACTTTTGGATTCTCGGAGAGCTCCAAAGCCACGATATCCCCCTCGGTGATTTCATGCTTCGGCTCCTGGCCGCATGTATTGTGTGACAAAACCCATACCAGGCTTTCTTCGGTCGCCCGGAAGGCCTCTGGAGTCTTGGACAGGGTAAAGGTTCCCATACGAAATCCGTTTTCATCAATGAAGCCTTTCTCGTTCTCCTCTGATGTGTGGACCGTCACATCTCCGGCATGGAGCTGTACCTGCTCTTCATCCCGGAGTTTGCATAAAAGCGAATCGAAGCGTTTGCTGTCGCTAAGCCCGGCGTCAGACATGACATCGCGCAGCTTGAAGATGTTGTAGAAGCCGCAATTTGATGCCTGGAGCTGAGAGGTGACGTACACCGTTCCGCCAGACTTGTCTAAATATACTCATAGGTATCTTTAGTGCTGACTTCCTGCTTCATAGAGGCCGGTTTCACCAAAAACTTGCGTCCCTGGTCAGAGCCTTCCTCTCCACAGGCTGACACCGTGGAACTCACGGCGTATTCCTTCAGATTTTTTGCAGCATTCACATCCCGCTCATGCTCCGCTCCACAATTCGGGCAGATCCACGATCGAACGGATAACGGCAATTCTTCAAGCTTCCAGCCGCAGTCCGAACACGTCTTGCTGCTCGCAAACCAGCGATCCGCCATCACGACAAGCGAGCCCGTATCACGAGCCTTGTAGTCCAGCTGACGGCGAAACTCAAAGAAACCCATATCCGAGACCGAACGAGAAAGATAGCGGTTGCTCAGCATTCCTTTCACGTTTAAGTCTTCAATGCCGATTAACTCAAAACGCCGTGTCAGATCGGTCGTCAGCTTGTGCAGCGCATCGGCTCGGATATTCGCTATGCGAGTGTAGTGGCGCGCAAGCTTCAGTCGCGCTTTCTTGCGGTTTGCAGAGCCTTTTTGCTTCCGTGCCACGGAACGGGATAAGCGCCTTAAACGCGGCAGCAAACAAGCCAACGCCTTCGGGCCGGATATAACCTCTCCCGTTGACAGTGCAGCGAGCGCCGACACTCCCAAATCCACCCCCACAGCGCCTTGGCTTTCGGCCTGGGGAATGGATCGGAGGTTGAGCGAAGCTGCATGATCCGTGTCACTGACAGAGACGCAGATGCTTGCAAACCACCGATCCGCGACACGAGATATCGTCGCGGAAACGATTTTTCCACGGAAACGCAATGCCTCACGCATCCTCACCCAACCCAGATTGGGGATACGAATGCGCCGACCCTCGATTTGAAACTGATCGTTGCTGATGGAGAAACGGTCGTGGATACCCTTCTTCCGGAACCTGGGATATTTCGCCCGTTTAGCGAAGAAGTTCCTGAACGCCTCCCCAAGCTGCATGATCGCCAGCTGAGGCGCGCACTTGGTGACCTCGAGCATCCAGGGAAACTCAGAGCGCTTGATGGCGTTCAGCTGTCGGCGCAACGCCATTTGATTGGGCCTGGGCAGGCTGTTGTCCGCCTTCCATGCCTCGTACTGGCGAGTCCACTCAGCTAAAGCCCAGTTGTAGGCAAAACGAGCCACACCACAGGCGCGAGCAAGGTGCGTCGCCTGCGCGTTATTGGGGGCCAGTGCAATCTTGTGGGCTCTCAGCATTGTTGAGCTTCCTCCACAGCCTTTTTCACACCTTCAAGCAACTTCTGATTCTTTCGGGAGCGCGAACCGTACAAACGAGCAGAAAACACGGTGATGATCTCAAGAACGTCCTTTGCAAGATCCTCCTCGAACGTCGTATCCTCACCGCTGTTCAGGATAACGACCGACACGTTTTTCGCTTCGCAGATGGCAAACACAAGCTCTGCTCCGAAGCGCAAAAGACGATCTTTGTGGGTCACAACCAGGCGAGCGACGCAACCATCAAGAATTTCGTTCAGAAGTCGCTTCAAACCTTTTTTGTGGTAGTTCATGCCGCTGCCGAGGTCTGAGATAACCTCAAACGTCCAGCCTTGATGTACGCAATACAGTTCCAGAACCTGTTTTTGACGTTCCAGATCCTCTTTTTGATCGTGGCTGGAAACACGAGCATACGCCAGAGTTTTGCGACAGTCCGTTTTTTCCCGAACCCGGTGAGGAAGCAAACCATCCAGGTCATAGCGACGCTGATTCCCGGAAGTCCTGATAGAGGATACCTTGCCTTCCCGATCCCAACGCCGAAGCGTAGAAACGGAAACTCCTAAGATTTGAGCTGCCTCTCCAATGCTTATATATCTGTTCATATTGAATATTATTGCACATGTTTAGATATGTTTCAATAAGCAGTTAACGAACCCCCTGGCGGAAGGCTGCGTTCAGGATTTCTGATGCTTGTTCGGGATGCCGCTCCGCCTCTTTCACGAGGAATGCCACACGCTCCTTGTCGTTCAACTTTCCGAAATCCGCTTGTTCCAGAGCGTTTTTCTCCGTCTTATCCTGCATCGTCAGCGCTATATTCAGCTCGGCCAGACGCGCGGTCTTCTCCTGGAGCTCCCTAGCATGGGAGAACTCTTTCCCCAACTCCTCCTTCGCAGCCCGTACCTGTTCGTGGAGGTTTTCCAGCCTCTCCTGTGCCTCCTGGAGGCGGGCCGGTATGCCCTCGATGGCGTTCTCGATGCGCGTCAGGTTGCCCGTTGCACTCTCGCCCAACTCCACGTTGTGCGTGGCCACGCCGGTCAGGTTCAAGTAAACCTTGCCAAAGACAGCATCGAAGTGAAAGCCCATCTTGAAGCCCCGGTACTCCCCTATTGTCCCTTGGTTCTTCCCAAGGGCCTGGGCTGCGGCCTGCAGCGCTTCCCCTGCCTCCTGTTTCCGCGGCTTACCCTCGGCATCCAACCCGTAGGTCTTGCCTAGGATCGTGATGGAGAAGTCCTGCTTTTGCGTCTTCTCCGCCGCAGCCGCGTCCTGTTCGAACGACTGGATTCGCTGTTCTGCCTGAGCGATGACACAGGGAAAACCCTTGCGCAGCTTATCCTCAAGCGCAAACTGTTGGCTCTTGAAGTTTGCCTCCATCAGCTTCAACTTCGCTACATCGACATCGAGCTCCATCTTCTCCTTGATGCGTGGGTCTCCAATGCAGAGGGCCTTCACCTCGGCGTAGCTCAGGACCGACTCATCCACGTCTTCGCAACTTCGCAGAGGCGTCCGGCTCGTCATCACCTGGCTGATGAACTTCTGTTTGTTCTCGATGGTCTGGTACAGGTAGGCATCGAAGGTGTTTTCCGTGACGTACCGGTAGATGTTAACCTCCGGATTCCGGTTCCCCTGCCGGACGATGCGCCCGGCGCGCTGCTCCAGATCCGCAGGACGCCAGGGGCAGTCTAGGTCGTGCATGGCTATGAGCCGGTCCTGGACATTCGTTCCAGCCCCCATCTTCTGCGTGGAGCCCATCAGTACCCGGACGCTGCCGCCCCGTACCTTCGCGAAGAGCTGGTCCTTCTTCGCCTCGGTGTCGGCATCGTGGATGAATGCGATCTCCTCCTCCGGCACGCCGCGGGCGATTAGCTTCTTCTTGAGGTCGTCGTAGACGTTGAAGCTTTTATCTTTTCCTGGCGTCGAGAAGTCGCAAAAGACGAGCTGCGTCAGCCTCTTTTCCTTTGTGTCATTCCAGATTTTGAAGACGTTTTCCATGCAGGCGTTGACCTTACTGCCCGGCTCATCGGGCAACAGCGGGTTGATCAGCCGTTGATCCAGCCCTATCTTCCGCCCGTCCGAGGTGATCTTGAGCATGTTGTCCTCCGTTGGCTCCACCTGTTTGCTGTGAACCTTGCTGGCCCGCTCTGAGAGCGCCTGGACCAGCTCCTTCTGATGCTCGCTCGGCTTGACCGCGATGGTATGGAAGTGCGCCTGTGGCCGCGGCAGGTTCAGCTGGTCCGCCAGCTTGATGTCCGCGACCTCCTTGAAGGTGGCCATCAGCTCCGGCAGATTGAAGAATTTGGCGAAGCGCGTCTTTGCGCGGAACCCCGTCCCCTCCGGGGCCAGCTCCATCGCCGTCACAGTTTCCCCAAAGGTGGAGGCCCAAGCGTCGAAGTGCTGGAGCCCCATCTCTTGCAACTTGTCGTGCTGGAGGTACCGCTGCATGGTATAAAGCTCCGTCATGGAGTTACTGACAGGCGTCCCCGTGGCGAAGATGACGCCCTTGTTTCCCGTCAGCTCGTCCATATACCGGCACTTCATAAACATATCTGAGGACTTCTGCGCCTCGGTCTGCGATATTCCGGCGACATTCCGCATTTTCGTGTAGAGGAACAAGTTTTTGTAGTTGTGGGCTTCGTCCACGAACATCCGGTCCACGCCCAGCTCCTCGAAGGTCACCACGTCGTCCTTTTTCTCCTGTGCCTGAAGCTTTGTTAGCTTCGCTTCCAGGTCCTTTTTACTTTTCTCCATCTGCTTGATTGTCCAACGCTCGCCCCGTTCCTCCTTCAGCTCCTCGATGCCCCTGGCGATCTCGTCGATCTGCTCTTCGATGAACCGGGCCTGCCGTTCCGATGAGAGCGGTATCTTCTCGAACTGGCTGTGGCCGATGACGATGGCGTCGTAATCACCGGTGGCGATGCGGGCGCAGAACTTCTTGCGGTTCTTCGTTTCAAAGTCCTTCTTCGTGGCCACCAGGACGTTTGCACCCGGATAGAGCCGCAGCGTTTCCGTGGCCATCTGTTCCGTCAGGTGATTCGGGACGACGAAGAGGCTCTTGTGCGACAACCCCAGGCGCTTTCCCTCCATCGCTGCAGCAACCATCTCGTAGGTCTTGCCCGCCCCCACCTCGTGTGCCAGCAGCGTATTTCCGCCGTAGAGGATGCGCGCAATGGCGTTCTTCTGGTGTTCCCGCAGGGCGATCTCCGGGTTGATGCCCCCGAACCGGAGATGTCCCCCGTCGTACTCCCGCGCACGGATGGCGTTGAAGCGCCTGTTGTACTCCTCGACGAGGGCCTCCCGACGCTCCGGATCCCTGAAGACCCATTCCCTGAACCTCTCCTTGATC
>ERZ773037.235-NODE-235-length-30525-cov-37.925304_pt1 | contig 30525 bp, 39 predicted proteins | sample MGYA00511466_ERZ773037 | MGnify/ENA primary metagenome ERZ773037 (study PRJEB29015, sample SAMEA2738146) | human oral metagenome | biome: human oral; feature: human-associated habitat; material: saliva | place: China | collected 2202 ... | reverse complement strand
TAGTACATCTGGTACTCTCACCGGGGGTTTAGTCCTGTGCTGAGTGTTGCGAGGTGAGAGCTGGTTAGCCGAGTGATGGTAACAAAAAATCCCCCCCGCCCACAGCCGCCGGTCAAGCAGCTGGGAGCGGGGGGAAGCATATGGGCGCGAGATAAAGGGGCACCATTGGAGGCAATGGGGCCTAATCCGCACCCCCCATTCGAGTTGCATAAACCCGAGAATGTGCTAGGAGACCAAGCGCCGTTAGCGCTTGCAATTTACAGCCCCCCAGTTCGCCGCGCAGGCGACGCAAGCACGCAACCGTACCGTCAAGCGCGTCACCACCGGGCATGCGAGCCGACACAACAAGCAGCAGATCAACCGCCGCAATCGCCTCCCTGTACTCCTCAACCTCGGCGCGCAGGCCACGCTCGATCACGTTGAGACGATCATTAATCGGGTCACTCATAGAACCACCTCCAAGGGTTCGTCGTCCAGCCCGTCACCGAGCGGGCATCCGTTTAGGAACTCGCACATCTCGCGCACGATGCGGAACTCATTGCGGCACACCGTGGACACGTCCACTCGGAACACCTCAGCGATCCGCTCACGACTCACATCCAGAATCAGCCGGTTGCCGATCAGGTTCCGATCCTCCTGAGACAAGTGCCAGTAGGCGCGCTGCGCGTCCGCACACAGGGCCATCATGTCACCGCCCTCAGACGGGTCACGCTTGCCCTTAGGCATGCCAGCCTCAACATGTGTTTCCGCGAGGCTCACGCCCCACCCGCGCTGCTTATCGAACGCGAGGGGGAGTAGCTTCACCATCATTCCGGGTTCGTATTTCATGCGCCCTCCGTTCCGAACTCGTCGGGGAATGTGTCGAAATCCCAGGGGACCTCGTGTTCGTGGTGCCTGTAATCCGGGTAGTCGCGGAATAGCAGCTCGCTCAGGCAGTTCACCAGGCCCGCTTCACCTGCTACATTCCACTTGTCAGCGAGGTAGTGAGCGCGGTCGAACGCCTTAATGTACAGCCAGCCCATCACCTCGCCCTCAGGCACCCTAGACCTGCGACAGAACCAGGCCACGCCCTTACGGAACGCCCGCCACAGCATCGCGGCCTGGCCCGGCACATCATCCGAAATAGCGTCCAAGTTGGGCGGCTCCACCGCGAGCAGTTCCCGCACATGTTCCGCCGTCATAGGTCCCTCGATGTTCAGCGTGGGATCAAACCAGTCACGCATGCCGCACCCCCTTCCGTGAGGAGGCTGTTCACATCCTCGCCGCGAGGGACCGTCACTCTCACGGCCTGCTGCAGGCTGTCCGTCACGGCGTTGGCCAGTCGGTCGCCTGCCTCGTCCCCGTCAGCCCACACAAACACCCGTTCGCATCCGGCGAACGCGAGGCTCATCCAGTCCTTCCAGTAGGACGCGCCGGGCATTCCGCACGCCGCCAGGCCGCACTCTACGAGACTCAGCGTGTCAATCTCGCCCTCGGCAATGTGTGCCTCCCTGGCCCCAGCCAGGCCAGCCAGGTTGTAGATATTGAACCGCTCGCCGTGGCGGCTCGTGTACTTCGGTTCCCCGCCATCCAAGCGGCGGAACCTAATCCCGGTTGTTACCCCGTCTGCATTCATGTGGGGGATAACCAGGCACCCCCGGTAGGGTTCGTCGCCTGGGTATGGGTCACCAACGTAGCCGAGTCGCGCGGCTTCGCACGTTGCGACGCTGAGCCCCCGCCCTTGCAGGTATGTTCTGGCCCCAATGGCCTGCTGCTGGTAGTGCGCGGCTCTCGCCGCTAGTTCCGCCACCATCGAGTCCGACAGCGGTTGCATAACGTTTGGCATCCTTAAAAGACCCTCCTGTTTCCTCCATGACCCAGGTAATCCAGTCCCCGCCCCGCCCGCAGCCGAAACAATGCCACAGGCCCTTACCCCAGTCGATGCTGAGGGAGGCGTTGACGTCCCCGTGGAACGGGCACACGATTTTCCTGGACCCATGGGGGGCGTCCACATTGAAGTGGTCAAGCACTGCTTTGAGGCGACCGCCATCGCCTGTCCGCGTGTTCCATTCACCCATGTTGTGGACACCCCCCGTTTGTGTGTTGAATTGGTTCTGTGTAAAGCAGCTCCTTAGAGGCGCTTCATGAGGCGCGCGAAATCCCCCAACGTGAGAACCGCATACGCCTGGCCGGTCGGCTTCTGTCTGGCCTTCACGATGGCCACGCCGAAAGTGTCCACCTGCGGGATGCCCCGGTTGTGGGCATACAGTGCGGACTCGTCCGCCGCCTCGCGCAGGAACTGTGGGAGGCTCACCTGCCCCCGGTTCTTCGCTTCCAGTACGAGGCGGGCGTCCGTGTTGGGGGTTCGCACAACGAGGTCACCCTCGTCTACTGTCCCGAGTTGTCTGAGGGGTTCGACGTCAAGTCCCTGTTCTCGCAGGTACTTGCGGACGTCGGTTTCCCAGGCGGTGCCCTTCGCCTTATTCCTGTTCGTCACTGCTTGCCCCACTTCCATTCGTCCCAGAGTCCTCGGCCCATCCAGCCGACGATGAATCCGATAATTCCCCACTCTGCGAGGAGGATCATCATTGGCGTTGACATCAGCTGCAGTCCCCCCTCATGCACAGTCGGCAACCGAGGCACCGGGCCTCATGGTCATCATCGCTACCCGGATACTTGCCGTCGTTTAGTTCCTGCACGTCCTGGTCGATCATGCCGACCGTGCGGGACAGTTCACGCACCCCGGCCTGCATTTCTCGCAGGCGCTTCTCAACGACTGTCAAGCGTAGCTCGTAGTCAATGGCGGATAGTTCCGTCTTGGACCACGCTTCACGCACGTCCCGCAACTGGGCTTGTACCCATGCGAGGACAAGCCATATTGCGATACTGCAGACGATGCACGCTACGAGGCTTGTATCAATCTCACTCATTTTCATTCCTCCCAGTCAATTTCGAGAGATGCTTGGAGCACCGCCTTGTTTCGTCAAGCTCGCGTCGCAAACGCTCGCCCCTACGCCACATGAAATAGGTGCGGATTGCTATCAATGCAGCCAAGACCAGGCACGACGCCCGGAATAGCAATTCAACGGTCATGCTGTTACCCCGTTCCCCCGCGCGCGCCAAACCAGGTCCGCGACGGGTCACACGCCAAGCCGACGTAGCGCGAGGCGGACGGGTCACAAAACCCGTCACGCTGCTTCACGCACGCGACATAGAATTCTCGATTGATTGGGTCCAGCGCGACTGTCAGAGTCAACTCAGGCTTCTCAGACAGGCCATTCTTAATCTGGTCCCTCGATGGGGGCTTCCACGGATTCGACTTCGCATCCAACGTCTTATCCGACGCGTGGTGCAAAACGATCACGGTCGCCCCTGTAGTGCGCGCAAATGCGATCACGTCTTGCATGACTCCCATTTGTGCTTCATAGTCCGATTCGCAACCGGCAAAGTCCATCAAGTTGTCGAACACGACAACCTTAGGGAATGCGTTGTGGAGCATTACGTAAGTGTTAAGCTCGTCCTCCACTTGTTCCCACGTGATCGGGGAGCCGAACGACAGTTCGATAGGCAACGACGCCGCCGCCTGTTCAATCTGCGCTCGCCCGCTTGTCGTGCCCATCATGGCTTCGACTTCCTTAGACGACATGCCAGTAGCGATACTCGCCAACCGCACGCCCGCCGTAAAGGGCGCCATATCCGCCGAAAAATACAGTGTCGGCAGACCCATGCTCGCAACCCAGTACAAGGCAAACCCTGACTTCTGCGAGCCAGACCGGCCAGCAACCATCACCACCTGCCCCTGCCTCGGGGTCACGCCCGCCTCATACAAGTCCTTGAAAGCGGGAACGTGGGGGAGTGGCTGCTGGCCGGACACGCCCTTACGGAGGGACTGGAATACATTCAGTCCCACGGGCTACTGTCAGGCCCCGAAATCAGGCATCAGGGGTTCGTCGCTGAACGACGGCGCGTCAGGGGTGGCATTCATCTTCGCGCACAGGGCATCCGCGAACTCGTTGACCGGCTTCCACGCAGGTTCGCCCTCGCCCAGGTCCACAGTTGTCCAGAATGATTTGCCATTCTGCGACTCCTTCACGATGCGGAACGGGCCGACGAGGTTACCAATCTGCCCATTCAGAGCGCGGGCGATGCCCTTGTTCGCGCCCCAAATGACGCCGAGCATTTCCTCGGGCGTACCGTTTTCGACGTCGGCCTGAGTGTGGAACACCCACGCGTCCATCTCAACCTCGTGACGAATGCCTTCCTTGCCCTGAAAGTTCGTGGGCACGTCAAAGCTCACCTTGTGGGGGACGACGAGGATAGCTCGCGCGTTCTCCACATCCTTGGTACGGAAGTAGCTGGAAGTGTTCGGCATCTTGACGACACGCTGCATGGTATTGTTCTCCTAGTTCTCACCCCGCGACTGGGGGTGCTTGTGTTTTCTTGTTGTAGTGTTCTGTGCGACCCCACGACGGGGGCCAGGATCAGCGCAACTAACCGTGTTAGAAACGCCTATAACAGCCTCGCAGACTAGCCGCGAGGATTCATGCGGGCCTTAAGCTGGACGCGCCGCCACGCATCCGCCTCGACCGTCACCTCACTATCGACAGGCAACCGCGCATAAAGGTCATACAAGTCCTCCACACTCATGGGGAACTCCACCGGCAGGGCAGTCCAGTGCTCATCCAGTTCGTAATACACAGGTCACGCCCCCTTCTTCTTCGAGGCGGCCGCAAGCTCACGACCCCGGGCCTTCCATGCCTCCACCAGGACCGGCTGGTTATTCATCGCCGTCCCATACCGGCGCCACAGTTCCTGCAGTGTTGGCACATCCCCAGCGTCAGCAACCAGGTTGTAGATATTCTTCTCGTTATCAGAGAGCGCACTCAGCGGGTCCGCCACGGAAGCCTTCGGACGATCACCGTCACCCTCATGCAGGCCCAGATCAACCGGCACGTCATCCACGATCACGCGACCCTTAAGCTGGTCAACCACATTCCACTTACCCGCCAGAGCCTTCGCCAGAGACAGAACCGCATCCGACATGGGAACCTTCTCATGGTCCCAGTTCTGCCAGCCGAACGCATCCTCCAAGGCGCGCTCAACCGACGCAACAGAGCCACGGAAAACCATCCACGGCGCGTCATACCCGCCGCCAGCCTTCATCGTCACCGTCACCTCAGCGGGCGTATCCACCGCCAGAGCAACCGCGCGACCAACATCATCACGCCACGGGGACATCTCAGGAACCGCCATTTATGCCACCTCCAAAAACTCAACCGGACCAGTAATCGGCGGAACCTCACCCGCACGCTCGCCACCAGTAGCAGCACAATACTCACGCACAGGACACGCCTTACACATCATGCCCGGCGACGCAGGAAACACACCCGCCTCAAGACCGCGACCCACGTTATTCAGCCACGTCTCCACGTACGCGTCGTTCCGCGTCGTCATGGGCACCCAGTCCAGCACGTCGCCGTCCATGCCCATCCAGTACGCGGCCTTCACAACCGGCACACCAGCAGCGCGCAACTGCGCCGCATACGCCTTCAACTGCGTCGTAGACGACGGGGGATTCCCCGTCTTAAGGTCCACCACAAGCATCTCCCCATTGCCATCAACGAGAATACGATCAATGTAGCCGACGTACGGGTAGCCGCCGAGGGGGTGCGCCACTTTCAGCTCGATGCCGGGGACCGTCTTGCTGTCCGCCGCGTCGAACAGGGCGATCTTGTAGTTATTCTTGCCGCGCCAGTCGATCCAGTTCTGAACCATGACCGGCCCGTAATACCTGGCCCACTCCTCGTCCTTCTTATTCGGGCCACCGCCCTTACCAAGGCCCGTCTTAAGGACACGCCCGGACGCGTTAATCGTCGTGCCTGCCTCCAAGCGGCGAGCCTTCTCCCGGTCGAACGCGAACGTGAACGCCTTCTCCACATCCTCATTCAGCAGCGGCGCATGCTTATCCGACGCAAGGCCAACCTCATCAAGGTCAATAGCCTCCGTCACCTCATGCACCGCCGTGCCCATCAACGTCACCCAGTACGTCGCCTTATCCAGACCGTACACGCGCGACAGTCGCCACCGCTCAGCACAATCACTGTACTGCGCGGCACTCGAATACGACAGCCCGCGAATGGTCCGCTTCTCATCCACAGGTTTTCTCCCTTCCGAATGGTTGTGTTGGTTGGTTTGTTGTCCGCCTGTTTGGGTCGAACACCGTTAGACTACCGTACGGCTAACAGGTTGTGCAAGCGGAACATGCAAAAAAGGGGGCTGCGGCATACGCCACAGCCCCACAGATGGAGAGTCAAACCAAACCTCACATGCCGAAATACTCCTCAGCAGCAGCCACCGTCACCCGCGACAGGTCCGCAACCGGCTCGCCGTCATCGCCTACAAACGGGTCACGAATCCACCACTTATCCACCCCAGGCCGACGAGGCGCAAGCATGTAAGCATTAGCATCCCAGTCATAATCAACAACCTTGTCCGCACCAAGCGCGCGGCGTAGTCGAATAGCAATCCGGCGATTCTCAGCCGCCACATCCTCCCCCTGCTCAATAGCCGCCAGCGCCCGCAGGCCAGCACGGTAATGTCCGTTACGGGGATTCTTAGCGCGCACAAGCCACGGGGCCGCGAGTGGGAAAGAGCGGACGATACGCGCCTTACCCGCGCCCCTCAGGAAACGACTCCACACAGACGTAGAAGTCTCCACCCCATACTTCTCACGGTACAGGTCGATCATCTGCTGGTACGTCCACCCCTCATCGACCAGCAGTCGGCGAGCCTCGTCCTCGTCTACGATCTTCCGCTGCGACATCTTGCATCACTCTCCATGGGTATTGGTAACTTCTGTCGCACGCCAAACATTACCACACTGCAAGCCTAACGCAACACGCAACGCCAGCATGACCCCTGCCACACGATAGGCATAACATGCAGAAAACGGCGGGAGCGCAACCAAAAACAGTCACACCCCCGCCAACCTACCGCGCGTTAAGCCACACGGCGAGACGGCACACGCCGCACCGCACGCGCCCCACGAAACACGCCACCACACGAGGAGCAGCGGAAACACTCAAACACGCTCACCGCAGTCACCGCCTCACCACACGACACATGCTCAGTACCGCCACACGACGGACACGACAACCCCTCGCCCTGGGTCCACACGCCGAGGTGGACAGCCGACGACAACCACGGACGCAAACGGTCAAACAACTTCTCCGTCAACTCCACATCCCCACGGTTGTACGTCTCCATCCTCTGCCACGCCTCCGCGTCGCCCTCCATGCAAGCAACCCACAACGCATGCCCCTCATGGCTCACCTTATGGCCCAAGCCCAAACGACTGGCAACGTAGTCCAGCTTGTTCGACGGGAACTTGAACTCCCGACGAACAACCGGCAACAAGTCAACATTCCGATACGGGCGAGGCTTACCCAAACCAGCCAACACAAACTCACGATTCAGATGCTTCACGTCATACTTGATCCCATTGAACGACACCAGGACATCACACTCATCAAGCAGCCGCCACGCCGCCTCAACCATCGCCTCATGACCATCCTTCTCGTCTGACCAGAACATCGTCTGCGACTCGCCGTACCACTTAGCCGCAAAACAAATCATCCGACCGTCCTCAACGATCTGAGGCAAACCAACGTTCTGATCCCACAAACCCCACACGTGCGCCACCGTCGGACTACACTCAATATCCAACGTCAAAATACGAGCACCATTACCCGCATCAACCCGCGCACCCTCAGACGCAACCGGCGCGTTCACACGCTCATGCACACTCTTAAGCGACCCCATAACAACAACACTCCCCCCGGCGATGCGCCGACAAACTCGACCGAGCTACCTCAAAACCAGCCGCACGCAACGTCCGACGCAAACCAGCCGACGACTCACTAGGGTCATCCAACGCCCCAGAAAGCCACTCAGCATCCTCAGAATCCAGACTACGGATAAACGCGCCCACCTTGCACAAACGCCGCTCCACAGGCCGCACAAGCCCCTCAACCGCCCCGTGTAGCTCACTCAACCTTGCCGCCACAACATCACACTCCAAATAACAAACAACCCCCACATGCCACAGGGGGGGCGCAACCAGCAACGGCCACGCCCCCCACGTGAGGAGAACTAGAACTCATCCTCCAACGCGTGCGGAACCTCAGGCACAGGAGGAGCATCCACCCCATCAGGCAACAACTCCACCAAGGCATGACCCCAACGCCACACCTTATGCGCCCAATCCAACGTCGCACGCAACCGGCGACCCAACGCGTCACGCTCCACCTCCAAAGACGAAACGCGCTGCGACAGACCATCAACCTCATGCTCAAGCCTGTCCACGAGAACCTTCAAGGCATCAAGGTTATGGTCCGCGCGCTTAGTCACCAACGTGACCAAAACGCCGCCAAGACCACCAAGCGCCGCCCACAACGCGGGCTGCGCCAAGAACTCGATCACCATCAGTCCCCCTTAGCATCAGCCTCCGGGCCGTGAGCCGCCAACCACGGCACCCACACGCGCAAAAACGCCTCAACCTCAGGCATCGCCATCACACGCGTCACCGTCGCACACACAGTCAGCACAACCGCAGCCCAACCCGACGCCTCAGCCGCCGACACGCCAGCCTGCGCAAACACCAACGGCAACAACGCCGCCAACGCAACCGCAACCTGAAACACCGTACGCACCACCGTACGCCACGGGAAAACAGTCTGCGACGCCAAACCATTACCACTCATGCAGCCTCCTCAACCACACGCAGAACCCCCTGCGAGTCCTGCTCCAACACGACACGCCCCTCAACGAGACGCCCCTTACTATCAAACGCGCTACACCCGCCATCCAGACGAGTGCGAGCAACGCCCGTCACCATCGCACCCTGATCATCCAAAAAGTAATGGTGGCCGCCATCAGACAACCACCCAGTACGCATCACACCGTTAGACGCCAGGTAATACCACTTCCCCTTGATCAACTGCCAGCCGGTGCACATCTTGCCGCCCTCGCCAAGGTAGAACCAGTTCTCACCATCCTTGACCCAGCCGGTTTCCATCACGCCGAACCTCGTGTCATGCGTCGGATGCAGGTAATACCAGGTGCCGTTCTCGATCACCCAGCCGGACCTCAACCAGCCCTTCTCATCCGCAAGGAACCAGTCATCCCCAACCTTGAACCAGCCCGTCTCCCACGAACCATCATCCTTGCGGTACCACCAGCCGTTACCTTCCTTCACCCAGCCGGGACCCTCGCTCTCGCCCAAGTGGTTATACCAGTACCGTGCGCGAGAAATGTACTGGTCAGCCAGCTCATCACGCAACGCCGCAGGACAAGCCGTACTAAAAAAATCGCTATGCGGGTACACGTTCACGCGCCACTCGGGAACACCCAGCCCGTACGCCGCACAAATAGCCGCCGTCAAATGCGCGCCAGCCTCAACCGTCTCATCCGAAATAGCCCAACCAGTAGACGGGCCACCAATATTCGCATGCTCAATTCCGATTGAACGGCAATTAGTACCCCAATCTCCCGCATGATAAGCCGTATCCCAGTCATGCACATACTGGCACACAGACCCGTCAGCATCCACATTGTAATGCGCCGACGTCCCATTCGACACAAACGCACCATTCACCGCAGAATGACTCAACCTCACGCCCGCATTATGATGCAACACCACACGATCCAACGCATAACCGCCACGACCAGACGTGCAATTATCCGACCAAATATCGTAGTCCGCACTCAAGTTAACGTAATCCACAACAACCCCTTCACACTCAATCAGTCAATCGCCTGCCACAACGCCGGGGCCTTATCCGGCGCAAGCTCCACAGACGAATCATGCTCCTTCGCGCACCGCCACACGCGATTCACATACTGACACTGGTCACCCTCGCCAATATGCATTCCAGCAGCCCACGGCTTATGGGTGCCAACAACAACCTTGCCATCATCATCACACTTCACCCAGCCTCGCCAAAAATCCTTCGGCCCTTGAGTGAACGGCGACAACCATTGGCCCGACACGTTCTTCCACATCGCGCCATCGGCCAAGATGCGCTCACCCGGACCAATAGTCGCAGTCAAATCCATCTTGCCCACATCCTTCGCGGGCTCACGCTTCACCGCCTCAGCGTAATCCTTAGCCGCCTTCACAGCCGCCTCCTGCGCCGACTTCAACGCATCACGGCGACCAAACTCCACCATCACATTCTGATACAGGTCAGCCAACTCAAGGTCCGTCAGACCCTGCAAAGAAACATCCTCAAGAATAGCCACAACAACCCCCAAAAAAAGACTCACATACTAAGCGGCAACGCAACCGTCATAAATCGGTTATACGAACCGTCGCTAGTAAACCGCGCAGTCCCCGCATTGGGACCACGCCCATAAATACCCCACTCAACATTCACAGCCGAGTTAGCCTCAATCACACCAAAATTGAACAACGCATTAGACTGCATGTCAGACCCGCCACTATTGAACGACGACCGAACAGTCCCATACGGCTTCGTCCACAAATACAAATCAACATCACCCGTCACGCTCGCCCACGCAGTAACAAACGTCAACACCAGGCGACGATACGGGCGAATCGGAAGATTCGCTGAAAAGAACTTGTGATACTGGCCGTTCCCGACACTAGTCGAATTAGCTGCAGGAGAATACTCCTGATAATCCAACTCAGCCTCATTCAACGCCTTCAACAACCAAGACCCATCCCCAGCCTTCGACCCATCCGCCTTATACAACTGAGCGCCAATATCCAAATACGCCGGATTAGAAACCGTTGGCCCCGCACCATGCTTCACCATGTCATCGACAGCGCCCTTAGCCGCCGCAACCGACGTCGCCACCTGGATCAGGCCAGCACTATTGAAAGCCGCCTGCAAGCCAGGAAGCAACGGCTCATCAACCAGCGGCAACTTAACGCCCTTCACACTATTCTCAGGCACAATAACCTCCCACACCCCGCATCACAGCGGGCACACAAACTCCACCTCAAAACGGTAGTCGCGAACAACCGACGTGCCGTTTGTTCTCAAACCCAACGACACGCGCTCAGAGCCCTTAATGTCAATCAACCCCGCAAACTGCGGCGTCGAATACCCATCATTAGGGCCAATGGCATACCCGTACAAATCACCCCAAGTAGCGTCCTGCGCGTCCCCGCGCAACAACACAACCTGAGTCACCGTATCCCACGTACTCGACGCAACACACGCCCACGCCGTCACCCGATAACGGCCCGACCTTGGAATAAGCAGACTATTACCGTTAATGACCTTAATCTGCGCACCACGCGCCGACGTGTCAGCCGCCAGCGGCACCCTCAACGCGCCAGTCTTAGGCACATTCATATACGTGTTACCAGACACGAAACGGTAATACGGGGCCGCCCCCATATCCAGCCATGACATGAACGTCGGGCGCTCGCCGGGGACTCCCGAATATACGCTTATCCCATCAGCACTCATTGACGCCTTATTGCGGTACGTTCCACCCTCCAATGAATTAAACGCAATAACCGCCTCGCCTGTATCTGGCACAGGCATAAGCCGCAAGAGATGCGATCCCTTCGAACCCGCCGTCTTTACAATGACAGTACCGCCGTCGATAGTCTTGCCCGTCAGATTATCCGCAATCAGGTCGCCCGTAATCACAGCCTTCTCAGCCCGCAATTTCGACACGACCGATTCCTCAAACTTCGCAACCTTCGCAGACAATTCCTTCGACGCCACAATCTTGTCCGCCGTTACCGAACCGCCCGCAATCAGATTCCCAGTGATCGTCCCATCACCCGCGACATGCAACATGCGAGTCCACAAATCCTGATCAACGCGAACACTCGATGACGCGATATTGAACTCCACCCAATTCTGGCCATCCCACCGGAACCGGTTCTCAACCGCGCCACCCTGGCCGCGCTGCTCATACACGGCACCCACCGGCGGCGTCGCGTTAATGTCACGGAAATACGACTTCGGGTCTTTCTCCGACGTCGAAAACATGAGCCGCGCATTCTGCGCGTCAGCCTGAGCACCCTGCAACGTGTCACGCAGCGACGCCAAATCGCGCTCCGTCTGCCCCCTCGCAGCCTCCAACTCCCGTTGAGCACGATCCCACGCAGCCTTCGCCGCGTCAGCCGTGACCGCGACCTCACGCAACCTGCGTCCCTCAGCGCCCGCATACACGAGACCACCCTCCGTCACCGAAACGCCGGCATCCTGCAAGCCAGTCGGCACACCCGACGCGTCCACCTGCACACGCACCTCAGAACCACGCTCAAACACGCCGCCACCAGACGGAACATTCACCACATTCTCAGCGCCGCCAACAGCAACCCTGACCGTCCCGTTCTCGCCAGCACCCACCACCGTGCCCGGAATCGAACCAGACTGCGCCTCCTCACGGCGAGGCGCATCCAACCAGAAAGACTTCTTCACACCGCTCATAGCACCACCCGATTCTTCACATCAACACGCATCGCAGCCGCATCCCCCGCCAGGCTCATCACCATGCCGGTCACCGGCCCCGTCACGGGCTCACCCTCCTGGGGATGCACCGTCACGACGTCACCCAAGTCCAGCCTGTAATCCGGCACGATCTTGAAACTATGCTGATCAGCGCCACTGGTCGCCTCGCGCATCGCCTTATCAGCCGCCGCCACAACCGCGTTCTGCGACCCGTCCTGCACCTGCAACACCTTATGCACAACCCCATACAGGTCAACCGTGCGAGGCCCCGCATTCACCTCAACCGTGTGCGAATAACGCTCACCGCCATGCGTCTTACCGCCACCCGTCTTATCCGCCACAGCCGTCCACCTGTTCGGTATCGCGTGCGACGCCTTCCTGGCTTCCGACAACAACAGGTCCTCGCCCGAATATGAGGCCACCACGCGGGCACCCTGAGCGTCCACAAAATGCAACATGTCATCGACACCCACGTAGAACCGCAGGTCAAACATGTCAGCCAGTTTCCCTAACGCCTCCACCCTGCGATTACCCCACGACAAGCCGCCAGGGAGCGTCCGCTCCCCACAATCAAGCGACGGGACCAAATGCGGGGCACACAAGCGCTCAACCTCGCGGCGCAACGACGTCCCATCCGGGGAGGAGGGGAACGGGAAGTCATCATCCACGAGGCGCTGCAACAGGGAGTAGGCCGTCACCTTGACCGCCGTCTCCTCACCCGCATCCCACGTCACCTCATGCAACAGGAACGAGCCACGATCTACCGTGAACGCCTCGCCACCATCCGGCTCCACATGCACCATCAGGCGAACCACTTGGCCGTACGGCGCGAACGGACTCCACTCATTGACCGGCGTCCAATCAGGAGACAACGTGAACGACAGGCGCTCCTGCGTCGTCTGCCCTGACGACACTTCCAACTGGCCCGACTGGACTTCCACGTCAGCGGCCAACACAGTCGCCCCCCTGCGTGACGTCACCGTGCTCCACACGCGACACGGCCTCGTCAACATTTCAACATCAAGACCCTCAGGACTTCTCACGCTATGTACCCCACGCCCTTCATTACGTCCAGCACGGTCCAGTTCCCCCACTTGCGGCCCTGGGCGATAGCGTCACCCCACGTCACGCCAGGAACCACAGCACCATCCAGCCCATTCACGCCAGCCGGGCCAACGAACGGCTTCGCAACCCACTCGACGTCAATCTGCCTATCACCATCAGGCGACAACCGGTCATAACGGGCAGACTTAACGAGCACGCACCGCACGCCGTCCACGCCCCGCGCGGGTTGGCCGAGCGAAATCAGCGTCAGCCCCGGCGCTTCCAACACGGCGCGAACCTGCATCACCCGCTCAGGCGTATCCACCACAAACCTGGACGACCCCGACAGCGTGCCCCGCTTAAAGCGGACAACGCCGTTCTCGAACTCATTCGTACTGTTCTCCCACTGCAACGGGTCACCCGTATCCTCATACAAGTCCACGAACACGCCACGCCCCGACTGAGACGCGACCATCGCCCCACCATCCGGACAACCGTTCGCCGTCCGCGTCAGCCACACCGGCCCATACGTGCGACCATCCACGCCCTCAAACGTGTAGGAAACGGCCTCACCAACAGGGGCCAGCACGTAGGAGAATACCTGCGGGTTAAACCACGAATCCTGCCAGCGCTGACCGACAGTGCACACCCGCTTCCCGTCCGCTTTCAGCACGCCACCCATGTCAACCACGAACGTCGGCAACCCCGTCACGCGGTGAATAAAACCACTGAACGCCCGCCTCTGAACCACGATCTAAACACCTCCACAAAAGCCCCCAGGAGGGCGACCACGCCCCCACCAGACCACACCGGTAGGGGAGTAGCCGCCCACCCCACACAGGGCCGTTACGCGCCCATACGCGCATACTCAATGACACGCCCATCAGCAACGTCACTGACGAACGTCTCCAACTCCGTCTCATCCGACAAGCGCAAACCAAACCGGGCACCACGCAACGAATCAGGATCAACCCGAACCGTCAACCGAGAATCCTGCGACACGTCCAGACGGCCACCATCGAACACGCGCATCCGCACGCCCGACCCCGCCTCGATCACACGATCGGCCATCGCCTCAACCTCACGCGCAGCCAAACCAGCCGACCCGCGAATACCCTCAGCAAACCCCTCAGGCACATACCCGCCCAAACGACGGAACACCTTCGACGGACTGTTAATATCCAAAGCGCCACGAGCCGCATCAACAGTAGACGCCGCCATCGCGTACGACGCGCCCGTAGACAACCCAGACGACCTGTCAATACCCTGAGCGAAACCCTCAGGCACCGCGTCACCGATTTCCCGGAACACCTTCGACGGGCTGTTGACGTCCAAAGCGCCACGAGCCGCAGCCACCGCAGCCTGCGCCATAGCCGACGCCGCAGCAACAGCGGAAGCAACCCTCGACTTCACGGCCTGAGCGAACGCGTCACCCGCCGCAGCACCAAGGCTAGCCAAGCGTGGGCCAGCCGACGACGCGCCAGACACCGCCGAGTTAGCCAACGTCGCGCCAGCGCCATACGCCGAACCACTACTCGCAGCCACACTCGACGCATACCCCGCGCCAGCCGCAGACCCATGCCCCGGCAAATCAGCGCCAGCCGCGCCAGAACGAGCAGCCCAACCAACCTGAGCGCCAGCCGCCGCCGCCGCACCAGACTGAGACTGAACACCAGCCACATACTGTCCGCCGTCATCCGAACCGAACCCGAAAAACGCGGGACCATGCGACCCCCACTCGGCCATCAACGCGCCCGACGCGTCAACCGACTGCATGCCAGACAAGAAACCCGACATGAACCCAGTGCCATGCTGAATACCCAACTGGCTCGGATCAATGCCGCCACCCCACAACTGGCTACTCAAGTCAAACGACGGCGCGCCAGACGCGCCCTGCTGAACACCCTGCTTAACGCCCTGACCATACGACGACCCATGCTCAAAGCCCTGCTGATTCCACCACCATGACGTCTGCGTTACCTTATTCGGATCAATCGGGGACGGCGGCAAGCCATTCTTGAAACCATTCGCGTACGCCTGACCAGCCGCTTGACCAGCCGCATTAAACGATGCCGTCTTACCATTCAACGACAACGCCCAACCGTCCGCCGTCTTAGTAATCTGCACGCCCGCATCCGACAGGGCCTTCACAAGCTCATCAGCCGTCTTAGCGCCAGCCACCGCAGCCTTCACCGACGCGTCAACACCAAGGGAGTCCAGAGCCGCAACGACGTCGCCCTTCGTCTGATCGAACGCGCCAACCACCGCATCATGGAACGCCTTCAATGACGCAGACGCATCCCACGCCATACCCGACAACGCCGGGCCGACACGATTCGTCGCATCAATCAACTCCTGCAGCTTGGCCTTACCAGCCTCAGACGTATCCGACAACGCGTCCTTCAACTGCTGCAAATACTGCGCGCCCTGAGGCAACTGCGCCAACTGCTCCAACACCTGCGTGTTAAACCCGGCCTGCGCAAGGTCCAACATGTTCTGTGCCACCGCAACCTGGGCATCAACCTGTGCCTGCAAGTTCGCCAACACCGTTTCCACAGAATCAACGACCTCGCCGTTAGCGTCCCTGGCCGCAGCACCAACGTCAATCATCGACCGGCCCACACGCTCCATCGCAGCATGCAAACCCTCAGCCTTCTCAGCGCCAAGCCCCCACCTATCGAACTGGCTATCCAAAGCCTGCCCAAACAAGCGAGCGTTCTGCGCCAACCGCTCCTGATCAGCCTGCATCTTCTGCCAAACCGCGTCCGTCTGTTCAGCAACAAAACGATGTAGCGACTGCGCATCCGTCGCATACCCCAACGAGGCGGCATACTGCGATACGCCATCCTTCAACCCATCGACCGACTCCAAAGCCGAATCAAGAGTCTTATCCCAAGATTCCGTGGATGCGCCATTATGCAACATCTCACTACGCAACTGTGCCAACGCCTGCACCGCGCCAGAGATGTTCCCGGACTTAGCGACGTCGCCGATACGCTCAAACGCATCAGCCAGATTCACCGCCGCGCCACTAGACTTATAGTCCAGCGGCGTCGCGTTACCGCCCAAAAATGGCATAGCCGAAATGCCCGTGAGACCCTTCGACCCATTAGCGATCCAGTTCTGCCAACGAGCATTATCGCGATACTTACGCATCGCCGCATCCAGGTTCCCGCCAACAGTAGCGCCGATACCCGACGACACGCTAGACGTCATCTTCGACACAGCCCGCGTCACCTTATCGGCTGCACCATCAGCACCATCAGCAGACTTCGCCAACGCGTCCGCCAAATCATGCCCAAGGGCATCCGACGCCGCATTCCCAGCTGACACCAACGCGCCCAACGCCGTCGCGCCAGCCGCGATAGCCGCACCCCACGGCCCAGCCATAAATGACACAACGCCCGCAGCCTTCGACGCCAAGCCACGCATCGCGCCAGACGCTTTAGCGGCCACACCACTAAACCGCCCAGCCGCGCCGCCAGCCGCCATAGCCGCAGCCTCGCCGCCCCCAGTCGCAGCGAACCTAGCCATCGCGTCCTTCGCCGACATCAAGTCCTCGCGCAGGCCCGACACAGCACCACGCAACGCGCCAAACAAAGACACCGCAGACGAGATACCACGGAAGGCCATGAACCCCGTCGCCACCGCCTCAACCGCGCCAGGAATACGAACCAGAACGTCAAGCAACTTAGCCAGCGCCTCAGCGACCGGCGTCGCCACCTTGCCCCACGACTCAATAGCCCGACCCAACGCGGGACCACCATGCTCAACAGCCCTCGACAACGCCGGGCCAAGCTTCTGCGCCGCGTTAGCCAACGCCTCCAACGTCGAACCAATCACAGGAGACAAACCCTTACCGAGCGACCCCATAAACGACAACAAGGAACCCAGCCCCTGCGAGACCTTCGGCCACACGCCCTCAATGCGCGACAGGCCGTCAGCCAAGCCATCGAAAAACTGGCGGAACCCCTTATTGAAGTCCCGGCCACTAAACGACGTCAGCAGAGCCTTCGTGAACTTACCGCCAACGCGACCCATCGCATCGCCAGCCTCAGCAGCCAAGTCCGCCCACGACGTACCAAAGTCAGCCCACACGCCCTTCGTCTCGGCCTTAAACGACGTCCACGCCCGCGTCATGCCCCAGAAAAACTTCTTCAAGCCCTTCTGGAAACCCGCACCATTCACGACCGTATTCACAGCAGCAAGGCCGTCCGCGAAACGCTCCATCGACGCGCCGCCCTCAGCCTCAGCAGCCTTAAAGAATCCCTTCAAGATGCCGCCCGCATTCAACACGGCGCGACCAAAATCCGCCAACGCGTCAATGCCACGGTCAATAATCTCCTGCAGGTGCCCCGACTCCTCGGCCTTCACAAGCCAGTCTGCGTACTTATCCGTCGCCTCACCGAGCCACCCCAAGAAACGCTCCATCGTCTTAGAGCCATGCTTGCCGAGAACACTCAGAATCGCCATCAGCGAATCAGTGTGCTTGCCCAACACGTCAATACCAGCCGCCGAGTGCTCAAACATCTCGGCAATGTGAGGCTTCAACACTCGCTCAAACGAGTCCACCAGGTTACCGAAATGACCGCCCATCGCCTTCGACAACCTGTCAAAACCAGACGCCATCTCGGGGAAAAACGAGTCCGTAATCCGAGCAATCTGGTCCTTGGACACCGCGCCCCAGAACCCATGCTGGATCGAGTCATTCATCTTGTTAAATGCGACTTGAATCTCGGGAACCATTTCCTTAGCGATCTTCGCCGCTTGCACCGCCGTGTAACCAATGAACCCAGCAGAGATAGCTAGCGTTGGCCCCAACAATGCTGCAGCCTGCAACACGTGACCGACCGCGCCGCCCAACGTGAACGTATGCTTCAACAGCTGAGTCACGCCAGAACCAGCCACCGCGAACCCAGCACCAACAGAGCCAATCAACGGCACCATCTTGTCCAGATTCTTCACAAGGTCCCAGACGTTATGCGTCAAGTCCGACGCCAGACGCCAGCCCGACATTGCGGCCAGCGTCTCCCTGGCGATCACCATCGCCTTGTGATCAATCACCGGACGGAACTTCACCCAACGGTCGCGCGCCAAAATCGCCAACCGGGCCGCCGCCACATAACGCGCCGAATGATCCAACCCGATCTTAAAGTCAAGCTCAGTGTCATCCCACTTGCGCTTGAAGTGCTTGAGCTTACGCCCAGCCTCGCGCAGCTCATGGTCACTCATGTGAGGCTTAATATCCAAATGGAACGCCTCATGCTTACCAAACGCGCGCTCACGCATCTCCTGGCGCAGCTTATCCAACGCCGCATCCACGCGCCCCGACTTCACGTCAACGTCAGGGTCAACCACATACTTCCACCCGTGAGAGAACTCGCGCTCCATACGAGAACGCAGGCGTCGCAACGCGCCCATATCATCCAAGTCCTCATCAACACGCCACTTAACCTTGCCGACGTATTCCTTATCAAAGAAACCATCCAGCACGCCGCGCACACGCTCCTGCCACTGAGCGTCAGGCCGCAACTCAAACTCGACAGGCCCCAACTCTCGGAACGCCCTGCGCATCTCCTCGCCGCGACGCCCATACCACGCGCGGAACGCCGACTCCGTATGCCCACGCCAATACGTGTCATCATCAGCATGAGGCCCCGAGAACTTCAACTGCTTAGCCGCGTCCCGCTTCATCGCATCCAACGCCGCCGACCAATGGCGTCGGATCGTATCCATGTCACCGTCGTACACCTTCGACAGTGCCCCAGACTGGCGCTCCATCGCGTCATCCAGCCTGTCGGCCATCGCGTTAATCTTCGAGAACTCGCGCTCATCAAAATGGACGCCCATCTCGACGTCCTTCACCGCAGCCTGCGCCCGCTCAGACATCACCCTCACGCGCTCACGCAACGCGTTCTCGTCCAGCTCAACGCCGACCTCTAGCGGCTGCAACCGCCGCTCAATCGCATCCAAACGCCTCGACAAGTCACCCCAGAAATCCTTCGTATCTGGCGTCACCTTCACCGCGAGACGCGCAACAACATTACCGGCCTCAGCGCCCAATCACATCAACCCCCCTCAACAACAAAACCCGCGAGGGGGCGAGGCAAACCATCCGATCACCCAGAAACGAGGTCCACGAACATCTGCCTCACGCCCTTCACAGAGACCTTCTCCGCCGCAAACGTTTGCTTAGCGCCAGGACGCCCCGGCCACAACGCCGGGCGACGCGACTTCCCGAAACCGGTCGCCACTGTATTCACTGAAATGTTGTCAAACACGTCAGCCAACAGGGACATCTCCCGCGTCCACCCACGCAACTCAGGAATCTCAGCCAACAACGCCTGGCTCCAACAGCCGTCAGGTAGCCCGCGGATCAGCGCAAGCAAAAAACGCGGGGACGGGGTACCGCTCTCAATTGCCTCAACCAGGTCAATCCCATAGTGAAGTCGAAAATCAACGTACAACCCCGTCCCCGCTTTATCCAGCAAGCCTGCGACGGCTACGCTTCCCCCGCCTGGGTGCGCTCAAAGTAGAGCGACACAAGCGTGTCCAGCACAGCCGCATCATCACCAACCTGATCCAGTAGGCCGGTGGCCGCATCCTTGTCCTCAGCGACAAGCGTCAGAATGCCACGATAAAACTCGGTAACGTCCGACACCTCGCCCTCAGCCTCGCGACGCTCCGACAGGAGACGCACAAAGTCCGCGCGCTCATCCTTCGACAGGCGCATAGGGCCACGGAACACGACACCCTGCACAACCAGATTCTTGTACTTACCGTCCGCCTCGGCACGCAGCGCATCAAGGTCAATGTGCTCAAAATCAATGCTAGACATAATTCAATCCTCCAAAAGTGCCACAGTGGTATGCCAGGAAAAGTAAAGGGGGTGACCCGTGTAGCCACCCTGGCACCCGCCCCACGCGGGCCACCCCCCTAAGGCTCAATCAGCCAGCCAACGACATGACCTCGCCAATGCCGAGCGTGTTACCGTTCATGTCCTCAAGAATCTCGAACTTGACCGGCAAAGACGCCAAGTCCTCGACACTGTTCACATCGAAATCGCCATTAGCAACCAGGTCCGCCTTACCCGCATGGATAAAACAGACATTCCCTTCGTCCTCCACGACAATCAGCAGAGCGCAATGCTCAGCCGTGGGCTTGGACTTTGCATACGTGATGCCATCCACCGTCGCAGCGTTCGCGCCCAAGTATCGCTTGATCGACGCAGCATCAAACTGCTCAAGCGCAATCTCAATCGAATACGACACATCCGAGATGGACGTGCGCAGCTTCTTCTTCTGCAACGAGCCCTTCGTCGTGACGTCGCCGCCAGAACGCGACGCCTTAAACGGGTTCTCAGCCGACGTGTGGCCAATGTTCGTCCAACCCGCCAAAGCAGTCGTCTTGTTCGTCTTGTACGCCGTAACCGTCGGCGCTTTAGTGCCGACCGCCGCAGTGTAGATCTGCGCAGTCGCTACGATAAGCGTCTTGTTATCATCCATCGCCATAACAACCTCACACCTTCCGCACCGTCACCGGTGCAACACCACCAGCCGAGCCTGAAACACGAAACGCTCCACGCCGACTGGCAAATCTTGATACTGGACTGGCCCGGTAGAATCCGCCCAATCCTCGCGACGGCGCGGGCGCTCCATCAGCTCGAAAGCCTTCACGAAAGACTCTCGGCCAGGAATCCTCCTGCCCCGCATCGCATAATCGCGCAACAACTTGATAATCGACCAGCTAATCCGCCACGCCACATCCTCGGCGTCCAGCCCGGACGTGAACGTGTGAACCTCAAACTCCAACACGTCCACCGCATCATCAGGGCGGATAAACTGGCCTCCCGTCGTGGGCTGCACTTCCACAACCATCACGTACGGAACCGCGTTGCCCTCCTCGATACGCGACCTGCAGGTCACGCCGTCAGGCAAGTCAGCTTCCAGCCACTCAGGCAGGAACGTTTCGACGGTCACGTGCCTTCCAAAGTCCAACTTCGACGGGTCAAACACGGCCACCAGCCGCAGCTGCAGCCAACGCCCCCACGCCGCGAGACGGACCGATATGCACGACCCTACGGCCAACGATGCGTCCCGCCTCATCAAACACGGGCTTAGACCGCACCTCGCCGCGACGCCCATACTCGATAGCCGCCGCCGCACCATAGCCGTCCTCATCACTCAGGACAATGTAACCATCGACCCAAGCAACGTAGGACTCGATTTTGGCGTGCCCCTGGTAGTGGTGGGCCGCGAGCTTAGCCCGAGCGACCGCCGCCCGCTTGTTCGTCTGCCCCGTCACCTCACGCCGAACTTGCGGCATGTGCGACACGATCTTATTCAACCGTTCCTTACTCACGAGCATGGTCGCCACCGGCACCACCACCAATCCCAGCCAAGTTCGACGGCGGACGCGGCCTGCACTCGAACTCCCAATGAGTCGTACGCCTCGTCCCGCGCTTCAACGCCGGGGGAGCAGCCGCGTCCCACTGCTTTCCGTCGAACTCGATCAACGTCCACGCGCCGACGTCGGTCAGCAGCTCGCCGTCAACCGTGCGAGGCTCAACCAGAATCAGAGCGACCTCGTTCGTCAACTGGCCCTTCGCCGCGCCACGATTCGACCGCACCTGCTTCATCGACATGCGGCACTTGTACGGGCGATTCAGGTCAGGCACGGTCACCAAGTTCCCCCTGGCGTCCCGCGCCCGCTTACGCCCATACACGACGCCAGTTAGCCCTCTATGCCTACCGACCGGCATCACAAATCCCCCTCGCTCCACTTGAAGCGAGCGCCCGGCACCCACCAGTCACAACGATGCCAACCATGGTCAACATCCCTCGACGTCGGGGCGGTAGGGGAGTGGACAAACGTGTGCACAACCGACAGGGTTGAATCCAAGCCCGCCGCCTGGCGCAACGTCCGCACCTCATCCGGCGTGTAGAACACCGTGCCCGTACGCAACGCCAAATCCGTATACGCCTCAGTCTCATCACCAGCCCTGGACTGAACAACGGACTCGGACAAGTCCATGTACCGGACACACGCGTTACGGACAATCGTCTTAACGACGGGCGGAACCGCATCCGCCATCCACGTCGGCCTGCCATGCAAACGAGCCAAGTTCGACGCGTCCCAAATCACCGCCGCCGCCGTATCCTTCTCGTCAGGCGACAACGCATACTTGAGGCGAGCCTCCAACTCGGCAACGCTAATCAGCATCTCCCGACGCCGAACAGCCTCAGCTTCCGACACGGGCGGGGACGCTTCCTCAACTTCACTCACGCAAACACCCCCTTCAAGGCATGGCGGGGGCAAGGAACAATGCCCTCACCCCCGCACGTCACCCCGACCGTCAGGCCGGGTCAGGCAGGTAAGTAACGCCGGGCGGCGTCTTGGTCAAGCCGAGGCCCTTAGCGACCTTCGCCTTATCCGAACCCTCGGGGAAGTACTTCGTCGTAGTCGCAACAGTATCCAGCTTGAGCTTCACCGAGCGAATGTTGTACTCATCATCCGACACGACTTCCTGACCCTGGTCATCCACATAAATAACCGGGTCCAACACCTGCTGATAGCCGTACCAAGTGTTAACGGTGGATCGTTCCACCTGGTACTGAGGATCGTAATCACGCAGCCAACGCATTGCGATGCCATCCTGAGACAGCATCGACGCGCCAGCCACAGCCGACTCAGGGATACCGGGCGCCGCATTCAGGAACACGAACGAATCACCGGTCAGAGCATACGCCTCATCCGGCGCAATATCCTCCGACACAACGACGTCGAAACCCTTCACCTTGCCGAGCAGAGCGTCAGCAAAGGCCGACTCAGCAACACTGTCGCCAACAGCCGCCGCCTGCAACGCCTTACTGCCCTGCAAGATCGTATCCCAGTCAGAACCGATAACCAGCGTGCGCTTCACCTTCGACGCGCCCATGCGGTTCAGCGCGTGACGCGCCTCAATGATAGCGTTGAGCACGTTCTGCGCGGCCCCGCCTGTACCCGCGCCAATGGTCACGGAATACTTGCCCGTCTGCAGGGCCTTAATGGCACCATACTCCAACTTGCGCGCCACCGCGCGCGACTGGGCAGGCAGAATATCCTGGGTCCAACCCAAGAAATCCATCTCGCGCTGCTCATCAGTCAGCATCGTCGCAGAGTACGCGTTGCCGCCAAAACGAACCGCCAGCTTACGCTCACGGTACTCATCAAACGACAACGGCTGCGCACGATTGTTACGCCACTCATAGTCGCGCGCCGGGAGAATACCCGGAACACGGACATTAACCGTATCGTCACGGGCACCCTTAAAATCTTCGATGCCCTTACGGGCAAAGAGCTTAGGAACAACGAGCTCGCGCTCCATCAGCTCAACGGCGGTCGCAGCCAGCTTTTCCGGCTTGACCTTCACATGGTTCAGACTATTTGTCATACCCACTCCTTCTCAAAACGTCAACGTCGCGGAAGCCCACGCACGAACTCGCGCGCGTCAAAATCGCCTTCCGCCTCCTCAGCGGGTGCCAAGCCCCCGCCCTTCCTGGGCAGGCCAGCAGCCCCGCCAGTAGCGCCCACCAGGGCCGCCAACCCCTCGCACGCGGCACGCATCTCATCAACCGTGCCGTCCTTCACGAACTCGAACGCCTTCGCAGGCAGAGCGGGGAACTCATCACGCACCTGCTGACGCACGCGCACACGATCCAACTCGGCCTCAACCTGGCGAGTCTTTTCATCAGCCGCAGCCATCGCAGCCTCAAACTCCTCAACCGACTTAAGGCCCTTCGCCGACTCCTGAACTTCACGCAACTGAGTACGGTAACGAGCCGCCTCGTCGCGCGCCCCTCTCAGTTCGCGTTGCGCCCACTCAGGCAAGTCGTCAACCTTGCGAGCAGCGCCATCCTGGCCCTCGCCCGCATCAGCTTCCACCTGCGCCGACTGTTCAGCCTCAACCTGCGCATCCTCGCCGCGCGCGCCCGGCGCGCCACCCTCAGCCGTCTCAGCCTCGCCAGCCACATTCTTCTCGTCCGCCATAACACACTCCCAGAAAACAAAACCCGCACCAGCCACCAGGACCAGCACGGGAACCACATGAGACCGCCAGGGCCTCCACCAACACGCCTACCGCTTGAACTTGCGGTAGTAGTAACTTCGCCAGCCGGACTTACCCTTCAAGCCCTTACCGCCGAAATCGTGATACCAAAGATCCTTCATCTCGCGGTTCACCGCGAAACGCGAACCCTCAATACTCGCCCCCGCAAACAGGGGCAACGCGTAACAATGACAATTCGGGTGATACCCGTGCGTCCCATTCGGATGAGCCACGTCATGCCGCAACGCCTCATGCTTGCCTGAATACACAGCGCCGCGAGATAGCAGCATCGCGCAGAACGCGCACGGCGTGCCCGTCCCGGACACCCTAATCCACGCCTGCCTCGCCGGGTCACGATCACCCATATCACGCACCGTCGAACGAACACCGCCAGCCGCCGCCTGCTGGCCAACCCCAGCCACCACGCCCGACGATACCTCGCCAGACGCAAGCCGGGCACGCAACAAATCCTGCGCCGCCTTCAAGTCCGCATCACGCAACGCCGCCAAGTTCGGCGTCGCCTGCTTATCAACAGCAACGCGCACACCAACCAGCTCCTGCGCCGCCAACGCATTCACGCCAGCCGCCTCGTTAAACTCGCGCACAAGGTCGCCAAACGTCACCTCACCGCCCTGCGCGTGACCGCGAATAGGGGAGGGGACCGTACGCCCAGTCTGCAACGCCCTCAACAACCTGTAGAACGCCACCCCAAGCACGGCGCCACGATCCCACGGCTCAACAAGCACCTCACCAAACCGGGCCGCAACATCACCCGACTTGTCCACCTGCTCCCACCATCGGGACACGTCCTGCACCGTCCCCAAACTCAACCGGCCAAGCGACGCCTCAAACGCCTTCAACAAGACCTCCACACGGCGATCTGCGGGCACTACACGTCACCGCCAGTCAGAGACACAGGCGCGCTCTCAACGGGCGTTACAGGCTCATTCAGATCATCCTGCGCGCCCATCGCAGCGAACCCTCGAACAGCCGCACCAAAATCAGAGCCCAACCGCTCCGACGTCGCCAACTCATCCCAACGATCCAACTGAACGGGGGACACACCAGGCACCATCTCCCACAAACCGCGAGACGGAACCCCAATCTCCCGCAACTTCGACAGAGCGTCCGCCGTCTGAGACAAAGCAGCCGACTCCAAGTCCCTCCAAAGAACCTCGTTATGCTCCCACTGGTCGCGCTCCGCGCGCCCCTCTAGCACCATGCCAACACGCAACGTCCGCTCCCACGACTCACCAAACTGAGTACGGTACAACTCCAACTTACGGCGGAACGACTTCTCCGCCGCGTTCAAGGCATCAGCCGACAGGTTAGCCATCTGACCCAACAGGAAGTTAGGAGGCGTCTGCGAAATCGCACTGAAATCCTTAATCAGCGCATCCATGGCTGCGATATACCCCGACTGGTCGCCAACCGGGAGGGAACCGAACTTGCCATCCGGCGAGGAGTTGACTAGGAAGTCACCCGGCCCCGCCGCAATCGGCTGCCGAACAACCCCACCATCCGCGCCGACAACCGGCATCCCCTTCTCATCCACCGCGACCGCAGGCTCCAAACCCGTCGCCCACAAAACACGATGCGCACCGTGCGACTGCTCCAACAACAGGTTAAACAGCATCTGATTGAACGAGTCCTGCCAGTGCTTCAACGGGAGGACCGCGCCCTGCACGCGCCCCTCATCATCCATCTGCGACACGAACCGCGTCACCGGGCAATGACCGTTCCCACCATGCGCAACCCCAGCACCAATAACCGGGTCGTCACCACCGTTAGGCAGAACGACGTCGTAACGGTTGTAACGATCCCACGCCACAGCCAAACCCGACTTAGAGCGCCCATCCGGCCCAAAGCCCGGATACCGCATAACCGACAACGCCAACACCGCATTATCGTCCGACAGAGCATCCTCAAACAAACAAACGGTGCGCAATGCCGACAGGACACGCACATACGCCCGATCACCCTCGCCGCGCTCCACCACCGTGAACGCCTGACCGTACGCCACCGCCGACCGGTGCACCTGCGCCTGCTTAGCATCAAGATTCGACCGCTGCCACAAGTCCCACTCGGGAGTCTCAGACGAACGCTCGCCACCTGCTCTCTGATCCCCCGAGCGGAACCCATCAACCGCCAACGCCTGCGTCGCAGCATTCACCGGAATCTCACACCAATTCTGACGAGCACGCCTCATCATCGCCTTATGCTCAGGCAACATGCCCTTGGGCGAGTACGGGTCATCGAAATCACCGCGCAAATACGCGTCGGCAACCTGCAGGCCACCCTCCCAGTCACGACGCAACACCCGCAAGCCCTCACCCACGAGAGCTTCCAGAGAATCACCAGCATCAATAATCGCCGCCAAACACATCACCCCTACTAGAACCGGAAGAACGACCCCCCGGCCTTCGCAACCGGCCTCGACGCCATCTCCGTCTGATAATCCCTATAAGCCCCAAACGCGAGCATTGCCGCCGCATACATGTCAATCTTCTTTTTCGATTCACGACCGGCCTTCATAAACGACACGCCATACGGCGTATCCTTACGCAACACATTCAACACATGACGACGGAACGACGCCGCCAACTCGCGCGAACCACCATGCGACACCTTGCCGTCAAGAATCGCCGCCATAAACGCCTCATGCAAGTTCACCGTCCGCTTACGAGAACCACGCATATCCCACGCAATCGGACCCCGGTCCGACGCGCGAGCCACAAGCCGCTCACCATAATCCAGCGTCCACTCATGAATGTACGACTCCCACAACGCAACGTCCGCATAGAACCCAACGACGTCGTAATCACGGAAGCAACGGTGGACCATCGAGTCCACGCGCTCACGGTCAACCTCCCAGTCGCCCGCAAGGTCCAACGGCTTCTCCTCCAACAACAGGGGAACCATCAAACCATCCGACACGCGAATAGCCACCAGCGCCGTAGAGTCATCCGACTTACCGCCGTCGAACCCGAGCACGATCCGATCACCCGGCTCCAACGTCGCCTTACGCTCAATCCGCTTCCACTCAGCCGACGAGAACAAATTACCCTCAGGCTGCCACACCTGATTCAAGTACATGCGACGCGACTCCGACGTCGGACGCGACGGATTCAACACCGACCGCCACGCCTCATCAGCATCACACCACACCGAATCCCCACGCACCGCGTTATACAAAACCTTGAACACGCGCTCATCCAACGGCGTATCATCCGGGGCCTCCAACGAGTCATAGAAAACATCGTTATCCGTCGTCAGCCCCTCCAACGTCCTCATGTACGCCTCGCGGTCATTCTCAGCAACACTACCCTCGCCAGGCTTGTAAGCGTTCGTGATAGCGAGGTAACGGGCCTTCATCTTCGTCGTATTGCCCTCAACCGTATTCTTCAACTGCTGCCCATTATTCTGCGGCAACCAGTGTTGCGTCTCGTTTAGCAGCCCAAAAGTACAACGGTTACCCTCCGTCGAACGGAACGATGACGTCTTAACCTCAATGCGCGCCGTGTTGTTACAACCGCGCACAATCTGCAAACGCACATCCACGCCATACTTCGCACGCAACCGGTCACCAACAAGCACATGGAACATGTCGAACGTGTTGCTAGTTTGCTCCTGCTTCAACGCGAAAATCTGCACCAACGCCTGCGGACACCTACGCCCCACAGGCTCACCATCAGAACCCCAACCAGCAAACCTCGACGGACCAAACGCCTCCACCAGGCACAGCACCGCGAGCAACGGATCCTTGCCCCAACCCTTAATCCGCTGCAAAACACCACGACGTCGGTAAATGAACTTACCCTCGTCATCAACCGCATACCACCACAACACGATACGCAACTGCTCAAGCGTAAACTCAAACACGTCCTGGTCAGCGCCAAGCGGTTCCAAATAGTCCGAACACCACCGGGCAATCTCCCAACCCAACGTATGCTCAGGCAACACAAACCGGCCATCCTCGCCACGCTCCCACGTCGGCCCATAATGCACCGGCGCGAAACGCTCAAGAATCTCCGCGTCAGACAAACCATCATAGGGACCCGCAGGGGGTGTCCCAGCCTTATCAACATCGACCAAAACCAGGACACCCCCCAACCCCATCAACACACAGTACCCGTGGCGGGACTCGAACCCGCACGCCCCCCTGGGGCGCCACATTTTGAGTGTGGTGTGTCTACCTAATTCCACCACACGGGCCAAAGATGAACCCCCCAGCGCAAACCGCCAGAGGGGTGGCCGCGAGGCGAACCCCGCTACCACTACCAAGAAAATGCCCCCGCCGTATAGCCGTCGTGCTCGCGCGCCACGCCGCGACCCAGGGCCGCGACTCGCCGTTTCAGCGTACGGGGGCCACCAAAATCCCAACCAACCCCACAGGGCGGAAAGGAACAAAGAATCTCCAACCCACTCCACGCAAACGCGCGGGCGGGTTGAAAACAGCCCCGCCACCCCACACGAGGCAACGAGGGAATACCAGAACTCCGGCCCGAACCCACACCCCATTGTGTAGGCCGGGCCGAATTAGCCACCGGGAACAACCTCTAAGCGGCTGCCTCAGCGGCAATAACCTCACACAACCGCGTGAAATTAAAACCACCAAACCACGACCCCACATCACCCGTAGGAGCCACAACCGGCATCGCACCAAACCCATACTCGACCAACATGTCACGAGCCTCAGAATCAACACTCACGTCAACCGTCTCATACGAGACACCCGCCTTATCCAACGCCCGCTTAGTCGCAACACAAGCACCACAACCAGGCTTAGAATAAACAACAACCACAACAACCCCACAAATCAACTACACCGACCGCAAACGCTCACGGTAACTATCAATCACACTCACCGACGCCGGAACCACATCAGACTCATCAGGCCGCAACTCAATACCAGCCCTACGACGCTCCGACTCCGACATCCCCAACTTACCCAACTCCATGTAAATCGTCGCCAAACGCTGCGACGACGGATCACGTAACAACGGCGGACGATCACGCGTAAACCCACGCGCCTCACGCTCCGCAGGCTTCAACGACGCTGCCTCAGCATCCCAACCCGCACGCAACGCGCGAGCACGCACAGCCTCATCCTGCTGACGCTTATACGCCGACAAATCCTCACACAACGAATAAGCCATCTCCCAGTCCGTCTGCTGGAACCAGAAAGACTGACCAGACAACTCAATAGCCTCATACATGCGCTTAGCAGTCGGATGCCACTTACGATCCGCCTTACGAGGCGACACCGACATCAACACGCCACCAGTCACATGCTGCGTCCGCGACGGACGCTGATCCACCAACTCATCCCGACGCGCAGGCACAGGACCACTACGAGCCATTCACACCACCCCCACGCAAACCAGGATGCGGCTCCACCCTACGGAACCGACCAGCAACCTCACGACGCATACGAGCCAACGCCACATGCCCCTCACGCGCCGACTTCAACGCATGATGCTCACGACACAACGCCCGCAAATTACCAAACGAATCATCATCACCCGGAACAATATGATCAACATCCGTAGCCGGAGCCCCACACACCGACACAGCGTCAACCTTCCACTGACAACGACCACCATCACGCCGCAACACAGCCGCACGCCTCGACGCCCAATCAGACGGCAACCGACGCCGCCTCACAGAATCACGCGCCCAAGCCACAACAACCACCAACCAACAACGACCAAGCCCCGACCGAGGTCCGACCCAGCTCCACCAAGCCGCTAATATACTCGACGCCGAGGCAACGACAACAACAATAACCAATTACGTCTTAAGACTTAAAGCAACGACAGAAGTAAGATCAATACCAATTACGTCTTAAGACTTAAAGCAACGACAGAAGTAAGATCAATACCAATTACGTCTTAAGACTTAAAGCAACGACAG